>Ga0209795_10000333_pt1 | contig 39668 bp, 29 predicted proteins | sample AgamicOrMarz_FD_187166 | JGI IMG/M metagenome (GOLD analysis project Ga0209795, IMG submission 187166) | Agave microbial communities from Guanajuato, Mexico - Or.Ma.rz (SPAdes) (version 2) | ecosystem: Host-associated > Plants > Phyllosphere > Phylloplane/Leaf | place: Guanajuato, Mexico...
CGGTGATGTTATGGGCGATGTCGTCGACGATAAGAATATTGACGGGTGAGTTCGACATGGCATCGGGTCAAAGAGAGGCCGGCCATGCTGCGAGCCGCCGGGCCATGGTTTCGGGAGAATAGATGTAGTCGGCCGCGCCGCGTTCAATCGCGGTGCGCGGCATCTCGGACGACATCGCGGTGGCCGGGTCCTGCACCCACGCGACGCCGCCCAACGCGCGCACGCGCTGCAAGCCGTTCACGCCGTCGTCGTTCGCACCGGAGAGCAGCAGCGCCAGCAAATGCTCGCGATACACGTCGGCCGCGGACTCGAACAGCACGTCGATGGAAGGCCGCGAGAAACGCACAGCCGCATCGGTTGAAAGCGCAACGGTCCGGTCTACTTCGACCAGCATGTGATAGCCGGGCGGCGCGACATGCACGCGGCCCGGCATGATCTGCTCGCCCGCGTCCGGTTCGATCACGGGCAACCCGCAACGGTGCGCCAACGCTTGCACGAGATAGCTCGGCGGGTCGGGCGGCAGATGCATGACGATCATCACAGCGGGTGCAAAGCTCGCCGGCAGCGCGGCGAGCAGCAAGTTGATGACCTCCATGCCGCCAGCCGAACCGCCTATCACGACGAGTTCGCACGCGCGCGCATCTCGTGCGCCGCGCGCTGCGTCGACGTCAGATTGAGTGATTGAGCGCGGCATCACGTTGGTCTCAGCGCTTCTGGTAAATACGCTCGCCTGGACGGAATTCGTCGAAGGCTTCGTAATGACGGGAAAACCGCAAGGTCTCCTTGCTGCCGAGGCCGAGAAAACCGCGCCGTACCAGCGCGTTTTCGAATAGCCCCAACGCGCGGTCCTGCAAGCCGCGATCGAAATAGATCAGGACGTTGCGGCATGAGACGAGGTGTGCTTCGAGAAAGACTTCGTCGGTGGAAAGACTGTGGTCGGCGAACACCACGCGGCCTTTGAGCGAGCCGGCAAAACGCGCGCCGCTATACGCCGCGTGGTAGTAGTCCGACAGCGAGCGCGTGCCGCCCGCCGCGAGATAGTTCTGCGTGAAGCCTTGAATGCGGTCCAGCGCGTAAATGCCGGCTTCGGCGCGCGCGAGCGCGTCGGGGTTGATGTCGGTCGCGTAGAACAGCGTGCGTTCGGTCAAGCCCTCTTCGTCGAAGAGAATCTTCAGCGACCATAACTCTTCGCCCGTGCTGCAGCCGGCGACCCACACCTTGATCGACGGATACGTGCGAAGACGCGGCAACACATGTTCACGCAGCGCGAGAAAATAGGCAGGATCGCGAAACATATCGCTGACTTGCACGGTGAGATACTGGAACAGCCGCGAAAACTGCTCACTGTCGCGCATGATGCGGTCCTGCAATTGCGACAGCGTGCCGAGCCCGAACTCATCGAGTGCCTGCGACAGGCGGCGGCGCAGCGACGACATCGCGTAGTGGCGAAAATCGTGCTGGTACTTCAGGTAAATAGCCTCCAGCAGCAATTTCAACTCGATGTCGAAATCGCTCATGCGTTGCCGTGCGTCGAATTCTGGGTGGCTCATTCGTTCTTTCCGTGTCGCTACGCTGATCCGATTGCGGCTAACGCTGGCGCAGCCACACGCGGCACAGCGCAACGAGCTTGTCCACGTCGATCGGCTTGGACACGTAGTCGTCCGCGCCGGCTTCGAGGCAACGCAGACGATCGTTCGCCATGGCCTTCGCCGTCAGCGCAATGATCGGCAGATGCGCGAAACGCGGATTGCGCCGTATCTCGCCCATCGCGGTCAAGCCGTCCATCTCGGGCATCATGATGTCCATCAGGATCAGGTCCGCTTCAGGGCCGTTTTCCAACGCTTCGAGTGCTTCGCGGCCATTGCGCGCGATTTGCAGCTTCGCGCCGAGCGGCTCGATCACATGCGAAAGCGCAAAGATATTGCGCACGTCGTCTTCGGCAAGCAGGATCGTGCGCCCTTCGAATGCATTGTCGCGCTGCCGCACCGTGCGCAGCATGCGCTGCTGCTCGGGCGCAAGCGACGACTCCACGCTGTGCAGGAACAGCGTGACTTCGTCGAGCAGGCGCTCGGGCGACTTCGCACCCTTGATGATGATGGATTTCGAGTAGCGGCGCAGACGGTGCTCTTCTTCGTCCGACAGCATGCGCCCCGTGTAGACGATCACCGGCAGCGCGGCATGCTCGGCGTTTGCCGCGAGGCGTTCCAGCAAATCGTAGCCGGTGCCGTCCGGCAGCGCGAGGTCGGTCACCACGCAGTCGAACGACGACTTCTCGAGACACTGCAGCGCCTCGGACAACGTTGCAGCGGCAACGATCTCGGTGTTTTCGCTTTGCAGCAGCGCGCGGATGCTTTCGCGCATCGGCGCATCGTCTTCGATCACCAGTACGCGTTTCAGTTGCTGCTGCAAGCGTGCTTCGAGGCGGCGAATCGCGGCTTCCATCGTCGAGCGCGCGGTCGGCTTGAGCGTATAGCCGATTGCGCCGAGATGCAGCGCCTTGTCCGCGTGGTCGGTCGCCGACACGATATGAATCGGAATATGGCGCGTCAGCGGATCGTTCTTCAGCCACTCGAGCACGGTCAGTCCCGAACGGTCCGGCAAGCCGACGTCGAGCAATACCGCTGCGGGGCGCATGTCGCGCACGAGCGCGAGGCCGCTTGCCGCGTTGCTCGCATGCACGAAGTCGAAGTCGAGTTCGTGCACGAGATCGCGCAGGATTTCCGCAAACGCGAGATCGTCTTCGATCGCGACGATCAGACGGCCCGTGCGCGTGCGGTTGTCGCGGTCGTCGGCGATGGAAGCGATGGACGCGATGGACGTAGAGCCGCCCTCCGGTGCGCTGCCCTGCGCGGCGCTGGCGCCTGCACCATTCGCCCCGTTCGCAGACGTCGCCGGCATCAATCCGTTGGCGGGCGAGATCACCGCGGGCGCTGCGTCGCTCCATGCTGCACGCGCGAGCAGCGCGTCTTGCGTGTTGCCGTTCGACGCGGTCGCACTCGCGAGCGTTTGCGCAGCCGAGCCCGCAAGCGCGCTTTCGTTGCCCGCAGTGAGCGCCGCGCGGCCATCGAGCGGCAGCCACAACGTGAACACGCTGCCCTTGCCCACTTCGCTTGCAACGGTGATGCGGCCGCCCAGCAAGCGCGCGAATTCACGCGAAATAGACAGACCGAGGCCGCTGCCGCCGTACTGCCGACTCGTCGATCCATCGGCCTGCTGGAACGCTTCGAAGATCATCTCGAGCTTGTCGGCCGGAATGCCGATGCCGGAATCGCGCACGTCGATACGCAGCATGTCGTCGTCCGCCGGCGCGACCGACAGCGCGACCTCGCCATGCGCCGTGAACTTGACCGCATTCGACAGCAGATTGCGCAGGATCTGCGTGACACGCTGGCCGTCGCTGACCATCGTATCCGGCACGCCCGGCAAGCGGTCGAATACGAGACTCAGGTGCTTCGCGCCCGCCAATGGCTTGAAGAGTTCTTCGAGCGATTGCAGCGTTGCGTCGATGGAAACTGTCTCCAGTTCGACGTTCACTTGCCCCGCCTCCACTTTCGAAAGATCGAGGATGTCGTTGATCAACACCAGCAAGTCGCTATTCGATGCGTGGATCGTTTCCGCGTAACGCACCTGCTCTTCGGTCAGATTACCGGTGCGGTTCTGTTGCAGCAGCTTGGCAAGAATCAGCGAACTGTTTAGCGGCGTGCGCAGTTCATGCGACATGTTCGCGAGGAACTCGGACTTGTAGCGGCTCGACTGTTCGAGACGCTCCGCGTTTGCCGCAAGATCGTCCTGTGCGCGTAGCAGGTCCGCTTTCTGCCGCTCGAGCCGGTTCGCGTATTCCTCGAGTTGCACGTTGGTCTGTTCGAGTTCCGCTTGTTGCGCTTCGAGACGCGTTTGCGATTCGAGCAGCGCGCGGCCGCGCTCTTCAAGGCCTTCATTCGATACGCGCAGTTCTTCCTGCTGAACCTGCAACTCTTCGTTCAACTGTTGCGTTTCGATTAGCGCATCCTGCAAGCGCTCGCGATAAAGCGCGGCCTCGATGAAGTCGCCCATGCTGTTGCTGACGACTTCGATAAACTCCTGGTCACGCGGCGCGAGTGGCCGAATAAAGCCCAATTCGACCACGCCGTTGACCTCGCCCTCGCTCGCAACCGGCGCGATGATGAGATTCTTCGGCGCGCTTTTTCCGGTTCCCGAGACGACCTGTATGTAGTTCTCGGGCACCTCATGCAACACGACGATGCGACGCGAGAGCGCTGCCTCGCCGATCAGCGTGTCGGCTTCGCCCAGGTCGCGCGCGCTCGCCTGCTCGCTTTCGCGGCTAAAGCCGTAAGTTGCGATGCGGCGCAGCGTGCCTTGCCGCTTGTCGCGCACGTAGAGCGCGCCGACCGCCGCATCCAGGTATTGCGCGAGGCAATCGAGCATCGCGCGGCCGACGAGTTGCGGCGTGGCCTGGCCCACTACTCGCTCGGCAAGCAGGCGCTGCCCCGAGCGCAACCACACCTGTTTTTCCAGTACTTCCGTCTGCTCCTCCTGCTGGCGCAAAGCCTTGTCGTAGATGCCGGCGAGGTTCAGCAGTTCACGGCGGCCCAGCCACGCAAGCAGACCGTTCACGCCGATGCTGAAGAGCAGGAAGACGCTCACCAGTATTCCAGTGACGCGCCGCGACGCTTCGCTGCGCTCCTGGCGCAGGCGCAATTCGACGGCGAGAAAGTCGTCGAACTCTTTACGTATCTCGTCGAATTCCATCTTGCCGCGGCCGCTCGCCACAATGCTCGCGACGTCGCGCATTCTGCGCCGTGCATCGATCATGTCTTCGGCCACGCGGTTCCAGCGCTCCTGAATCGCGGCGACCTGTTTGAGCTTTTCGACTTGCGGCGGGTTGTCGGCGACGAGTGCCTGCAATTCGTCCATTTGCGCCTTGAACTGCGGTCCGCCGTTTTCGTATTGCGCGAGAAAATGCTCGTCGCCGGTGATGAGAAAACCGCGCATCGACGATTCGCGGTCTACTGCGAGACGCAGCATCTGGTTCGCCTTGCCAATCACGCGCTCCGAATGCTCGGCCAGACTCGTGGTGGAAACAAGGTACGCAATGAGCCCGACGAACACGGCTATCGTGATCAGTCCGACTAGCAAGGGCAACGCGATGTTGCGGCGAATGATGCCGCGAAAGTAGTGTTCGTCGACAGCCTGGGATGCGGTCATTTTTTCTATATTCAACAAGGCGGATCATTGCGATCCGGAATATTTTTCAGGGCTCCGGCGAGATTCATGCGTGGCTATGCAAACGCTTAATCATACAGGACGGGTCTCGTTTTTTGCGTGCGTGAGCGCGCTCTGACTTACTTCGTGAAGACCGCAAGAAGCACGCAACTTTGCTGGACCGGCCGCGGTCAATGATGCGAACAATGCCCGCTTATTCATTCATGCGTTCCTTCTCCTGGCTCAGCCGATGACCGATACAGCCTTCGCTTCCAACCGCCTTCGTTTGCGCAGCGCGCTCGTTGCGGCGTTCGTGCTGCATGCGTCTTTCGCTACTGCTGCGCTTGCTGCTTCTACTGCCGACGTTGCCCAAGCGGTGAACGGCATCACGCGCGTCGCGCTGCACGTCGAGCCGCCGTCGCAGGCATCGCCGGTTGTGCCCGTGCCGCCTTCCGAGCAATATCCCGAGCTTTATCGCGACGTCCAGCTCGCTCACCTCTTTCCAGACAGCAAGACGTTCGCCGATATGGTGCCGCTCGCGCCCCCGGAGCAGATCGCCGCCGACTACGCGAGCACGCGGCAACAGCCCGGCTTCAATCTCGGCGACTTCGTGAAGCGCAATTTCACGCTGCCTGCAAGAGCGTCGAAAAGCTATGTGTCCAATCCGAACGAGGACGTGGTGAGCCACATCGATACGCTGTGGCCGGTATTGCGCCGCGAGCCGGACTCGACTGCAAGCCGCTGGTCGTCGCTGCTGCCGCTGCCCGATGCGTACATCGTGCCGGGCGACCGCTTCGACGAAATCTATTACTGGGACTCCTACTTCATCATGCTCGGTCTGGAGGCAAGCGGCCGGCATGCGTGGGTCGTCGACGAACTGAAGAACTTCGCAACCCTGATCAATCGGTACGGCCATATTCCAAACGGCAACCGCACTTACTATCTGAGCCGCTCGCAACCGCCTTTCTTCGCGCAGATGGTGCGGCTCGTGGCCGAGAAGGACGGCGACGCTGTCTACGCCCAATACCTGCCCGAGCTGCAACGCGAATACGCCTACTGGATGAACGGCAGCGAGGGCCTCGCCGCCGGCCATGCGAACCGCCATGTCGTGCGCCTCGCGGACGGCACGCTGCTCAACCGTTACTGGGACGAGCGCGCAGCGCCGCGCGACGAGTCGTATCGCGAAGACGCCGCCACGTCGCAGCAAACGCCGCAACGCAACGCCGAAGACCTGTGGCGCAATCTGCGCGCGGGCGGCGAAACAGGCTGGGACTTCAGCTCGCGCTGGTTCGCCGACGGCAAGACGCTCGCCACCGTCGATGTCACTTCGCTCGTGCCCGTCGATCTGAACTGCCTGCTGGTCGATCTCGAACGCGCGCTTGCGAAGGCGTACCGGATGCGCGGCGACGTCACGCATGCGGAGAACATGGCGCAGCGCGCCGCGAGCCGCGCCGACACCATTCGACGCGTGCTGTGGGACCCCCAATTGCAGGCATTCGGCGACTACGACTTCGTGCATCGCACGCTCACGCACAGGCTGACCGCGGCCACGGTGTATCCGCTTTATGCGGGCGTCGCGAGCCGGCAGCAGGCGAAGGCCGTCGCGGCGACCGTGCAGCGCCAGTTGCTGCGCCCCGGCGGCCTCGCTACTACACTGGTCGCGAGCGGTCAGCAATGGGATGCGCCGAACGGCTGGGCGCCGCTGCAATATCTCGCGGTGATCGGCCTGCGCCGTTACAGCGAACCCGCGCTCGCGCAAACCATTGCGACGCGCTGGATCAAAACCAACGTCTCTTACTATCAGCACACTGGACGGCTCGTCGAAAAATACGATGTGGAAGCGGCCTCGCCCGGCGTGTCCGCGGGTGGCGGCGAATATCCGTTGCAGGATGGATTCGGCTGGACCAACGGTGTATTGCGCGCGTTGCTCGCGCTCTATCCGCAGGCGGTCAGCAGTTCGCGTCCGAGCGATATTGCAGCCGGTCCCGCAGGCGTATCGGAAGCGGCGGCATCCGCCGCTGCAGCGTCGAAAAACACGCATCGGCTGCAAGCGGCGCCGCGCGTGAATCCGTAACCGCGCTGGTCGCGTAACCAGTGCGGTTACGCTTGCCGTCGCTTGCACGTTTGTGCGTCACTCAGAACCGGTAGTTGATCGATATGTCCGCAACGCCATTGCCCTTGCGATGCGTGACCGGACTATTCCCCGCACTGCCGACGAGTTGCTGGAACGCGCCGTCGGCGGTAGCGAACCAGTGCTTGTCGAACAGCCACACAGCGCTGATACCGAAGCCCACCGACTTGAAGCCCGCGCTCGCGTGATACTGCCGAAACTGCGAATGCGCCGCCTGTTGCTGATTCACGCCGAACCAGCTATTCATATAAGTCGAGTCCGCGAGCGTGACGTTCGGGCCGGCGAACCAGAAGAATTTCTTCGTGCTGCCGGGCATCGGCATATATGCGCCGAGATCGCCGATCCATCCATTCGATCCGCCGAAATAGCGGCGCACGTCCGCGCGCAAGACCAGCGGAAAGTCTTTGGATATGACGTATTCGCCGGACAGCTTGAGCCCCGGCGCGGCATTGATATTGCCCAGACCGTTCAGTTCCTGCGGATCGTCGTGTGCGCGACGGCCCAGGTCGTAGACCGCTGCGAGGCTCGCGCGCCAGTTCGGGCCTTGCACGAAGTTGACCCCGAAACCTTCGCCGCTCGATAAGAAGAACAGGTCTTTATAGCGCACGTCGATGCTCGGGCCGGCCATCAGGTGATAGCGGTCCGAGCCTTCGTAGCGCGGCTGAAACGACGCTGCAGCGCCAACGCGCAATTGCCAGTCGGGGATCGTCGGCTGCCACATCTTTTGCAGCGGAATGCCCACCGAGTACTGCCATTCGCCCAATGGCGAAGGCGTTTGCGCGAACGCCGTCCCCGGAAGAGCAGCAACGCCGCCGATGGCGACGGCTACCCCGCAAATTGCCGCGATGCCTGTTTGTTTATTGCGGACCTCGTTGATCCGCTTTCTACGGCTGTTCAACACCAATGCCTCCAATCTCGCGTATCGCGAAGAGGGTTACGTTTGCTCGCTCCAAGCCCAGCGCGTCGGGCGATGAACTCGGGCGACCGCCGCGTTGCTACGCGCGGCATGTAAGTTTTTCAGCAACAGGACGCGTTGCACGGCAAAACCGGTTACTGCGCCAGGTCCGTCTACCGCAATGCACAAGGCTTACTGCTGCGGTATTCGTCGGAACAGACAGAGCGAAAGTTTTGCCGACGGACCTGCTAGTGCAAGATGCGGGCCTACGACGTGGAGGCGCGCCTCCAGCCGCCTCTCTTCACCGCGAGAGAAGCCAATAAAAAAGCGCTGCACGGGGCAGCGCTTTTTCTAAAGCCGATTCAAGGCTCATGAGGCCCATGAGCGGACGACGCCGCGCGCCTCATTGCGCAGCCTGAACAAGCACGGGTTTGTCACTGTACAGATTGGGGAACAGGCGCTTCAAACTGGCCACCTTCGGCAAATCGTAAAGCGCGATGTACCCCGAGTTCGGATGTTGCGTCAGGTAGTTCTGGTGATAGAACTCGGCCGGATAAAAGCCCTTGAACGGTTCCACCTTTGTCACGATGGGCGCCGCGAATGTGTGCGCTTTATCGAGTTGCGCGATATAGCTCTGCGCGACTCGCCGCTGCGCATCGTTCAATGGGAACACCGCCGACCGGTATTGCGTGCCGCTGTCCGGGCCCTGGCGATTCAATTGCGTCGGGTCGTGAATCACCGAGAAGTACACCTGCAATAACTGGCCGTAGGTGACTTGCGCGGGATCGAACGCGACTTGCACCGATTCAGCGTGGCCGGTCGCGCCGCCGCTCACCGTTTCGTAATGCGCCGTGTCGCGCTGGCCGCCCGAATAGCCGGACACCGCCTGCTTCACGCCGCGCACGTGCTGAAATACGCCCTGCACGCCCCAGAAGCAGCCGCCCGCGAAGACCGCGGTTTCTTCATGCGCCGACGCGGCGGAGACGGGCTCGTCAAGCGCAGGCGGCGCGATCGGCACCGCGTTTTCCGACGAAAACGCCATGCGTTGCGCGAGCAGCAGTGCGAGCGCGCCGAAGCCGATGCCAACGGAAATTCTTGCCACGCGCGAGCGGGAGCGCTTGGTGTCGATACGTTTGTCGATGTTCATGATGTCTGTCCTGTCTGTCCTCATTGCACCTGCATAACGGCGATACCTTTCGGTTCACGCGCGGTTCACGCGGCCCGGCGCGTTTCGCGTGGCTCGAATGGCCCCGAGTATTAGTCGCGCGAGCGCCGCATTAATGACAACCTCCAATAGCATGCGCGTGTTTTTCGCTTCACGCCGGCGAACGCGAACCGTTACAGAAGACGTCAAAGCGGAAAACGGGTGGTCGACAGAATCTCCTTGAGCACCATGAACGAGCGGATCTGCCGCACGCCGGGCAAATACAGCAACTGCTCGGCATGCAGGCGATTGAAGCTGTCGCTGTCGCGCGTGCGGATGGTCATGAAGTAATCGAATTCGCCGGTCACGACATGGCACTCCATGCAGCCCGGCACTTTCTGCGCGGCCTTTTCGAAGTTCGCAAACGATTCGGGCGTGGAGCGATCGAGCACCACGCCGATGATCACGAGCATGCCCGCGCCCGCGGACTTCGGGTCGATCAACGCAACCACGCCGCGAATCAGGCCAGATTCCTTTAGACGTTCGACGCGCCGCAAGCAGGCCGGCGCGCTCAGCTTTACTTTTGCCGCCAGCGCGACGTTCGAGATGGACGCATCCGTTTGCAACTGGCGCAGGATCGCCCGGTCGATGCGGTCAAGCGATTGCAGCGAGTCGCTGGGGGCATTGCCGGCGGCGGGCGCCGCTGAAGCAGCGCGAACTTTCGTTTTGTTCATTGGCTCCACGGCGAAATAAAATTAAACGCAAACAGCGTTGTCGATCTCGAAGTTACGCTCGAAGCATTTTCTTCGCAAGCTCATTTCCCGGCATTTTTCCTACCATGTGCTGAACGCGGCAACCGCTTGCCCGCGCCGGACCCATCGATCACGGAGATGCCATGAACCTGCAACGCTTCCCCCGCTACCCGCTCACTTTCGGGCCGACGCCCATCCAGCCGCTCAAGCGCCTGAGCGATCATCTGGGCGGCAAAGTGCATCTCTATGCGAAGCGCGAGGATTGCAACAGCGGCTTTGCGTTTGGCGGCAACAAGACGCGCAAGCTCGAGTACCTGATTCCCGAGGCGCTTGCGCAAGGCTGCGACACGCTCGTGTCGATTGGCGGCATTCAGTCGAATCAGACACGCCAGGTCGCCGCCGTTGCCGCGCATCTCGGCATGAAGTGCGTGCTGGTGCAGGAGAACTGGGTGAACTATTCGGACGCGGTGTACGACCGCGTCGGCAATATCCAGATGTCGCGCATACTCGGCGCCGACGTGCGTCTCGTGCCGGACGGCTTCGACATAGGCTTTCGCAAAAGCTGGGAAGATGCGCTGGAAAGCGTGCGCGCCGCCGGTGGCAAGCCGTATGCGATTCCAGCCGGCTGCTCGGACCATCCGCTCGGTGGCCTCGGCTTTGTCGGCTTCGCGGAAGAAGTCCGTCAGCAGGAAGCGGAACTCGGTTTTCGGTTCGACTATATCGTGGTGTGCTCGGTGACGGGCAGCACGCAGGCCGGCATGGTGGTGGGGTTCGCCGCCGACGGCCGCGCCGAGCGCGTCATCGGTATCGACGCATCGGCCAAGCCCACGCAGACGCGCGAGCAGATCACGAGAATCGCTCGCCAAACAGCGGAGAAAGTGGGCCTCGCGCGTGACATCACCGCTCAGGACGTGGTGCTCGACGAGCGCTTCGGCGGCCCGGAATATGGCTTGCCGAACGCCGGCACGCTGGAGGCAATCCGTTTGTGCGCGCGCCTTGAAGGTGTGCTGACCGATCCTGTGTATGAGGGCAAGTCGATGCACGGCATGATCGACATGGTGCGCAACGGCGAGTTTCCGGAAGGCTCGCGCGTGCTGTATGCGCACCTTGGCGGCGTGCCCGCATTGAACGGCTACAGCTTTATTTTCCGCGACGGCTGAATGACGCCTGAGTGTCGATTGAAAGTTGAGTAATGCGGCGCCTGGCGTTCACGCCGTCAGGCGCTTCTTCAAATGCTTGCGCAGAAAGTCGACGAAAGCACGAATCGTCAACGAACTCTGCCGATGTTGCGGATAGACCGCATACACGCCCGTCGGGCTCGGCAGAAATTCGTCGAGCACGGTGACGAGCTCGCCGCTTCGCAATGCGTCGGCGACAATGAAATCAGGAAGCCGAACTATTCCGAGGCCGGCCACGGCCGCATCGCGAATCAGATCGCCGTTGTTCGCGCGCAGCGGCCCCTGCACTTCGAAGCTTTTCAACGCGCCATCCACGGCGAACTCCCACGCCACGACACCGCCGTGCCCGTAAAGCAGGCAAAATGGCGCGCGAGGTCGGCGGGCGCGGCCGGTGTCCCGCGACGGCGCAGATAGCGCGGACTGCAACACGCGACGAGATTCACGTCGAATAATTTCTGCGCAATCAGCGTCGAGTCCGGCAACACGCCGATCCGCACCGCCATGTCGAAGCCCTCGCCGACCACATCGACGGTACGGTCGCTCAACTCCATATCGAAACGCACGTCGCGATGCTCGCGCAGAAAGTCGGCGACGAGCGGCGACAAATGCATCATGCCGAACGACATCGGCGCACTCACCCGCAGCAGGCCGCGCGGCCCGGCGCGCCGCAGCGACATGGCCTGCTCGGCGTCCTCGACCTCGCCGAGAATGCGTTTGGCCCGCTCATAAAATTCCTGGCCCAACTCGGTGACGGCCAGTTTGCGCGTGTTGCGCACGAGCAGCGGCACGCCGAGCGCTTCTTCGAGCGCCATTACGCGGCGGCTGACAAACTGCTTCGACAGCGACAGGCGTTTCGCAGCGGCGGTGAAGTTATGCGCGTCGACAGTCGCGACGAAAATCCGCATGTCATCCAGTTGCATGGCTATTGTCCACTAGAACGAGACGGTGTTTCCGATTAACGGCCGATTATAGCCTCAAGAGTTGACCTACACTCCTCTCCATGGATCGCGGACAACACATCAGTCCCGATCGCCCGCAACGAAAGTTGCATGGACGACGATCACGACGCCAAAGCGTCGGCTCACAGGAGAAAGAGATGCTTGAAATCAGACACGCCAATCAACGCGGCCGCGCGGAGCACGGCTGGCTCAGTTCGCGTCACACCTTTTCGTTCGCGCACTATCACGATCCGAAGCAAAACGGCTTCTCCGACCTGCTCGTGATCAACGACGACCGCGTCGCGCCGGCCCAGGGTTTCGGCAAGCACCCGCATCGCGATATGGAGATTTTCTCGTACGTGCTCGAAGGCGCGCTCGAACATAAGGACACGATGGGCACCGGTTCGGTGATCGTGCCCGGCGACATCCAGTTGATGAGCGCGGGAACCGGCGTGGCGCACAGCGAATACAACCATTCGAAGACGGACCCGGTCCACTTCCTGCAAATCTGGATCGCACCGGCGCAAAAGGGCACCGCGCCGCGCTATCAGCAACAGCATTTCAGCGAGGACGACAAGCGCGGCGTGCTGCGCCTCGTTATGTCGCCGGATGGTGCGGACGGTTCGCTGGTGTTGCAACAGGACGCTCGCGTGTATGCCGGCCTGTTCAACGGCGACGAAACGGCGCGGCTCGAACTCGCGAGCAACCGCTACGCCTATGTGCACGTCGCGCGCGGCAGCGTGACGGTGAACGGCGTGGAACTCGGCGAAGGCGACGGCGTGCGCGTGCGCGGCGAGGAAGCGTTGAGCTTCACGCAAGGCCGCGATGCCGAAGTGCTGGTGTTCGATCTGCGCGACATCGAGACGTCGGCGTTGTGGGCCTAGGCGGACTGACGCGCGATACTCGCTTGCGTCGCTGAGAGCCGGCCGGTTTGCGCCGGGCGGCTTTTTTGCGCCTGTTTTTCCGCGTGTTTTTACATGTTCAGCGCAGATGCAATAAAAACGGCGGCCCGCGGGCCGCCGTCATTCGCTACTTACTTGCCAGGCGCGATTATCAAACCGTCGCTTCGGCTTCCACCTCGCTAACCGCTTCGGTTTCCTCGCTGTTGCGGATCAGATGATCGAACGCGCTGAGCGATGCCTTCGCGCCCTCACCGACCGCAATCACGATCTGCTTGAACGGCACCGTGGTCACGTCGCCGGCTGCGAACACGCCCGGCACCGACGTCGCGCCGCGTGCATCGACGACGATCTCGCCGTGCTTCGACAACTCGACCGTGCCCTTCAGCCATTCGGTGTTCGGCACGAGACCGATCTGCACGAACACGCCTTCCAGCTCAACCTTCTTCACTTCGCCCGAACGCAGATCCTTGTAGACGAGACCGTTGACCTTCTTGCCGTCGCCGGTGATTTCGGTAGTCTGCGCCTGCGTGACGATCGTCACGTTGGCGAGGCTGCGCAGCTTGCGTTGCAGCACTTCGTCGGCACGCAACGTAGCGCCGAATTCGAACAGCGTCACTTCGCGCACGATGCCCGCGAGGTCGATGGCCGCTTCCACGCCCGAGTTGCCGCCGCCGATCACCGCGACACGCTTGCCCTTGAAGAGCGGGCCATCGCAGTGCGGGCAGTACGCGACGCCGTGATTGCGGTACTCGCGCTCGCCCGGCACGTTGATTTCGCGCCAGCGCGCGCCCGTCGCGAGAATGATCGTTCTGGCCTTCAGCACCGCGCCATTCGCGAGACGCACTTCGTTGATGCGGCCGGGAATCAGCGCCTCGGCGCGCTGCACGTCCATGATGTCGACTTCATACGTCTTGACGTGCTGCTCGAGCGCGGTGGCGAACTTCGGTCCTTCGGTCTCGGTGACGGACACGAAGTTTTCGATCGCGAGCGTATCGAGCACCTGGCCGCCGAAGCGTTCCGCGACGACGCCCGTCGCGATGCCCTTGCGCGCCGAATAGATCGCCGCAGCCGCGCCAGCCGGCCCGCCGCCGACGATCAGCGTGTCGAACACCGGCTTGTTTTCCAGTTCCTTCGCGGCACGCGCGCCGGCATTCGTGTCGAGCTTCGCGAGGATTTCCTTCACGCCGCTGCGGCCCTGGCCGAACACTTCGCCATTCAGGAACATGGTCGGCACAGCCATGATCTGGCGCGCTTCGACTTCGTTCTGGAACAGCGCGCCGTCGATCGCCACGTGGCGAATGCGCGGGTTGATCAACGCCATCACGTTCAGCGCCTGCACGACTTCCGGGCAGTTCTGGCATGACAGCGAGAAATACGTTTCGAATTGATAGTCGCCGTCGAGACTGCGGATCTGTTCGATCACCGCGTCGTCGAGTTTGACCGGATGGCCGCCGACCTGCAGCAACGCAAGCACGAGCGACGTGAATTCATGCCCCATCGGAATGCCCGCGAAACGGATACCGATGTCCTTGCCCGGCTCGCCGATCGAGAACGACGGCTTGCGTTCGCTGTCGCCGCGGCGTTCGATGACGGTAACGCGTTCCGACAACGTCGCGATATCGTTCAGCAATGCCAGCAGCTCTTGCGATTTCGCGCTGTCGTCGAGCGACGCGACGATCTCGATAGGGTTACTAACCTTTTCGAGGTACGTTTTCAACTGAGTCTTGAGATTGGCATCAAGCATGGCTATTCGATTCCGTGACGATGGGTGTTGGATTCCCGGCGCCGCACGCATTCGTGTAAAACGCGTGCGGCCCGGGGACGCGCGAACTGCTGCATGAAGCGATTCGCACGGTGATGCGCCGCGTGGGCGCGACTGCCTGAAGCTTTGAGGCTATGCGCAGCTTTGGAAGCGGCGAGACCTTAGATCTTGCCGATCAGGTCGAGCGACGGCGTGAGCGTTTCTGCGCCCGGCGTCCACTTGGCGGGGCAGACTTCACCCGGATGCGCCGCGATGTATTGCGCAGCCTGCACCTTGCGCAGCAGTTCGCCTGCGTCACGGCCGATGCCGTTGTCGTGCACTTCGCACAGCTTGATCTCGCCTTCCGGGTTGATCACGAAGGTGCCGCGCAGAGCCAGACCTTCTTCTTCGATCAGCACGTCGAAGTTGCGCGAAATTGCCAGGGTGGGGTCGGCGATCATCGGGTACTTGATCTTCTGGATCGTGTCCGACGTGTCGTGCCAGGCCTTGTGCGTGAAGTGCGTATCGGTCGACACGCTGTAGATTTCAACGCCGAGCTTCTGGAAATCGGCGTAGCGATCGGCCAGGTCACCCAGTTCGGTCGGGCAAACAAACGTGAAGTCGGCCGGATAGAAAACGAAAACCGACCACTTGCCCTTCAGGCTTTCTTCAGTGACGGTCACGAATTCGCCGTTGTGATAAGCCTGTGCCTTGAACGGTTTGACTTGACTATTGATGATCGGCATTTGCTGAGTCCTCTTTCTGAGTGGTTGGAAAGTGGAGTCAGTATGTCAGACCACGCTTAATAGGTAAAGTGGATTGTTTTAATTCTTTCGATAGATTGATTCTATCTACTCCGGGGCTTCGGGCTATCATGCGTCGTCGGCTTTGAGCAGCCGCCACAGTGTGGTTCGGCCTATGCCCAAGGCCCGGCTTGCCGCCGCGCGATTGCCGCCGCACTGCTCGAGCGCCTTCGCGACGTCGTCGCGGGTCGCGGTGATCCGGGGCGCCGCTGGAGCGCTGGCGGCGTCGGCGGCGTGCGCGTGGGGAGCAATACGAAGCGCATCTTTGCCGCCTTCGCGCTGCATCCGGTCGAATTCCGGGAAAAGCGCCAGCAGATCGGGGCCGATGTCACGGTCGAGATCGCCGGCCGCGTCCCCGAGATAAATGGCCGCGCGCGTCAACAGATTTTCCAGTTCGCGCACATTGCCCGGCCACGCGTAGCGCTCGAACAGCGGCGCCAGAAACTGCAGCACCCGCCCGATCGACGCCTCCGACAACCCATATTGGCGCGCCCCGCGGCTTAACAAGTGCCGGGCGAGCGGAACGACATCGGCGCGCCGCTCGCGCAGCGGCGGCAATTCTATCTGAAGCAGATTCAGACGAAAATACAGGTCCGCGCGAAACGCGCCCTGCTCGACGAGCGCATGCAGATCGCGATGCGTGGCGGCGATCACCCGCACGTCGATGGGCGTCGCGCGGCCCGAGCCGAGCTTCATCACCTCGCGTTCCTGCAGCACGCGCAGCAGCCGGCTTTGCAGCGCGGCGGGCATCTCGCCGATTTCGTCGAGGAAAATGGTCCCCGTGTGGGCGATCTCGAACAGCCCCGGCTTGCCGCCGCGCCGCGCGCCGGTGAACGCCCCCTCCTCGTGGCCGAACAGTTCGCTTTCGATCAAGCCTTCCGGCAGCGCCGCGCAATTGAACGCGACGAACGGATTGCCGCGCCGCCGGCTCGCGTTGTGGATGCCCTGCGCGACCAGCTCCTTGCCGGTGCCGCTCTCGCCGGTCAGCAGGACGGTCGCGTCGTGCGCCGCGCCTGCGCGCGCGAGCCGCCGCACGCGTTCGAGCGCCGCGGATTCGCCGACCAGATCGTCCAGCCGATGCCGCGCGACCAGATGCTTCGGCCGCTGGCTCGTGCGCAGCGACCGGTCGATCCGCTGCGCGACAAGCGCGTCCTGCACCGTGACCACGGAGCCGGAACGCGCGCCCTGCTCGAGAATCGGGACGCAATTGACGATCAGCGAACGTTCGCCGATCTGCTCGATGCGCTCGTCGGCGCCGCCGCCGCGTTCCGCTGCTTCGCGCAGCCAGGGGCCGAGCGTGCGGGCGAGTTCGGCGGGCACATCGCGGCCGTGGTTGTTATCGCGGTGGCGGTCGCCGGTCAGGCCGAGCAGATCGAGCATCGCGGGATTGACGGCTTCGAGCTGGCCGGCGTCGTCGAAAGCGGCCACGCCGTCGCGCAGGTGCGCGACGATCGTGTTCAGGCGCACGCGTTTCGATTCCTTCTGCCGGCTCACGCGCGCGAGTTCGACCGAACGCTCGAAGGCTTCCTCGACCGCGCCGAGCGAGTACAGGAACACGCTGTCCAGACCCGCCTGCTGCGCCAGATCGCAAGCCATGCCGGGACCGATGATGACGCGGCAGCCCTCGGCGGCCAGATCGTTGACGGCGGTCCGAACCTCATCGACCGAACGGTAGGCGCGCTGCGTCAGACGAACGTTCAGCCAGCCGCCGAGATCGGCGAGTTCGTGCGAGATGGTTTCGTGCAGCACAAGGCCGATCGGCGCGCCCGGCCGCGCGGCGGTGGCGCGGGTGATCGCGCTCAGCACGTCGAAGCCGTTGACCTTGACCATGACCACCGGCACGCTGAGGTGCTCGCGCAGATACGCGCCGTTCGAGCCGGCGGCGAGCACGACATCGACGGAACCGGCATCGACGTGCGCCTGGAGCGCTGTGACCGCGGCGCCATAGCCTTCGCGGACGGAGAAAAATCTCGCGCGGCCGGCGTAGCGCGGCGCGATAGTCTCGCAAAGCGACTGCAGGCGGCTAATACTGACGAGGGCGATGCCGGGCCGGCCCGGGTCGGCGTTGACGAAAGCAGGCGTGAACGTGGACAACGGGATGCTCCGGTTGCTGCGGCCAAAAGGCGGGGTGCTGAGCGTTCCGCGAAACGTTTCATGAAACGCCTGGGCATTTTGCCATGAAACGCTGCGCGGCCCAGAGTCGCGTGCAAACGTTTGATTCTGCATGGAAAACCTGTGGCCCGCCGTCAATGGCATGCATCCTGCACTTCCCGAATCACCTCAACACATCAAACCTTTCCGGAGACACCTCTCATGACCACTTCCGCCACACGCCGCGCCGCCTTCCGCGCCAAGGTCAACCAACGCCAGGGCCTGCTCGTGCCCGGCGCCTTCAATGCGATGAGCGCCCGCGTGATCGAGGACGCCGGCTTCGAGGCCATCTACATCACGGGCGCGGGCGTCACCAACATGTCGCTCGGCCTCCCCGATCTCGGCTTTATCGGACTCGCCGAAGTCGCCGAGCACACGGCGCGGATCCGCGACGCGGTCGCGCTGCCGCTGATCGTCGACGCGGACACCGGCTTCGGCAACGCGCTGAACGTGCGCCAGACCGTGCGCGTGCTCGAGCGCAGCGGCGCCGACGTGATCCAGTTCGAAGACCAGATCATGCCGAAGAAATGCGGGCACTTTGCGGGCAAGGAAGTGATCGGCGCGAGCGAAATGGCCGGCAAGATCCGCGCGGCCGTCGATGCCCGCGAGGACGGCAATCTGCAGATCATGGCGCGCACCGACGCGGCGGCCGTCCACGGTATCGAGGATGCGATCGAGCGCGGTCATCGCTTCATCGAGGCGGGCGCGGACATTCTCTTCATCGAGGCGACCGAATCGCTCGCGGACATCGAGCGGCTGCCGTCGCTGTTCGACGCGCCGCAGTTGATCAACATCGTGATCGGCGGCAAGACGCCGGTGCAGTCGCGCGAGGCGCTCGGCAAGCTCGGCTACGGCATCGTGCTGTACGCGAACGCGGCGCTGCAAGGTGCGGTGCTCGGCATGCAGCGCGCGCTCGGCAGCCTGCAAACGAATGGCCGCCTCGACGAGGACGCGACGCTGGTCGCGCCGTTCAGCGAGCGCCAGCGTCTCGTGAACAAGCCGTTGTATGACCGGCTGGATCGGGAGTATGCCGCGAAGGATTGAGCGGAGCGCGTCGAAACGTGTTCACGTAGCGTGGAGGGCGGCACGCGGGGTGCTGGGTGCTCGCATGCTCGGCGTTCGGCGCTCCCCTCGCGCGCCATCGCCGCAAGCATGCGCATCGTGCTGATGCGCCAGGCTCGATTGCGCTACGATTCAGGGCCGGCGTGCAAAGCCACGCGAAGCGACGTCAGCGGGACCGGCGAAATCGCGCCCGCCCTGCTGCACAACCGCCAGCCGAGCAACCCGAGGCGGCCGCCGCGAGTCCGCCTCGCACCGGACGGAGCAAACGCGCGCAAACGCCCGCAAAACACGTATTCGCCAGCGAAAGGTAGTCAGAAAAATGAAGCCCATCACATCGCGCATAGCGTGCATAAGGCGCATAGCGTCCCCGGCGCCCCGCATTCGCCCGCGCATTCGCCGCACGCCTGACGAAGCGTCCATGCCCACGCTGCCCGGAGCCTTCCAATGAGCGCAGCGAGCGCGCCGCACAAGCACGTCGGCTGGCTGCCGTACATCGTCGCCGCCACGTTTTTCATGGAGTACCTCGACACCACGGTCATCGCGACCGCGTTGCCGCAGATGGCGCACTCGTTCGGCGTCGGCCCTAACAGCGTCAGCCTAGGCATGACGGCCTACATGCTGGCGCTCGCCATCTTCATTCCGGCGAGCGGCTGGATTGCCGACCGCTGCGGCTCGCGCACCGTGTTCTTCAGCGCGATCGGCGTGTTCACCGTGGCGTCGGTGCTGTGCGGACTGTCGCAGAACGTCGCCGAATTCACCGCCGCGCGTCTGCTGCAAGGCATCGGCGGCGCGATGATGGTGCCAGTCGGCCGGCTGATCGTGGTTCGCAGCACCGAAAAAAGCCGCATGATGCAGGCCATTTCGACGATCACGTGGCCCGCGATCGCCGCGCCGGTCGTCGGTCCGCCGATAGGCGGCTTCATCACGACCTACGCATCGTGGCGCTGGATTTTCCTGCTCAACGTACCGTTCGGTCTCGCGGCGATGGCCGTCGCGCTCGCGATGGTGCCAAACCTGCGCGGCAGCGAGCGCAAACCGCTCGACCTGGTCGGCCTGCTGCTGAGCGGCACCGCGCTCACGGCAATCCTGTACGGCGCGGAACTGGCGAGCCAGCCGGCCGAGAACCCGTGGATTGCCGGGGCGATCATCGTCGGCGGTTTGCTGGTCGGCGTCGTCGCGTTCCAGCATGCGAAGCGACATCCGCATCCGCTGATCGACGTGTCCACGCTGAAGATCCCGACCTTTTCCGTGACCGTCGTGACGGGCTCGTTCACGCGCATCGGCATTGGCGCCGTGCCTTATCTGATGCCGCTGCTGTTCCAGGTCGGCTTCGGCTTGTCCGCTTTCAAGTCGGGTCTGCTGCTGCTCGCGAGCGCGCTCGGCAATCTCGGCATGAAGGCGTTGACCACGCGCATCCTGCAGCGCTTCGGCTTTCGCATGGTGTCGATCGTCGACGTAACGGTGGCCGGCATCTTCATCATCGCGTGCGGATTGCTGACGCCCGAGGTGCCGCTCGCGCTCGTGCTGATCGTGGTGTTCGTGTATGGCGTCGCGCGCTCGATGCAATTTTCGACGCTCGCAACGCTCGCCTACGCCGACGTCGCGCAGCCGCAAATGAGCGCGGCCAGCACGCTGTGGAGCGCCGCGGCGCAAATGACGATCGGGCTCGGCATCGCATTTGGCGCAGTGTCGCTGCGCGCAGCCGCGTTTTTCAATGGCGAGACCACAGGCCATGAGACCGCAGGCCTCGTCTTCACGCTCGACGATTTCCGCCTCGCGTTTCTGCTCGCGGGCGTGTTGACGCTGCTGTCGGTGATCGGCTACATGGGTCTTGCGCGCGATGCGGGCCAGAGCATCGGCGGCGGTTCGCGTGGAACGGAAGATCCCGCGAAGGGCTGATAAATTTCTGGAGCGTTCAGGAGACTACATGAGCACCGTCACCGATCTGCGAATTTCAAGCGACAAGAACGAACTCGACGTCGAGATGATCTACGCGTTCCTGTCGCAGGAAACGCCGTGGGCGAAGGGCATGCCGCGCGAAACGCTCGAACGCGCGATTGCAGGGTCGCTATGTTTCGGCGGCTATCTCGACGACGATTCTGGCGACTCTCCGAGCAGTAAACAGGTGGCGTTCGCGCGCGTCGTCACGGATCACGCGACTTTTGCGTACCTGTGCGACGTTTTCGTGCTGCCGCAGTATCGCGGCAAAGGTTATGCGCACGCGCTGCTCACGCAACTATTCGCGAGCGAGTCGTTGCAGGGCCTGCGAAGAATCATGCTCGCGACGACGGACGCGCATCACGTGTATCGGCCGCATGGGTTCAGCGCTTTGTCGAACCCCGAGCTTTTCATGGAAGTGCATAACGCGGACGTTTACCGCAGTGCCTGATCAAGCGAAGGCAACGTGCCTCGGTAACTCCCGAATCAATCACACATACGCCCGTTCGCGCATCCACTTCGTCATGATCCACTTGTCGCCGGCACGCACCGGCGCGCCGCCGTGCAAGGTCAGCGGATCGAGTTGACGTTGGCCGTTCATATAACGGAAATACACTGCACCGCCCTGCTTCGCGGCCACAGATAAACCCGCTTCCGGAAAGATCGTTTCGCCGCCGTCCGGCACATCGTTCAGATAGATGACGAGCGTGGCCACGCGTTGTCCGCCGCGTGCCGTATGCACGGTGCTGCCAGGCTGATCGGGCGGGAAATAGTCGAAATGCGGCCGGTATTCGCCGGTTGGGCCATAGTGGAGAATCTGCAAGCCCTCGCCGTTTTCGACCGGCCAGTTCATCAGGCTCGCGATGCGCTGATCCAGCCGCTCGATGAACGCGTCTTCCCCGCGCTGATACCAGATGCCCTCGCTGGTCCGGTTGCGGATCACGTCTTCCTGGCCGGTCGCCGGATCGACGATGGTCGAGCGTTTCAGCCGATGCCGCGAACGCTCGATCACTTCATTGCATTCTTCCGGCGACAGCACGTTCGCGAACACGATCACCTGCGGACGCTCGCAGCGCATCAACACCTGCACGTCGCGGTCGAACGCGCGGATTGTGTTGCCGCGCGCGACAGGCCCGTCGTCGTACGCATAGGGCGTACGCTGCCCGCCCGGCGCACTCGGCGCCGTTTGCGGCAGCGCGGCTTCAATCCCGCCCGCCGCTACCGGCGACGCCGCTGAACCCGACGCGGCCACGCCGAACGCGTCGAACGCGCCACGCACGGCTTGTGCGGCTGCGTCGGCGGCAAAACCCGTCTGGACCATCGCGTCGATCATCGAATCGATCGTGCAGCCGCGCGCTGCATTCGTGCGCAGCCATTCCTGCCACGCGGCATCCACTACCGGCATACGCGCCTCCGCTGTTGGATAGAACAAGAATAATGCATCGGCGGAAGCCCGCGCTCAGGCGCCATGATCCTGGCGCCGGTAAATCGCGAGCCCTTTTCTCGCTCGCGCGCGGATCGAGCGATGCACGAGCGGCGACCATCCAAGCAGCGCGCCGCGTGCGCCCAGCGCCTGGCGCATCCACGCCCACAAGTCGAAACTGTCGCGATGCTCGACGATGAGTCCATCGCGAAACGCGAAGCGCGCTTCGACATGATTCACCACCGGACGCCCCGTCTGACTGAATACATAGCCCGCGGTCCAATGCGCGCGGCCGCTATGTTCATCGGCTTCGATGCTATCGAACGTCAGCGAAAAATCCTGAGCGCGCGTGACCAGCATGCGCCACATGTCGCGCACTTCGTCGCCGCGCAATTCGCCGAACGCCGGGTCGCTGAAGACGACGTCGTCGGCATAGCAGGCAATCATGGTGGCGGCGTCGCGCCGCTGGAACGCCGTGTAGAAGCGCTCGATCAGTTCGGTGTTGGGATGGCTCATTTGTTGTGTACTTGAGTTGCCGGTATTAAAAGCCCGTATTGAAGCCGATATGGAAGCCGGTTTGATTGTGCGCGATGCCAAACGGCAGCCGAACCGCACGCGCCGCCCACGATCAGCCGAACTTCGCGGGATTGTATCGAATGATCGCGCCCGCGCTCGCATCCGCGATGCGCTAGCCCTCGTGCGCGTGAGCGCGAGCCCGGATTTCCGACAACGATACATCGACGAGCAGCTTGCCCGAATCGAACACCGTTTCCATCGCATCGTCCCAATCGGAGCCATCGGCGCGCGCGTCCCGATCCGGCGCGAGCGGCAGCGTCGCCGTGCGGTACTCGCCCGTTCGACGATTGACGAGCAGCGTGAGCCGTCCTTTCATCGAGCGTTTGGTGCTGTCCGTCACCGGGTCTTTCGATACGTCGTGCCATGTATCGCCGAGGCGGATCGCCGAGCATTTCATCGCGAAGCGCTGCGTGTCGCGGTTGATCTGCTGCAACAGCGCGCCGCCCATGCCGAACACGATGTTGTCGGCCGCGAAACCCGCGCGGTCCATCGCCGCGAGTATGGCCTCGAGCGAGTCGGGATTCACGCCGTCGCCCTGAATCACGCGCACGTTGTTGAGCACGCGCCGGCCTTTGCTGTTCAGCACCGATCCAAACGACGCATCGAGCGCGCGCAGCGTTTGCAACACGATGCTGCGCGGATCGCCGGAATCGGGACGGATCACGAGCGTGGCGCCGGAGTCGAGCACCGCCTGCTTGAGCTCCGTGCCCCACACCTTCAACGCAGCGAACAGATCGTAAGAGTCGGACACCACGGAAACGATTGCGCCCGGCCTCGCGAACTTCGCGATCATGTTGCGATACGCGTCGGTCTCGCGCTCGCGGCCCCACGCGGTGATTGTGCTGTGCTCGGCGGCCGGCACCGAAAACGCGGCCATGCTCTCGTTGTAGTAATGATTCGCGGCCACCACGCCGAGCACGGTATCCGAACCCATGAAGCTGACCAGATGCGCCGCGCCGCCAATCGCCGCCGATTCCGCGCTCGACACGCCGCGCGCGCCGAAGTCATGCAGCTTGAACGGCAGTTGCGTGACATCGTCGCTGGTCTTCAGCAGATACTCGCGAATCGTCTTGCGCAGATGCCAGCTTTGCGTCGCGACCGTGACCGGATACCACACGCGCAACAACAGAGTTTCCAGATACGACGCGAGCCAGAACACCTCGGGGTCGTCGCATTCGACGGTGACGAGCACGTTATGCGTGGGCACCACCGACCCTTCGGGCACCGCGCGAATGCGCACCGGCAGATAACCGCGATGACGTTCGACGATATGACGCCAGCCCGCTTCGTTGAACGGCTCGCCGTGCGCGCTGAAAAACGCCTTGGCCTCGTCGATCATGGGTGCGGTAATGGGACTGCACAGATACTGCTTGATGAGCATCTGCAAGCCAAAGAAGAGCGTGCGGTCGTAGCGCCCGCCGCGCGATTCGATGTATGAAAACATCGCCGACGCTTCCGGCGGGTACTGGAGATAGTGCGACGCCTTGTATGAATCCGTGTTGAGGATCGGATTCGAGAAGATCGCGGAAGCGCCGCTAGGACCGCTGAATTCGTTCATCGTGGATGACGCCGCATTCGGCTCGCTGACGGTAGCTGGCTTTACATGATGCCACGGGCACGATGCGGGCGCGGGCTTCGGCTTCAGCTTCCGCGCTCATGCAACTTGCCCGTGCCGCCCGCTGTTGCGCAACGGTGTTCAGTCCAGATCGTCGTATTCGCGCCGGCGGATGTCCGCATCGCGGTCTGCGTTGCGCTCCTGCGAAACGGGCAATTCATAGGCATCGCGCAGTGCGGGGCGTTGAATCTCGGCCTGCTCGCGGCGCTTGATTGCGTCGGCGATCACGAGCGTCAGCAGATCGACCGGCGGCGCGGCAAACAACGCGCGTTGCATGCCGGCGCATGCCCGGTAACGAAGACGGACAACGCTGCCCGCAGATGAAGTAACCGAGGAAGTACCCGGCGTGGCCGGCTGATCGTGGCGCGGCGCGCGGGCCGGCCCGGAAACAGGTGCTTTCATGACATCCCCCGTGAGAATGACACACTGAAATGCGCTAACGGCCGCGTTGCAGCCTTCCAGGTCCGCCGTGCCCACGCGAAAGCGCGAACACGGCGCCCGGTCCACCTCGCTATGTGCCTCTCTTGTGGAGGCTGTGGCCTTCTCCCCGTTTCGTCGCGCCGGTTGGTCCAGACCGTACGCTGCCCCTTCCCTGTTATGCACGTCGGTCGCGCAAACGTTGCCGCGCGACGACCTGTCGTTATAGGCCCAACACTTGCACCTTCACAGACGAAAAAAACCGGCGAGGTCAGAGCGTTGCGTCGTCGGGTGACGAACGACCGCTTCGCATCGGTCGTTCGTCCCGTATTGTTTGACGTCCGTCTGTCAGTGGCCCCGCCGCAGCCTCGTAGGACGCAATGGCATTCCCCGGCCACGTCCACGAAGTCGTTTATTGCGCCGGTCGTTACCTCTACTGACCGGCACAACAGATTCGCTGCGACTCCCTTAATGCAATGGCTATGCCATGTGCGCCCAGGTGCCGTCGCGCGGAGCGTCGCCGACGATGCAACGCTACCGTCCGCCCGATCGCCCGACTGAAAAACCGCCGGTGATTCGTATTCGAGACGCGTCCGGGCGTTCACGCGGTCTGCAAGATGCGCATCCAACGCATCGAATACACGCTTCCGATAAGCACCATTCGCTGCCACGCCCGCGCGGCTTCGCGGTTTGTGTGCGAGCCCGGTCATTAATGCCGACGCCGAAACACATAAAAGCGACACGAAAATGGCCGAAAAGGCTTATGCGATTTTTGTTGCATGCATGAAACATCGCAAATGGATGTATGCCTACGCGTAAAGCGCATTCGTTCACGCGCTGTGTACTCCAGCGCGCATAACACGGCTTGACGTATCGCCGTCCGAACAGTATCGGATTAGCCGCGCGGCGCCTTGCAAAATCGGGCGACTGCCGAATAAGCGCACGTCAAATCGGGAAACTTTCTCGATACTGATTTGTTTGTATAGCATTCCAAAGCGCTTTCGCTTATGTTTGAGTCATGCGCCAGTCAGAGCGCCATAAAAAAAACGAACGAGTTAAGAAACGGTATAAGTGATTCGGGGATGAACTACTCCGGCGGTTGCCACGAGGCACCTTCCGTCGCCTGCCGCGATAATGCGGCGCCTCGCGGCTTGCGCCGCGCCCTGCTCGCTCCGCCGCAAACGTTGACTGTAGGCCGCCACACCGGTCTTCAATATCTCGCACAGCAGTCTTTCGAGCAGTAGGAATCGGGGGTAATGGAAATGACTTTCGCATCTGCGGACACCGGACGCACCGTTCTTTATGTGTCGAGCTCGCCCGATCAGAAACTCGCCGACTTCCTCGCCGCATCGGGCTGGCATGCCGTGCACGCGAAAAACGCGGCGGGCGCGGAACGCATGATCGAGCGCGACAACGTCAAGGTTGGTCTGGTCGAACTGCCGGAAGACTGCACGACGCAGCAGTTGTCCGCGCTCGCTGCGTGCATGCGCCGCCCCGAAACCAACTGGGTCGCGCAGATCGCGCCGGGCCAGGCGGATAACGAACTGGTCAGCCGCTTTATCCTCGATTACTGCTTCGACTTCGTTACGCGGCCGTGGCTCAACGAGCGTCTCGTGTTCGCGCTCGGCCACGCGCATGGGCTGTCGTCGCTGAGGCATGGACATGTAGCGCCGGAACCGTCGCTCGGGCGGCATGGCATGGTCGGTCAATGCGAGGCGATGCAGCAGTTGTACCGGCGCATCGACAAATGCGGCGCGACCGAGGCGCCGGTGTTCATCGCCGGCGAATCGGGCACGGGCAAGGAGCTGACCGCGCTCGCGATTCACGAGCGCTCGCCGCGCACCGGCCGGCAGTTCGTCGCGATCAATTGCGCGGCGATTCCGCCGAGCCTGTTGCAGGCGGAACTGTTCGGTCACGAACGCGGCGCGTTCACCGGCGCGCTTCAGCGCAAGATCGGGCGGATCGAGAGCGCGCATGAAGGCACGCTCTTTCTGGATGAAATCGGCGACATGCCGCACGAATGCCAGGCGGTGCTGCTGCGCTTTCTGCAAGAAGGCACGATCGAGCGGCTCGGCGGCAACGGCCCGATTCACGTCGACGTCCGCGTTATTTCGGCGACGCACGTCGATCTCGACAAGGCAGTCGAAGACGGCCGCTTCCGCGCCGACCTGTATCACCGGCTATGCGTGCTGCGCCTCGTCGAGCCGCCGTTGCGCGAACGCGGCGGCGACATCAAGCTGCTCGCGAACTATGCGCTCAGCATGTACAAGCAGGACGGCGCGCGCAAACTGCGCGGGCTGTCGAGCGACGCGATCGTCGCGATGTCGAACTATGCGTGGCCGGGCAACGTGCGCGAGCTGATCAACTGCGTGCGGCGCGCCGTCGTGATGAGCGAGGGCCGTTTCATCACCGCGAACGACCTCGGCTTGCCGGCCACGGACAACGGGCCCGCTGTCACGCTCGCGGAAATTCGCAGCAAGGCCGAGAAAGACGCGATCGAGCATGCGTTGCAGCGGCATGGCTATAAGTTGTCGGAGGCGGCGGTCGAACTGGGCATCTCGCGCGCCACGCTGTACCGGCTGATGCACGCGGACCGGCTGCATCCGGAGCCTTCGGGCGGCAACGGGTCGAACGGCGGCACGGATGCGGACGGGGACAGCGAGGCTGAGCGGCGCGGGCATGGATTGGTGTCGGCGGCTTCGGTTTAGGTTTAGGTGGTTGTCGGTGTAGAGGGCGGGCTGTTGAGGGTTGGTGGTCCGCCTGGTGGATTGTTGTGCGATTGACGCGCTGGTTGCGGGGCTTCGGGTGTCGGGCCCGGTTGTGCCTAGCGTTGTTCTTGGCGTTGTGCCTGCCGTTGTTGCGTGCCGTTGTGCCAGCCGTTGTTGCCTCGCGTTGTTGCCTCGCGTTGCTGCCTCGCGTTGTTGCCTCGCGTTGCTGCCTCGCGTTGCTGCCTCGGCGTTGTTCTTGGCGTTGTTGCCTCGCGTTGCTGTCTTAGCGTTGTCCTTGGCGTTATATCGCCTACTATCCGTTCACGGCATCTCGCCCCGTTGGCCGCTGAGCCACACGCAACGGAGTCCTTCCCTCTCCTTGCGCGTCCCTCCAAAACCCACGGGCAAGCAACTTGCTACCGCATGTTGCCGACCCGTCGGCGACGCCACGCGTCTTCGCGAGCCCGGACGCCGCGTCGCATTCCATAACGACGCAGCGGCCGCCGCCTCAGGAACTTGCGCGGCGAAACTCGTGTCGGTCAAGACCGGGGCCCATGCCCAAAACAGCCAGACCGGCCGATGCGTCCTGCCGCCGTCCGCATTCCGCAGCCCGTCCCATACCTTATGCGCAAATTTCTACACGCCTGCTTCGTCGTTCTGCTCATTCTCGGCGCCCCGCCCGCTTTCGCCGCGGTGACGCCGGCCACTCCCGCCGCGGAGGCTTCCGGCACCGCCGTCACGCTGACGCCCGACCAGGCGCGCCAGGCGCTCTCGGTTCTCAACGACCCCAGGCGCCGCGCGCAGGTCGCCGATACCTTGCAGGCCATCGCCGCGGCCGGCGCGCTGAGTGCGCCGGCATCGGCACCGACGGCCGCCTCCGCGCCCGCTGCCGCGAGCGGCGCAGCGTCGCTCGTGCCCGCCGCGTTCAAATCGAACGGACTGGCCTCGCAGCTCGCCCGTCAGGGCGCGCATTGGGCGGTCCATCTCGGCGGATCGCTGCGCAATTCGGTGACGGCGCTGCTCGACGTCGCCTCGGTGCGCGCGTGGTGGAACTGGCAATCGACCAGTCCGCAAGCGCGCTCGATCCTCGCGCACGTCGCCTGGTCGCTGCTGGCCGCGTTGTTGCCGGCGCTGGTGCTCGAATGGCTCGCGCGGCGTGTGCTGCGCCGCGCGTATCGCACGCTGGCCGCGCGCCGCGAGCATGGCGATCCCGCCGACGCGCCGCGCACCGACTTGCCCGTCGACGTCGAACCGCAGCCTGCCGACGCCGCGCATGCCGCGCCGCCGTTGCCCGCACCGCCGGTCGCCGAGGCGCAGGCCGAAGCACGGGCCCAAGCGGAATCGAAAGCCGAATCCACAACAACAGCCCGCGCACAAGCCGCCGCGGCCGCCGCAACGGTGCCCGCAACCGGCCAACCTGCCGCGACGCCAACATCCACACCGAGCCCCACGCCGTCCGCCACCAGCGGCAAAGCCGCCGAAGCCAAAGGCAAGCAAAACGCCACGCATCACTGGACGCTCCTGCAACGCCTGCCCCGCGCGCTGCTGATCACAGTGCTGCGCCTGCTGCCGCTAGCGGTGTTCGTGGGCGCGGCGAGCGCCCTCATGTCGATCTTCACCGACGACGGCACGCCGCCAGACCGCGCGCTCGATTCGCTCGTCGACATTTATGTGCTGTGCCGCCTGATCGTGATCGTGAGCGGCTTCTTCCTGCAGCCGGCCGCGCCGCGTCTGCGCCTGTTGCGCATGAGCGATGCGTGGGCCGTGTTCGTGCATCGCTGGGTGATCCGCATTGTCAGCGTGGTCGGCGTCGGCTCGGCGATTGCGGAAATCGGGCAATCGCTCGGCCTGAACGAAGCCGCGCATCTCGCGTTGATGAAGGTCGTCGCGCTCGCCGGCCACGTGATGCTCTCGATCCTGATCCTGCAATGCGCGAAGCCGGTCGGCGAACTGATCCGGCAGCGCGCCGCTTCGCGGCCATCGCTCGAAATGTTCGGCAATGCGCTCGCCGATGCATGGGCATGGCTCTCGGTGTTCGTCGTGATGGCGCTGTGGTTCGTCTGGGCGCTCGACGTGCGCAACGGCTATCACGCGCTGCTGCACCTCGGCGGCGCGTCGCTCGCGGTGCTGGTGGGTGCGCGCGTGCTCGCCATCGTGATCTTCGGCGGACTGGCGCGGCTCTTCAACGGACGCGAAGACGCGGACCGCTCGCTCGTGAACCGGCATGCGTACCGCTACTATCCGCTCGCGCGACGCGTGGTGGCGTGGATCATCGGCATCGTGACCGCGCTTGCGTTGCTCGCGGTATGGGGCGTCGACGTCGGCGAACTGTTCCGCGACGGCAGCGTCGGCCACCGGCTCGCGTCGGCCATCGTCACGATCGGCGTCGCAGCCGTGATCGCGCTGCTCGTGTGGGAAAGCGTGAACGTGTCGGTCGAACGGCGGCTCGATCGCTGGACCACGACCGGCGACCTCGTGCGCGCCGCGCGCCTGCGCACGCTGCTGCCGATGCTGCGCACCGGCCTCTTCTGCGTAATCGCTCTCGTCGTCGTGCTGACCGGACTGAGCCAGCTCGGCGTGAACATCGGGCCGCTTCTTGCGGGCGCGAGCATCTTCGGCGTGGCGCTCGGCTTCGGCTCGCAAAAACTCGTGCAGGACTTCATCACAGGCATTTTTCTGTTGATGGAAAACGCGATGCAGGTCGGCGACTGGGTCACGCTCGCGGGCGTGTCCGGCACCGTCGAATATCTGTCGATCCGCACGGTGCGCCTGCGCGGCGGCGACGGCTCGCTCTATACCGTGCCGTTCAGTTCGGTATCGACGGTCAACAACACCAATCGCGGCATTGGCAATGCGGCGGTCCGCGTCAACATCGTATTCGGCCAGGACGTGGATCTCGCGATCGACACGCTCAAGGAAATCGGCGCCGGCCTGCGCGAGGAGGAGAAGTTCAAGGACGGCATTCTGTCCGACTTCAGCTTCTGGGGCGTCGACGCGGTGGACGGCTCGGCCGTCACACTGGCCGGCCAGATGCAATGCCGCGACTCGGCTCGCTGGGGCGTGCAGCGCGAATTCAACCGGCGCATTCTCGACCGCTTCCGCGAACGCGGCATCGAGATCGCCAATCCGCAGCGCAACCTGCTGACGTGGGACCCGGAGAGCGTCGCGCCGCGCGTCGAAGCCGGCGAGCCGCCTAAACAGGAACCGCAGCAGGAACCTTCGACGCATGCTTCCGGCGACGGTGCTTCGTCCGATGGCGCATCAAAGGGCGACGCGCCGGTGGAAGACCAGATCCCCGTCGACTCGAAGCCCGCGGGCGGGCCGGGCACGCCCGCGAATCCGGGACCGACCTCGCCGCACGAGTGACGTACTGACTGACAGGGCGCCGGGCGCGCGCTATCTATTGAACCTGCCACCAGCGAGGCAACAGGCGGCGCACTTCGGGCCGCCTGTACCGGTCGTCGATCAGATGCACGACGCCCTCGTCGTGCTCGGTGCGAATCACGCGCCCCGCCGCCTGCACCACCTTCTGCAAACCGGGGTACAGGTACATGTATTCGTAGCCGCTGCCGAAGCGCGCCTCCATCCTGCGGCGCATCTGTTCGTTTACTTCGTTCATTTGCGGCAAGCCGAGCGTCGCGATGAATGCGCCGATCAACTGCTGTCCGACCAGATCGACGCCCTCGGAAAACGCACCGCCCAGCACCGCGAAGCCGACGCCCTGGTCGGTGCCGCGAAAGCGCGCGAGAAATGCGTCGCGGGCGGCTTCGTCCATGCCCGGTTCCTGCGCCCAGACAGGTACATCAGGGTTGCGTTCGCGCATCAGCGCGACCACGCGTTGCAAATACTCGAAACTACTCAGGAACCCCAGGTAATTGCCGGGCTGCGCCGTGTACTGCCTCGCAATCAACTCGACGATAGGTTCCAGCGAACGGTCGCGATCGCGCCAACGCGTCGACACGTTGCCCGCAACCCGCACTTGCAATTGCTCCGCGCGAAACGGCCCTTCGACGTCGAGCCATGACGTGTCCTCGGCAAGCCCCAACGTATCGCGGTAAAAATGATGCGGGCTCAGCGTGCCGGAGAACATGACCGTGGTGCGCGCGGCGGCGTAGCGCGGCGCGAGAAACGGCGCGGGAATCACATTGCGCACGCACAGCACGCAACTGGTTTTATCGCGCGGCGCGTGGCGGTCTGTCGTCAGCGTGATGTCGAAAATCGAATGCTCGCCGAACTGTTCGGCGAGCGCGACGAAATGCATCGCGTCGAAGAAGAAACGCAGCGACGTTTGATCGATGGAAAGCGGTGCTTCGGCAAGCTGATCCGTCACCGCGCCGATCAGATTCTGCGCGGCCGATAACAGCTTGCCCGGTACGTCGGCGTAGACCTCGTATGAAGCGGTCTGCGCGCGCTTGAGCGCATTCCATTCGCGTTGCAAGCGTTCGAGCGGCTTGCGCAACGTGGGCGGCGCCGTGTTGCGCGCAAGCCGCAACGCCGCCTGATCCAACGACGCCGTGTACATGCGGCGCGCGCGATCGAGCAGATTGTGCGCCTCGTCGACGAGCACGCCGACGCGCCACTGGTTGATCTGCGTGAGCGCGTAAAGCATCGCGCTGCTGTCGTAGTAATAGTTGTAGTCGCCGATTACGACGTCGGCCCAGCGCGCGAGTTCCTGCGCGAGGTAGTACGGGCAGACGTCATGCGTGAGCGCCGCTTCGCGCACCGCGGCGCGATCGAGACGCGGCCCGGCAAGCGCCGCGCTGCGCGCCGCATCGAGCCGGTCATAAAAGCCGCGCGCGAGCGGACACGACTCGCCGTTGCACGCCTTGTCGGGATGCTCGCAGGCTTTGTCGCGCGCGACGAGTTCAAGCGTTCGCAGCGGCAACGGCGCAGCGCTCTGGCGCAGCGTTTCGATTGCATCGAGTGCGAGCGCGCGGCCCGGCGTCTTCGCGGTCAGAAAGAACACGCGATCGATCTGCTCCGCCGCGCATGCCTTCAGCAACGGAAAGATCGTAGCGAGCGTCTTGCCGATGCCCGTCGGCGCCTGCGCCATCAGCGGCTTGCCGTCGCGCGCCGCACGATACACGGACACCGCCAGTTCGCGCTGGCCGCTGCGAAACTGCGCGTGCGGAAACTGCAATGCGCCGAGCGCGGCATTGCGTGCCGCACGATGCGCTTCCTCCTGCACGGCCCAGTCGAGAAAGCGCTCGCATTGTTCGACGAAAAAAATCTCGAGCTCGCGCGCCGTATGCGTTTGCGTCAGCAACGTTTCCTTCTGACTGCCGACGTCGAAATAAACCAGCGCGACGGTCAATTGGCCAAGTCCGCGCGCGCGGCACAGCATATGTCCGTACACCAGCGCCTGCGCCCAATGCAGAGTACGGTGATTCGCGGGCATGCGGTCGAGATCGCCGCGATGCGTCTTGATCTCTTCGAGACGATTGGCTGCCGGATCGTAGCCGTCGGCGCGGCCTCGCACGGTCAGATTGCGATGCGTGGCGGTCAGCGTGACTTCGCTTTCGTAGCCGCTCGCGCGACGCCCCGCGACGGTCACGTGCCCCGCCATGCCTTCGAGCGAAGTCGGCGCGGGCGTGAACCGCAGATCGAGGTCGCCGCGTCTTGCGGTGAACTCGCACATCGCTCGCACGGCGACGATGTAGCTCATGCCGTGCGCTCCGCTGTGAATGTGGCGGGCGTGGCATTGCACTCGGCTTCGTCCGCCCAACGCACGTCGAGCACCCGCACCGGCATGCCGTGCTGTACACAATACGCGAGCCAGCGGATCTGGTTGTCCTGCAAGCGGTCGCCGGGTCCTTTCACTTCGATCAACTCGTAACGGCGCTCGGCGGGCCAGAAGCGGATCAGGTCGGGCAACCCCGAGCGATTGCCGCGCACATCGCGCAACAGGCGCTCAAACCACAACTTCAGATGCGCGGCCGGCAGACAATCGAGCGCCGTTGTCACGAGTTCGGGCGTGAGCAATCCCCAGAACACGAACGGCGATTGCACGCCGTCCTTCTCATGCAGATGCCGCAGAATCGTCTCGCGATACGCGCCGTTATGGAGTTGAGCCAGGCACGTGGCGAACTGCACGGCACGGCGCGCATGAAAATCCGGCGCGTGAAGATCGGCGGGACCGCGTTGAAACGGATGGAAAAACGCACCGGGCAACGCGGCGAATACTGGCTCCCAGCAGAGCAGGCCGAATAGCGAATTGATCAGCGCATTCTCGACGTAATGCACCGGCGCGGCGTCGCAAGTCAGATGATCGCGCACGACGTATTCGACGGCCTGCGGCGCTTGCGGCCTCGGCAACGTCAACGTGCTGCGCTCGGCCGCGCGCGCCGCCTGCACGCGAACCGCCGGCTCACCGAGCTTGCGCTGCAAACGCGGCAACATGCGTGCGATACGTTGCGCCTCTTCCTCGCTTTCCGGCGATGCCGCGGCCTGCGACGCGAGCGCGAGCGCCGCGTCGAAACGTTCGCTGCGCTCGAGCACGCGCATGCGCCGATGACGCGCGCCGGGCCACGCGCAACTCTCGTACACGGCGAGCGCCGATGGCCACATCTGCCGCCGTTCGCAATACTGGCCGATGCGAAACAGCAGCTTCGCGCGGCGCGTTTCGAGCCACGAATTAGACGTTTCGACTGCACGAACGCGCGCGACAAGGGCGTCGATCGCATCGCTGTACACTTCGTGATTAATCAGCGATCCGAACGATTCTATCGATTCAAGCTGATCGCGACATGCCTGCAACGCGAGATATACATCGACGTCCGCGCGCTGCTGAAATGCACGCGACGCCGGCCCGAACGCGACTTTCTCATACTGGAACACGCCAAGATCGGCGAGCACGAACTCGGACCAGTCCTGCTGCAGATTGCCGAAGAACATCAGCCGAAAACGCTCGCAGAGCGGCGCAATGTCGACACGAAACACGCAATCGCTCGAATGCGCATGCCATGCGGACAACGGACGCGCGGCGGCACCGCCGTTCTCGCCCTCGTCTCCTTCCGCATAAAACGGACGCAATGCATCCAGCAACTCGGGCTTGCGCAGGCTGCGCGCGCCGGGAATCATGGCAAGCGCGTCCGCGAAAATATTCAGCAATTCGGCGCGCGTGGTGAGTGCAAAGAGATCGTCGAGCGTTAGATGCGGCGCCGCGTCCAGCCAGCCGAGCGCAGTAACAGGCGCGGCGGCGCGTAACGGGCAGCCGATTTCGTCGTAAGCCAGGCGGCTCGCGCGAAACAGCGTGCCCTTGCGCATCAGCATGCGGACCAGCAATGCGCGCGACGCTTGCGGCAATGACGCAAACGCGCCGAGAAAAGCGCGCTCGCCTGCATCGAGCAGATCGTCGTAACGTTGCGCGAGCCATGCAAGCGCACGCTCGAAGTTCAGCAGATAGTAAGGAGCGCCGGCGAGGGGATCCGGCGGAGCATCGGTTGCCACGGAGTTTGCAGGACCTGTACGTTTATACAGTGATGATAGCAAACTCCACTGCCGCTACGGCTTTGCCGCGAGCCACACCACCGTCAGCGAACGCACGCCCTGCGCGCCGCGAATCAGCACGCCTTCAATGTCCGCGGTCGCGGACGGCCCCGTGACAAGCGCCGCATAACGGGCATCGCGGAAGTCGTTGCGCCGGTAAACGTCCTGCAAACCGTCCACCAGTTGCGCCGGATCGAGCAGCACCACGAGATGCTGCACGATGTAACCCAACGCGTTGACCACGTACTCGCGTTCGCTGAACCACACCGAGCCCGTCTCCGCGACGCCGAAACGCGCGCGCACCACGCCGACGTGGATGTCCTGCAGCGATGCCGGTTCGGTGTCGGCGGTCAGCATGCGCGTGCCGGGCACTTCGGCTGTAGCGGATGCGATCGACACGGCCGCGCCGAACCGCTCGCGGATCAACGCGGCGACATCGGACGCGGCTTGCGCTTGCACGCATGTGCCGCCCATCATTTGCAATGCAGCCGCGAACCGCTCGCGCAGATCGCCGCCCATCGCGGGAAAGAGCGGCACATCGGGACGCGGACGCGCGGCCGGTTGCGCCTGCCGCACCTTCGCGAGAAAAGCCTCACGCGTTGCCATCGTCACCTCCGCGGTTTTTCTTGTACCAGGCGTGGAAGGTCTGCTTCGGCGCCTCGGGCAACTCGCGTTGCCTGCCCCAGATATTCAGCGGGTTATACAGCACGAAATTCGGCAGCCGCCGCAATGCGCCGCTCATCGACGCGACCGTCGCGCGATACAAGGTCGGACTCGCCAGCAGGCGCCCCGCCATCTTCAACACTTCCTGCTTCACGAACGGCACTTCATGACGCTCGGCGATTACCGTGCGCCATTTGTAGATCTGCTCGTGAATATTGATCTTCACCGGACACACGTTCGTGCAACTGCCGTTGAGCGTCGACGCAAACGGCAACGCGCTATAGCGCTTCAGATCGAAGGTCGGGTTGATGATCGCGCCGATCGGCCCCGAGTAAGTGCCGCCATACGACAGCCCGCCGCTGCGCCGGTAGACCGGGCACGTATTCATGCATGCGCCGCAGCGGATGCATTTGAGCGAGTACCAGAAGTCCTCCATCGCGAGCCGCTCCGAGCGGCCATGATCGACGAGGATGTAATGCATCTCCGTGCCCGGACGCGGCGCGCGGAAATGCGACGTGTATTGCGTGATCGGCGAACCCAGCGCGCTGCGCGACAGCATGCGGATAAACACGCCAAGATCCGCGACCTTGGGAATCAGCTTCTCGATACCGATCGACGCGATATGCAACGGCGGCACATTCGCCGAAAGATCCGCGTTGCCTTCGTTCGTGCACACCACGACCGTGCCCGTCTCCGCGACGGCGAAATTGCAGCCCGTCATACCGGCCGTTTTTTCGCGCACGAAATAAGGCCGCGTATTCATGCGCTGGCTTTCCGCGAGATAGTGGATATCGCTATTGTTCGGGTCGGTGCCGATGGTTCGGCCGAACAGTTGCGCCACGTCCGCGCGCAACTTGTGGACCGCGGGCACGACCATATGGCTCGGGTCCTGATGATCGAGTTGCTGGATGCGCTCGCCGAGATCGGTTTCCATCACCGTAATGCCGCGCGGTTCGAGATACTCGCGCATCTTGCATTCGTCGGTGAGCATCGACTTACTTTTGACCAGCGTGGTCATGCCGCGCGCGGACATGATCTGATAGACGAGCGCGTTGTGCTCTTCCGCCGTGGACGCCCAATGCACCACGACCCCGTTCGCCTCCGCTGCCGCGGCAAACTGTTCGAGGTACTCGGACAAATTCGACAGCGTATGTTCCTTGATGCCCGAGGCGAGTTCGCGCAGCGTCTCCCATTCGGCAATGCCGTGCGCCTGCGCGTCGCGCTTCTCACGCAAATCCCACAGACGCTTGTCGTGAAACGCAACGTGTTCAGTCTTCCTGATGAACTCGCCGGCTGCCTTCGCGTGGTCGATGCGGCTCATGCGCGTGCCCCGTTCAGCACCTGAGCGATGTGGATGAAGCGCGCGTCGGCCTTCATGCGTTCCGCGCAGCCTTGCTGATGCATCAGACACGACATGTCGCCCGATACGATGTATTGCGCGCCTGCGTTCAGATGATCGCGCACCTTGTCCTGCCCCATGCGCACGGAGACAGGCTCTTCAGTGACAGAGAAAGTGCCGCCAAAACCGCAGCATTCATCCGGTCTGGATGGTTTGACGAACTCGATGCCCTTCACGCCTTCGAGCAACGTGCGTGGTTTCGAAAACGGCTGCCCCGCGACTTCCGATACCGACGCTTCCTTCAGATGCCGCAACGCGCTGCAACTGTTATGCAAGCCGACGCGATACGGAAACTCAGCCCACGGAAATTCGCGCGCGCCGACCACGTCATGCAGAAACTCGACGAGTTCATAAGCACCTGCGCGCACGTTTCTGACTTCATCCGTCTGCTCGATCGCGGTCAGATGCTCGCGCACGTGATGGATACAGCTCGCCGAAGGTCCGACGATGTAGTCATAGCCCGCGAAGTTGCGCGCAAACACGCGCTCGGCGCCGGCCGCGTCCGCGTGCGCGCCGCTATTGGCCATCGGCTGGCCGCAACAGGTTTGCTCCTGCGGATAGTCGACCTCGATGCCGAAGCGCTCCAGCAATTCGAGTGTGGCGATGCCGACCTCGGGGTAAAACGCGTCGATAAAGCACGGAATAAAGAGGGCGACTTTCATGAGTTCATTGGACGGAACGCGGCACGAGACACCGCCGGCGGTCATGTTGGCAAGGTTGGTCAGCTTGGTCTGACCAAAAATATAAGGAAGTCCCCCGTTCGTGTCAATCGGAAGATCGCGACGGGCGCTGAGCGACAGGCGCCCGCGACCGCCCATAAACGTCTACAGCTTCGCCGCGTCTTCCTGATAAATCTCGCGCACGAAGGCGAGATGCCGCTCCGCGGCCTTGCGCGCTTTTTGCGCGTCACGCGCCATGACCGCGTCGTAGATGGCCTGATGCTGGCTCATCAACTGCTTTTCCATCGCCTCGTCGTAATCGATCAGCCGATGGTACTGGCGCATGCCTTCGCGAATCAGCGTATGGATGCCGTGCATCACATGCGCAAGCGCGATGTTGTGCGTGGAGTCGGCAATCGCGAGGTGAAACGCGGCGTCCAGTTCCGCGAGATTGTCACGGTCCTGCGATCGCGACGCCGCCTTCAACGCTTCAAACGCGGCCTTGATCTTGCGAAGATCGGCGGCTGTCGCGCGCTCGGCGGCATACACCGTCGAAATGGATTCGAGCCCCTGGCGCAATTCGAGAATATCGGCACTGGTACGCGGATTCTGCAAAAGCAGTTCGGCGAGCGGCCCCGAAATGAGCGGCGCGGTGAGTTCCACCACCGTAAAACCGCCGCGCCCTGACGTGGCGATATAACCGTCCGACTCGAGCCGGATCAGCGCCTCACGCAGCGAGGGCCGCGAGACCGCCAGTTGCGTGGCGAGATCGCGTTCCGCCGGCAAGCGGTCGCCCGGCATCAGCACGCCGTCCGAGATCAATTGCTTGATCTGATCGGCGACTACGTCGGAAAGCCGCTTGCGCGTGAAGGACTGAATCGGGCGAAAGTGCATAGGCGGCGGCTCATAAAGCCGGATGGTTCAAGGTTCGTTGGCGAGCCCAAGACACGTGCGGGCGCTTGCAGGCATTCGCGGAATCGCGAATGAATTATACCGTCGCCACAAACGCCGCAATCCGCTTGCATGCCTCGGCAAGACGCGCTTCATCCACCACGAAGCCCAGGCGCACGAAGCCGTTAGCGGTCTCGCCAAACGCGCTTGCGTCGAGCACCGACACGCCTTGCGCGCGAAACAGCCGCCACGTGAAATCCATCGTATCGAGACCTGTGCCGCTGACGTCGACCATCATGAACATGCCGGCTTCGGGAAGCAGGCAGCGCAAGCGCGGAATGCGGCTCAAGTGCTCGAACACGACGTCGCGGCGGCGCCGGTAAATCTCGCGCATTTCATCGACGATTCGCGCCTTCTCTTGCAGCGCCGTCAGCGCGGCCTGCTGGATGAAACCCGGCAAGCCGTACAGCATCGCGAGCGCGAGCCGCCCCATGTGTTCGATCAATTGCGTCGGCCCGATTGCCCAACCGACGCGCCAGCCGGCCATCGCATGCGATTTCGACAGACTGCCTAGCGTCACCGTGCGCTCCGCCATGCCCGGCAGCGACATGATGCTCACATGTTCGCGCTCGAACGTGAGGTCGGCATAGACTTCGTCGGACAGCACCCACAGATCGTGCTCGTAGGCGACGCGCGCAATCCGCTCGAGATCCGCGCGCGGCATGACGACGCCGGTCGGATTGCAGGGCGTCGCGAAGAAGATCGCCTTGGTGCGCGAGGTGACCGCTCTTTCGAGCGCGTCGCAATCGAGGTGGAACGCACGCGCGGGGTCCACCGGCACCGGCACGAGCGTCGCGCCCGCCGCACGCACGCAGGCTTCGTACGTGAGGTACATCGGCTCTGGAACGATGACTTCGTCGCCTGCTTCGAGCAGACACAGCGACGTGGCGAACACGCCGTTTTGCGCGCCCGCGGTGAGGATCACGTTGGCC
>Ga0209795_10000340_pt1 | contig 39182 bp, 40 predicted proteins | sample AgamicOrMarz_FD_187166 | JGI IMG/M metagenome (GOLD analysis project Ga0209795, IMG submission 187166) | Agave microbial communities from Guanajuato, Mexico - Or.Ma.rz (SPAdes) (version 2) | ecosystem: Host-associated > Plants > Phyllosphere > Phylloplane/Leaf | place: Guanajuato, Mexico...
CTGGAACTGTAGACGGCCAGCTCCGGGTTACCGGTGTGGCCCGCCTGGGAGCAGGCGTTGATGATCTTGCCGCCGTGCCCCTCTTTACGAAACGCGTCAATTGCGGCCTGAATGCCCCAGATCACCCCTTTCACGTTGATGTTGTAAACCTTGTCGACAATCTCCGGGGTGATGGATTCGATAGGGGTAGACGGTGCCACCCCGGCGTTGTTGACGATAACGTTGAAACCGCCCAGCACGGTGCGGGCTTTCTCCACCGCCGCGAACACCTGGTCGCGGTCAGAGACGTCCACCTTCACGGCGACGGCTTTACCGCCGCTGCGGATGATTTCATCGGCCACGGCCTTCGCCGTCGCTTCGTTATAGTCAGCGATGGCAACGGCAAAGCCGTCCTTCACCAGGCGAAGCGCGATCGCTTTACCAATCCCCTGGCCTGAGCCGGTTACGAGAGCAACTTTTTGCATGTCTCTGTCCTTATATTGATTCACAAAATCTGGCTGAGATGGAGCTGGCCCATCAGCAGCGGGTTATCGCTGTAGTCGACGGGAATGGCCACCACGGCAGGGCCGTCGACATCCATCGCCGCGCGCAGCGTCGGCTCAAGCGCGTCCGCGCTCTCCACGGCAAAGCCCTTCGCGCCGAAGGCATCAGCATAGGCTTTGAAATCGACCGGGCCGAACTCCACGCCGGAAAGACGCTGGTATTTTTTCTCTTCCTGAATCGCCACCATGTTGTAGGCGTTATCCACCCAGATGATGTGCAGCACGTTGGCGTTGAGCCGCACCGCGGTTTCCAGCTCCATGCTCGACTGCAGGAAGCCGCCGTCGCCGGATACCGAAACCACCTTGCGGCCCGGGTTCACCAGCCACGCGCCAATCGCCCACGGCAGCGCGACGCCCATGGTCTGCTGACCGTTGGAGATCATCACCTGACGCGCGCGGAAGCTGTAGAGATAGCGGGCGATCCAGATGTGGAAGCTGCCCATGTCGACGGTGAGCGTCACGTCGCTGTTCACGATGTCCTGCATGGCGCGCACGATGCGCAGCGGGTGCAGGGCAAACTGGTTGAGCGAGGCGCCGCGGCGATCGAGCAGATCGCGCTGATGCTGACGATCGACCAGAATTTCGGAGGCCCGCTGGCTCAGCTCGAGCTTATGGTCGATGCGGTTGGCGAGCAGGTTCAGCGTTTCGGCGATATCCCCCACCAGTTCGAGATCGGGAACATACCTGCGCTCCTCGTAGGCGGGCAGCACGTCGATATGTACCAGCGTCGCGTCGCCGCTGTTCCACATGGACGGCTCGTATTCCACCGGGCTGTAGCCGATGCAGATAATCAGATCCGCCAGGTGCAGCAGCCGGTCGCCCGCCTGGTTATTAAACAGGCCGACGCGTCCGGCAAAGCGGGTGAAGTGCTCCTGATTCACCGCCCCGGCGGCCTGATAGGTGCTGGTGACCGGAATGCGGCTTTTCTCCAGCAGCGTGCGTAGCGCGGCGCTGTTGGCGGGCTGGCTGGCCATCAGGCCGAGTAAAATGACCGGGTTTTTGGCCTTTTCAATCAGCTTCGCCACGTCGTTAATGGCCGACGCCGGTGCCGGGCCCATCAGCGCCGGGCCGCTGGCGGGCAAAATCGCGCCCGCGGTGGGCTGGTCGACAATATCCTGCGGCAGGCTGACGAACGCCCCGCCCGGCCTGCCCTGCTCGGCGGCGCGAAAGGCGTTCGACACCACCTCGGCAATCGCCTCCGGTGAATTCACTTCAACGGCGTATTTGGTTACCGGGCTGAACATCGCCACCGTGTCCATGCTCTGGTGCACCAGCTTCGCTTTGTCGGCGCGCTTCACCGCCCCGCCCAGCGCCACCACCGGATCGCCCTCGCTGTTGGCGGTGGCAATGCCGGTGATGAGGTTTGAACAGCCCGGCCCGGAAGTGACCAGCGCCACCCCGGCCTTGCCGGTCAGCCGCCCCACCGCCGCCGCCATAAACGCCGCGTTCGCCTCGTGGCGCACGGGGATGATTTCGATTGAGGAGTCCAGCAGGGAGTCAAAGACCTTGTCGATTTTCGCGCCCGGAATGCCGAACACCTGCTTCACGCCCTGCGCTTCCAGCTGGGCAACGACCATATCGGCGCCGTGCGCCCACTGTCGCGACTGTTTCTCACTGTTCACGGTGTTCTCCTGTTAGTTTTCGACGGAACGGATGGCCGCATCCAGGTTGCTGGGGTGAAGGTTGGCCTGTAAAAACGCGCTGTCTGCGGGCAGGTCAATCATCAGCTTGTGAATTTCACCGAAGGTGAGCACGCCGCTCTCCAGCTGGTAGTCGAGCAGGTGCCCCCCGCCCTGACGGTCGTCGGTGATGAAATGTTCGTGATAGCCGGCCACGTTAATTCCCTGCATATGCTGCGGAGTGCGGAACCCGACCAGCACCCCCTTGCGCTGGTTAAAGCGAAACACCGGCTGGTCGTCCAGCACGTCGGTCATCGCCCTGTACGGCGGCGTCTGGCGCGGCACGGTGCGGGTGTGCGCATGGCGGAAATTGCCGTCGATGCGCAGCGCGCAGAACAGGTTATCGGAGGGGATCTGCTGGTCGATGACGTCGTGGATCTGCTGGCGGCTGACCGGCCCGTCGAAAGTTTTGCGGTACTGCGGCTGGAACCAGGTCATCACCGCGAATGGCGTTTTCTGGTCCGGCTTCGCGGCCCGGGCGCTGCCGTCGGCGCGCAGCTGGTAGACCTGGCTGCTGAAGGCGATCATCTCACCGTCCAGCTCGTTGAAGGTGCCAAGGCCAAAATCACCGTGCGAAAGCAGGTCGGCAATCGTGGTCTCCCCTTCGTATACGCCGCTTAGCAGGGCGCTCATTAGCGATGTCTGATAGATCACGCTGTCAGGATGCTGGGCGGAGAATCCCCTCAGGGTCTCGCACAGGCTGGCCTCACAGTCGCAGGCAGATGAATGCAGCATCGTGCTGGTCCTCTTCAACTTTATTTATAAAGGTTAAATAAATGTTGACCCGATTCAGCAGAGAGTTCCAATATAGAAACCATGCTGGTTTGAGACGTTTTTGATATGGAACTTCGATATCTGCGGTATTTTGTCGCCGTGGCACGCGAGCGACACTTCACGAAGGCGGCTAAAGCGCTGGGTATTTCACAGCCTCCTCTGAGTCAGCAGATCAAGCGGCTCGAAGAGGAAGTGGGCACGCCGCTGTTCAGGCGCCTGACGCGAGGCGTGGAGCTGACCGAGGCCGGAGAGGCCTTCTACGAGGACGCCTGTAAAATCCTGGCGATGAGCGACGCCGCGCTGGAGAAAGCCCGGGGCATCGCGCGCGGGCTGAACGGCAGCCTGTCGATTGGCATCACCAGCTCCGACGCCTTTCACCCCAAAATCTTCACCCTGATCCGCCAGTATCAGGTGCAGAACATGGCGGTGCGGGTTCATCAGGTGGAAGCCAACATGTCTTCGCTGACGACGATGCTGGCGGAGGGTGAGCTGGATATCGCCTTCGTGCGCCTGCCGTGCGAGAGCAGCAAGGCGTTCGAGTTAACAATCCTCGACCGGGAGCCGATGGTGGTGGCGCTGCATCGCGGCCATCCGCTGGCTGGAAGCGGCGATCTGGCGCTGGACCAGCTGCGTGATACGCCGGTGGTGCTCTTCCCGCAGGAGGTCGCGCCCGGCCTGTACGACCGGGTTTACGGCTGCTGCGAACGGGCCGGGATCGACGTGCAGCACGCGCTGCAGTCGTCACAGCTTTCATCGTCCCTGAGCATGGTTTCCGCGGGTGGCGGCTTCGCGCTGGTGCCGAAGTCGATGGCGGCCATTTCTCCACCGAATGTTACCTACCACGCGCTGAGCGCGCCGGCGCTTTATACCGATATCGCCATCTGCTGGCGGCGCTTTGAACGTTCCCGAACGGTGAAGCGGTTTCTGGCGATGATGAGCGAGGGGTAGCGGCCGAGCCCGGTGGGTTTGGCTGGTGGTTTTTGTAGGCCGGGTAAGGCGCAGCCGCCACCCGGCAATGCCCTTCTGGAAGCCGCCTCGCAAACCTGCAAGCAACCTGATGTAATTCATGGGCATCCCTTTTCATCCCTTCTTCACGGTCGTAAAGTGCCTGCGTTGCGGCACACCCGTAACCGGGCGTAGGAACCCGTTAGCATAACGTGACGTTAAATTGCAAAAAGAGGATGCTAAATGGCTACTATTCCTGAGTTTTCTTATGCGCTTTCTGAAGAAAGCGTTATTCGTCATCTTATTAACCTTCCCATTTCCGATTCTGCGGATCTCTTCGAACTGGCTGACACCTGCGCCGCCTGTGTGAGCGTGCTGGTTGAAACTGACGATCCCGTGACGTTTTCCATACTTTGCGAGCGCTTGCTGGAACTGCTTAAACGCCTCCGTGAACGTTGCAATACGGAACTTCCCCCGCATCTGATTGAACGGCTCATCGCGGGGGAGAAGATCGTTTCCTGCGTGCCGGACTGCTGGCAGGAGACAGCGTTGCAGGTGGATTATGCTGTGGCGTTAACGCTGGCGGTGATGGGCGGGACACTGCCTGCGAGCGTGGCGAAAGAACTCACTGGGCTACTGCATGATATGGTCTGGCTGCTGGCTGAGTTTGTGAAGGAGCCGTATATTTCGGCGCATTGAGGCGTGTGATGGGGGGCCGGGGTTCTGCTGCTGCGGACGGGCGAGGATTTCGGCCAGATACCCCCCTCTTTTCCTGGTAATTGTCTATATCAAAGCATCTGTTACTCTGGCTGGGCTCAAAGGATGACAAGGATGACAAGGATGACAAGGATGAGAGATGCTGAATCCAGGATTCGTTACCCGCAAAGCGCTTACTCACTGGCGGGACGTTCCCGCTTTTCTACCCCAGTTTCAATTTCATGAGAAACATCGAACGGTTATTCATACTGCTCATCCTGAAACTATTCTGCCATTGATTGCTAACTTTGACGTCCGGCAAGACCCCGTGATTCGGCGGCTAATGTCATTACGTCAAATACCGCAGAAATTTCTGCGCAACCCGCAGTCTAACGCGATCGGCAACTTTGGTTTGCACAGCTTTACCCTTTTGAAAAGCTCAGCATCTGAGCAGTGCTATGGCTTAATCGGGCAATTCTGGCGAGCTGATTTCGGTCTGGAAGACGTGCCGGATGCCAGTGCTTTTCAGAAGCCAGCCGCACCGGGCAGTGCGAAACTGTTACTTCGCTATCGGATAACGGAACTGGCGCCAGGCCAACATGAACTCTGTACGGAAACGTTCGTCTATTGTCCGGACAGAAGCACTCGGCTAAGGATGACAGCTTACTGGCTGGTAATCCGGGCGGGCAGCGGCTGGATCCGTAAAAGGACGCTGAAGGCGGTCAGAGAGAATATTGAAAGTCAGACGTGAGGTGTACCTGTGAAATGTTCCGAAAGGGAACCTCGAGGGAGTATTTACCTGAATGTTTATGGGTTGAACAATGGAGGTTTTGATGAATAAGCGCGCTATTGCCTGTTTGCTCTTACTCAGTGCATTCGCTGTAAATTCTGCTGATGGCGGTAAGGGTGGTGATGGAGGAAATGGCTCTGATGGCGGAAGCGGTTCTGATGGTACCGCCTCATCTAATGGCCGAGCGGGTTGTCCGGGCGGAACAAGTCCGGATCCATCGGGGCATTTTTATCTTCCCGGTACAAAACAGCGATGCAACCCGGGGAAGCAGGATGCAATGAAGAGCGCCAGGCAATGAGATAAAGCGTGACAATACGCTAGCTCATCATGATTCTGTTTCCTTACCTACCTCCAGCTCCCGGCAAAATGTTTAGCAAGGTAAAAGATAGGCATCACGACGACACCGACAGATAAGCGTTTATGGAAAGCTTCTCCATGAAAAAAAACAGAACCACCTGAGCGCTTTTCACGAAAAATCGATTTTGACCACTTTGGGCAGCACGAGGTTGATAAGAGCTATCGATCCAGCATTATTTTTACAATAATGTTGACCTTATCTGGGTTCGGTATATTTATCCTTTAGTTAAGCGTCTATTCATTATGTCATTAACATAATGTTCAATCGAAATATTGTGCTCCCGATTAATCTGAGAAATGAATGCGCTAAGATGCTCTTGCGATGCATGAAGGGTAGTGGTAATAAGGTTATCAAAATCGTTCTGAGTGAATCGTTTATGCCCCTTCAACGTCGAACGCTGGAGCAAAGTGTGTGCGGTCACTTCCAGGATGGCCCGCCGGTAATGATCGGACAGCAGGACGTCAAGATCGGTCTGAAGAATATCAAACTCAAAATGAAAGCTGACAAATCCCGATTCGACAGGTAATGAATAAATTAGTTTGTCACCTAATTGCTCAACGTAAGGTTCATATCCTTCTCCCATTACTCGTTTAGTATGCATATAATCCTTCTCCTTTCGTACATTAGATTAATTCCACTTAAATAAATACACAGCATTACTCTTTTAAATATTTTTTAAAATATCCGTAAGACAACAAGAGAACATCACCTTGCTATAAAAGAATATTTTACCGTGCGGGTATCCTTTTAAATAAAAAATCTATCCATAAAAATAATTATAAAACGCATTGAAGTTTTCATTACCGATAAGTGGCAAAATCCTTTCCCGCAACTCATCAATAAAATCATCTTTTACTTCGTCATTATCATCTGCTATATCAAAGATATCGTATTGACCATATACCAAATCAATAAACTCAGCTAAAGAATATATGAACCCAGAGAGACTACTAGCTATCTGAAACGGTTCAATTACATCATAACCTGCATAAACAGAGGAACTTCCTTCATCGATAACCGCAATTATAGGTTTACCTCCACCTAAATCATCGCCAATAACAAGATAATTATCTGGTAAGTATTCATAACCACTTTGAGCCTTCAAGAGCTCACTGACTGAGTGAAGTTTAATTGGCGTGAAGCCTGTTTCAATCTTTAACTTTTCAGGATTATAATTTTTATATAAAAAATCCACCTCTGTTGAACGAGGTAAGTCGGACGGGAAGGCATTGTCCAGATCATTGACGGTGCTGAAACTCCCTGACAGCGAGTATTTATTGCAAATGACAATAAGTTGTTTTAATGCTTTTTCAATCTCATTCACAATAGTATCAGACGCATTCATAAATATAGCCCTCAGTAATAACTAATTAAATTAGAAAAACCCTGTAAAAGCAATTAAAAAAACAAGAAAGTAAATGCATTCTGAATAAAAACATCATCTGTATTATATAAGCCGGAAATAATTAATATTAATCCGGCTTTTATTAATCACTTATCTTTACGAGTACTGCCAAAAACCAGCTACGATATTCCTGCCAGATATGTTTTTATACAAATACAAAGCACCGTAACCAAAGATGTAATCACCATCAAGCAATGTATCTGGATAATAACCCTCATCTATCTGCATGAAAAATTTATAATCATCCTTCTGCAAAGCATCAAAATTAGCTTCGGTTTGTATTAACCTTGCTTCTTCGGTTTTAGTGATAAAATCAAACTCTTCATCTTCAACCTTATCATAACCAACAATAACTGCCTTGTTAATGTGTTTTATCGTAAATGCATCATTATTGTTTTCATCAGAATGCGGGTGCGTAAAAACTTTTACTGAACAATTAGGGTAGATATTTTTATCAATCATATCATCATATCATCATATCGTTCAGGAGTAAGTATCGTAATTTACTCATGTCCATCATCAGGATTCTGAACTGTCAAATAAAACTTATAACCCTGAATCTCCTCTAGTTTATCTAAAAATAATTCAGGGATATTTCCACCAATCCGCCCAATGACATTACCATCAGAAAAGATACTTATTTCAGAGATCAGATTATATTTAATCATTTCTTAAACTCGCTCCCATAAAAAGTACATTTTCTCTTCCCTCTCGAAGTCTACACAATAAACTGACAGATCTGCGTATAGCAGAAAAGGAAATATGTTATTAATGTAATAATTGGGCACTCCATCATTGCATTAATGAAGCCTCCCTGTAAAAAGTAGTGATTAACAAAGCCACCCTCTTACGAGGGTAAGAACCTGTATCACCATGCTTCATCTTCAGGAATTATTTTTCCAATAAAACTTTCAAAATTTGGCTCAAGATAGATCTCCTCCTGATTTTCCAAATCACAAAAATATACTGCGCCATCATTTATCCCAACACAATAGGGGAACCCACCCCCATCAATTGCGAATGGTATAAAACTTTCTGCAAGAATTTTTTTGTTAATTACTAAATCCTTATAGTCATCATCAACGGTTAATATGCCCGATCTTTTAGTATGTAATATAGGTAGGAAATATTTTATATCATTCTCGTAGTGTTCGCTTTGATAAACACGACGACCTTCGTCCAGTATGCCACCATTACTTATAAGCCATAAAGATTTTAAGGCATTAGGAAAAGTTACGCCCAGCGAAACTTCGATCTTGCCTAGCTCATCAGCAGATACAGCAGGGGAAGAATCTATAAGTTTAATCATCATTTCTCTCCTATTGACAATGTTTAGGAATACGACCTCTCAGCCATCCTTTACTATGAGATATTTTTATAGCTTCAGGAGAGCCATACTTCACTCCAAAATGTTTTTCGAACTGAGATACAGACCCCTTATGTGGGAAAGATGCTTTGTGCGCCTCAGTCGTGACCAACTGCATAGTTTACTTACCTGTTTTTGGATCAAAATCATCAAGATGATGCCATGTATATTCGCTTGCATCAGCTTCACTTATGCCTGCAAGTTTGTAGGCTTTTGTGAAATCCCGCCCCCTTGATCCTTGAAGGGTAATTTCAACGATATTTCGTTGTGTCCCAGTAACAGGATAAAGTGATGGGCTTCCACTAAAGTCAACGCCGCTCAATGCCAGACCCATAGGGTCTATCCATAACAGAGGGTTTGGGGCATAGTTATATAAATTTAAGTTTCCACCAGCTAGCCCAATCGGATCCTGCACAATAAACCGCCCTACCTGCGGGTCGTAGTAGCGGAACAGGTTATAGTGCAGCCCCGTTTCACCATCAGCGTACTGCCCGGCATAGCGAAGCGGCTGGTGCGCCATCGCCGAGCGATTCACAAGCCGTGAGAACCCTTCGCTCTGGTGGCGTACCTCGCTAAAGCTGCCGTACTGGCCGCTCCAGCGCACCGCGCCGCGCTCGTCTGTCACTTCAAGCGGCGCGCCGTTCAGATCGGTATTGAACCAGTAAATCTCACCGCTGCTCTGGTCACGAAGGTGATCCACCCGCGCCAGCGGGCTCCAGGCTTCATTCGGGTCGTATACATAGGTGCTGCACAGCCCGCTCTCCTGCTGCACCTGCAGCAGGCGGTAGCCCTGCCACAGGAAGCGGGTGTTGGCGGTGCCGTGCGTCGTGGCGACGATTTTCCGATTAGAAAACAGTACTTACCAGACTAAAAAAGGTTGATGCGGCAGAATTACACTCACATTCTTTGATTATTATTACCAAAGCATGAAAATTAGTACCAGCCTAAGAAACACCAAAAACTGGCACCTAATTTTACATACTTTTTGTAACTAGAACCACTTTGTGATTCTAGTAAAGAAGGATTGACAAGCATCGTTTTCAGTAGCAAAGTATTCTACCTCTGTGCGTTTTCCATGTTCACTATAAAAAACACACCATAGCCCTCCATCGAGGATCAAACATAATGCCTCATCCTCAACACTATCAATAGAATAGCTATCTCTTGGTATTTTTAATTTATACAACTCATTTTGTAACTCTACTCTACCCACCGGTTAAGCCTTGTGCTTGCTAAATTAATTTCAAATATCCGGAATCAATATAACTCTGCATACATTATTGGGGCTTATATTGAGTATCCGTATCCAATTTACCAAACAAAGGGACAGTTTTGCTTCCCTATACGCTTGGTATACATCTCATAAATAATATAAGGTTGTGCATCAGTTCCTGGAAGCAAAGCGCGTATCGGATCTGAAAATTTCAATAGTTACCGTACAATATTAATAAATCCTACATAAGCCGGGCTATAAATTATTAAATTAATGACTGAAATTAAATATTTTAGACAGACTCTGACTTTAGATTTCGACAACAACAACCTCACTTTCGAGAATTTTAGAAACTGCCTTTACTTTCAAGCAAACAATTCTTCTAAAAATTCCGAGAAAGAATCGGCAACCAATTCAACCTCTTTATCATCCATCAGAAAAATAAAAACCTTCCCTAATGAATCATCAGATTTGAGAGATAGTAGAAAAGTATTACCTCCGTCATCATAAGCAAAAGGAACCATATTCCTTAACTCGCCAAACGACTCGATAAGGTCACGATAGAGTTGCTCAATCGGCAGGTCACCATATTTTATAGGGTTAAAACTGCCAAGTATAAAAGGATTACCATCTTCATTATCGTGAGGATACCCACCATTATTTTTAAGATAAAAATCAAGAAATGATGCGGGAACATGATGATCAAAATATGCATTGAACGCGTTTATTTCGTCTACAGTCAGTTTATTTTCTGAATCAGTAAGATACATTAGCATTTTCCTCCAACGGATCTGCGGGCACGGTTTCTAGCTGGATGAGTATAGGCATTTCCAGTGGCAGCCTTGTACTGACTAACGCCACCAGTATGCGAAATTCCCTGATGAGCACTTTGTTTAACCAATTGCATAGTCCCTCTGTTAGTTTCAGGATTATAATCATCAAGATGGTGCCAGACATAGCCACTTGGTGTGGTTTTTTGTTTCAATCCGGCCTCTATATTTGCTGCATGGAAATCTTGCAAATAATCTCCGGTATATTCAATAGAGACAACAGGATTAATGCCAGCTTTATTATACAAGGCATTACTTCCAGAATAATCCAGCCCGCCAGTTGGTGTTTGAACAACACTACTGTATCCACGCTCACTAAGCTTGGCGATTGGGTCAACGGCAAGACCCAGCGGATCAATCCACCCCAACGGATTCGGCGCATAATGATAAAGGTTCCACCCACCATTCAGCCCAATCGGGGCCTGCACAATAAACCGCCCGACCTGCGGGTCGTAATAGCGGAACAGGTTATAGTGCAGCCCCGTTTCACCATCAGCGTACTGCCCGGCATAGCGAAGCGGCTGGTGCGCCATCGCCGTGCAGTTCACAACCCGTGAGAACCCTTCGCTCTGGTGGCGTACCTCGCCAAAGCTGCCGTACTGGCCGCTTCACCGCACCGCGCCGCGCTCGTCGGTCACTTCCAGCGGCGCGCCGTTCAGATCGGTGTTGAACCAGTAAATCTCACCGCTGCTCTGGTCACGAAGATGATCCACCCGCGCCAGCGGGCTCCAGGCTTCGTTCGGGTCGTATACATAGGTGCTGCACAGCTCGCTCTCCTGCTGCTCCTGCAGCAGGCGGTAGTCCTGCCACAGGAATGGGTCTACCCGATCGGATAGACATAATTAAATTTTATAAAAATGCTGTTTCGCTACTACCAATTTTCTTCACTTCAAGCCCTTTAAATTTGATGCCAATCCCATGATCCTTATCTAAATTGGTCGAGAACATGAACCCAAATTCATTGTCCTCATCTGGGGAAAGATAAACTTTCAGCAAAATCAAGTCTTTTGCATCCACACCATAAATACGCTTGCTATATGTCTGGGTTTCAGTTGCGATTTTCTCGGAAAAATATTTCTGTTTCTTAATAAGAAAATCGATGTTTTTTTTTCATTTTTTCATCGACCGAATCAAATTCAAGGTTTATGCACTGGACGAGAGAAGGACCAAATGCCGATAATACAAAATCGACTGAAATACCTTCATCATCTTCATAAAATTCCATATCCACTGGCATTGAAAAACCTCTTTCATTATGAATCACAGATCAATAGTTACATTCATTCCTGTGCCAAGTGACGAATCACAAATTCTCTCGTAAAAAGCAGTAAAGCCATTACTAATTCTATAAATATTTCCGCACTCATTTTTCTCAGCGATGTCAAACTTTTGGATATCATCCTCTGCATGCAGATGTGTTCTATCCCAATAATAAACACCTTGGCTTTTACTGCCATTTAATATAAGGTAAAAATTACCTCCAGGATCATCGCCAATGATTAATTTATCATCAATAAAATCAAGTTCATTTAAAAAATTATCATTTTGACGAAAAATGTCGTGATTAGGATTTTTCATATTTATTCCAAAAAGGGCATAAAAAGCTATAACCCCTTCATCGACACCTTCGTACTCCAGCTCACAAAAATCTGGAGATTTTACAACAAAACCATTTTTCAACCTGAGGAATTCTTTATAATCTTCTGGCAAACCGACTTTAAATTTCGCCTCCAAAATTCTAAGTTCATCTTTTGTTTTGGGTTTACCGCATGAAATAGGCATAAGCTATCCTTAGTATATAACTCCTTGATGTTAGATAATCCACCTCAAAAAATCAAACTACAATTAATTTTTACATACATAATTTAATTGCTGTAATAAAGTCGAGGAAGCTATCCCGACTTCTTATTTCAAATGCTTTCGAACTTTACAACAGGTGGAGGAAAATCATCAGGGAATGATTTACATTTAATTTTATTTTTTAATAACCCTTCAAGAAAATAAGTTAAGCCACCATCAAAATACTCAACTTCTGGTGATCTTGCTGCAATAATAGCAACAGTCCACAACTCACTATTATCTTTAGAATTTACGACCCAGAATAGATAATCCCCATTATCGGTAACTCCTAACGGAATCAACCCATTATCCTTGGGATACAGTTGATAATTATAATAATCCTTATCTGACTTAATCAGATAATTAAGGTCTTCCAAAATAAATTTATACTGTTCAAAAAAATTGACATCTTCATTTTTACTAAATGGGTTAAAAATGACAATAAAGTCCGCAATACGACCTGAACCATACTCATTTATAAACTCAATATGATCAGAAGGGAAAGGTAAACCATCCTCAATCATTGGCCATTTCATTCCCTTCCCCGAATCCGAAGGGGCGAAAGGTACTGCTAATATTGTAACCAGTTTATTTATCAACATAGCATGCGTTCAAATATTGATATGAACAGCATTTAACCCGGCCTGAACGTCTATCAAAATAACTAATTTGGGAATTAATTTTCATCCCACAGAACTTTTGTTAGTAGCACGCTGTTCATAAATAAAAACCGGGAAATATCCAGGAGATACTCCCCGTAAAAATACATTATATACTATTCCAGAAAGAAATATCATTTGCCCCTGTTGAATTTATAATTTCCGTTAGCGGGCATGCTTTTAAAAAATGCGAACCAACACCTCTGATAAATAGCTCAAAAGTATCAGCTATCGATTCCCATCCATCCATCGTTTGTTCACTTGTAATAGCATAAACTTTGCCATCGTGAGTATTAAGCAAGATAGTATAAGGGTCTGATATTGCAATACATATCACACCATCTGGTCTGTGCTCGCCAATCCACCAATGGTTAAACTCATCATTGTTAATACTGACTATTTTCTCCAAATAATCACCACCATGGCCGAAAGATATATTCCCCAAAGAGAAGTTATCAACATCATAATTATTGACAAACTCAATAAAACCCTTTGGGAAATTCACACGAAGTCTTTCCTCAGAAAGTTTAATATTATTTACAGGCGAAATTCTTTTTTTCAAAATAAAATCCCCCATCCCTCCATAGGAGAGAACTTCTCATGTAATTTAACTTCAATTTAATTTAGTGTTAATAACACAATTATTACTCTCATTACGTATGCCAAACATCGCCATTGTCAACATGAGTACGTCCAGATGCGGGTATAGCATATGTTCCAAAATCGACATGTTAATGTATTATCGCATCTCCTTTATTATTCACTTGCTCAGGAGATACTTTAATCCAGGTTTCATCTATTCTAGGTAACTGTCCCACTTCTTTTATTCTTTATAACTTGCTTTAACTTAAGGAACCCGATGCATATCAGATTATTGACTCCAAAATCCTTGGTATTTCCTTAAATCGCAGTTTGAAGTAAGTATTCCTGATACAAATGTTCTGGTATCTATTTAGAATGCATGCTGAGCTCTTCCGGGGTAATGAGGATCAACCCGCGTCTGGTATAGATTGTTACCTCTGGCTTCATATCCCCTACATAACCCAATTGGATCCTGTACAGTAAACCGCACAATCTGCGGGTCGTAGTAGAGGATGGATTATTAATTATATGTTTGTGGTTCAAGACAGGATCATATCATATCAAAGCCGGGCGAATTTCTCACCCGGCCTTCATTCTTTTTAGCTTAAACAGTTTATTACTAGCGAGTCTAGCTCTATCCATGCATCTTCTAATTTAAAAGCCAAATCTGGTTTGTTTTCCACTTTATCAAAACTAGCATATGCATTTCTTATCATTTGAGGTATTGTATATAAATACAAAGCTAATTCTTTATCTATGGACTCATTATTTTTCAATAGGTTAGCAAGCTCATCTAAACTAGAAACCAAGTCATTATACTGTTCATCATTGAAAACCATATTAATTCTAACATTATTAACAAAATCATTATCAATTATTTTTTTCTTTACATCACTTAACATAAATCACCTATTTAAATATGATGGCTTCGTGAGGAATCTCACCAAAAATCAATACTTCCTGATGCGCCGCAGCAGCATTTCGAGTAAACGGTGTTTGTAAATTCTCTGCTGCTTTTTGAGCTGTTGAAACATCGACTATTCTATCTTTAGGTATTTTAGACAAATCTATTTCTATAATAGGATTTGCCGCACGAGTACCGCCATGTGTAGCAAAATACTCTGCTGATGCCTGGCTTCTGGTTGTGGAAATCCAAGGGTCACGCGAATGCGGAGCGCCAGCAACATGTTGGGTCGGAGTTGTTTTATGATAAGGTGTTGGTCTTGTTATTCCATTACCCGCTTGAATGCTCTCCATTTGTTCAGGCGTCACCGCTCTTTTGACAGTATTACAATTATTTAAACCCAGCGGATCAATCCACCCCAACGGATTCGGCGCATACTGATAAAGGTTCCAACCGCCATTCAACCCAATCGGATCCTGCACAATAAACCGCCCGACCTGCGGGTCGTAGTAGCGGAACAGGTTATAGTGCAGCCCCGTTTCACCGTCAGCATACTGCCCGGCATAGCGAAGCGGCTGGTGCGCAATTGCCGTGCGATTCACAAGCCGTGAGAACCCTTCGCTCTGGTGGCGTACCTCGCCAAAGCTGCCGTACTGGCCGCTCCAGCGCACCGCGCCGCGCTCGTCTGTCACTTCCAGCGGCGCGCCGTTCAGGTCGGTATTGAACCAGTAAATCTCACCGCTGCTCTGGTCACGAAGGTGATCCACCCGCGCCAGCGGGCTCCAGGCCTCATTCGGGTCGTATACATAGGTGCTGCACAGCCCGCTCTCCTGCTGCTCCTGCAGCAGGCGGTAGCCCTGCCACAGGAAGCGGGTGTCGGTGGTGCCGTGCGTTGTAGTGACGATTTTTCGCGTGCGGCGGCCCAGCGCGTCGTAGTGATAGCGCGCCTCAAACCGCCCTTCCGGCCCGGTTCCCCGGGCGGACACCAGACGGTTCTCGGCGTCATACGCATAATGCTGTTCATACAGCCCGTTGCGGCGGCTGACCAGGTTGCCCCAGTGGTCGTATTTCATAAATAGCGCCTGCCAGTGCTGCAGGCGGTTATCCGTGACCGGTACCGGATCGTCATTGGCGGCGAGGTTATCCGCGGCGTCGTAGCTGAACTGCGCGCGGCTGTGCCCCTGTCGGGCCTCGTAGTGCTTCAGCAGGCGCCCTTCGGCGTCGTAGCCGTAGTCTACCTCTCCGCGCAGGGTGTCGCTGACGCCGGAAAGCTCGCCGCGCGCGGTGTAGCGATACAGGCGTTCCAGTAGCGCCTGCTCCGGCAGGGTCACGTCCGTGCTCAGTTCGCTGCACTGCAGGGTGCGTCTGCCGAGGCTGTCATACTGACGGAGCTGCTCGCGCGCGCCATGGGTGCGGCGCACTTCGCGGTGCAGGCGGTCGCGGGTGAACTCGGTCACCAGCTGCTGCCCGAAGCGGATGGCGCTGACGTGGCCGGAGCCGTAGTGCAGCCAGGCCAGCTTTTGCTCGCCGGGCAGCGTCAGGCCGGTCAGGCTGCTCAGGGCATCCCATTCGTAGCCCACCGCGCCGTTAATGCCGGACTCGCTCAGCACGCGCCCGGCGTCGTCGTGGCGGTAAGCGATCTCATCGCTCTCGATACCCAGGGCAACGCCTTCGGCGGTTGGCGTGCGGCGGATGCGGGTGATCTGACCGCTCAGGTCGCGGAAGTAGCGGTACTCCGCGTGGCGCTGAGTGCGCCCGATCAGCAGCCCGCTGTCGTCATAGCTGAACTGCTGGACGCGACGGGCGATACCGCCATCGGCGGCAGGCCGGCCGTTTTCTTCGAGCGCGCAGAGGAACCCTCGCGCGTCCCATTCCATATGGCGCACGGTCTCGTCCGGGCGCGTTTCGCTGAGCGGGCGGCCCACGGCGTCGTAGGTGAAGCGGTATTCCGCCCCGTTGCCATTATCGAGTCGCAGCAGGTTACCGCGCGGGTCGTAGCGCCACTGGCGCACGCGGCCAATACGGTCGGTGAGGTTAACCGGTAGGCCGAGCGCGTTATAGGCCCAGCTCACCTCGCTTTCCAGCGGGTCGCGCCAGCCCGTGAGCTGGCCGCGTTCGTTCCACACCAGCGACTCGCGGCTGCCGTCCGGATGGATCACAGCGCTCAGCAGCCCGGCACGGCTCCACTCCCGCCGCGTGATATTCCCTTCCGCATCCTCGCTGGCAATCAGCTGCCCGAATCGGTCGTAGGTGAAGCGGGTGACGCTGCCGGAGCAGTCGGTGCGCTGCGTCAGCAGCCCCTGGTGGTTCCAGACCAGGCGCACCACGCCGCCGATGGCGTCGGTAATGCTCTCCGGGAGGATTTCTTCATCGTCGGGATAACGATACAGGGTGATACTACCGGCCGGATCCGTTTCCGACAGCAGGCGACCGCGAAGGTCGTACATAGCCTGCGACGAGGTGCCGTCCGGGTACACCGTGCGGGTGATACGGTCGGTCAGGCGATGCCAGTGATACTCCGTGCGGCGGCCCGCCGGGTCCGTCTCGCTGGTCATGCGGCCGTATTTGTCCCACGTGCTGCGGCGCATCGCCCCGCCGGGCAGTATGACGTCGCAGAGCTCGCCGTCGCGATAAACAAACGTCGTCTGGCGGCCGTCGTAATCCGTGAAGCGCGCGACGTTGTCGTCGTCGTCCACCAGCCAGTGCGCCTGCGCGCCGTCTTCGCGGCTCGCGCGGCGGGTGCCGTTATCAAAATCGTATTCGAACGTCAGCTGTTCGCCGCCGCTGTGGCGGAAGCCGACCACGCGCGGCAGGCCGTCAATCTCCCGCCAGCGATATTCGCTCAGCAGGCCGTTGGCGTCCTCGTGGGCGCTCATCAGCCCGTCCTGCCAGCTAAAGCGTCGGCGCACGCTACCGCCCCGGCCGGTCACGGAGACCAGCCGGCGCTGTTCATCATAAGCGTAACTGACCAGGCAGATCTCGTCATCCAGCCAGGCGCCCACGAGTCTGTCACGGTCGTAGCGGCAGGCCACGCGCTGGCCCGCGCTGTCGGTCAGAGCATGCAGGGTATTATCCGCATTCCACTCGAAGAGAATATGGTTGCCGCAGGGTTCAGAGATGCGCTGGAGCAGCGACGGGGCATCATCCCGCAGCGGCGCATAGTGCCAGCGCTCGCCGCTGACGTCATACACCGACCAGCTGTCGTCCTGATGATGTTCAAGCCAGTTTTTTTCGCTTTCGCAGTAGGAGCGCATCCCTTTCGGGACCTTCGGGAAGGCGACGTAATCGCCGGACGGTGCGCGCCACACCTGGCCGTCCTGATACATCTCCAGGCGGCTTTCCCAGAACAGGCTCCAGCCGCGGCCCAGTACGCTGTCGCCGGGGTTGCCGCTGCGCCAGTAGCGCTGCCAGCGCACCGGAAGACGGGAAGGCAGGACGAAGTCTAGCTCATCATCCCCGCTGAGAAACTTCTGTCCGCTGACGATATCCACCGGGCGGGCGATGATCCCCGCTGCCGCCACGCCGGTCATCAGCGTGCCGGCGCGACAGGCGATACGGGCCAGCTTGTTGATGCCGGGGATTTTGCCCAGCAGCTTAGAGAGCGCCCCAACTTTGCCAGCGGCGCCGCCCCACCCGCCGATAAGCCCGGCGAACAGCAGGGTCAGATCGGAGACCTTGTAGAGCCACTCGGGGACTTCAGACTGAATGGGGAGGGTTTGCTGCGGGTCGCCGCCGATAATGACGTTGTCCGAACCGGTCATCACCTTCGCGTCGCAGGTTGTGCGATCCCCGATGCGGGACGCAGGCAGGCTGTTAATTGAGACACGCTTAGAGCCTTCGGCCATCTGCTGCGAGCCGTCGTCAGAACAGTCGACGGTGCTATCGGTGGCAAGCGCGGCGGGTTTACCGTTAATAAACACGTTGGGCGAGCCGGAGGTGATGACGCCTTTCTTCGTCATGCTGGACGCCCCGGCGTCCGCGATGCTGTCGCGTGCGGCGGTTGCCAGCTCCCCGGTGTAATACCCCACGGCCAGGCTGGCGCCGACGAGCAGGACGCCCACGCCAAGGCAGGATGCGCCGAGGCCCGCTATAAACATGGCCCCCGCCAGAATGCCCCCGGCGGCGGCAATCAGGCCACCGACAATCGTTCCGGCAATCATCCCGGCCAGCGCACCGGAGTGGCCTATATCATCACCAACGCGTGCTGCTTCAAACATAACAACGGTTCCTGGTGTTAATGGTGGAAGCGGAAGCTCCTGAGAAGATCGCCAAACAGCGCGCCGTCGGCATCGCCCAGCGCGCGGGTGCAGGTCATGGTGAAGACCAGAATTTTATTGCCGTCGACGTTAAACACGGCCTGCTGCTGCCAGATGCGTTTCCCGTCGCGCAGGTAGCTGGCATGGACGGTTTCACCCTGTGAAAGGCCGTCGCCCAGCGTAGCGGCGCTGCGCTCACCCTGCTTCCAGCCCTTGATGTGTTTTTCCATCAGGCCGAGCTGGCGATCGATATACGCGGCAAGCGCTTCGCCGGCGTTGAGGGCATCGCGGGAGATGTTGAACGCCGGCGCATCCGCAGCGGGCGGCGCGAATACGTTGACGGTACGATCCTGATAACCCTCAGGAAAGTTGATCAGTCCTTCACTGAACAGGCACTGCGAATGTTGTTCTGACATTGAGCGGGTCCCACCACATATTTTCAGAAGCGGTAAGTTTCGCATATGTGTTTAAGGCTGACTATCCCCAGATTATTGCCCCACCGCCACGCTCGCCGACAGCCTCGCCACTAGCTCATCCCCCTCTGGTAACCTGTCGATATGAATGCGCACCGGCACGCGCTGCGCCAGCCGCACCCAGCTAATGGTGGGCACGACATCGGGCAGATCCAGCCCGCCCTTATCGCCGCGGTCAAAGTCGACATCAAAAGCGACGAGGTCAAACACGACATCATCGAAAGCATGCTCGAAATCGCCACCGGCGTCTGTGAGAACATCGGCCTCGCGTTATCCCACTGGCTACAATTGACGGGCCATAATAGCTGACGTTACTGACTGGTCGTCAGCAGTAAAGGGGATTGCCTCAGGTGATGCACATTGGATTGAGCAAACCCCAGCGCTGGCTGACAGGACTGACGTTAAGCAAGCACAGCAGCTTGAAGAGGCCTTAGCCTTAGCCGCAGCGCTCACCACAAACACCAACGCTACGCCGAAATCGACGCGTTTTATCAGCGTACCCGCCGGGCGCTGCTGGAAACCGTAGACGGTGCTCGGTGCCTCTGGATCCTGGAGGCAACGATGGAAGAACTAAAAGCAGACAAAGCGCGTCAGGCTAAGTAACAGTCACCCGGCACGCAACAGCCAGGTCTTTTTTCGGTCCAGACCGTATCTCACCCAGGCCCCTCGCTCCCCGCCGCCAGCAGCGGCACCACCACGTCGCTGATGGGTACAGTGATCCCGTGCTTGCGGCCGTAGCGCTGGATCACCCCGTTGCGAATATCCCACTCCATCGGGCGATCCGCCTGGCGGTCGGCAAGGATCGACGTGCCCAAATCCTCAGGGGCACGCTGGAAGCTCGCCAGAATCTCCTGCGCCACGTCATCTTTCAGCCTTGCCCCCTCGGCGCGGGCGACGGCAAGCCCCTCGCGCAGGTAGGCCAGCGCAAGCTCGCTAATATCCTCGCGCCTGAACATTCCGGCGCGGCGGTTGGCCAGCACCATCAGCCCGGCGAACGCGTTTTGCAGCAGCTTGCGCCAGGCGACGGTAGGGAAATCTGCCGAGAGCTCAACTTCACAGAGCGTTCCGTTAAGCGCCTGCACCACCCGCTGCGCCTGCGGCACGTCCGGCAGCGTAAGGCGCGGTTTGGCGCGCAGCCAGACGGATGCATCCGGCTCGCGCTGCGCCGGGAACCAGACCACCGACGGCAGCACCGTTGCACCATTAACCAAAGGCTCAAGCTGGGCCTTTTGCTCCACGCCGTTTTGCAGGGCGCAGACCACGGTGTGCTCATTGCACAGGGCGCGCAGCCATCCGGCGCTGTCGGCATTTTGCGTCGTTTTAACCGCCACAAAAACGAGATCGACGGGGCGCGTGATGGCGGCCGGATCCGTTAATACCGGACCGGGCACCACCGTTTCACCCTCGTCGTGGCGCAGGCGTAACTCCGGATGCGCGGTGCGTCCGCACAGCAGCGGCGTGCGGCCAGCGTCATGCAAAACTGCGGCAATGGTGGTCCCAATCGCACCGGGACCTATCAGCGCAATGGTTGGATAGTCAGACATCATTCACTCCCCTTTTGCTAAGCCTGCTATCAGTTATACCACCCTGAGACGAGCGCGCCACGCCCGTTGTCTATACTCAACTCATAACAGACAACGGAGTGCGCCATGCCTTTACCCGACTTCAAATCCTCTGAACCCTACACCCTCGGCATCGAGCTCGAACTGCAGGTGGTTAACCCGCCGGGTTACGATCTGAGCCAGGACTCCTCCGCGCTCATCGCCGCCGTTAAAGACGACATCAAAGGCGGCGAGGTCAAACACGACATCACCGAAAGCATGCTCGAAATCGCCACCGGCGTGTGCCAGAACATCGACCAGGCGGCGGCGCAGTTCTCGGTGATGCAGCAGAGCATCCTGCGCGCGGCGGCGGAGCAGCATATCCAGATCTGCGGCGGCGGGACGCACCCGTTCCAGAAGTGGCAGCGGCAGGAGGTATGCGACGACGAGCGCTATAACGTCACGCTGGAGCGCTTTGGCTACCTGATTTTGCAGGCGACGGTGTTCGGCCAGCACGTGCACGTGGGGTGCCGAAGCGGGGACGACGCCATTTACCTGCTGCACGGCCTGTCGCGCTTCGTGCCGCACTTTATCGCCCTTGCCGCTTCGTCGCCGTATATGCAGGGCACGGACACGAAGTTCTCCTCGTCGCGGCTCAACATCTTCTCCGGGTTCCCGGATAACGGCCAGATGCCGTGGGTCAACAGCTGGCAGGAGTTCGAGGGGCTGTTCCGCCGCCTGAGTTCCACCAGCATGATCGACAGCATTAAAGATCTGCACTGGGATATACGCCCCAGCCCGCACTTCGGCACCGTGGAGGTGCGGGTGATGGATACGCCGCTGACGCTCGGCCACGCCATTAATATCGCCGGGCTGATTCAGGCAACGTCGCACTGGCTGCTGACCGCGCGGCCCTATAAGCATCAGGAAAAAGATTTTCTGCTGTACCGCTTTAACCGTTTTCAGGCGTGTCGCTACGGGCTGGAGGGGATCCTGACGGACGTGCACACCGGCGAGCACAAAACCGTGGCGGAAGACATTGCGTGGCTGCTTGAGCAGGTTGCGCCGTCGGCCGAGAAGCTCGGCGCGACGAGCGCAATCAATGAAATTGCCCTGCTGTTAAAGCAGGGCAAGAGCGAGGCGCAGCGCATGCGGGAGTTTATCGCCGACGGCGGCTCGCTGATCTCTCTGGTTCAGAAGCACTGCGAGCTGTGGGCTACGAGTCCGTAAGCCGATGGCCCCACTCGCGCAGGCGCTGGAACAGCACGAACAGCGCCGGGATAAACAGGATCCCTACGACGGTCGCCACCAGCATGCCGCTGAACACCGTGGTGCCGATAATGCGGCGGCTCTGGGCGCCCGCCCCGGTCGCCAGCATCATAGGCAGGACGCCGATGATGAACGACACGGCGGTCATCATCACCGCGCGGAAGCGGCGCGAGGCCCCTTCACGTGCCGCATCGACAATATCCATCCCGTCCATACGCCGCGCGCGGGCGAACTCTACGATCAGGATCGCGTTCTTTGCGGCGAGGGCGATTAACAGTACCAGGCCTATCTGCACGTACACATCGTTGGCATAGCCCGCTGACCACAGCCAGACCAGCGCCCCGCCGATGGCGAACAGCACCGAGAGCATCACGCTCGCCGGAAGCGTCCAGCTCTCGTACTGGGCGACGAGGAACAGCCACGCCATCACCACCGCCGCCAGCACGATCCATATTGCCTGGTTGCCGGTCTGCTGCTCCTGATACGACATGCCGCTCCAGGCGTAGTCGTACCCGGCGGGCAGGTTCTCCGCCAGCAGCTGCCCCACCACCGCCATCGCCGTACTGCTGCTCACCCCTTCCGCCGCCGAGCCGCTCACCGACACGGACGGGAACTGGTTGTACTGCTGCAGGAACGGCGCGCCGACGCTCGGCGTGATGGTGACGAGGTTGCTCAGGCGCACCCGCTCGCCGCTGTTGCTGCGCACGAACAGCTCGCTTATCTGCTCGGCGCGCTCGCGCCACTGCATCTCGTTCTGCATCACCACGTGGTAGACGCGGTTGTTAACGCTGAAATCCCCGGCGCGCGTGCCGCCGAAGGCGGTCTGCAGGCTGCTGAAGATGCGCGACACCGGCACGTCGAGGCGCGCGGCGCGCTCGCGGTCAACGGTCAGCGTCAGCTGCGGCACGTTGCTGCTCCAGGTGGTAAACACGCGGCTCAGCTGCGGATGCTGGTTAGCTTTCGCCAGCACCTCACGCGTCACGCGCTCCAGCTCCGCCGGGCTCTGCCCCGCCTGCGCCTGAATGCGCAGGTCGAAGCCGGAGGCGTTGCCCAGCCCCGGCAGCGTCGGCGGCGCAAAGGTCATGATGGTCGCCTCCGGCAGGGCCAGCAGCTGGCGCTGCAGGGTACCCATCACCTCGTCCAGCGGCGGGCGCTCGCTCCAGTCTTTGAGCATGATGGAGATAAACCCGCCGTTGGAGGCGCTGGTACCGTTGAGGATGTTAAATCCGGACACCTGAATCACGTCTTCCACCGCCGGATTTTTGGCGATCAGCTCGCGCGCCGTGGTCATCACCGCTTCGGTACGCTCCAGGGATGCGGCCTCCGGCAGCTGGACGCTGGCGAAGAAGTAGCCCTGGTCTTCCTGCGGCAGGAAGCCTTTTGGCATCGACATAAAGCTGAACGCCACCACGACCGCCGCGCCCGCGGTGGCCAGCAGCGCCAGCCACGGGCGCAGGTTTAATACGTTCACGATGCGGGTGTAGAAACCGCGCGTGGCGTCCAGCCCGCGGTTAAAGGCGCGATAAACCGCGGCAGGTTTTTCCGGACGCGGACGCAGCAGCATCGCGCACAGGGCCGGCGTCAGGGTGAGCGCCACCAGGCTTGAGAGCGTGACGGCGGTCGAAAGCGTGACCGCGAACTGGCGGTACAGCTCGCCGACAATCCCCGGCAGCAGCGCTACCGGCACAAATACCGCCAGCAGCACCAGCGTCGTCGCGATGACCGGCCCGGCAATCTGGCGCAGCGCCAGCGCGGTCGCCGCCGTGCGGCTCTGCCCTTCCGCCATCAGCGTTTCGACGCTCTCCACCACCACGATGGCGTCATCCACCACCATGGTCAGCGCCAGAATGATGGCGAACAGGCTGAGCGTGTTGGCGGAGTAGCCGAGCGTGTAGAGCACCGCGAAGGTGCCCACCAGCGACACCGGAATGGCGAGCGCGACAATCAGCGTTGCGCGCCAGCTTTGCAGGAACAGGGAAACGACCACCACAACCGCCAGCATGGTGAGCGCCAGCGAGACGCCGATCTCCTTAATGGTGGCGGCAACAAACGAGGTGGTGTCGAATTTCACCTCATAGACCAGGTCGTCCGGGAAGCGCGTTGAGAGGCGCTCCAGCTCCGCGCGCACCGCGTCGGCCACGCGCAGGGCGTTGGCGGACGGCGTCGGGTAGATGCCGAGGTAGGCTGAGTCGTTCCCGTTCAGCTGCGCGCCGGAGCTGTAGCTGCGCGAGCCGAGCTCGATGGTGGCGACGTCATTCAGGCGCACCAGCTGACCCATCTCTCCGGCGCGGATAATGATGTTGGCAAAGTCTTCGGCCTGGTTCAGGCGCCCCAGCCCGTTGATGGTCAGGGTCTGCTGCTGGCCGTTAAACACCGGCGGCGTGCCGACCTGGCCTGCCGCCCCCTGCACGTTCTGCTCGCGCAGCGCCTGCGCCACGTCGTCGGTGGTGACGTTTAGGGCGTTCATGCGGTCGGGACGCAGCCAGATGCGCATGCTGTAGTCGCGCGCGCCGAACATCTGCACCTGCCCGACGCCCGGCAGGCGGGACAGCGCCTCGCGCACCTGGGTGCTGGCGTAGTTGCTGACGAACAGCGGCGTGTGGGTGTTATTCGGTGAGTAAAGGCTTACCCCCATCATCAGGTTGGTGGCCCGCTTGCGCACCTGCACGCCGTTTTGCTGCGCCTCGGTCGGCAGCTGCGCCACGGCCTGCGCCACGCGGTTCTGCACGTCGATGGCGGCAAGGTCAGGATCGGTACCCGCCGCAAAGGTAATATTCAGGCTGTAGGTGCCTTCGTCCGAGCTGGTGGACTCCATATAGAGCATGTGATCCACGCCGTTAAGCTGCGTCTCCAGCGGCGTGGCTATCGCTTCTGCCACGTCAGCCGAGCTTGCGCCAGGCCATGACGCTGACACATTCACGACCGGCGGCGTGATCTGCGGGTACTGCTCTACGGGAATAATCCTCAGCGCGATGGCCCCCAGCAGGGTGATGACCAGCGCAATCACCATCGCGAAGCGCGGGCGTTTGATGAAAAACGTCAGCATGATGGCTCCTTAATTCAGTATCTGGACGGCAGCACCTGGCTGCACGCGCTGCGCACCGTCAGTGATTGCTCGCTCACCGGGCTTCACGCCGGATGAAATCTGAAACTGCTGGCCAATCTGTCCGGCGACCTTCAGCGGGCGCATTTCGGCTTTGCCGTCGGCGTTAACCACCCAGGCAAAGAACCCGTCGCCGTTCTGCTGTACGGCAGCGGCGGGCAGGGTCAGCACAGGCTGTTCGCTGGTCGGGCGCAGGTAGACGTTAACGTTACCGCCGGGCAGGAGCTGATGGCGCGGGTTGGCGAACTCGGCGCGCAGCATCACGCTGGCGGTGCGCGGGTCAATGCGGTTGTCCACGGAGGTCAGTTCACCGCTGACGCGCTGGCCGTTGCTGTCGATAAGCGCCTGCCAGGCCTTTTTCATGGCGTTAATATCAGGATGCTGTCCGGCTTTGGTGGCAAAGGCCCCCTCTTCCAGCGCAAAGGCGATGCGGATGGGATCGAGCTGCACGACCTCTACCAGCACGCCGCTTGCGGGGTTGACCAGGCTGCCGACGTGGAAGTTGCTGTGCCCCACGCGCCCGTCAATCGGCGAGGTGATTCGGGTATAGCTCAGGGTGACGTTGCGGGTTTCGAGGCGGGCCTTCGCCTGCTCCAGCGCCGCGCTGGCGACGTCGCGCTGCATGCGGGCGTTATCCACGTCGTGACGGCTGATGGCGTTGCTGCTGCCCAGGCTTTCAAAGCGGGAAAGCTGCTGCTGCGCCTGGCGCAGCGTGGCCTGGGCGCTTGTTACTTCCGCCTGCGCCAGGCGCACGGCGGCGCGCGGCTCGGCGTCGTCCAGTTCGAACAGCACGTCGCCTTTTTTCACGTACTGCCCGTCGCGGAACGGGGCTTTGACGATCGTACCTTCCGTGCGGGCGCGCAGCTCAACGGTGTGGATGGCTTCAATACGGCCCGGAATTTGCCGCTCGGCGGCGTGAGCGGTCTGCTCTACGGCGGCGACGCGAACGGGGATGGCGGCAGCGAATGCGGGTTGCAGGGTGCAGGCAAGGAGCGCGAACAGGAGTGGGAATTTCATTAAGAGGTACCTCAGTATTTTCCCCTCACCCCGCCCCTCTCCCACAGGGAGAGGGAGGTCAGAGTCCCCTCTCCCTGTGGGAGAGGGTTAGGGTGAGGGCAAAAGGTTACGCAGCCTTACGGAACCTGCGGGTCAGTCGCTTCTCGATTTCGACGACGAAGAACATCACGCCCGCAACCGCCAGAGTCACAAACCAGTAGCGCAGCGGCAGCGCTTCGGTGCCGAACAGCATCTGCATAAACGGCAGGTAGATGATTGCCGCCTGGAGCAGGAACAGCACGCCCGTCACCAGCCAGATGCCTTTGTTCGCCAGCAGACCGCGGTTCAGAGAGAAACCTTCGGTGTTACGGCAGTTAATCATGTAGACCCACTGCGCGCTCACCAGCATCTGCAGCAGCACGGTGCGGATGAACTCCGCGCTGTGGCCGCGCGGTGCCAGCCAGGCTTCCAGCGCAAACGCCGCAATAGCAATCATAGTGCCGACGAAAGCTACTCGCCACACGGCGTAAGCATCCATCACGTGCTGACCGGTCTGACGCGGCGGACGGCGCATAATGTTGCGCTCGGCGGCTTCAAAGGCCAGGCCGAAGGAGAGCGTGGCGGAGGTGGCCATGTTCATCCACAGAATCAGCACCGGCGTCAGCGGGATGATGTTCCCCGCCAGCAGCGCAATCACAATCAGCAGACCCTGCGCGAGGTTGGTCGGCATGATGAACAGAATCGTCTTCTTCAGGTTGTCGTATACGCGACGCCCCTCTTTTACCGCGCTGGTGATGGTGGCGAAGTTATCGTCCGTCAGGACCATATCCGCCGCCTCTTTAGTGACTTCCGTCCCTTTGATACCCATCGCAATGCCCACGTCCGCCTGGCGCAGCGCCGGCGCGTCGTTCACACCGTCGCCGGTCATGCCGACGATTTCGCCTTTATCCTGCAGCGCTTTCACCAGGCGCAGCTTATGCTCCGGGCTGGTACGGGCGAAGATGTCATACTTCACCGCGGCTTCCGCCAGCTCGGCGTCGTCCATCTTCTCCAGCTGGTAGCCGGTCACCGCCTGCTCGCTGTTGGTAATGCCCAGCATCTGGCCGATGCTCATCGCCGTCTGCGGGTGATCCCCGGTGATCATCTTCACGCGGATCCCCGCCTGCTGGCAGGCGTTAATCGCATCAATCGCTTCCGGACGCGGCGGATCCATCATCCCGGCGATGCCGAGGAAGATCAGGCCGTGGCTCAGGTCGTCGTGCGTCAGTTCCTGCTCGCCGTTCGCCGGCTTGAACGCCGCGGCGACCATGCGCAGCCCCTGACGCGCATAGCGCTCCATCTCGTTTTCCCAGTACGCGCGGTTGAACGCTTCCGCACCGTTGCGGGTCTGCTGCTGGGCACAAAGGGCGAAAATCACGTCCGGCGCGCCGGTAATCAAAATCTGCTCCTCACCGCCAATCTGGTAGTGGGTGCTCATGTACTTGTACTGCGAGTCAAACGGGATCTTGTTAATCAGCGTGGTCATGACCGGCGCGAGGCTGGCTTTCGCCGCCAGCACCTTCAGCGCGCCCTCGGTTGGCCCACCGGTAATGCCCCACAGGCCGCGCTCGTCCTGCATCATCTGGCTGTCGTTACAGAGGTCGACGGTGCGCAGGTACTGCTCCAGCACGGTGCCCGACTGGATCTGCACCGGCTCGTCGCTGCCTTCCAGGTAGATGTTGCCCACCGGCTCGTAGCTGTTGCCGTCCACGCGGTAGCAGGCATCGGCGGTGATAATGGCTTTAACCGTCATCTCGTTCATGGTCAGGGTGCCGGTTTTATCCGAGCAGACCACGGTCATCGCGCCCAGGGTTTCAACCGTCGGCAGCTTGCGAATAATCGCCCGCTTGCGCGCCATCGCCTGCACGCCCAGAGAGAGGATGATGGAGATAATCGCCGGCAGACCTTCCGGTACGGAGGCGACCGCCAGGCTAATCAGGGAGAGCAGCAGCTCGCCCATCGGGATCTCGCGGAACACCAGGCTGAAGACAAACAGCGCGGCCATCATCGCCAGAATAATGGCGAAGATCGCCTTACCGAGCTTGTCCATCTGCACCAGCAGCGGGGTACGGTGCTTTTCGATACCCGCCATCATCTGGTTGATGTGGCCGAGTTCCGTATCCTTACCGGTCGCGGTGACCAGGCCGACGCCGCCGCCCGCGCTCACGGTTGTCCCGGAGAAGATCATATTGGTGCGGTCGCCGAGCGGCAGTTCACCGGTCAGCGGGTTTGTGTGCTTATCCACCACGGTGGATTCACCGGTCAGAATCGCCTCTTCCACGCGTAAATTATGTGCTTCAATTAAGCGCATATCCGCCGGAATACGATCGCCCGCGCGCAGAACAATAATATCGCCCGGGACGATTTCCGTCGTCGGTATGGTTTCATGGCTGCCGTTACGAATAACGCGCGCCTCGCTGGAGAGCATATTGCGAATACTCTTCAGGGATTTTTCCGCGTTGCTTTCCTGAATGTGGCCAATTAGGGCATTGATGACCGCCACGCCGAGAATAACCAGCGTATCGACCCAGTGGCCCATCACCGCGGTTAATACGGCCGCCGCAAGCAGAACGTAAATCAGGACATCGTTAAAGTGTGCGAGAAAACGCAGCCATCCCGGCTTGCCTTTTTTCTCCGGCAGCGCGTTTGGGCCATGCTTATCTAAACGCGCCTGCGCCTCGGCGCGGTCAAGGCCGTTAGCCTGGCTTCGCGCCTGAGCAAGCGCCTGCTCTACGGTCTGCTGGTACGCCTGCCCGCCCGCGGGTGGCATATTCTGTGAGAAATTTTTTTTGGTCATGGTATTTTTCCTTCAATATCCGGTGGACGGAAGCCGGAATTCCTTTCTGGCTTAAATTAATTCGTTTTTAATACTTGCGGGTTAAATTGATCTACCGCAATATAATGACGACTGGGTTATTCAAAAATGATAAAAATTAATTCGATAAGATGATTTTTACAAAAAGTTTCTAAACCAACATTAAACAAGGAGACAGCATGTTTGGTATTTATCGCGGACGGCGCCTGGCGTTATACATTGTCGTAGCCATTGTTATTGCTACGTTAATTGGATACAGCACCTATACATTTGTAAAATTATTTTCCTGAAGCAGACGTTTATTTACATAACGCGATATTAATTTAATCGGTCGGGCAATATTATTCTTTTTTTAGTTTTTAAAAGCAGAATATTGGCCGCGTGATATTCAAAAACGGCGGTCGGGTTGATATTGCTTTACGTTAGAGGATGCCGGACAATGACATTTTTAACTGACGATTAACATTACGATGAAACACCCGTTAGAATCGCTGCTTACGGCCGGGGGCATTTTATTGCTGGCCCTGATCTCCTGTCTGCTGCTACCCGCCCCGTCGCTGGGTCTGGTGCTGGCGCAAAAGCTGATGACGACCTTCCACATGGTCGATCTTAACCAGCTTTATACCATTCTGTTCTGCCTGTGGTTTTTGGTGCTCGGCGCCATCGAATTCTTCGTTCTGCGTTTCGTCTGGCGCCGCTGGTTTTCACTGGCGTCGTAAGCCGGTGAAATCGCGCATGCCGTGGATCAGCGCTTCGCACCAGGCCGCGTAGTCGTGGCCGCTGGATGACGGGTGGAAGCTGACGCGGTAGCCTTTGGCGCGTAACACAGCTTCAAATGCCAGCGTACCTGGATAGTTCCCGCCGCCCGGCCCGGCCATTTCAAACCTTCCCGCCTGCAGCCAGAAACGCACCGGATACTGCGGCGACTGCTGGTACTGGCGCGTCAGCCAGCCGGGCGCTTCGCCTTTTGGCGCCCACCAGTACGAGCCAGAAAGGCTCAGCACATTACCAAACAGTCGCGGGTAGCGCAGCGCCACCCACGACGAAGCAATTCCCCCGTAGCTCGACCCCGCCAGCACCGTTTTCTGCCGCTGCATCGCGATGCCCTGCCCGCGCAGCCACGGCAGCAGCTCGTGCGCCATAAAGTCGGCGAAGTCCGGGTTTGGCGGCAGTTCTTTGCCGCGCCGGGCATGATCGAGACTGTCGATAAACACGACGTTAACGGGCGGAAGATGATGTCGGGCGATCAGCCCATCCAGCACGTTGGCGAAATGGTACTCGTCCTGATAAACCTGCCCGTCGAACAGGACTAACGTCCAGCGTGCAGGCTGCGCGCCGCGCGGCTTGTAAATCATCACCTCGCGGGTATTGCCGAGACGGGGACTGGCAAATTTCTGTCGGCTTAGCGTGCCTTGCCCCAGCGGCTGGGCTGCAGCCTGTGCGGAGCAATAGCGCGTTGGGGTGAGATCGAGCAGCGAAGAGCGGTTCCAGCGATCGGCCTTCTGCTCGCCAAAGGCGTTCGGGTTGAGCGGATCGGCCTGCGCGCTAACCAGGATCGCCCGTCGCCGATCGCGCGGGGATCCGCCGATAAACGGCACGTCCGGGGCAAGTTTATACTGCATCACCGTATCGGCCGGCACGACATAGCTGCGAAACCAGACGTCGCTTTTGCCCAGACGAAACAGCGGATCGTGTTCGCCCGCCGGTGAGCCCAGCAGGAACACGTTTTCACGCGCCCCGCGCCAGAGAAAGGTGACGCGCTTGTGGCTGGCATCCACCGGCTCCACCATCGGCGTTCCCTGACGGGTTTGCGCCTGCCAGAACGCATCGGTGCTTCCACCGGCTGCAACCGTTTCTGCCAGCGCCTTCAGCGCCGGGCTCTCAGGCTCCAGCACCTGGGTGCGCGGTAACGCGGAGGTTTCTTTCATTCGCCACTGAAAGCGCCAGGGTTTACCCGCTTCACCGTGCAGCACCAGCGAGGTATTTTGCTTCACCGGCAGGGCAAATAGCAGGGTGTGCTCCCCATCGGCGGGGCCATTCTCAACCAGCGTGCGGATGCCGTTGTTTTTCTCGTCCAGCAGGCGGGCATCCGTTACGCCGTTCAGCGTGGCGGAAACGTAATTCTCGTCCAGCGGCGGAAGTAAAAAACAGACTTCACCGCTGGCATCAAACTTCCCCTGAACGTCTCCCTGCAGGGAAGCGTGCTCACAGGTCGCCGCCATCGCGGGCAACGTACCAATACCGAGTAACAACCCGCTCCATACCCTCTTCATTACCGCTTGTTCCCCAACGAAATTTGCCACCAACGCTAATGCAAATGGTAATAATTTGCAATATCATCAATGGCATTTAATCGATGCTTTTGGAGCGAAAGCAACCCAGTAAGAATGGTTAACAGATTTACAAAAAAGAGAGGATAGCGATCTGGCTGCTAAGCCTGTGGAACGTTCAGCCGGGTGGATTTACGGGCTCCGTGCCCACAAAAAAGCCGGGTGGCGGCTTCGCCTTACCCGGCCTACGCGCACCATTTTAATGTGCACGACTGTGATTCTCTTTACGGTACGCGCCCGGCGGCTGGTTAAAGGTGCGGGTGAAGATGCGGGTAAACGTCTGCTGCGAGTCAAACCCGTAGCGCAGGCAGATGTCATACACGCGCTCGTCCGATTCACGCAGGTCGCGCGCCGCCAGCAGCAGCTTGCGCTCGCGAATATAGCGCCCCAGGCTCTCCCCTTTGTACTGCATAAACAGCCGCTGCAGGTGCCACTTCGAATAGCCCGCGTGACGGGCAATCTCTTCGATGCGCAGCGGCTGATGTAGGTTGTCGTCAATCCACTCGACGATGGTGTCGATGACCTGAGCGGAAATAGTCATGCTGCTCTCCCCCTCTGCTTCTCGGTTAAACATTATTCCCACCACTCACGAAATTGTTGCGTGCTGTCGCTCACGCGGACCGGTTCACCCAGCTCCGGTGTCAGCAGCCGATAATTTTTGTCCCTGCTGGCCCGCGCCAGCTGGATCAGCGGATCGTTCCACGTGTGTTTCGCCAGCACGAAGCGCCCGTTGTGCCCTGGCACCACCGCTTTCGCGTTGAGATCCGCCGAGGCCTGCGCCGTTTCATCCGGCAGCATATGGATGTACTTCCAGTCCTGGTCGTATTGGCCGTTTTCCATAATGGCTAAATCCACTTCGCCAAATTGCTCGCCGATGGCCCTGAAGTGCGGGCCGTAGCCGGAATCTCCGCTGTAGTAAACCTTCTGCTCTGGCGTGACGAACATAAAGCTGCCCCACAGCGTCTGGTCGCGCTTGATGCCGCGCCCGGAAAAGTGGCGCGCCGGCAGCACGTGCACCGTCAGTTCATCGCTAATGAGTACCGACTGGTTCCAGTCCCGCTCGTCGATAATCTCCGGGTTCATGCCCCAGTAGCGCAGGTGCGAGCCCACGCCGAGCGGCGTTACGACGCGCTTCACCTTCGGCAGCAGCGCCCTGATGGTGGCGTAGTCCAGGTGATCGTAGTGATCGTGCGAGATAATCAGCAGGTCGATCTCCGGCATGCTTTCGGCGTGCCACGGATATTCCCCCGCAAAGGCTTTATTGAGGAACGAAAACGGCGCGGCGTAGTTGCCGAGAACCGGGTCGATCAGGATGCGTTTACCCGCCAGCTGCATATACCAGGAGGAGTGGCCGAGCCACACCAGGGTGTCCTGCTCCAGCGGCAGGCTGGCGAGATCGGTTTTCACCACCGGCAGCGGATGCGCCGGGCGGGCGTTTTCGGTTTTTTTGGTCAAAAACTCCCACATTGCCACCAGCATATTTTTGTCGCCGTTATAGCCAGGCGTCGGCAGCGTGTTGTGGAATTTCCCCTCGCGATACTGCGGAGAGGCTTCCACTTCGGAGAGCTGCTCACCCTGTGGGGTCTGGCCAAATCCGGCATTCAGGACAAAGGGTAAACTCGCAGCTGAAGCAATAATCATGACAAACACCACGCAGATGAATAGAGGCTTTTTCATTTCCTGACCCGAATACGCGCCCCGTCCGATGGTTTACGCGGGTTAAACTTGATTATGAGTGAGTAAGCACTCATTATTGTGTATGATGAATATATCGTCAAGACGTTTTCGATCTTTGACATTCCGCGTTGCAGCGGTATGAACCGCATGCTTCAATACGTTTTTTTACATTTGACAAAGGGGAGAATTGAGTGGCACGTCCGAAGAGTGAAGATAAAAAACAGGCCTTACTGGAAGCCGCAACCGTTGCGTTTGCGCAGTCGGGAATTGCCGCTTCAACGGCGCTCATTGCACGTAACGCGGGCGTTGCCGAAGGTACACTGTTTCGCTACTTTGCGACGAAAGACGATCTGCTGAATGCCCTCTACCTGCACCTGAAGCAGGATCTCTGCCAGGCGATGCTGTCTAATCTGGATCGCTCACTCACCAGCCCAAAAGAGCACACGCGTAACATCTGGAACAGCTATGTCGACTGGGGGATCAAAAACCCTCTTGCACACGCCGCCATTCGCCAGCTTGGCGTCAGTGAGAAGATCAACGCCGAAACGGAACAGGCCGTGAAAGAGATGTTCCCGGAGCTGCACGAGCTGTGCCGCCGCTCGGTGCGCCAGGTGTTTATGTCCGACGAATTTAAAACCTTCGGCGATGCGATTTTCTTATCGCTGGCCGAAACCACCATGGAATTTGCCACCCGCGATCCCTCCCGCGCCGTCGATTTTAAAGCGCTCGGTTTTGAGGCCATGTGGCGCGGGCTGGCCGAGGAGGATAGCGATGGACGGTAAGTCATTGCAGGAGCACGCAAAACGCGTGGCGCTGGAACTGCCTTTTACGGAACACTGCTGGCCGTTTGGGCCCGAATACGACGTGTTTAAAGTTGGCGGGAAGATTTTTATGCTGATGGCGGTTGTACGCGGTCGCCCCCACGTCAGCCTGAAATCCGATCCTGAAAAATCGCTGTTAAATCAGCAAATTTATCGCGGCGTTGAACCAGGCTATCACCTGAATAAAAAGCACTGGATTTCACTCTACGGCACCGATGACATCACGCCTGAAGTGGTTACTGATCTCATCAATGACTCATGGAATCTGGTGGTCGATAAGCTGCCGAAAAAAGACCAGAAGTGGATACGCCCGGCCTGATTGTTCGGCTGAGACGAACAGATTAAGCGCTCGAATCGCACTTATCTTTTCCCGCTTCGCGCGGTAATCTGCTCTCCTTTCGCGCCCGCGTACGGGCGAATTTTATTACCAGGAGTTGTTATGGATATCATTTCTGTCGCCCTGAAACGCCACTCGACCAAGGCGTTCGACGCAAGCAAAAAACTGACCGCTGAACAAGCGGAAAAAATCAAAACCCTGCTGCAGTACAGCCCGTCCAGCACCAACTCCCAGCCGTGGCACTTTATTGTCGCCAGCACCGAGGAAGGTAAAGCGCGCGTGGCGAAATCCGCTGCGGGCACCTATGTGTTCAACGAACGCAAGATGCTGGACGCCTCTCACGTGGTGGTGTTCTGCGCGAAAACCGCCATGGACGATGCCTGGCTGGAGCGCGTCGTGGATCAGGAAGAGGCAGATGGCCGTTTCAACACGCCAGAAGCCAAAGCCGCGAACCACAAGGGCCGTACCTACTTCGCCGACATGCACCGCGTGGATCTGAAAGATGACGATCAGTGGATGGCAAAACAGGTTTACCTGAACGTCGGTAACTTCCTGCTGGGTGTAGGTGCGATGGGTCTGGACGCGGTGCCGATTGAAGGCTTTGACGCGGCGATCCTCGACGAAGAGTTTGGTCTGAAAGAGAAAGGCTTCACCAGCCTGGTGGTCGTGCCGGTTGGGCATCACAGCGTGGAAGATTTCAACGCCACGCTGCCGAAGTCCCGCCTGCCGCTGAGCACGATTGTGACCGAGTGCTAATCCAAACGGGCCGCTCTGTGCGGCCCGTTACGCTTTACTGATGACCAGCCTGCGGTGCGGATGCACGTCGCGATCGTTGCCCCAGGCAAACGCAATCCAGCGCTCTTCCAGCTCGGCATATGAATTGACGGGTGTTACTTGCCAATCTTCACCTACCGTACCGTCCGCCACGCTTATCTGATAATTCATGCTGAACGCCCAGTCGATCATTCGCAGCCAGAACCGCTGCCCGTCTCCGGTCTGTTCGCTGTCAGAGACAACAATGTCGTATTCGCTTAGCACCCACTGAAAGAATAATTGTGGTAATCCGCTAATCACGCGCTGGTGTACGGCGCGCGGCGTGCGCCATACCATAACTTGCGTAGCCGCACCGTGGGGAAAGGTGATTTCTTTATGAAATTCAAGCTTCACGGCATAGGTGGTGTAGGGCTTGCCGTCGTCAGTCGTCACAAGTCGATATTCATCGCTATACCGCGATTTTAAGAGCCGGTAGCCGACAGGCAGCAAAAAACCCGGCAGATGAAAATCCACCGAACCACGCGCAAGAAACGCTTCGGTATGTTCCACGTTTCGTGAAATAAGGCCGAGCTTTTGGCTGAAATCTGCGGAATCAATCATCAGTGGCGACATGGGTAGTTTCTCATTCCGTGAGTATAAACGACTTAACCTCTCATCGAAATGATGTCGATTCAGTCGGTTGGTTTAATTTAAACCCACCTTACACCGGACTTGTTCACTTAGCAGAGTCGGCTCTTACTCCCTGAAAGCACCTCGCAAAAAACTTACTTCCCCTGCGCCGCCAGCCATTCCATCGCCCTCTCCCCCGCCTCATCCACCGGCAGATAAACCAGCAGCCGCGAGCCGTTTCGCGGCGCGGAGTACCAGTACATCTGCTGCAGCGTAAAATCCCCCAGTTCGGGATGGGTAAACAGCTTGAGCTGGTTCTCCACGCCGCGCACGTCGTTGCGCTGGTGCCACAGGGTTTTGAACTCTTCGGACACCGCAAAGAAGCGCGCCAGCTTTGCTTCCCACAGCGGGTCGCCCCGGTGCTCCGCCATTGCCGCGCGGAAGTAGGAGACGAAAATCGGCAGCACGTCATCGCGCCTGCCGAGCCGCGCGCGCCACGCCGGATGCGTGAGGAACAGATAAATACAGTTCCGGTCTTCCGGCGGGATCTCATTGAAATCCACTCCCATCAGGTGGCCAAAGCTGTCGTTCCACGCCACGATGTCAAAGTTAGGTTTCTGAATGCTGGCAGGCTTGGGCATGAGGGTATCAAGCAGGCGGCGCGTGCCTTCGCTGATGCCCTCGCAGCAGACGGCCTGTGGGGCTTCACCCGGCGGCAAACCGGCGAGCACGAATACGTGTCGGGCTTCGGTTGGGGTGCACTGCAAGGCTTTCGCTACGGCTGCCATCACCGCGCTCGACGGGTTGACGTCCCTGCCCTGCTCAAGCCAGGTGTACCAGGTCACGCCCACGTCAGCGAGCATCGCCACCTCTTCGCGGCGCAGGCCCGGCGTGCGGCGGCGTCCGCTACGCGGCAGGCCGAGACGCTGCGGATCGAGGCTTTCACGGCGCGCGCGCAAAAATGCACCGAGCTGTTTTCGCGTGTCATCCTGAAGTGAGACGACGGGTTCAGACATCAAGGCCATAATTCCCCCTGCATGGTAGTGCCAGTACCAGTATAAGCAAGAACTGGTACCCGTTTATCAGATGGTTGATGCTACGACCATCTGATGAATGACGCAATGGAGATCCCATGAATACGTCAGTTGTTTCACCGGGCCGCGCTGGCCTGATATTGCTGTTAACAGGCCAGATGCTGCCGCTGATTGATACCTCAATTACCAACGTCGCGCTGGACTCCATCACCCACTCTTTACACGCCACGGCGACCGAACTGGAGCTGATCGTTGCGCTCTACGGCGTAGCCTTCGCCGTCTGCCTGGCGCTCGGCAGCAAGCTGGGGGACAACCTCGGGCGCCGCCGTCTGTTCATGTGGGGCGTGGCGAGCTTTGGCCTGGCCTCGCTGTTGTGCGGCATGGCGGGCAATATTGAACAGCTGCTGGCCGCGCGAATCGTTCAGGGTGCGGGCGCGGCGCTGATCATGCCGCAGATCCTTGCCACCCTGCACGTGACCTTAAAGGGTACGGCGCACGCCAAAGCCATCAGCCTGTTCGGCGGCATCGGCGGAATTGCGTTTATCGTCGGACAGATGGGCGGCGGCTGGCTCGTGTCGGCGGACATCGCCGGGCTGGGCTGGCGGAACGCCTTCTTTATCAACGTCCCCATTTGTCTGGTGGTGCTGGCGCTGAGCCGCCGCTACGTGCCGGAGACCCGCCGCGATACCCCGTCACGCATCGACTGGCCGGGCACGACTCTGCTGGCAATGATTCTCTGCTGCCTGCTGTTCCCGATGGCGCTCGGCCCGCAGTGGCACTGGTCGTGGCCGCTTAAGGCTGCGCTGCTGGCCATTATTCCGCTGGCCTGGCTGATGGTGCTGAACGCGCGTAAAAAAGAGCGTGAAGATGCCCACCCGCTGATCCCGCCGCGTCTGATGCAGCTCAACAGCATCCGTTTTGGCGTGCTGATCGCGCTGCTCTTTTTCAGCGTCTGGTCCGGGTTTATGTTCTGCATGGCGCTCACCATGCAGACCGGCCTTGGCATGGCGCCGTGGCAGTCCGGGAACAGCTTTATTGCCCTCGGGGTGACCTACTTTATCTCCGCGTGGTTTGCCCCTCGGCTGATCGCCCGCTACAGCACCAGCACCATTCTGCTCACCGGGCTGGCGATCCAGATTATCGGCCTGCTGGCGCTGGTTGCCACGTTCCGCACGTGGGGCATGAACAACACCGCGCTGACGCTGGCACCCGCGACCGGGCTGGTCGGCTACGGGCAGGCGCTGATTGTGAACAGCTTCTACCGCATCGGGATGCGCGATATTAAGCCCGACGACGCGGGGGCCGCGAGCGCCATTCTCAGCACGCTGCAGCAGGCCGCGCTGGGGCTTGGCCCCGCCATATTCGGGGCGATTCTGCTGCACGCGCTGCACAACCATCACGGGGATTACACGCAGGCGATCAACGTTTTTCTGATGGTGGAAACCGCGATGATGGGCGTGCTGGCGCTCGCCACGCTGCGCATGCGCCATCGCCTCTGTTTACCCGCGGTGAAGGTTTGCCGGGCCACCAAATAAGCCCGTGAATTTGCATAATAGATCCGCAGCCGCCATTATGGGGCTGCATCAATACAGGAGACGTTATGCAGGAATTAATTGCTCAGGTTGAAGAGTTAGGGATTGAAATTAATCACACCACCTCTTTAGTGATTATCTTTGGTATTATTTTTCTTACCGCCATCATCGTTCATTTTATTCTGCACAAGCTGGTGCTTCGCGCTTTCGAGAAACGCGCGCAGGCCAGCAGCCATTTGTGGCTGCAGATCATCACCCAGAATAAGTTATTTCACCGTCTGGCCTTTACCCTACAGGGGATAATCGTCAACGTTCAGGCGGTACTGTGGCTGCAAAAAGGCAGCGAAGCGGCTGAAATTCTCACCACCTGCGCGAAGCTGTGGGTGATGGTCTATGCCCTGCTCTCCTTCTTCTCGCTGCTGGACGTGATATTTAACCTGTCGCAAAAGATGGCGACCGCGTCCCAGCTGCCACTGAAGGGGATCTTCCAGGGCGTTAAGCTGGTGAGCGCCATTCTGGTGGGGATACTGATTATCTCCCTGCTGATCGGCCAGTCCCCCGCCATACTGATAAGCGGCCTGGGTGCGATGGCTGCCGTTCTGATGCTGGTGTTTAAAGACCCGATACTCGGCCTGGTGGCGGGCATTCAGCTCTCCGCCAACGACATGCTCAAGCTCGGCGACTGGCTGGAGATGCCGAAATACGGTGCCAACGGCACGGTGACGGACATCGGTTTGACCACCGTCAAGGTGCGCAACTTTGATAACACCATCACCACGATCCCAACGTGGGCGCTGGTCTCCGACGCCTTTATCAACTGGAGCGGAATGTCGGCGTCCGGCGGTCGACGCATTAAGCGCAGCCTGAATATCGATACCACCAGCATTCATTTTCTCGACGAGCAGGAACAGCAGAAGCTGATTCAGGCGAAGCTGCTGAAGCCTTATCTGGCCGCGCGCCACGAGGAAATTAACCTCTGGAACCAGCAGAACGG
>Ga0209795_10000347_pt1 | contig 38805 bp, 37 predicted proteins | sample AgamicOrMarz_FD_187166 | JGI IMG/M metagenome (GOLD analysis project Ga0209795, IMG submission 187166) | Agave microbial communities from Guanajuato, Mexico - Or.Ma.rz (SPAdes) (version 2) | ecosystem: Host-associated > Plants > Phyllosphere > Phylloplane/Leaf | place: Guanajuato, Mexico...
GGCTCAATTATTCAACTATCTTTGTACGAATATTTGTCACACATATGGCTTCAATAGCATTGATCAAGATTTATTGTTAGCCATTAATAAACTTACTATATCTAGAGTACCGAAATACCTAAAAAATCTAGCTGCCCAATCTTTACTTCTTAAATAGCAATCCACAGGCGACATTCCCTGCTAATTTACAGGTGTCCTCATGACAAATTCTAGATCTCATTTTTCGACGTAAATCAAAAATCTATCGAAGCCTCTCCACATTCGGAGGGAATCCAATTTAGCAAAAACAATTAATAAACTTATATATTGATTTTAAATTTCAATAGATAGAGAATCACTCGCATTCATAAATAACTACAATAGAGTTCTATATGCTTCCTAATAAGAAAAAGAATATAGCCCTTTGCTACATTCTTCCTTTGGTTTTAGTTATCGGTTTCTATGTCCTTTTTCGTGTATCTATTCTTCCTTATATTTATACCAAGCAAGCACAGCATCAACTTTTAACAGCAAACAATCAAACAACTGAAATTTATTGGAAAGAGCCAGACCTCTTAGCTAATAAAAAGTATCCAGCAATTATCTTTTTACACGGCATTCAAAAAGACAAACAAGGTGCTAAAGCCTTTGTACGCTCTGGCTTGCTAAATGAATATACTAAAAAGAACTTTTTTAGTTTTGCTGTATCTATGAGTGGATATGATGGGTCATCTGGAAAATCAGATTTTTGTGGTAAAGCCTCACAAAATAATCTTGTACAAGCCATTAATTTTGCTCGATCACAGCCCCATGTTGAACCAAACAAAGTTGCGGTAGTTGGTATTAGTTGTGGTGCGTCTATAGCGAATGTGGTGGCAAATTCTGGAAAGATAAACGCTTTGATTTTGGTATCTGGATTTTATGACTTTAAAGGTATGTATGCCGAGTGGAGTTCTAACACTAGAACGCTACCGTCAAACGTAATGAATGAAATAAATGAATCTATTGCTACTGAAAAGAATATAGAAACTGCATCCGCAGGTAGATCATCATTACCGATTTCGTCTCAATATCCGCCTACTCTTATATTGGTTGGCAGCAAAGATCCAATTGTTGACCCAAAGCAAAGTATTCAGCTACATCAATTACTTGATAGTAAAGGTATTCCAAACTCCTTAGAACTTATACAAGATGCCAAACACCCTGTATCTGCTAATATCTGGAGAACCAAAAGTGATTCATTTTTAGAAAATAATTTGAATATAAAAAATTAAGTGATAAATGGGTTGGTCTGTAGATATTGTATATCAACCCTCAAACAAGCCTTTTATGTATTTAAAAAAGTAAAAGAAAAGTTATGCACCTAAACGAGGTACGTCAATTTGTGACGCAATACAGACCTTTCTATATAGATAAATTTTAACTTTTTTGTTTAGATAAAGACCCATTAATAAATTGGAGATTACATATGGAGTGGATTAAACTAATTGTTGAAGTCTTATTAGGACTTGGCTTTCTAGGCACAGTTATTAAATGGTTTTTTTTACCAAGATTTCGTATTGAATTAAAAAAGAAAAATTTCAAAGAAGATAAGGTGGAATTGGATAATTACTTAGATGCATGTAATAAATTCAACCAAGATGACAATTCATTGCAACCTATACAATTTCAATATATCACTAATCAATTTTTGGGAACAAATAGATATCATTATAGTTTGTTTAATAAAAGAATTAATAATCTATGGAATTTTAATAAGATTTTTTCAGATTTAAATTTTAGTTATTTCTTTCTAAAGCAAACTATAGAAAATAATCAAGCACATTTAGAGTATATATTTAAAGAAAAAACGATCAAGAAAATTAGATCAATCTCAATAACTATACTTATTTGTGCTGCGATTGTATATCTAGGTTTCGTAACATTTGAATTATTTTTCCTTAAAGAACTTATTTTAAATGAACGAATCAATAAGGATGTATATTCATATTATAAAGTTATTTGCGGCTTAATATATGTTGTTCTTTTTATAGGAGCATCATACTTTGGTGGTAAAGCAAGTACGGCTCTATATTTGAAAAATATTTTTGATATTAGAGATAAAAATATCAAACTTAAAAATCAAAGATTAACTATAGGTTTAGATAGTAAAGTTCAATAGTTTTGTTTTATAAACTTAAAAACAGTATTAATATTATTTATGACTTAAATTAACTATTGATCAAAATTAAATTGGGTCAATAGTTAATTTTAATAAAATCTCAAACCCGAATTTTACACCTCACCCCATCCCCCTCAAAAAAACTTCAAACACGCTCTCATCAACTTCAACCAAACTTAAACGCTGAATAAGGGCACCTTCGATATCGTATGGTGGTTTGATAGGCTTTTGAATAATTATTTCTAGTTTCAAAAAAGCTTTTTATAATAAATCACCGTTCCATCATAATTCCCATTTGAGCTTACTACATAATTAGGGATTACACCCACACGAACAAATCCAATTTTGCTATATAAAAGTTCGGATACATCGCCTTCACGTGTATCTAAGACAAGTAAGCGCAGACTTTTTTCTTTTGAAAAATTTTCTAGTTTATTGAGTAGTAACTTAGCTATTCCTTGTTTTCTTGCTGTTGTCAGAACCATGAGTTTTTCAACTTCTGCTCTATGAACGCCGTTCTTTTTACTTACCAAAGACAATTGAACACTGCCTACAATCTTTCCTTGTTGAATGGCAATCCATAGACGGCTATTACCTTGTGCTAATTTATGATTGACCTCACGCCAATAATTTAAGACTTCGTTCTTTTCTATAGGAGCTAAGAAACCTATTGAAGCTCCGTTATTTACAGAATCTTCTAACAATAGCGATAAGCCTTCTTCATTGTCACCAATTTCATTTATTTCTAAAATTTTGACGTCTTTCATATTTCTTCTCAAATTTAAAATGATGAATTATGGATGAAATTTATACCCAAACAACTTTATTTTATGAAGAATAATTCAGTAAAAATCTTTCAATATCACTAATCATTCTTTCTACATCCTCTTTTGTAAATTCATCATAATTCCCATGAGCAGCATTATTTCTTATATCAGCTAAAGCTGTAATTTGCTTTTGTTGTAGTTTGTTGTAGACACCAACTTTTGCTAAATCATCACTTAGCTGAGTTAATCTTTTTCTTTCAATCTCTATACCATTATTCAAACATAGCTCTTTTATTGCAGTTTCTAAAACTACACCTGCAATTACAGCAGCAGCATTCTTATATCCATTTACAAGAAGTGATTTAGCCTGCTCAAGCTCACTGTCAAAAACTTCTGCTTGAACAATCTGCTTGAAAGTTATTAAAAAACCACTTTTCAAATCATCATAAGCTGCATTCAAAACAGGTGCTAATTTTTTTAATAAACTTGTATTTCCAAAAGAATTAGAATTCTCAAAATTTTCAAATTGTTGATAATGAACAGAGTTCTCGCCACAAGATAGCATAATTAAGTTTTTTGCTTTTACTTTCCATTCTAGAAATATGGCATCTCCTTTATCTCCTAACGTATCATAAGTACCAAACATTTGACTGTATGTTTCCCTTATTTCCATTTTAAGGTTATTAGCTTCATCAATAAGTTGTTCATATCGATTTAAAATTTTTTGACTCATAAATACTCAAATATTACTTATTAGGAATTTAACTTTTTATTTACCACAAACAATTGTTTCATAAAAGGTTTGACCTTCAATACATTTTTCATATGTTTGGTTAATGAATGGTACTCCCCCTATTGGGGCTGTCTCAACAGTATTTATTTCTAGTAATCCTAAAGTTGCTAAAGCTGTATCTACAGAGCTAACTCTTACTGAAGTAGTGTGACTATATATAGCTTCTAATCCTGTTAAAAGATGAGTATCTAACTGCTTAATAATATGAATATTACGGTCAAAAATATACTTTACTGATTTTGATGAATGACCTTCTTCAAGTAGTGCTATATGCATTTTAATAGCACGTGCAATCATATCTACTTGTGTTTCTTTTTCTAAATTCTCTATTACGCTTAATATTTCTTCACCTAAATCTTCATTAGTTTTATCTGCTATAGCTTTTTTAAACTTTTCAAATTCCTCAAGTGAAAAACCTGTTAAGAATGCAGCGACTCTTTTTGCAAATCTTTTGTTCCTAAATGTATTACAAGCTTCTGCTAAAGAAAAAATACTACCAACAACAGGAATATCTTTGACCAAGCCTTCAGGTGTAATAAAAGTATCAATAACAACTTCTAATAATTCTGCCCCAGCTTTTAAAGAATCTTTATCTACACTCATAATCTTTAATTCCATTGTTGATTAACACAGTATCTAATTTATATTCCTATAAGGTTATTATAAATAAAAAGTATTTCTCTTCACCCCATCCCCCTCAAAAACACCTCAACCACCCTTTCATCAAGCTCACCTAAACTTAAGCTCTGAATAATGGCGCCTTCGATAAGATATAAAAAGAGCTTGGCATCAGTAAAAGAAACATCGGGGTTAAGTGCTCTAAGCTGGCTATAAATTTCGTTGATGAGCCATGTTCTGTAACGTACGGCGGTTTGATAGGCGTTTGGTTGGGTCAGTTTTATTTCAAAAATAGCTTTAAATAACAGGTAATACAGCCCGTCTAGATCTGCATGTAAAAGATAGAGCTTTTTGAGTTTATCGGCTGCGTTTGTGTCGCGGTCATATTCACCCACTGAAACCACTTTTTCTTTTAAACGTTCTTTTTGCACAATCAGGCAGATTTCTATCAACCGTTCTTTTGAGTGAAAGTAGTTATAAAAAGTTGCTTTAGTAACTTCACACTCTTTCACAAGTCTGTCGATGCCGACCAGATGAAATCCGTTGTAGTGAAATAACTCAATTGCTTTATCTACGACTTGTAATGCACGTGTTGGGAGAACTATTTTTGGCATATTTTTACCGTTATAAAATTATTGTTGTATATAAATGAGATATAAAAACCGCTGCCTTTGGGAGAAAAAAAGGCATAGCAAAGCCATAAAGACTGTGCGCAGCACATCTCAAGTTTTAATTGTTGCTAAGTTTTTAGTCGAAATGAATTAAAGCCTGAAAAGCCTTACGGCGATCAAGCTGCGTTAAATGTTTTAAGCTGTGTTGTTATAGCTTTTGGCAAAGACTGCCAAGAAATGATGAATGTGCAAAGCCAACTCCTTATATATGGAGTTCTGCCAAAACATTAAAATTATGGTGGCAGAACGAAAGAGGGTTCGCAGACTGGTCACACAACCAGCACACCCGAGGGTGTCCCTCTCCCGTCCTACCGCTACGGGAGGGAACGAGAAGGCCGCACAAAATTATTCCTCAGAGAAATAATCCTGATACGGGTGTGAATCGGTCTGCGACAACCGACTGGCAATGTAGGCCAGCCCGCAAATGGTAATCTCCAATATTTGAAGTGTCAATGTGAAATTGGCTAGAAAATATTTAAATAGTTATTGTTTTTCATTTAATTAGATAATTAAGGAAATTCTTAAGTAATACTTATAATCTAATTTTATATCATTAAGTTAAAGTTCAAAATTTCAAAACCTTAAGGTCTAGTTTGGCGCACAACACTAAGAATGAATAAATAAAAATGAGTGACTCCTGTTATTAAGAGGAGTTTTTATGAGTGGCTATTCAGTATAAACTTGTTATTTAAGCGACCCCTCTCACAAATTAGGCCATGTCATATACTCAAAGTGATAAGAGCAAAAAATGACTCAAAATAAAGTTGAATTAGCAGAGAAATTATCAAAAGAATCACATCAAGGTCAAAAGTATGGTCCTCATGATTACTTTGATTACCATATTAAAGGTGTGGTCAACTCATTAATTGAGCATCAATTTTCAGAAGTCTATATTATTACAGCCCTTCTACACGATAGCGTTGAAGATACACCTCTTACCCTAGCCAAAATCGAAAGTTTATTCGGAAAAGAAGTCCGTGATGCCGTTGATGCATTAACTAAACGAGAAACTGAAACACGCGAAGAATATTTAATTCGTTGTAGTTCGAATCCGATCGCTCGAGTCGTAAAACTTCATGATGCAGCCTTTAATGCGCATAATTCACATAAAGAAAATAATCAATCACGTGTAGATTATTACCTTCAAACCATGTTAATTGTTTCAACGGCGCAAGATAGGTTGGAGTGAAAGACAACGAAATGAATCCGTTGCCTTTTTGATTTTTAAGATTGCGCAAATGCCCAAATGTCTTTTGATGCAATCGTGTCAGATACGAGTCTAAAACTCATAGGTTCTAAGTCTTCATCTACCACAACATAACCTTTCGAGTTATTTTTTAGCGCATCACACTTATTATCGGTCAGTTGATAATTTGCAGTATTGGCTAATGCACTTTCAGTAATCACACCTGTAAACACACAACTTGGGTCTTTCGAGATAATTTTGCCTTGTGCATTCACCTCGGCATTTACCGTTGTTCCATCTGGAAAAGATAAATCGTAGGTGCCGACCAATTGATTAATCGAAAGTTTTTGATCATCAATTTTTTCATAATGTGCCAATTCAACTGTCATCGCTTGATTGGACTGATTGCTCTGCCAAGCTTTGGTTTTTGCGTCATAGCTCATCACAATCTTGGCGCGGTTTTCGTCATCATCTAAAACCAATAATTTAGAACCATCTGCGCCAGAATAGTATTTACCTGCCATCGGTAACTCTTCATCAGTTTCGGTACTAATAATATAGGTGCCGACATCTAAGCTCGGAGCCAGTGCAGGTTTTTCAGTCGAGACTTGGTCATCATGATCATTGTCATTACAAGCCGCCAAGCCAAGCCCAAGGAGTAAAACCAACAAACAACGTTTCATGGTCTTTCCCCTTACTTGTTAAATAGGCTTTTTAAACGAATTTTGAGCCATTCTTGAGCTGCTGGTCGCTGATCGTAAGCCACTTGCATGGCAGTCACAGCAATTTTGCTTTGCATTACGGCGCTTTCATCCGACATTTGCGCGGCAGTTGGCGCCGATGGTGCCGCATCGATTCCGAGGCCAAACTGGTTATTGCCTTTATTGTCTTTGGTTACTTGGAACTTCAGTTTATATAGGTCATACGTTCCAATTTTTGAGAAAGCAAACGGCGTGCTGGTTGTTAAATTTTTAGGGAAATTCACATTTAGCGTGATGCCTTTTGGCAACAATTGGCCCTTACCTGCCTTAGCTTGTAATTCTTTTAATAACACTACGGTTTGTTTTGCCACAATCGCAGAGTTAGGGTTGTTTAAAGTCTTATCATCTACCGTGTTTGTATCGGCGCTTAAGGCAATAGATGGAATACCGCGGCCAGCTGAAAACTGTACATTGCCAATCGTGCCAGAGTGTACAACGACTTTTCCGACATTTTGTCCTTCATTTGGGCCAGATAAAACTAAGTCTGGAGCTTTACCCCAACGCTTTGGCGCAACCACGTCTAGTCCATAAACTGTTGCCATGACTGGTGTGCCATGCGCGTAATTCCAGTCGCCATTGGTATAACCCGCTTTGGTAAAGGTTCCAGCCGCAGGTGCGCCAATTGGTGCTGCGCCATTGTGACAACCGTTTTCAGCCGCAATTTGCTTATCATTATCCGCGGTAATCGTCGTTGAGCTGTACATCACAATTGCGCCACCACGACCACTTTGTGGTGAACACGGTATAGACACAAGCACGTTATGACCATTTGCTTTTAATTCATCATAAAGTGCTTTGACATTGCTGGTTAGACCGTCATCATTAACCAATAAAATATTTAGTGCAAAAGCTGGAGTTGTACATAAAGACAGAATAAGGCCGCCCAATAAACTTTTTTTCATCACTTAACTACCATGTTAATAAATTTCGATTTGTATAGTAGTTGCGCTATATGTACGTTTAGTGACTACACATCAATAAAAATTAAAATACTTTTCCATTAAAAATTAAATAATTATATTATAAATTATTGCTATATTTTCTTTTATAAACTGATCTTCAACGTTTGCGTTCATATTCAAAATGACAAAACCCACTCTCGTGGGCTTCATTCAAAATGTCATTTCAAGCTTTAAATTAAATTCGTCCAACCTCTAAGTATGGAATCAAGTTTTTATCAAAATGTGGTCTTGGGTCGCCTTCATAACTAATAAAACCATGCATTCCTGTTAAGCGTTCGCCTTTATAAAACTGGTTTAACTGATAGCGTGGGTCTTTATGGGATAGCGTAAAACTCACTACACCAACGCCCTGCTGTTTTGACTTCCTATAGGCATCTTCGAGCATTTTATGATGCAAAGCTAAATCTTGTGGATGGCACATCAGCGTATGCAGCACATGGTATTTAATAGAGTCGCCCAGTTTAGGCAAATGCATGCCTTTAGTTACCGGAGTCAACAAGTTATAAATAGGTCTAAGCACGCCAATGGCTGAACTGTAATGCAAAATTTTGGTTTGCTTAATACTGTGCTGATCCCATAAACCAAACATACCGACCAGTTTTTCACCCTTAAAGTAAAGTGAAAAGTCGGAGAGTTTTATCCCTGAAAAATACTGATGACCTTGGGCAAGTTCTTCAAAGTTATAGGCAGGAATAAAGTTATAAAACTCGGCCATGTCGCTAATAAACTGATTCATGGCTTTCACATGTTGAGCTTCGGCTATACAAGTACTGATCTCTTGAATGTCACTCTGCGGAGAAGTCTGCTTTAAAAAAGCCGTGATTTTTCGTTTTGCGCCAGTGCTCGTCAGACTTAATGTCTCTACAAGCCCTTCATCATAATAATCAGGCATTCCCGTTTTGCCCGTTTGAATGGCTGCCCGTGCCGCATGGTTATCATCAAAAATAATCATTTGGCTATAGTTCGGTTCATGCATGCTCTGTTTTACATGCTTCGCTAAAACCTTAACCAGTGATTTGCCACGATAGTTATGATCTACCCGTAAATCACCCGCATAGCGTAAGTTTTGAACGTTTCGATCGACATAACATGGACGGTAACCATTGCTATAACACGCGAGCTTCTTTTGACTTTCGGTATCTTCAATCAACACATGTAATTTATGTCGATAGACAATGTCAGACGCCTGAAAATAACTCGGTTCGCGCTGAAAACTAATTTGTATGCCTTTGGTGGTCATCGGTACGGCGATTAAATCTCTTAAAGCCTGATCATCTGCCAAAGTTGCTTCACGGGTAATTAAGGTATTATCAGCAAGTGATGGATTTGTTTTATTCATTATTCACCTGTTGTGCGGTCTGTACAGGAACCAAGTTATTTAAACGCCCCATTTGGTCGAGTAGCTGATAGACAAACACCACTTCGTCTTGGTCATTCACGGTTTTTTGGGTTTCTGCATCGAGTAACTTTTGCTCGGTATTGAGCAAATCAAAGGTAGTTTTGGTGCCGACATCAAACTCTTTACGTGTGTAGACAAAAGCAATAGACGCTGCTTCTATAGCATTTGCCAGTGCTTCTTTATTTTGTCGAATGGTTTGAAGCTGGGCATAGGTGGTACGAGTCCGCTTATTTAAATCCAGTTCAAGACTTCGCGTTTTTTGGTTAGCCAAATCGATATCGGCCTGTGCTTTTTTAACATTGGCGCGATTTAGTCCATCGTCATAGAGCGGTACATTGAGCTGCACCCCAACCATATAGTTATTACTTTCAGAACCAATATAGCTTGCTTCATCTTGTTTTCCGGCACGGCTGGTGAGCATGACCGTTGGCCAGAGTTCACGTTTGGTTAAAGCATATTGTTTCTCGGCAGCCTGTTTTTCGTATTTGCTACGCATTAAAGCCGGATGATTTTTGGTTTGCGCCAAAATTTCATCTAAGTTAGCCGGAATAGCGGGTAGTTGCTTAATCGCAACCAGGTTTTCAGGCGTTACACCCGTTACTTGGTAAAACTGAGCTTCGCTTACGGTCAGGTTAGATTGAGCTTGTGTAATATCTGCTTGGCCTTGTGCGACTTGCGCCAAAACCTGAGCTAAGTCAGCACGGGTAATCATGCCTACGTCAAAACGGCGCTTTGACTCATATAAAGACCGTTGCAGATTTGCCATGGTCTTTTGTCTAAGCTCTAAAATGGCTTTCTTTTTTAATACGTCAGTATAGACCATCACCGTATTTAAAATGGTTTCTGACCGTTGATCTGACAAACCTTGGTTTTGTGCAGAAAGCTGACTTTCAGCAACATCAATTCCTAAACGGTGTCGGCCAGATGTATAGATCGGATAATCTGCCTGCAATTGCAAACTTCGACCTTTACGGTTTCCTTCGGTTGGAAATAGCACTTGTGAAGGCGTATCTATTCTTTCATAGTCCAGTTGCCCGACTAAATTGACTTTAAGTCCATCGCGCTGTTTAGCCTGTTCAAGCATTGCAGTTGACTGATTCACACTTAAACGGCTCACCTCAAGCTGACTTTCATGTCTTAAACTGGCAGACAAAGCCTCGTCTAAACTCATGGCATGTACATTCGACACCAACAACACGCCTAGATACAAGGCGTGTCGAAGTGTTAAAAACCGAGTGTTAAATGACTTCATCCCTTTCATAGTTGTTCCAAACTATTGAGGGTGACTTTTTTGAGTGGCTCAGGTTTGATATTGCCTTCGATAATGCCATCAAACATGACCAGTTTTTTATAGGCATTCCAGCCATTATTGGCCTGACGAATTTGAGGTTGATCAAGCTGCCCTAAGTTTCGAGCAAGTTCGTAATGGAAGTTTTGACGCAAAATACTGTCGATATATTCATTGTTAATGCTGTGGTGAATTTCACCTTCAAACAGCACGCAATAAAATGGTTTAACCTGTTGCTGGGTATCAATCGCCAGTAAAGAAATCGCCTTCGATTCGGTTTCATTTAACTGCGACAATAACTGCTGAGCTGTTTCAGGTGCGAGTTTTTCACCGACCAGATCGACACCAAAACGGCGGCCTTGGAACTCAAAACACGGAATTTGCTCTATAAAACCAGTGACACGCAAGCAATCATCCAGACAATAACGTAGCAAACCATTACCAGAAGTAATGAGTGGACTTACCACATCGCCTTGTTTAAGTTCCCACGACGGAATGATTTGCCCTTGCTTCTCGCCTTCTAAATATTCAAATTCATAGAAGTGACTTTGATACGCCAGCGGGTATTGGTCGTTATAGGGAATCGTGACTACACCTTCCGTCGCCCATAGTCCTTTGCCTTCAAACTGAACACTGGGTAATTTCTCTTGTAATTTTTCGGCCCAAGCTTTTGAACCTGCGGTGTCCCAACTCGAAACCAGACTTAACTTTGGCCAGAGCTTTTTAAAGTCGATCTGTTCGCCGTTTGAAGCATCACTTAAGGCTTGAGCACTTTCAGGGCTATGCGGTGCGGTCACTTCTTTTAAGGAAGCCTGACGGTTGCCCCATAAACCACTTTGCAAAACCTCAATCACGTCTTGTTGTAGCAACTCCAAACGTTCCAGCAATTGCAGCGCAAAAGTTGGACTCCACACCGAAATCATGGCTAAGTTACGGTTTGCGACCAAATAACAAATGGTGGCAAACAGTGCGTCATCGGCATTGGCTGCAAAAGCAACGTTACTTGGAACCGCTTGGGTAAACTTCGACAAAATGCGCTTACCGACACCGAGTAGCGCACTATCATCATTTAGGTTTTTGTCTTTTAAAACTTCACGCTGGCTTTCAGGCAACCATGACACCGACCAGTAATGTGTGCCCGAACTAAGCTGTGGGCATTTGCGATATAAACTCGCCATCCACGGCGCAATCGCATGGTCAAGCTCATCTAAAAATAACTTGGTATATGGAATAAACTTAATTTGTTCACTCGAACCACTGGTTGGCTGAAAACGAACCAGCTTACTGCTAGACAGTGACAGCTTTTGTTCACGGTAGCGTTGAATGTCTTCTCGCCACGCGCCATAACGTGTCGCAGGAAATGATTTTACAAACTGCTCATAGTTTTGAACTTTTTTATCTTTAGCGAAAGTCGAGGTCTGTAAAATCGAATGCAAAATTTGACGTTGTGTCGCTTCTAAGGCATTAAACTGTTTTTGAAAATTACGGTCAGATGCATCACACCACTTTTTTAAAATCAGATGCGATCCCAGAGTTAGCCATTCATTAGATTTCATTAGATGGCCTCTCTACGTTTTGTTTTATGTGCTACACAGGCTTCAAATCGACCCTTACTTGTTGGCTTAGTCATCAGCTTCACAGGGAAACGCGCAATATCTTTCCAGCCTAATCGACCAATACAAGGTAATTCTGTACCCGCACTCCATGTTGGATTCATCTGCTCAAAGAAATGAATATTTGGGTTCTTTTCTCTCATTTCGGCAGTAATCGGTGCGACTTCACCTTTTAATGGTTGATAGTCATCACCAAAGTTGAGTAAGCCAGCTTCACGGTCATAGTACTCCCCAAAGAATTTCTCACAGTAGTGTTCGACGACTTCTGAGAGATGCTGGTTTTCATCTTTAATATTTGGATAGTAGGCATAATAATTATTGGCAAGTAAAAGATAGGTCTTATAGCCTTTAGAAATTAAGAGCCAATAGAGTTCGTTAAATGGATATTTCACTCTTAACTTGATCATGAGTTTGAGCATGGTACTTTGCAGACTACGTGTGCCCCAAAACTTCTTCAAAATGACCGTATCACCGCTAAATAACACGGTATAGTCCTTCCCGTTTAAGTAAAAATGCTGCACCACAACAGTCGAGAAACCGACAATCTCATCTGTTTGAGAGTCAAAAATTAAGATCGCACCGCTTTTATTTTGAAAATCATCTACGAAAATAGAAAATCTCGTATTTTCATAATACTGCTCGTAAATGGAATACATCACTTTTAATCGCTCAGTATCGATTTGCTCTTTTTCAAAATATTGACCATAAGTCGTGTTTTTCAGGTTCAATTTTGAAATCAATTTATACGTTGTATTAATCATAATCCTTTAACCTTCCACCTCTAATTTGCGAGTTCCCCGATCTCATCAACCGATTTTAGAAAACTCATCTCAATGTTCTTTTTCTATGAAGGGATATGTTTTGATATGCCCTATTGTTTTTCATTCTTTGAAAGTTGCTCTTTATTTCTAAATCGCTACATATTCATTTTCTTCCCCCGATCCATAAATATGGTTAAAAAGGCGGTCACAAACATGATGATTGCGAGCATGCGTAATAAATCATTAAAACTAGATGTCAGTGCTTGAAAATGAATGTCGCGATAAATCACACTGAGTGCGATTTGCTGAGCATTTGAGCCGACTTCTTGATATTGCGCCGTAAGTTGGTCGAGTCGTTCTGTAAAGATCCAATTCTGCGGTGTCATCGTCTGATTAATCTGGGTGACATGTAGCGCAGTCAGCCAATCTAATGATGAGTTAATTAGTGCCAATCCAACCGCGCCGCCGATATTACGCATCAGGTTATAAATACCGCTGGCATCGGCTACTTTGCTGAGTGGTAAAGTGCTCATGGCTAAATGCGACACCACAATCAGGCAGATCATGAGACCAATACCACGGTAAATTTGCGGCCAAAACATAAAATCGTAATCGCTGTGAATGCTTAAATGTGAATTGAGCCAAACACCAAAACCCGCCAGAATCATTCCGACAAATACGGTTTTTCGGGTGTCAAAATTGGGAATAAGCCACGCAAGAAATGGCGCAAAGCAGAACATGACAATGCCTGTCACCATCATGACGTGACCAATTTGGCTACTGTTCATTTCACGGACTTGCCCAAGAAATACGGGAATCATGTAACCCAAGCCATAGAGCGCCATACCAATCACAAAAGTTGTGATGGCACTTAAGGTAAAGTTTTTATTCTTAAATACGGATAAATCGAGCAAAGGTTTAGGCTGGGTAAAACTTCTAGAGAAGAAAATCATGCCGCCCACAACACAGATCATAAAGGCAACTCGAACGCCTGTGTCGGCAAGCCAGTCATGCCGCGCACCTTCATCAAGGAAATATTCAAGCCCACCCAAAAACATCGCCATACCAACGAGGCTGAACCAGTCCATGCTTTTGATGAGTGAATGGTTCGCGCGGTCGATATTTGGACCTGAATAGATGACCGTAGCAATGATAATGCCCGGAATAATATTGATCAGGAACATCCAGTGCCATGAAAAATTATTGGTGAGCCAACCGCCAATAGTCGGGCCAATGGCCGGCCCCAAAGTACTGATCATGCCAAACATGACTAAAGGCAATGAACGTTTTGCTTCAGGAAACAGTAAGTACAACGCCGTCATGGAGGTCGGAATCATACCGCCGCCCATAAAACCTTGAATGCCACGAAAAACCAGTAAAGTTTCTAAGTTCCATGCTAAGGCACAAAGTAAGGAACTCACCGTGAAGCCAATTGCACAGATGGTGTAATACACCCGTGTTGAAAGCACCCGCGAGACAATACTCGACATGGGAATTGCAATAATTTCGGCAATTAAATAAACCGTTTGCACCCAAGTGACTTCGTAACGGCTTGCACTCATGCCGGCTTGAACTTCGTTTAAAGAACTCGCCACAATCTGAATATCAAGAATCGCCATAAAGTTGCCAAAAATCATGGCAGCAAAAATTGCCCACGCCGTTTTTGCGGGAAACTTCCACTCGGCTTCAAGGTGCTTATTCATTTTTATTACCTAAAATTTTATTATTAAGTTCTTAAATCAACGGTAGCGCTGACTGACATTCCAGGTTTTATCAAATCAATATGCGGGCTTGAATCTATGGCAATACGTACAGGAATACGTTGTACAACCTTGTTAAAGTTGCCAGTAGCATTGTCTGGTGGCATGAGTGAGAAAGTTGCGCCTGAAGCTGGTGAAAAACTCTCAATTTTTCCGCTATAAGTCAGGCTTGGATAGGCATCAAGTTTGAGTTCAACTTTCTGACCAATATGCATTTTTTCAATTTGGGTTTCTTTGAAATTGGCCTGCACATACAAACTATTTTCAGGAATGATCGCCATTAAGCGAGTTTGCGGAGAAACACGTGAGCCTTTTTGAATTGCAAGACTACCGATTTTGCCGTCTACAGGACTGACTACTTTTGATGAAGCCAGATCGACCTGATACAGGTTCAGGTTTGCATGAGCACTTTGAATGTCTGCTAAAAGCTGCGCTCGACTGGCTTGTAAACTCCCCAACTGAGCTTCTGCTGCATTTACGGCAGCTTGTGCTTTGCTGAGTTGCGCTTGAGCTGTTAAATATTGAGACTGAATGCCTTCAAAGTTTTGACGAGTAATCACGCCATCTTTTAGTAAATCTTGATAGCGTTCAAAATCTTTTCTTAAACGAGTTAAATCAGCTTGTGCTGCCACTACCCCACTATTTGCTTCAGTAATGGAAGATTTTGCAGACTTTTCATTTTGTTGTTGTACACCAAGCGCCGCCTCTTTTAAGCTCACGACAGAACTCGCCTGATCATAACGGGCTTGGTAATCGCGGTGGTCTAATACCGCTAGAGTTTCCCCTTTCTTTACAACCTGATTATCGTTAATTAATAACTCAATCACTTCACCTGAAATCTTTGGCATGACCCAAGTGACATCTGCTTGTACATAAGCATTATCAGTAGATTGATAAAATCGGTATACAAAAAAATAATATATAATGCCTGCGAATAAAAATAACAGCAGGACACTAAAAACACCCCAAGTTATTTTCTTTCGACTTTGGAAATTAGTGTCAGTTTCTAGCTGAGCGACGTTATCCATATTCATTCCGTGTATTTGTAATATTCGATTTTTTATTTACCCCAATAAAATATTGGCGTCTTTTTTACGTAACTTTTCACTTGGTTTATTTAATGAATCGTGACAGCGTAAAATTTGGTGCAAATTATGATTGTTAAGTCGATTAAATATCATTGACCGTTTTGACATATATTTTTTCTATTTACGCCAATACACTGCATGCTATAAAAAATATGTTTAAAAATTATGTAATTTTATATTTTTTAAAAAATGTAATTATAAAACCTTTTTTTTAAAAATTAATCTAAACAAGTAAAATCAACAACTTATAATTAAAATTATTTATATAAAAATGATTAATTGATAGAAAAAATTATTGCATTAATATTAAAAATTGGCGTTTACTTTGTATAGCTTATGTTGATTTAATTAAAGCAATATGTAATTTAAAGAAATTCTTCGAGAATTTTTATAATATTTATAGAAGCATAAAATATAAATATGCATATTTATCAACCATAGTAAAGCACAGCTTATTAAAGATGTATTTTTAATAACTTTATGATTAACGATATTAAGGGGTGGCTTTAAAACTGTTGGTTGGTCTGAAACATAAAAAGCCTAGGGTGAAAAGTGAGCTTTGAATTTTTATGCTAGAAATCTTTTATATTTAAGTTATAGAAAATTTTTAAAAAACTTGAAGTTAAATAATCAACAAACTTATACTTTTCATTAATATCAGGGATTTCTACAAGCCAAAAAGAGTGTTTCTCTTTATCCAATTCAAATATGATTGTTTGATTGTAAGAAGAAATTTTAAACTCTACCGTTTTTACTTTAGCAACCAATTTAAGACATTCAATCAAGAAGTAATCTTTAGATACTTCAATTTTTTCATCTTCAAACAACTTTATTGTATTCAAGTAAATTAGAAATGCTAAATCAGATATTGCTTGGTCAGGAGTACTTTTCATAATTTAAAATTTTAAAACCTTGCATTGCGAGGTTTAACTAGTGGCTTACCATAACTTTGACCAGTATAACGCAAAAATAGCATTACCCTATACAGAGTCAAGTTTTTAATTGATTAAACTTCCTTAGATTTAAGAATTAATCATCAAGTGTTCGATTATCTCTTTACCAAGTTGCCTTGTGTTCTTTTTACCACCTTTACTATTTAAATGACTGATACCCGTGGTAGTTGCTAACTCTAATAAAACCCCGTAAGCCGATACTTTCTCGCCATTTTTATAAATTAGAATAGTAGTATCTTCGAGCTGTTCTATCAAATAATCACCATATTCAACTGAACGTTTCAACTGGTTCTTTGAATTGTTAATAATTTCATAGTTAAAGTTGGCTGCGATTTCTATTAACTCATAAATATTGCCTTGCCCCCATTGATTGGAAACAACATATATGTCGCCATTATTCATCTGTAACTGATGTTCTTTATCTATAAAATACCGGTTATATCTGTGCACCTCAAGAAGGCTAAGTTTAACCAGTAATTTATCCAGATTCGAATATTCACTAAACTCTGCTCTAAGATCATCGATATTCTTATTTTGAATTTCATTAAACCGGCTTTTAATAATTTCAAGGGCAAGATAACGCTTGTTTAGAGTTTTACCATTAAACATGAAACTTGAGTAATCCCTTGCATTCGTAAGCTTGGCTTCTCGTCTTTCTTCTGATTTTTTCTGTGCCTTAATTTGATAATCCTTTGCTTCCGGTAAAGGGATGATTTGTTGAATATCAACCAGAATCTGAGAATTGTGAGTATATGGCTGCATCCTTATACAGGTAATATCCAGATCTCGTTCATTAAGCCAGATCACTGAGGTGGTCAATTCTTTTGAAAAGTTTGATGAGACAAGAATGATTCTCACATCATCCGCAAAATTACTTTCATCCAGAACGTCAACATCTACAAAATTTGTAATTTCTTCACGCGCATTGTCGTGATTAAAAGATGGATAGCCATTATTTATTTTATATCGACGATAAATATCTATCGCTATATCCAGAGTCATCGTAGAAACCATAGATGCATATCGAAGAGCCTGAAGTTCCATATGGTCACCAGTATCTGTACGCTTCAGCTCTATAATTACAAGATTTGCATTTTTATCGATTGCCAGTAAATCAATTCTTCTCTTTGAGCCATCCCATTCAGCATACTCTTCAGCAATAATGAGACAATCCTCAGCAATTACCCCGATATTTTTCTTGAGTGCCTGCTGGAGATGTAATCTTTCCAGAATAGCTTCTTCTTTAAAAGACGTGGTTCCAACTGCATTTAGTTCATTATTATTTAAAGTAAATATTGGCATAGAATTCAATCTCTGCAAAAGATTTTGCCTTTATACAGCATATGTCATTCAACTCATAGAAAAAAGCCAAACCAATAATGGATATTTAGCAGGGATTTATGTAGCGTAATACGTTCTACAATAAAAAATTTATAGTTAGCTAGATAGGCTTAAGAATTTTTGAAATAAAGAATAAGTAGAGCTATTGGGGCTAATACAATAGCAAAGCACCAGCAGCAGTATCTCATTATTAATACGAAAAACAAAGTTATGGGATTTAGAGAATAGGCATATATCCTATCACCTAGAAGAAATCCCCATAAATAATCATAAAAGTATTTTGCATACGGATATAAAAGTGAATTTAGAATGATCAAAATCTTGATAGTAACAATAACAGATAAAGGTTTTGGATTTGCTGCACCTGACTCTAAAGCATCTATCAATAGCCATGCACATAAACCAAATATTGCTCCAAAAACTAAATTTCTTACATGATATCGTGATTCTAATCCACCAAAACTATTAGTTAGAATATTTACTAGCATTCTTTTTGAAACCTAAATAATTTTTCTCATAATATCAATTTCATTTAAAAATCTCTAACCTTCAAAAGTTTTAAGTGCTTAATACTCACAATTAAAAAACCCGCTTCTAAAAAGAAACGGGTCACAAAAAAACAAAAACTTTCAGCGCAGTATTTGATATGAATAGTATATGGATATATGCATATACGCAACTACAAATTCATATTTCAAAATTCTATAAAAAAGTCTCCCTATTTGAGAAACTTTTAAATCAAAAATTTATATCAATATTGTCTAGAACAGATGACGCAAAATCGACCACATCTTTCCCGATTTCTACAATCAAATCTGCCACATCGAAAGGATCTGGATTCACAGAATTAAGCACCGAGTTCTCTTGCTTTTGCTCGTTCTCGGTACCTAATTGCTCAACATTATTAATCTGTTCATTTTGATTTTGCATTAGGCTAACTATTCCTCAAAAGTCTGAAATCGCGGAGGAGCAAATAATGCCGTCTTATCCTTTGTACAAATTCTTTCAATTCTCAAACCAAAATCTGTAGCAGCTTTTTGTTTTTCATCTTCTGTTGTATATAGAGGTGTCTCATAAGCCAAACCACTTACATGACCAAAAAAGTGATTGATATGGTAATTCGTTATTAAATTTTCCTTATCTTGATTTAATGGAATAAGTAGCTTTTCAAGCAAATCAAGAGCCTTAATACCAGACTGTCTTTCTAACATGATTTGATATGCTGCACTATTAAGCTTTTCACAGTCTTTTAATTCATTTTCTTCAGCATGTAATATACTTCCAACTGACATTAAAATTACTATAAGTTTTAGTTTCACTCATCTATCTCCACAAATACAAATCAATATTACAATATCAGCTATATGGAACTCTTATAATATTTACAGGCTCAACCGTAACAGACTACTTTATAAAAAAAGCATTGGCCTAACTAGAACATGAAAGCCAACTTCATTTTTCATAAATTTAATCCAATAAAAAAACCGGCTTTGATGTTGGGTTTTTATTTAAATTATCGAGTACCAGGAATGAAAATTGGATATATGAAATAACTATTATCCTGCTTTTTGGGTTTTACACATTCAAAATCACTGCATTTATGAATAGTAGCTAGTTGTTTGGTAATATTTTTTTCATCTAAATTAATAATATAATTACTAATTATTTTTTTATCTTCTAATATATGATCAGATACATTAATTGCATAAATCATTGATTTTTTATCAGCTTTAAGATGTAGCCGTCCTTGATAAGTCACCTTACCTTTTTCTATGGTAAAAGGAATAGAGAAGTAGGATGTAGGAGTTAGGCCAAGAACAATAGTCCAATCATAGAATTCATATTTACCTTCATCTAATTCAATTACTACTAAACGCCCGCGAGGATCACTCCAAATTAAAGGATCGTACAGAGTGTAAAATGTTAAATCCTTTGACTGATTAGTTCCTATTTTACGGAGTTTCCAATAAAAATTAGGAATATCATTTTCAGCAGTGAGTCCTACAGCTAATACTCCTTTATTGGTACTTTCCGATAGAACTTTTCCTGGTTTGATATTTAACTGAGCACAACCAGAAAGAAATACAACGAGAAAAAATAATATTTTCATTCGAATTTTCATATCTAACCTTGTTTTTAATTTTCTAAGCTATCCTAATAAATTGAATTATAAGTTAAATATATTCTCTAAGAAATAGTCAGATTTATTAATAATTTAAAATTAAAAGATGATGGATTTAAATGGTCAAAATATTAATTTTATCAAAACTTTTATCATGAGGAGAATATAAAATCTACTGAAGGAGCTCTATTGAGGATTATTTAATACCTTTATGTTTTAGTAAAAGAGCTTTCTGCTCTTCACGAATGTCTTTTACCTTCTGCAATTTCTCAAGATAGAAAAAATCTCTCTCTAATGCTATTTCTATAGCTATTTCTTCCTTTAAATTACCGTTCTCATCAAAGTTTTCAGGATTTTGATCTGGAAATTCTAAATAGTATTCTTCCATATCCATGACTTAAATCTCTTATATCTTTCAAGAGAAATATATCATAAACAACAAAAAAGCCCACCTTTCGATGAGCTTTTAAATATCTTGCGTGATCTTTATTTACACTTCGACCACTATAACGCAAAAATAGCATTTACCCTGTACAGGGTAAAGTTTTCTTATAGATTCGAAAACATTGATACACGTATTTATTATCTTTAGATATACTCATCAGGAAATATTCATGAAGATAAAAATAACAATCTTCATCAACTCAAATAAAGAGAATTCTATAGATGAATAAAATCTTCCTATCCCTCCTTTTATTATCCTTATCAGGTTGTGCTGTTTTAATTCCTCCAGCTTATAATCCTGGTGCTGTGATGTCACATTTCAGAGAAGGACAAGCGAGTAAGGACTCCTTCTATGTCAGCTATAAAGGTGATCGTGGTAGCTCACCAGAACAAGCAAGAGATTTTGTTGTTCTACGCGGTGCTGAGTTAGTCATGCAAAATGATTTTCGCTACTTTAAGATTCCCAAAATGAATCAAGGTACTCTTGTGACCTCAAACTATCAAATTGCTTCCGGGGTAAGAAATGATACCTATCAACCTATGGTTGAAGCTCAAATCGTAGGAGTAAAAGAACCTGGTGCAGATACTGAAGTATTAGATGCCATTAAGGTAGCGAAAGCCTTAAGAATTAAATATCGACTCAACTATAAATTGACGCCATTAGAGCTAAAATATAGCTATTAAGGCCAAGGCTAAATCCAAGAAAGGAAAATTATTCTTTTATTCTGTAAAATAAATATTTCTGTATAGAAGCCTATCATGAAGATAAGCTTCTATATATTTCTGTGAAAATTAAAAATCGTTCTTTATCCATTGCTCCATTTTTTCTAGCAATTCAATCATATTCCACTTGAATAGACCTTCTGAAAAATCAATTGGTTCATCACCTAATTTCCAGCCCGATTTCTGTACCTTTTCAAAATAATCTGGATGAAACTTACCGATTTGTGAAATATTTCTGGTCATTGAATCCCATAAGGCTCCATGCTCTGCTGAAATTTCATTAGCTGCAATACTTAAGATCCTGAACATCTCATATGACTCATTACAGAGCTCATAAAAGGCCTTTTCTGCCAACGTATTATAAATTTTTCCACTATTAATGCTTTGAGTTAGTTCTTGGATATCAGCAATATCAGAGTAATCTAAAGGATTACAATAAATATAATGCTTATCCCATCCAAAGGGATTTCCATTCTTGGCTTCTAGAATTAGCTTTAAGGCCCTATTTAGTCTACTCAGTTTACTTCTTCGATCGCGTTTTGCAGGTAAATAAACATTGAATACCCAAAATACTGTGCTTACAAGAATTCCAATACATAAGTCTCTAACCAGGCTACTACCAGTATCCCATTTATAAAAAGATGATTCGAACCACGTTCCTTTCAAATACGGCCAGATAGGATCATCATTGGCCTTAAAATAAAAGAATAAGGCAAGACAGCATAATATAAAAATAAGGATTAGTTGTTTATCAATTTTCTCTTTCATCAAAAACCTTTTTGGTTATATGTTTAAATTTCAGATGATATCTTACTTATAAATATAATATTTTATCTCAAATATTTAAAAATAAATTTTTACAACTAGCAACGCACTTAACATTCGGATAACTATTTATACCTAATATCATTCATCATATATTCCGGTTAAGCTTGCTAAACTGATAATCGTTAAAGTCAGGACTAAATAATAATGGTAGATATCGTCGATAGCGCGACGCGTAGCCGTATGATGTCAAATATTAAAGGACGGAATACAAAACCAGAATTGCTCATCCGTAGCTTTCTTCATGCACAGGGCTTCCGCTTCCGTATCCACCGCAAGGACCTGCCCGGTAAACCTGATATTGTATTGCCAAAATATAAGGCTATCATTTTTATACATGGCTGTTTCTGGCATGGCCATCAAAACTGCCGGTTGTTTAAGCTACCGGCCAGCCGTACCGAATTCTGGGAAGCAAAAATTTCCAAGAATCAGGAAAATGATCTGAAAGCTAAAGATCTCCTTTTAAATAGCGGCTGGAGAATATGTACTATATGGGAGTGCGCAATCCGTCGTTCTAAAAAAGATCCAGTAGCCCTTATGGATATTCTTACAACATGGCTATTAGGCTCAGAGCGATTGCTGGAGATAGATGAACCAATGATTAACAAAAAAAGGGAGATAACTCTCCCTTCTTCCTGTGAAACCGGACTTTCTTCCACAGCTAGCAACTAACTAGAATAATTTCAGCTGCTTCTCTGCGACAATCTTTTCAGCCTTATCAAGACAGCTAACCATTTGTCCTGCTACAGCTTCGATAACTTTAACGCACACAGAATTACCGAACTGCTTATAAATCTGGCCATGTGAAACGGCATCAACTATATAGTTCTCAGGGAATCCCTGTAAGCGTGCACACTCGCGTGGAGTCAGTTTACGCGGATTCTTGCCATGCTCGGCCTGTGAAATCAGGATCTCCGAGCCGTCCTTGTAATAACGGGCGCTTAATGTGTTGGTATATGGACTATCACCGGTATAAAGCGTATAGCCAAATCCGTTACCCTTTATCCCGTGTTCTTCCTTACGGCGCTGGTGACCTTCCCATAGACGGTCGGAAATCGTGTAGACATCTTCACTCTTTTTGAATTTAGATACGTCTTCAAGAATATCGCCGAGTCGTGTCTGGATTTTAGGAGGTACTGGCCAGCTGAAGAGTTCATCAAAGTTACACTCTTCACCAAAGTAATTCTTGTCGAAACCTACAAGGAAAATACGCTCACGGTTCTGTGGTACACCAAAATCTGCAGCACGTAGTACCTTCACATTAACCCAGTAATTCAGTTTTTCTGAAAGTGCCTTTTTGGTTTCATCCGAAAGCTCAACTTCAAGATCGAGTTCCTCATTAAACTCGCCACGCAGAATCTCAAGAATAGTTTTGAGCGTACGGCCTTTGTCATGCCCCTGCAGCTGCTTCACGTTTTCGAGCAAAAATGCTTTTGGACGTTTCTCGAAGAGAATTCGCTGGATCTCGAAGAACATGGTACCACGGGTATCCTGAAAGCCTTGGCGCTTACCAGCCTGTGAAAAGGCTTGACATGGGAACCCACCCAGAAGAATATCATGATCAGGAATATCAGCTGCCCTGATCTGTGTGATGTCACCTGAAGGTAGTTCACCAAAATTCGCAGCATAGGTCTTCTGTGCAAACTTGTCCCATTCGGAACTGAATACGCACTTCCCTTTTAATTGCTGGAAAGGTAAACGGATTCCGCCAATACCGGCGAAAAGGTCAATAAATGTGAATTTATGCTTCTGGTCAGGACGTTCCCTGTATGGAGCTTTATCCGGCAACGCAATAATCTGCTCCCATTTTGCTTTTGTAGGAACGTGCTCGCCACTTTCCCAGCCTCTGATTGTTCTTTCACCATTCTCTTTCATATCAAGTAGCAAAGCGAACTCTTTAAGGGATAACCCCATGTTATTTCTTTTTTGTCTGATATAAGATGAATCAAGATCAACGTACTTCACAATAACTTATCCGCTTTTTGACCCGGTTATTAAACCATGATAGTCATTAAAGCGCAATCATGATTAACAGGATTTATAATGATCCATACAATAGATGACCTTATTAACAAAACTAATTCTTATGAAAGCAAGATGACTCTTGATGAGGTAGAGCCACGATTAGCGTTTACCTTCTCAAATACTGGTAAAGGAAGTGAAGCAAAACTATTTGAAATTTCATTAGATTCCTTACATCAGACATTAGTTGATATCAATAACCATTTTTCAGCTTTTAAAGCTATATCAATATATGCAGAAAAGAAGTGGAGAGAGGCTATACGCAATTTTTTCACTGATAAGGTGGCACAGACTCTAGCTGCTACCCAGACAAATTCTTTCTTTACAGTTATAAATAAACTACTTACCGCAGTAAATGATCTGGAATTTGATGCTAGAACGATTCCTTTGACAGAAACTAATCTTGAAAATGCTATCCAGTTTCTTGAGGAGCAAATTCTGTCATCTAACACGTCAATATCAATTACTCCACCGTATGTACCAGTAATTATCGCAACCGGTAAAACTCCTCACACCAAAGCTGGTGAAAACATTATTTATTACGGTGCGCCTGGAACAGGAAAGAGTCATGAAATTGATCAGCGAACAAATGAAAATAATTCCGTTCGTACTGTTTTTCATCCGGAAACCCAATACAGTGATTTTGTAGGGTGTCTGAAACCCTCTATGAATAATGATGGTATCGAATATACTTTCAAACACGGGCCTTTCATTGAGGCACTGGTCAAGGCATTAAAGGATCCTGATCACCATTATTATCTCATCATTGAAGAAATAAACCGTGCTCCTGCAGCTGCAGTTTTTGGAGAACTATTCCAGTTGCTAGACAGAGACCCAACTGGACAAAGTAAATATAAGATCGATATTAATGACAGGGATTTATTAGCCTTATTAACCAAAGAACTATCGGTTCCATTACCGGCAAATAAACTCTATATTCCAGAAAATCTTAGTATCTACGCCACCATGAATAGTAGTGATCAGGCAGTTATGCCTCTTGATACGGCATTTAAACGTCGTTGGAAGTTTGAATATAAACCACTTGATTTTTCGACTTCGCCTTCAGGTCATTTTGAAATCAACACACAAGATGGTTCCCAAACTGTAGTCTGGTCTAGCTTTGCACAAGTTGTAAACTCTATTCTTTCTTCAGAATCTATTCCTGAAGATCGACACATTGGTCCATGGTTTGTAAATGAAACCGAGATTAAAGATCCGGAAGATGCAAAGAAAGCTTTAACAGGAAAAATTCTGATGTATCTCTGGGACGATGTTTTACGCCATAGTGAGCGTTCTGTCCTCTTCCATCAGGATATTAAAACGTTCGGTTCTTTAGTAAAGAAATTTAATGCCGGTGAAATTATTTTCTCAGAAAACTTTGAAAAAAGATTAAAAGAAGAAACTGGCAAGTAAAAATTTAGAGCGAATGATCAGGAAAAACCAGTTTGAAGAATAATCATTACCTGCTAGATAGAAACCCTGTAAATGAACTGCCCAATCCAGTTGCAGACTTTATTCAGGGTCAGGGTCTGTTGAGCTCAATTAATGGCTTGAGAGTTTCATTCTGTGGCCTTGTCTCCTATCAGGGAGAGAATTATTTCTTCTTTCCTCGGCAGTCAGATATAAAAAAGATCAAACTTGATCCCAATCATTACACAGCTCTTCTGATGCAGGTACTTTTTAAATTTGCCCAGTATTCAAAAACACAGGTCACTAGCCCTGAAGATGGTGCTGACGAAACCGGTTTTGAAAAACTGGAGATGTTCAAATACCTGATTAACGATTTCCAGCAACACGGCATTTTTAAGAATGAAGAACTTCTTCTACGGAAGAATTCCGGAAAAACAGACTGGAAAAGAACCATTAACCGGTCAGTTTCTTTCCCTGATAGCTCTGGCCGTCCTGTTTATCTGGATGTGTACGGGAAACAGAGAACTTCTACCAATTCGGAAATTACACGTATTCATGCCGGAATCCTTAAACAGGTATATAAAAACTACGGATTTATTTTTACAGGCAAGAATAGAGTTCCGTACTCATTAAAACAGTATGGTGAAACGTCCCTGTCTACTGATGCCCAGATTTCGGTTTTAAAGAATGAAATCAGGAATCATTTTGCCGATCGCCAGACTCTTCTTCTAAAAACGCTTATCGAGTATCTTGAAGCCTATAAGGGTAATGAGCAGAAGAACCAAATTATTGGTGTTACACGCTTTCATATCGCTTGGGAACACATGCTTTCCAAATGCCTTGATAATGTCATTGATATTAATAGCCGATTACCTAAACCAGTATTTATAAAACCGGATGGAATAGCAATATCGGCAAAGAAATCTGGCATGCGAACTGATATAGTGATTGAAAACAAGACAGCTAACAAACTGACTATTCTCGATGCCAAATATTATGAAGCAACTAGTATAGAGAATGCTCCGGGCTGGGCAGATCTCGTCAAACAGTTCTTCTATGAAAAAGCAATTTCAATAATGCCGGAATTCACAGGCTATAAATTCGAAAATGCCCTGATCTTTCCAGGGCAACATAAAGCCTTCAAAGAAATCCATATGCAAAATCAAAAAACTCGTGATTATCTGGATACCGACTTCCCTATCATTAAATGTATATATCTTGATCCGATTGATGTACTGGAAAGCTATAAAAATTCAGGAAAGCTAGAAGTAAATTATTTATGATAATTTTTAGTTATAACAGTTATCTTAATAAATTGGGGATATCAACTCCCCCCTTGTACCGAACAAAAATAAATATTGCAATTATTTATTTTTTAAATACTATAACTAAATACCTATGGAAAGATTTCTGATTATGATTCGTAATCATTTCTCTAATGTCAAGGCAACTGGACATGGTAACTTATAACCTAAAATGGCCACTTTGTGTCCATAGAGTTTCCATAGGTATCCAGATTCTTATTTAAATTTATTAAAACTATGAATACACTAGAACGTCTTAAAAACTGCCAAACATCAAGAGAATTAGCTGATCTATTAAATGTTTCTTATAAAAGACTTTCGAGAATATTATATGAGAGCGAAATTTCAACAAGATATTTAAGTTTTGATATTACTAAAAAAGATTTATCAACTCGAAATATAAAGGCCCCTAATCCAAGTCTAAAATATGTTCAAAAAAATCTTGCAAACTTACTAGAGAAATGTTTACAAGAAATAGAAATTGATAGATTTAAAAATCATCTAATAAAATTTCAAGAAAATCATAAAAATAGATATCCAAATTTCCATATTTCCTCACATGGTTTTAGAAAGTCTTTTTATATAGATGAAGGTCTTAACTTTAGTTTAAAAAACCAATATACACTTGGTATATATTCTAATGCTAAAATTCATAGAAATAAAAAATATGTATTAAACATTGATATAAAAGATTATTTCGAATCTATTAAATATAATCGATTAATTGGTTTTTTTATTAAAAATAAACATTTTGAATTAAGTGATGAAGTTGCAACAACATTAGTCAGAATTGCAACATATCGAGAAAATAAGCAGGAAATAGGTTATCTTCCTCAAGGAAGTCCATGCTCACCTGTTATATCTAACTTATTCACCTCAATACTTGATAGTAGACTAGTTTATTTCTGTAAGAAGAATAAATGTATTTATACTAGATATGCTGATGATATTACTATTTCTACAAATTTAAGAGAATTCCCTGATAGTATAGCTAAAATTAGCAATGAAAAAATAATACTAACTAAGAAATTTATAGATTATTTTGAAGAGCTAGGTTTTAAAATAAATGAGAAAAAAACACGTATATCAAATAGTAATCAAAGACAGGTAGTAACAGGCTTAGTAGTAAATAAGATAGTAAATATAAATAAAAACTACTATAAAGCAACTAGAGCAATGGTGGATAGCTATTGTAAATTTGGCTACTATAAAAAATCTCATTTTCACGTTTACCATGATGAACAATGTGAAAATTCTCAAGCTCTTCACGGTATACTAAATTATATTTATCAAATAAAAAAAGTAGAACCATATAAATTAATTTCAAAACATGAAGATTTATTAGTTAATCACAAAAATTTAATTGATAAAAAGAATTCCGAAACTAGACTTCTCGCAAATCATTTTAGTAATTTAAAAGGCATAGATAAAATTTTTACATCGTTTTTATTTCATAAAAACTATATTTATAATAGTGTACCTTTAATTATATGTGAAGGTATTACAGACCCTTTACACTTCAAAGCGGCAAGCAAAAAACTTCAAGTAAAAGATTTAAAATTTACTTATCTTGACTCAAACAAACAGCTTGAAAAATTCTTACATTTCGATGGTGGTACTGGAAATTTAAAAAAATTTATTTCCAATATTAAATCTATTTATAAATCAGAAGAAAAAAATTTCAAACTAAATCCTACAATAATACTGGTCGACCGAGATGATGCAGGAAATGGGGTAATTACTGAAGCAAAAAAAATATATAAAGACTCTATACTTGAAATAAAGAGTAATTATCAAGAAGGATACTCCTTTTTCAAAATTTATAAAAATTTTTATATATTACAGCTACCTAGAGTACCTATAAATTTTGACGCCACCTTCATTGAGCACTTATATAATAGCCAAGAAATGCTCAATACTATTTTGGAAATAAATGGTAATAAGATGCATTGTGAGCTAGTAGCAGCCAACAATCAGTTAAAATATTCTAAGATGGAGTTTTTTAAACAGATTGTGCCTATGTATCAAGATAAGTTGGATTACTTTTATTTCAAATTAGTATTTGATGTTATAAAAGAAATCCAAGAGCATTTAAAAAATCAAACTATATGATTCTTTATTAATTTTTCCTTGTTTTTAACATATTTAGTGTATGGATATTTACCATGCAACACCGCTAACCCACACTTCACATTACTACGTGCATCTGACTGTGAACGATCTTCTCTGGCCATCTCAGGCCATGACTGTCCACGGAAGTAACGTTCAATAATCGCGTCCATCCACTCGTCCATAACTTCGCTCTGCCCCATTAAGTCCAGTATTAAACGCTGTACTGCACATGCTTCATTGTCATCAATCTGACGAAGAATAGATGAATTTTTTAAATAGAGCATAATAATAGTAATTTAAGTTAAAGAAAGGTAATTAGGCGAGGTAGATATAGTGGATAGTCGAGCTTTTAAAATACTAAACCCACTCATTGAGTGGGTTTTTTATTGCTAACCGTTTTGCCTGAGGTGATCTTGGAACTCTTGGTCGTGTATTTTGTCGTAATTAACAGGGTCGTAAACGCATCCAGTTAAAACAACAATTACAGTAAGTACAGCAACCAACTTTTTCATCGAGACAGCCTTTCTTTTAACGCAAAAGATTTGCTTTAAGTATACTCCTCGATAATCATCTTGATTGAACATAATTAAGACAAACGATTGTTATTTTTAAATTATCGTCGTGCTTTAGCATATGAATTGATTTTTTAACAAAATCAAATCAAGGAAGTTTTAAAACTTAAACCTCAGTCGCTAAATACCAGTTTTTCCAAGAACTGGTTCCCCTAGTTTCAATAGGCACAGTTGGAATCAGTTTTTCTTTTAATATTTCGGTTTGTTCAAGGGCTTTTGCAAGTCGTGCTTTAACAGAGTGAATGCATTCACGGTCACCAAATTCGCAGCGGTCTAAAGTTGTACCGCCACATGGACCGTTGGCTAAACCTTTTGGACAGGTTTCAGGGCAAATATATAAAGTGTCGCTTAAACGGCACTGACCACAGCTTTCACAACCGACTAGGCTGTGTTTACTGAGCACTTCTGTTTTAAGTAATACTTTGGCGACCAACCGGTTTTCCCAAAAAGACGCTTTAAAAATAAACCGTCCAAGGCCTTTGGCTATTTTTGATCCAAACATTGCCTCATGCATAACATGTAGTTGGCGATATTTAATTAATTGTTTAGACGTTGGTTGACGTGAAAAACGAGTAATTTCAGGCGAAAACTCTTTGCCAGTCGTGACTTGCCAGAGTGAATGCCATAGCTTTTCTAAGGCTTCAAGCTCGAGATGTCTGTATTGCTCAATGTAGCTTTCAAGCAACATTTGCTCTTCTGGCTTATGGCAAGCAGATAAGTGAATTCCAGCAAATCCTAAATGTTTACATATCAAAATCTGTAAAGCACAGCGTAAATAAACACGGTCTGTATGTCCTGCCTGTTTTTCTTCTGCCAAGACTTTTAGCATGTGTGGGGTAATCACAATACCTGCGACTTTATGCTTTACCATAAAATTGGCACGGCCTAAAGTCAGAGGCATGACACAAGCCAGTATTTGCTGTGAATAATTGTTCTTGGTTAAAAATGATTTAGCTTGTTTTAAGGCTTCAATGTCATAGCCCAATTGGGTAATGATAAAGTCAGCACCTGCTTTAATCTTCTTATGCAGTTTTAAATATTGTGCATCACGCTCAGCTTCGACATATTTAAATGGGTTAAAGGCAACCCCAATACGAAACCCGCCGTGTTGCTTGGCAACCATTACGGCATTTACTGACTCTAAGTAACGACTACGAGGCTGTCCATCTCGACCATTATGGTGTTCTTTGAGTTTATCGCCTGTAAGCAATAACAAGTTTTGAATATTGGCTGCTTGAGCTTGTTCTAAAAAATGCTCAAAGTCTTGTATGTCTCTCGCCTTACCTGAAAAGTGTAAGACTTTATCAATTGAGTCAGGATAACTTTTACTGGCTTCTAGGGGTGCAATATCATGATCTGAATGTACGCGATCTGCCAATGTCATTGCAGCCGGATATCCTGCGAACTCATGTTTCACAGGATAAATCTCATGTAGAGAAGTGAGATATTCCACCAACACAAAAAACTGATTTTGTTGGAAGCAGGGAGAAACGTGTGACATAGGCAAAGTGCTGATCAAAACATGACATCAATCATAAGCGCGGCATTATAAATCAAAAGTGCATCAAGATGCGCTAGTCAGAAAGCTCATTGTTTTGCTTATCTTCACCCTCTTTATTTCTAGGTAATTCGAGTGAGCGAGGAAAGATAAAATCAAAAGAATCGAGTGCATAGCGGTAAAGCTGAGCTGGCCGTTTGCCCACAATTTTACTGTGATTGGTTTCTTCAACTGCACCCGCTTCTATCATACGGCGTCTAAACGCTTTTTTATCTAAGGATTGCCCAAGAATAATTTCATAAATGGTTTGTAGTTCAGTTAGCGTAAATAATTCAGGCATCAGGCTCGCTGGCAATGCGGTATAGCGGGTTTTATTGGTTAAACGCTCTAAAGCTAAGCTGAGTAATTCGTTATGATCAAAAGCCAATGCTAAATCTTGTGCTTTGGCGACAGATACCCATTCACTGTATTCAGCCAACGCTTGGTGTTGGTAGGCATTAAAATCGATTAATGCAAAATACAAAATGGTCACAGCCCAACCACGCGGGTCACGTTTGGCATTACCGACAGAAGCAACTTGTTCTAAGTAAGGTGAAGCAATCCCTGTTTTTTCGACCAGCTTGCGATATGCCGTTGCCATCAAGTCTTGGTCATGGGTTAAATCGGCGAAACCACCTGGTAAAGCCCATTGGTCTTTGGCTGGAAAGTTAGGTCGCTTAATCAGTAATACCTGCAACTGACCATTCAATACCGAGAAAATAGCCATATCGACCGTGAGTAAAGGTGCGTCATAATCTCGGCGATCATAACTGGCAAGGAATTCTTGTTCAGTTTGAATAGTCACGTTCAGCCTCTCAATAAAAATGATGAGCCGATACCCCCGTAACGACTCATCTAAACTCAGTTATGCGATGGATAAACGCTCACGTATTTGATCCAAAGTACACTCATATTGAAGTTTACCATTTTCAAAGACAGTTTTTAGTGCTCCACCCTTTTCTTGTTCGGCGGTTTGCTCGTCAAACAAGGTAAAGCCATTTTCACTTTCTTCTATGCGTAATAGACCTTTCGCAGATTTTTTTACGCCTGAGTCAGTAATTGGGTCTTTAAACAGCTCTCGGCCTACTCCATTTACCTGACCCCAAGTTGCTTTCACAGCAAACCCAAAGGTATCGCGTGTTAAGTAGTTATAGGTAAAGCTGCCGATCCCAAATACTAAGTTGTTTGATGCAAAACCTTTGGCTTCCAACCCTTCCAAAATACGCTGTGCACGATCTAAAGTAATCGAGTCACCGTAAATTAAACCGACACGTTCATTCAGAACTTTATAGCCTTGGTCAGTTGTTGTACCGCCAAACACTTCCCATAAACATTCAACTGCACCTTTGTAGGCGGGGCTGCCGACTTCGGCGTCTGGGTCGCCGCAAATAATTTTAACAGGGTCACCAGAGTCCGGACGGAAAACCAATTTAGCCAAGCCTAAAGCATTAGGTTGTCTTGCCAAAATTTCAGATTTTAACGCCACCGTAAACTCGGTAATCACTCGCCAAAAATCCCAAGTGTCAGATACAACACTGACAACACCAGAGGGATAAAGCTCACAGATTAAACGCTTAAAGGTTTCTAGCTCACTGTTTTCAGTACCCATACACATCACACTGTGTTCGGTCGCTGGTACAGATACTCCAATCACGCCAGTTGCGTTGTAGTATTCTTCGGCATAGTCAATTGAAGCAACTGAGTCTGTACCAATGAAGCTGGTTAAGTGACCTACACCAGATTGCGCAGCATCATAAATTCCGCTCATGCCACGGCTACTAAAATCGTGTCCTTGCACAGGTACAAAATCAAGTGGTGCACCAGTTTTTACGGCATATTGAGTTAATAAACGTTTGTACTCATAAGCAATGGTGGCTGTAGTACAGCTTTTCCAAAGCTCAGCACTTAACACGGTTTCAATATAGTTAGTTAGCCAAAAGAAACGCGGGTCGGTATTAATGACGGTGAGCACAGGTACACGCATATTTACACGACTGCCTTCTGGTAATGCTTTAATGCGTAATGGTAAATAACCCAAGTCATGTAACGCTTCAATGTGATCAACTGGCACAGCACCTTCACCAAGTGAACTATCCATACGGCGTTTATAAGCAGCCACAACTTTTTCTTTAGGTTGCTTGAAAAAGCCTTCATTCCATGTATCGATTAAAAAGTGTTTGATAAAACCTTGTAGCCCAAAGAACACAACTTTATCGTCAAAGTCAGGCAACATTTTTGCGAGTCGAGATGAACGCGGCGTAAAGTTTGCGTACACGTACTCTGTGCCTGCTGGATACTGACGTCTGTGATCAGCTTTATAAAAATCGATAGCGTTTAATGGATTAAGTTTAATCGTCATCTTTATTCTCTTTATTTTGCTGCAAAAGCAATTACTGAAATTTTGTCTGTTGGTTGTTGTGGAAAGCTGTCCGAGGTAAATAGCTGGTCAAGCAGTCCATCAAAAACTTCAATTCCTTTACTAAAAATACCGTGGGTCACATATAGAACGACCTTAGTGCAATTGAGGCGACGGAGTTCTTTGGCAATACCAATAAAGGTTGCACCACCGTCACAAATGTCATCGGTAATGACCGCAGTTAGACCCGATAAATCAGTCGCATGTACATGTGTACCTAAAATTTTGCCAGTCACTGGGTCACGTTTTTTATCACACTGAACAATAGTGATGGGTTGTTTGCGCTCGCGGTTAAAAGCATCTGCAACCATTTGTGTACGTGCTTTTGCGCCTTTGTCTGGGCAAACCAGCACTGTTTTTTCATCTTTTAAAAGTGCACTCAGCGCTTCACTCTTTGCGATGATGTCGACTGAACTGACATTTACAACTTCGCTAAAAGACGTATTGGCAGCGAGTAATGCTGTTGTTACTTCACTATGGCAGTCCCAAACAGTGATTTTGCCTTGTTTGCCCGCTTTTTTGTCTGCGTTGATATTGAGTAATTTGGTCATCACATCAAGTGAGAACGCTTGGCCCACTGCACAAATACGGTCCTGACGTGCATATGGAAAATATGGAACTTCTAGGTCAACGGTTAAACCCTGAGTCAGCAATATATTTTCAAGCAGTAAATAGTCCATCACATCGTGACTTGAGGCCATGTGTGCACGAACCAATACCTTGCCAGATAGTGAACCTAAGGTTGTCTCATCAATTTGAACATGACGCTCGCCACCAGAAAACTGCGTAAATTTCACTGGAATTTCGTTTCTTGCCGCATCTAAAAGCTGGATAGCCATATCATCCTCTTTTTGTCTGATGACCTTCGATGAATATATAGTGGCACAAAGCCACTATATATTGCAAGTCTAATTTTTAAACTTTTTTCAAAGCCATTTAAGACATAAAATTTGCAGTTTTAGAGCATTTAGAGATTCGATTTTTAAGAGAACTTAATAATAGAATTAGGCTCAAGAATTGGTAGATAAGATCTTAAATACTAAGCAAAAAAAGCGTCAAATTTACCAAACAATAAAAACTGTCCAATTATTAAGCTAAACACTCTGCCTAAGCGCTGTTCAAATAATTTAATAGCGCTTACAAGTCAATCAACATCAAAAGAAATAAGTCGTTATAATCCAGCCCAAAATCTGCTAGACATTATCTTCTGATGCTTAACCACTCATCCTTCTGGCGTAGTCTTTACCGTTTAATTCATATTTACGCTGGTATTTTTATTGCACCATTCATATTGGTCGCAGCAATTACTGGTCTACTCTATGCAATTACGCCTCAACTTGAACAAGCCATTTATAAAGATGTTTTGTATGTTGAGCCACAAGACCAAACGCCATATAAGCTGAGTCAGCAAATTGAAGCGGCAAAGCAAGTAATGCCTAAGTCTGCACAGGTCATTGAAGTTAGACCTGCCCCAATCACTGATCAAACCACACGTGTAATTTTCTCAGACCCTATACACAATTTTACCAGCGAAGCCGTTTTTATTGACCCTTTTACGCTTCAAGCCAAAGGCCACTTAGCGGTTTATGGTACTAGTGGGGTTTTACCATTTCGAACTATGCTCGATCAGTTACACAGCAATTTATTACTCGGGAAATGGGGTCGCTTTTATAGTGAACTGGCAGCAAGTTGGTTAGCCATTTTGACTTTAACTGGGCTATATAATTGGTGGAAACGACGTCAAAATCTTAAAATCCGACAAACACAAAAAAATAAATTACTAAGATGGCATAGCACGCTTGGTTTAGTTTTATTTCCACTTTTATTAATCATCGCGATTACGGGTCTTACATGGTCCGAGTGGGCTGGAGATAATATTCGAGTTGCTCGTCAGTGGCTCAATTGGCAAACCCCAACATTAGCAACTTCTCTTCAAACAGATAATTTACCGACAGTGATGCACCATGAACATCACGAAATGCCACACAGTGAAAACCTTAATTTAAATATTGTCTCAAGTGAATTTGATAGCGTTCTTTCAATAGCCAGAGCACATGGTATTGACGCGGCACAAATACAAATCAAACCACCCACCAGCGGAAATCAAGCTTGGGAAGTAGCCGAGATTCAGCGTAAATGGCCAACTCAAGCAGATAGCATCGCAATTGATATGGAACAACACAAAGTTATCGATCAACTTGCTTTTAAAGATTATTCACTGGTGGCGAAACTCACCCGTTGGGGAGTCGATGCTCATATTGGTATTTTATTTGGCTGGATAAACCAATTGGTACTGGCTCTTTATGCGCTTGCACTTTGTATTATGATTATTTACGGATATAAGGCTGCGTTTAAAAACTCAAATTTAAAACTCATGACCACCCATTTTGTTGGTCAAAGCTTATTCATTTGGAACCGTGCAACTGGCTCACAAAAATTAGGGTTAATATTGGCGAGCCTAGTGTTAGGGCTAAGCTTACCTGTTTTTGGTTTTAGTATTTTGTTTACGGTTTTCATTCTTGCCATGCGTAAATACATACCTTCTAAATCATAAATCTTGTTAAAAAAGGAGCTAGGCGCAAACTTTGCCTAACTCCTTTTTAATTAAAAATTCCAAGAGAAAAAATTATCCAGTTTGCGCCAAAAAATAATCGAGTAACCTTTCTCTGTCATCTACACTATTTGAATCTAAAAGCTGAACCATTGCGCCATCAATCACAAATAAAAACATGTGAGCATCTTGTTTTGAAGCATTTTCATTACTTGTTAGCAGCAAATTATAAATTTCATTGATCAACCAATTTCGATAATCAATAACGAGCTGATAAGCCTCTGGGTGTGTTTTCGCAATCTCAAATATGGCTTTAAAAAGCAAATGGTAAAGCCCATTTAAGTCTGCATGTAGAAAGTAAATCTTACGAAGCTGTTCAGTTACGCTTAAGTCTTTCTGAACATAGATAATTGAGGTGACTTGTTGTTTCAGACCATCTTTTTGAAAAGTTAGACTCATTTTAATAAGGCGTTCTTTTGAGTGAAAGTAGTTATAAAAAGTCGCTTTTGGGATTTTTGCCGAGTCAATAATTCGGTCTATACCGACATTATGAAAGCCAAAGTTATTAAAAAGATAGCGTGAGGTATGTAATACACTTAAAGCACGTTGTGGAAGATCTGAATATGGCATCGTTTTACCGTTATAAAATAAATTATTGTTGTATATAAATGAGATATAAAAACTGCTGCCTTTTTAGGGAGAAACAAAAGGTATAGCAAAGCCGTAAAGACTGTACCCAGCACATCTCAAGTTTTATTGTTGATTAAGTTTTTAGTCGCAATGAATGAAAGCCTGAAAAGCCGAACGGCGATCAAACCTTTAAAAAATTTAAGTGGTGTCGATATAGACTTTGGCAAAGGCTGCCAAGAAATAATGAATGTGCAAAGCCAACTCCTTTTTATTGGGAGTTCTGCCAGAGCATGAGATTATGGTGGCAGAACGAAAGAGGGTTGACAGACTAGCATGAACTTAAACTAGCACACCCGAAGGTGTCCCTCTCCCGTCCTACCGCTACGGGAGGGAACGAGTGTTTCATCACATAAGAGTATTCCTCAGATGGCATAACTCTGATGTGAAAGTTCATGAGCAGTCTGTCAAAACTGCCTGGCAATGTGGCCAGCCTGCAAATGTTAATCTTGAATATTTAAGGTGTCAATGTGATATTGGCTAGAAAATATTTAAATAATTATTGTTTTTCATTTAATTACATAATTAAGGAAATTCTTAAATAACAGCTTAATAATATTGGCTTGTTTAGAGAATTTTTTGAGCTGTGCACCCTATTCATAGTATGCACAGCAAAGATCAAACCACATTAATGATCAGATAAAGTCTTCATATCAATCACAAAACGATACTTTACGTCGCTCTTTAACATACGCTCAAAAGCTTCATTAATATTTTGCATATCAATCATTTCAACCTCAGAAACAATATTATGCTCACCACAGAAATCAAGTAACTCTTGTGTTTCCTTAATCCCGCCAATGACCGAACCTGCAATTGATTTTCTACCCAAAATCATAGGTACTGAATTTGCGCTAATTTCACCTAAATATCCAACTAACACAATGGTTCCATTTAAGGCTAGCGTTGGAATATAAGGCTTCAAGTCATGGTTATAAGGCACAGTATCAATAATTAAATCAAACTGATTTAACACTGATTTCATTTGGGCTTCGTCTGTTGATAACACAACATGATGCGCACCGAGTTGTTTTGCATCTTGTTCTTTGTTTGCTGAGCGGGTGAATAGTGTCACTTCAGCGCCTAGAGCATTGGCAAGTTTAATCGCCATGTGTCCTAAACCACCTAAACCAACTACCGCGACTTTACTGCCCTTTCCAACATTCCAGTGACGAAGTGGTGACCATGTGGTAATGCCTGCACAAAGTAATGGTGGTACAGCTTGAGCATCCAGATTTTCAGGAACTTTTAATACAAAATCTTGGCTACAGGTAATGCTTTGTGAATATCCACCATAAGTTGGGCGTTGGTCATGGCGATCTACGCCGCCATAAGTCTGAATATTACCTTCTTCACAATATTGCTCTAGCCCTGAATGGCAGGCAGAACAAGTACGACATGAATCGACCATACAGCCAATGCCGACTAAATCACCAACTTTATATTTTGTGACTTTGGGGCCAATCGACGTTACACGACCTACAATTTCATGTCCCGGTACGATCGGATAAGCACTAAATCCCCAGTCGTTTTTGGCTTGATGTAGATCGGAATGGCACACACCACAATATTCAATTTGAATGACAACATCATCTTCACGTGGGGTTCTACGTTCAAATTTAAACGGAACTAACGGAGTTTCTGATGACAGCGCGGCATAACCTAAAACTTCAATTGTCATATTTTTTCTCTCATGTTTAATGTTTAAATAAAGACGACTTCTTGGCTGGACATTCATTGTGGGCTATTGATTTCGAAAACCCATGAATACGTTAGGGAACGATCACCCAGCAGAGTTTAATCAATCGACTTTTTTGCCATGTTCATCAGTATAAAAATGAAAGTTGATAGACGTTGTTCTATTCCTCTCACAGATTTGCCTAATCCTCCGAATTGTTGCAATTCTCTCTATTTTTCTTATTTGAAATGCCTACAATAAAAACACAGATGGCAATAGGTGAAATCTGAATGGCGAATAT
>Ga0209795_10000350_pt1 | contig 38410 bp, 57 predicted proteins | sample AgamicOrMarz_FD_187166 | JGI IMG/M metagenome (GOLD analysis project Ga0209795, IMG submission 187166) | Agave microbial communities from Guanajuato, Mexico - Or.Ma.rz (SPAdes) (version 2) | ecosystem: Host-associated > Plants > Phyllosphere > Phylloplane/Leaf | place: Guanajuato, Mexico...
CGCAAAACGTGACCGCTGGCGGTATGCCGAACGGCGCAGCTCTGACCATGGTTGGCGGTGCATCGCAGGTCTACAAGCCCAGCCTGGCATTCCACAAGGATGCTTTCGCGTTCGTCACCGCCGATCTGGTGATGCCGAAGGGCGTTGACTTCTCGGCCCGTGAGGTCTATGACGGCCTGTCGCTGCGTATCGTGCGTCAGTACGATATCAACTCGGACAATCTGCCCTGCCGAATTGATATTTTGTATGGCTACAAGACCTTGCGCGCCCAGCTTGCAGCCCGAATTTTGAGCAACTAAATCGCCCATGCCGGTGTTATCATCTCAACGTGGTGACACCGGCTAACCAACCGGAGTAAATCATGGCTGGCATTATCATGGGCAACGCGCAGGCGCTCGGTGTTATCACCGTAACCCTGTCTCCTGCGCTGGTTGCTGCTAATACCACGGCAGAGCAGACTTTCACGGTTCCCGGCGTCAAATCTGGTGACTATGTGTACGTGAATAAGCCTAGCGCGCAAGCTGGGCTCGGCATTGTTGGTGCGCGTGTTTCGGCGGCTAATACTGTCGGCATCACGTTCTCGAATAACACTGGCTCGGGCATTACCCCGACGGCATCTGAAGCGTACCTGATTTTCTACGTGCGTCCGGATGCAACGCTTACCGGTGTGATTGCGTAATTCATCCCCCTATTGGGCCGCTTCGGCGGCTCTTTTTTTGGAGATTTGGGATGCAGGAATTCCCCAAGTGCCTTTATCTCGGCGGCGACGTTGAGGCCAAGTATGTGCTGGCCTGGAACGCTGACGAGGAAAAGGCTTTTCGTGCTGATGGCTTTTCTAGTGCCGGTGAGGGGGTTAAGCCCAGCCTGCTAGACGAAGCCTTTGCGCTCGGGATCAAGGTTGATAAGCGCTGGGGCGATGATCGCCTTGCAGCCGAAATCGCTAAGGCGAAAGCCTAAGGATTAGCTATGCCGGTAGTTGCCACGCTGGACGGATCCACGACCGTCAACAAGATTATTGAGCATGCGATGCGTGATGCCGGCATTCTTGGCAATGGGCAGACGCTGAACGCTGATGACGCAGATATTGCGTTTGAGACGCTGATGCAGATGCTGGCGCTGTGGCGTACCGATGATCTGGAGGTGTACGCGCATCGCAATATCACGGTGCCAATGACCGGCGCCATGACGTACACCATCGGCATTGGCGCTGACGTGGACACGGATCGGCCCACTGCCATCCTGCAGGCGATCTACAACGATACGCCGAACACGACCAGTTATCCGCTGGCGATCTTGAGCACGCTGGAGGACTGGCAGCGCATCGCGGTTAAGTCTCTGCCGGGCAATATCCCTGATGCGGTGCTGTACGAGCCTACGAATCCGCAGGGCACGCTGTACGTCTGGCCGCAGCCTGGCGCTGGTGAAATCCAGTTGACCGTGCGCATCCCGTTCCCGATCTACACCACGATTGCGGACGATCTAGGGTTGCCGCCTGAGTACCAGGCGCCGGTGCGTTTCAATCTGGCTAAGTGGCTCTGCGCCTCGTTTGGATCGCCTCTACGGCCTGATATCGCGCAACTGGCGAAGGGCACGCTAAAGCAACTGAAGGCGGTCAACACGCGGATTCGGCAATTGGAAATGCCAGACCGCATGCCGATGGGCAAGATGGATCGCGGCTTTAACATCTTCACTGACCGCCCATGAGAATCCCCCTCACGACCGGCGCCGGATCTACCCGCAGCAAGATTGCCGGGACTGGTCGCATGGTGAACCTGTACGCGGAAATCAACCCGCAAGGCTCGCCAGCACCTGTCACGTACTACGGCACGCCCGGGCTGAAGCTGTGGAGCACGGTACCTGGCGATGGCCCGATGCGCCTACAGTTCGTCGCAAGTAACGGCACGCAGTTCGCTGCCCGTGGCTCCAAATTGTATCGCTACAACGCCGGCACATGGGTTGAGCTTGCCACGCTGGCGACGGCCAAGGGCCGAATGATCGCGGCGGACAATGGCACCTCTGCGGTGTTTGTCGACGGCACGCTAAACGCTCCTGTCGTAGCGCTTGGCACCTATGCGGTGTCTGCTATGTCCGGCGATGGCTGGCTGGGTGCGAACTTCGTGTTTTTCATCAACGGCCGGTTTGTTTTCAACAAGCCTGGCACGCAGCAGTTTTACTGGACTGGACTGTACGCGACGACGGTTGATCCACTGGACTTCGCTAGCGCAGAGGGATCGCCGGATAACATCGTCTCGATGGTGGTTGACCACCTGGAACTCTGGCTGTTCGGCCCGACGAGTCTTGAAATCTTCTATGACTCCGGCGACGTGGATGCGCCTTTTGCCCGCATGCAAGGGGCATTCAACGAGGTTGGCTGTATCGCACCGTTCTCGGTGAACCGGCTGGATAACACGATCTACTGGCTCGGCCGGGATCGTAACGGCGGCGGCATGGTGTTCCGCGCGCAGAACTATCAGCCGCAGCGGGTTAGCGACCATGCGCTAGAAACCGCCATTGCCAGCTATGACACGGTAGACGATGCGTTTTCGTGGACGTACCAGCAAGAGGGGCACACGTTCTTTCTGCTGACCTTCCCGACCGCTAAGAAAACGTGGTGCTTCGACGTTGCCAGCAACCTGTGGCATGAGCGTGAGTACCGGTTGCCGGATAACACGACGACGCGTCACCGGGCTAACTCGCACGCGTATTTCGACGGCAAGAACCTCGTTGGCGACTTCGAGAACGGCAATATCTACGAGCTGGATTTGGACACGTACACCGATGACGGCGCCGAAATCCTGCGGCTGAAGGACTTCCCGCACATCACAAACTCGGGCTATCGGCAGTTCTTCCGCAAGTTCGTGCTGGATTGCCAGGTTGCCGTGGGTAACGCTGGCCTACCCGTTTCCGGTGAGGTAGACCCTGAAATCTGGCTGTCGTGGTCGGATGATGGCGGGAATACCTGGCCGTCTACGCTGGTGCAGAAACTTGGCAAGGTTGGTGAGTATTGGCAGCTTGTGCAATGGAATCGACTAGGCATGGGCCGGGATCGTGTGTTCCGTATCTCCACCACTGCCAATGCGAAAATTGCCTTCCAAGGCGCCTTTCTTGAAGCGCAATCGGGCACGTCATGAGCACGGTAGACCTACCGAATATCCGTGAGCCGTTCATTGATCCGCGCTCTGGGCAGATCAGTCGCCCGTGGTGGATCTGGCTGCAGCAACTCATGGGGCGTATTGGCGGCAGCAATGGCACGGACATTTCCGTCATTGAGGCGCTTGTTCGTCAGCTAATCAAAGATGTTCTGGCACTGGAACGAGCCACTAGCGACAATCCGCAAGGGCAGATCAATGCTGGCCTGGCGTTGCAGATCGAGGAATTGCAGGCATTCGTGGCTGACGAGCGTGGTCACGGATTCTGGGAAGACCCGGACATGCACGCGGCGGCCACCACATCTGCTGCTGGCTTCATGTCCGCGACGGACAAACTAGTCTTGGATGCACTGAATGCCGATCATGTGCCGAACGCTCGGACGCTGACGGCTGGCGCTGGCCTGACTGGTGGCGGAAACCTTTCGGCTGACCGCACATTCAACGTTGGCGCCAATGCGGATGGCTCGATTGTCGTCAATGCGGACGATATCCAGGTGGGCATATTGGCGACGGATACTCAGCACGGGGTTCGTGGCGGTGGTACGCAACATGCCGTGGCGACTACTTCTACTGCTGGGTTCATGTCGGCAGCGGACAAAGCCAAGCTAGATGGCTTTGCGTCTAGCTATTTCTCTGCCTATGCCAGTACTGGCCAGGCTGCCGGCGCTGGTGCTGTGCTGTTGGTCATCTGCGACACACAACTAAATGATGCGCTGGGCGAGTACGACCCGACGACTGGCGTATTTACTGCCGCCGCTACCGGGCTTTACGTATTTCACGGCCATGTGTTCGGCACACAAACCACATCAACCAACCGTCAACTGATGCTGTATGTAAATGGCGCAGAAGTGATTAGAATGCAGCAACTCACATCGTCATCTGGCGCATCAACCATTGGCGGTACATCTGGATTGGTGAATCTCAACGCCGGTAATACTGTGACGATGCGTTATCTCAGCACGCTTGCTGATACGACTGCGACGGGTGCGTCAGCGACTAACTTTTCGGGCTGGAGGGTTGCCTAATGGCACTGTCATACAAAGTTTTGGTGAAGGCCGCGACCCTGACCGGTGCTGCTGCCTCGGTATATGCGCCGGCAGCATTGACCAGTGCGACTATTTCCGCCGTGTCCGTCAATAACCCGACTGGCGCGCCTATCACGTTCAATCTGTACCTCGGCTCCGTGGCTGGCAATTCGACGAAAATCGTGAGCAAGTCGATCCCTGCGGGCAAGGCTGTGCCTGTGTCTGAGGCGATTGGGCACAAGGTTGAGGCCGGGATGCAACTGTTTGCAGACGGCAACGGCGCATTCCTGAATATCAGCGGCTCGGAGTACGTTGCATCATGAATCTAGTGCAGCGCGTCACGCCTGAAGTTACCTTCGGTATCAGCGAGCGCGAAAAGGTGCTGCGCCTGGAACGGGCGCTAGAGGATTATCCGCAGGTTGAATGCCCGGTGTGGCACCATTTTGCCCCGGGTTTGTATGCCCGCAAGATGCTGATTCGCAAGGGCACGGTATTGACTGGCGCAGTGCATAAAACAGAACATTTGTGCATTATCTCTGGTGATATTGAGGTGACGACTGACGATGGTATGCGTCGGATTACCGATTCTCATGCGATAATCACATCATCGCCTGGTGCAAAACGTGCCGGGTATGCGCATGAGGATACCTACTGGACTACCGTGCATGCGACGGAAGAAACGGATTTGGACAAGCTGGTAGAGGAATTGACCGAATCCACAAGCCAGGAATTGCTGGGCGGCACTGCTAACCGGCAACTGATCGCTAGCCGGCTGAAGGAGTTGAAAAAATGAGCTTCGGAGTAACAGCCGCAGTCGTCGGTGGGGTAGCCGCTGTGGGCGGCGCCGCTATTGCTGCCAGTGGCGCAAAGAAAGCTGCTCGCGCTCAGGGAGACGCCGCCGCTCAGGCCGCACAACTGCAATACGATCAATACCAGCAGACGCGGCTGGATCAGGCCCCTTGGCGTAACGTTGGCTCCAATGCACTGAATGAACTTGCTATGCGTCTTGGTGTTGGCGGTTCCGGTGCTGCATCTGGCGCATCCCTGGCGAACGCATCGCTGGTGGACACGTCTAGCGGTATCCCTCAGCCGAATGCCGAGCTCTACGCCACCAACCCAGCCTATCGAAAGGCATGGGATGACCAGTTGGCAGAGCATCAGGCAGGATTTGGCTCTGGCTACACCGCCTATAGCGATCCTTCGATGCTGGATACCCAGCTACGCGGCCGGCTTGGGCCTGAAATTGCATCCGCTACGCAGACGCAACAGCAGAATCCGCTGTATGGCTCGCTTCTACGTAATTTCTCGCAAGAGGATTTCCAGACTGATCCTGGCTACCAATTCCGTATCGGTGAGGGACAGAAGCAGATTGAATCCTCTGCGGCTGCGCGCGGTGGGTTGCTGTCCGGTGCCGCAGCGAAGGCTTTGACCAAGTACAACCAGAACTTCGCTAGCAACGAGTACCAGAACGTCTACAACCGCTTCAACCAGAATCAGAATAATACGTTCAACCGTCTTGCATCTCTGGCTGGTGTCGGCCAACAAGCGAACGCCCAATTGCAGCAAGCCGGCCAGAATTATGCAAACAACGCAGGTAACGCGCTCCAGTCGGCAGGGACTGCGCGCGCATCCGGTTATGCAGGACAGGCGAACGCCATTGGCGCTGGACTTGGTGGGCTGACTAGCGCTTTCGGCAACATTAATTACGGTGGCGGCTCGGCATACAGCAATAACCCGTATGGTACGTATTCTGCGGAAAGCACGCCGGTGCAGGACTATTACAACGGCACGCAGCCGATTTATCTTCCGTAAGGACGGTCATGGCAACTGAAGTTGATCCGCTCGCATTCCAGAAGGGTTTCGCTGCGACGCAGCAGATTTTCGACAATGCGCGTCAGAACCGCCTTGCTGAGTTGGCTATGGGCCAGAAGCAGCAGGAATTGGCGCAGCAGAATGCGCTTGCTGGCGTGGTTGGCAACATGGCGAACTACGACGAGGCTGGCAATCTGAAACGCACCGCACTGCCGCAGATCGCCGCCGCATCTCCTTCCGCACTGCCGCAATACCAGAAGGTGATTTCGGATCAGGCCGCGTCGCAGGCAGCCCAGCAAAGGGCGCAGCGGGATCAGTTGCTGGCTCAGTTTGAATGGGCCGATCAGAACATGGCTGGCGTTCAGAATCAGCAGCAGTGGGACGAATTCCGCGCCCGGGCCGCTCAGGTGTATCCCGATGTAGCAGCGCGTCTGCCGGCTCAGTTTGACCCAGCGACGATCCAGGCTAACCGCATGAAGGTTGTGCCGATTGTCGAGCAACTGAAGCTGCAACAGCGCCAGGATGAAGTGGCTGCCCAACTGCGCGGCCAAGACGTGACTCTGCGTGGTCAGGATATGACTGCGGCGACTACGCGGCGCGGACAAGATATCACGCAGCAAGGACAGTTGCTAACTAATCAGCGAGCCGTTGAAACCGGCCAGATTGCACGCGACGCCAAGGCCGCAGAGCAACTTGATAAGAAGGTCAGTGCTTTCTCTACGCAGCTCGACAAGACCAACATCCCGCAGTTCGAATCCCTGCTGGGAGACATTGAGGCCGACATTGCCAAGATAGGAAACGGCGATATCCCGGGGTACGGGCCGGCTGCAGGGAATCTTCCTCAGTTTCTCCTGTCGCGGGAGGGCCAGGTTCTGCGCCAGAAGATCGCAACACTTCAGAATCTTACGTTGAAGGATCGTTCTGGCGCCGCCGTGACGAATCAGGAGCTGAGTCGCTTGCTCAACGAACTCGGCACTGGCGTGCTATCGACCGATGATCAACTGCGCTCTGGCTTGACGAACGTCCGTCGCAACCTAGACGCAGTGAAACGAAATGTCGTGGCCGGCGTAGACGATGCGACCTTGCGCGAGTATGAGTCGCGCGGTGGCATCCCAATGCAACGGGGGCAGCAAGCAAAAACAGCGCAGCAACCAGCAGCCGGAGGCGCTCGGCGAGTATCTAGCAAAGCTGAATTCGATGCCCTGCCGTCAGGGACGCTATTCACCGCACCTGATGGCACCACCCGGAGGAAACCGTAATGGCTAACTGGTGGGATGCTGCGCCAAAGGCATCGCCTCTTGATGTTGCGCTGGCCGCTGAAAATGTCGATCCGAAGATCGCAGACATTGCACGCAGCGTGTACATGCAGGAATCTAGCGGCGGCCGGAATACAAAGACTTCCAACGCCGGTGCTGTTGGCGGAATGCAGATCCGCCCGGGTACGTTCTCTGGCGTTGCAGACAAGGGCTGGGATATCAATGACCCCGTGCAGAATGCGCGGGCAGGCGTTCGGTATCTCGCACAGCTTTACAAACAGGCTGGCGGTGACCCTGCGCTAACGGCAGCTGGATACTACGGCGGCCCTGGCGGTTTGGAGAAGGCACGCCGTGGTGTAGCTGTGTCCGACCCCCGCAATCCGAATGCTCCCACCACACTTGAATATGGCAAGCAGGTCGCTGATCGAGTTTTGAGTGCAGTTATCCCATCCGCTCAGGCGCAGACGGCTGCAAGCACGCCTGCTGCTGGTGATTGGTGGGCTGCCGCGCCTATTGTTGACGTAAATGCCGCTCAGGCGCAGACGGCTGCAGAGCCGCCGAAGACGGAAGAGCCCAGTGCTGTAGTGACGGGCGCAAAGAACTTCGTCAAGGGCGCCGCACAAGGCGTCAAACAGGATCTTGTCGCTGGGCCTGCTCAGTTCATCGGCAATGCGATTCAAGGCGCGATTGGCCTGATTCCTGGCGTCAAAGACACGCAGTACTACAAGGATATCAAGGCGAACTCGGACAACATGAATCGCCTGATGCGCGCTGACGAGCAACAGTACCAGGCTGAAACGCCGGGTTCTGTGGCTGCTGGTGCTGGACGTCTTGGCGCGAACCTCGTTGGGTTTCTTGGTGCTGGCGGCGGTAATGCCATTTCTGGCGGTGGCCGTGGTGGCGAGGCGGCGGTACGACTCCTTGGAGGCGGTGACCGCGCGCAGGCAGCTGGTCGCTTGGCTGGGCAGTCGGTTGGCTCTGCTGCTCTTGGTGCTCTTACTGGTGCTGCTGCTCCAGTTACGCAGGAAGGGGATTACGCTCAGAACAAACTAATGCAGATTGGCACCGGGGCCGCGGTTGGGGCAGTGATGCCTGCTGCTACTCGGCTGGTTACTGGCGCAGGGCGACGAGCTGGTGCGACCGTGCGTGCGCTGGTTGATCCGTTCACGGAATCCGGGCAGAACCGCATCGCTGGCAACCTGATGAACCGGTTTGCAGAAGGTGGCCCAATGGTTCCGAATACGGCAACTCTGGTGCCTGGCTCTACGCCAACGCTGGCGCAGGCTACTGGCAATCCGGGGCTGGCATCGTTGGAGCGTGGCTTGCAGGCTTCGAATCCGGCGATGACCAATGCGCTGTCCGAGCGTGCGGCGCTGAATGCAGAGGCCCGGGCGATGGCCGCTCAGCGTGCCACTGGAACGCAGGCAGACCTTGCTAGCGCGATTTCCGAGCGGGCAACGAATGCTGCTGATGACTACCTGAAGACCCATATCGGCATCCCTATTGCAAACACGGAATATGCCGCGCTGAAAGAGACGCCAGCATTCCGGGCTGCGTTCAATCGTGCGCAGGCAATGGCGCGCAACGCCGGCACGTCTGTAGAGTCCGTCACGCAGAACCGGGCTAATGCGAACCTAGGTGGTGCTGTGAGCCGTCCTGAGACGTATGTGTCCGGGCAAGGACTGCAAATCATCAAAGAAGCCTTGGACGATCAGATCAACAAGGCGGCGACGGCTGGCGCTAAGAAGCAGGCGGCAAACCTGCTGGGCGTGAAAGATCGTCTTCTGACGCTGATGGATCGTGAGATCCCGGGTTACGCCGATGCGCGGGCGGCATACGCAGAGGCAAGCCGGCCGATTGACGCCATGCGCTACCTGCAATCCCTGAATCTGACGGATGCACAGGGGAATATCACGCTGGCAAAGGTGCAAAACGCGCTGAAGAATATTCAGAAGCAACGCTCTCTGCCTGGCCTGCGTGATGCGAAATCAGTATCACCGGAGCAGATTGAAGCGCTTACCGCAATCCGTGATGATCTGCTACGGTCGTCTCAGTCGTTTGCTGGCAAGCCGCTTGGCTCGAATACGTTCCAGAACCTGGCGACGAATAACATTATTGAGCAGGCATTGCCGGCTCCGGTTCGTGCGCTTATGGGCGGCACAGCAGGCCCGGTAACAAATCTGGCGGGTAAGGCTGGGAACCTGCTGTACAGCGGTGCCAATGAGCAGATCCAGAATCGGCTCATGGAAATGATGATGAACCCGCAGACCGGGCTAAATGCGCTCCAGAACGTCAGTCGCGCGCAGGCTGCCGGCCCGCTTGGCGGCAATCTGCTGTTGCAGCGTATTGCGCCGACTCTGTTGCCAGCCGCTGTTATCGGTACGACTGGCGCGATGGTGAGATAAGAATCCCTGGATAAATCCTCGCACGAAACAGAAACAGAGGAAAACCGCAGCGGCTGTTAGAATTCGTTCTGTGTATTCCATGCGTTGAGAATAACACAATACATTGAGGTTATCAGATGGTACAAAGCCTTCTCCCTGAGCCGATCCAGTCTTACGAGGACAGCAACGGCAAGCCGCTAAACGGCGGCAAGCTCTACACCTATTCGGCTGGAACGCTGACACCGAAGGCCACGTATCAGGATGCGGCCGGCACCATCCCGAACTCGAATCCGGTGATTCTGAGCGAGCGTGGTGAGGCGGTTATCTACGGCTCCGGCAATTACCGGATGATCCTGCAGAACTCGGCAGGCGCAACTATTTTCGACCGGGACAACGTATCGACCCCGGCATCCTCGACTGGCCTGGCTGGACCAGATGGCGCCTCGCAGGTTGGATACGATGATTCCACGCTGGACGTATTCCTTAAGTCGCGCCTGAATCGCGTTGTCGATTCCATTGTGGCGCTGCGCGGTCTGGACAAGACGAAATACACGCGTGCATTTGTTAGCGGCTACTACGCTGCTGGCGATGGTGGCGGTGGATTCTACTGGTACGACTCCAGCGACACGACCACTGCGGATAATGGCGGTACGGTCATTGTTGCCACGGATGGCGCACGCTGGAAACTGATCACTCAGCAGTCTGTCACGATTAAGCAGTTCGGCGCCAAGGGTGACGGCACGACCGATGACACCACGTTTATCCAGGCTGCGATTAATGCGGCGGCGGCAGCAAAACTGCTACTGCTGATCCCGTATGGTACGTTCATCGTCTCGGCCGCACTGAACCTGACCACGGATTCCCGCATCGGCGGCACAGGCACGATCAAGCTGAAGGACAATTGCACGCCTAAACCTGGCGATATCCTTCGGTGCAACACGGCGAGCAACGTGTTTCTGCAAGACTTCACGATTGACGCAAACCGCCAGAACAATATCGACCACGGCACGCCGGACGGCTCTGGTAATCAGGCTACCACGTGGCAGGGCACGCTGCTGGCGGCAATTGACTATGCCTACGTCTCCAACTTCGCTATCCGAAACGTCACGGTTAAAGAGTGCTGGGGAAGCGGCGTATGGATTACTGATTGCGATGCCGGCCTGATCGAAGGCAACCGCATCTATAACCATAGAATTACCGGCATTGCGATCCGCAATAATACGGCTGATGCGCGAGAGATTAAGAATATACGAGTTCTCGGCAATCACGTAGAAGGCGGTATCGTCGGCATCCATTGTATTTTCGGCGCCAAGGATACGGTTATTGATGGTAATACCTGCATCAATAACAAAGACCCTAATCGATTCCCGGCATACGCCTACAGCGGTGCATACCCGAATGTATGGCCTTCGACCGGCGGATTTACTCCGTTCGGGTCGCCTGGTTATGTGTCTCCCGCTCTGCAAGGTGATGGCGCTGGTATTGAGGCGACTGGCGTATTCACCGACCCTGCCGGCACTGCCAATCTGAATGTTTCGATTACTGGCAATACCTGCAACCTGAACGCCGTTGGGGTTCGACTGGAAGAAACCAGCAATAAATTTGCCGTCACCGGAAACACCTGCCGCCAGAATGATTTCTACGGCATCCTAGCGCTGTCCGCTTATTTCAATACCTTCACCGGCAATACCTGCACGCAGAATAGCCTTGATGGTATTCGGCTGGAGAAGGTTCCCGGGAAGCCGCAGGCTGCGAACAACGTAGTTGCGAATAATATCAGCACCGAGAACGGACGTTTCGGCGTGATTCTGGTTGGCAGCCAAGGAAACATTATCCAGGCTAACAACCTGAGCGGGAACGGCGCGACGACTGCACTTACCGAGAGCGGCCCCATCGGACTTTATGTCGGCGATTCTATCGCCATTGTTGGCACGCTCATTCAGGATAACCAGATCCAAAATACGTATGCCACTGACAAGTACGGCATTTACAGCAACTCCGCCAGCAACGTTGGTAATTCGATTATCGGCAACCAGTTCAGCGGTTCTTATGTCACTAGCAAAACCAATCTGAGCACGGTTAATAACACCTTCGCTCATAACACGAATTTCAAGACTGAATCGCGCGGATCGGCATCTGTTATCGCCGGGAATCTGTTTGTCGATGCGCCGCACGGACTTGATATCACGCCTCTGACTGGCTCGGTGCAAATCACGCCAGTTAATGATTATGGCGCGGCTCGCTGGTGGCTTCAGTCTGTAGACGCAACGAATATCCGCATCCAGCTTAGCGGCACGCTGGCAGGTAATGCCAATTTTGTCTGGGATATCCAGTAACCGGGGCAATAATGCAAAAGTACCAAGACAACGTACAGAACCGTAACGGTGATGCTGTTGTAGGCGCCAGCGTGGAGGTGCTGACCTATCCTGGCGGCGCTCTGGCGACGATCTACAGCGACAACGGCGTTACGCCTGCGACGAACCCGCTTACCACGGACAGCAACGGCTCGTTCTCGTTCTATGCCGCTGATGGCCGGTACTCGCTTGAAATCTCCGGGCGTGGCATTCAGCCGCATACGATCACGGATATCAGCCTGGCTGAAGAGCTGCCGCCAGCCATTGCCGGGGATCTCGCCAACACCGCCGACCCGCTGAAAGGCGCTGCGCTGGTGGGGCGAGCAACGGTGACGCTTAATAACATTGCCGAATTTCAGACGGCAAAGCGCGCAACCGATCTCAACTATCAAGTACGCGGCTATCATCCTGGCACCAATTACGGTGGCGGCCTGTTTCGCTATGACTCTACCATTGCGAAATCCTCGCATAATGGTGGAACGATCATCAGCCCTACTGTTCCATGGAATGGAACGCAAGGTGGCCTAGCAAATTTTCTTGATGGCGTTGGCGAGGCTGACCCTAGCGGCTTGGGCTGTTTTGTACGTGACCATGGATTCCAGGTCTATGTATCGTGGTTCGGCGCCAAGGGTGACGCAGTTCGGCCAAGCGCATCTGTGCCGGATGCCGAAATTTCGGGTACAGATGACACGGCAGCAGTTGCGGCGGCTCGGAACTATATTCAGTTGGTATCTTTCCAGCCTAACTTTTTTGTTGGCTTTCAAGGAAGTTTCGAGCTTTGCTTGGAGCCCAATAAGAACTATAAGCTTGTTGGCAACAACGTACTTGGTAGTACATTGCCGCGCAGCACGTCAGACGGTGATGCAGGAGCCCTGTCTCGTCAAAACTGGTTTGTCAATGGCAACTATTCCATCATATTTTGGGAATGTACCTCGACAGACGATACGTTTATCGAGACGCACGAGACTATTACTCGGCCCCATGCTGAGCGGCTGCGTGTATATGGATGCAAGATCGTAGGCGCGCAAGGAACTTTCTTCTCGAATGTTGCGAACCCGGGTCGAAATGCTCTGGCAATTCAAGCATTTGAAGACGTTGAGGTTTATCACGTTCAGCCAAATAGCACGACAAACGGCTGGAAGAAGATTTTCAACTATGAAGGCAGTAACCTCGGCGATAGACTTTATACGTCGCGTTGCTCCTTCAATCAGTTTCACACGTTCATTTATAGCGAGAATCCTGAGGCTGTTGGTCAGGGCATTACGTCAACGTCTATCACAAGCTACATCACTGGTGCGAAGTGGTTTCATTTCCGCACGCATGGAAGCGGTTTTCATGTTGGTGATGGGTGCAATATCCTAATGAAGGCGGATCAGCAGACTCTATTTAAACTAGAGTATCTGTCCGGTTCCGAAACTGGCACGAACGGCTCCAGTACATACATGGACTTGACTGGCTGCCGCCTTGAGGGTGAGGCGGGCATGCATCAAACGCTTGTTGATGCTGATTTCGGCGTTGTTGAAGTTCGAGGAGTCACACAGACCAAGGGAGGCGGCCTGCCTCATGCCGATAGCAATACGTTTATTGCTCGGAAAGGCGCGGTTATCAAGGTTGCCAATTCGAATGTTTATGGCCGATTTGTATCTGGAACGCCTAACACCTCGACGCTCCGCATCCGTCGCGCCTATTCTATCCTGTTCGACAATTGCAGTTTCATTGGTGATCTCGGCAAGTCTCTGTATATCGAAGATGGCGCTGGCGCAATTGTGTCTTGGCGCGATGCTGTCGTCGGTGCGTATCAGGTCCCTCCGATCATCGTTCAGAATACGGACTCCAGGACTATCGGGTTTGACGGCCAGCCCACCGACACCAATAGCTATGTGTTCGATGGACATTATCCGTGCGGCATGCAGTACAACACCGTGCCGAAGACTCAAAAACTACAGGTTCATCGTCATCGCACATCGTCGCAGCGCTATTACCTCGATAACGTTAGCTATCAGGTTCTGCCGCCGTACATAACCATCACCAGCATCAAGATTACGCATGCGCAGATCGCTGTGGCGACAATGGATACGCTGCGTATCAAGATTGGTACAGCGCAGTTTGACTATGCTCTGACGAACAATGTTGCTCGCAACAGCTATGAGCTTTTGCAGCCGGGGCAAGTCATTACTATCTCTGATAATGATGTTTTCGAGCGCACCATTGCTACAGAGTGCCGCGTTGGTGGCGGTCTTTGGGCGTCTCCTAGTTTTATTGCTTCGCTAGAGATCGAATGGCGGCCGGCAAACGCGCTTAATGAGATTACTACGACCGAAGTCGCTGGAGTCCGCCAGACGCGCATCATCACAAGCGGTGCTCAAGGTTGGATTGGCGAAATTCGTCCCGCAACATCTGGCACCGTCGCTTTGACGACCGCCACGCCGACCAATGTAACCTCTGTCAGCCTACCGCCCGGCGTCCATGACGTAACTGGTAACGTGCTGTTCTCTCCGCAAGCAGGGGACACGATGACTGCCGCTAGGGTGAGCATCAGCACCACTAGCGCCACGCATGCAGCAGCACCGGAATATACCGATGTGGGTCCGGTTAGCGTTCCTGCTGCTGGCGGCATTACTGCTACTGCATTTGTGCAGCGCCTAGATCTGGCGGCCACGACTACTGTCTATCTAGTGGCTACTGGTACGCATACTGGCGGCACTTTGAATGCGCAGGGCAAGATTCGCGCAGTCCGAGTAAGGCAAGGTGGATAAATGGAAAAGTACCAAGAGGACGAGTTGGGATTTTGTGACGTGCCTGTTAGCAACGTCGACCCGTATGGATCGGAATTACAATGACCCTCACCACAGCAAACGAAACGATCCTCCCCCCGGCGCAGGCATTGCTGCCTGTTAAACCATGAAAACTTCCGCATCTGGCATTAAGCAGATCCGCGAGCATGAAGGCGTAAGCCTGAAGGCTTATCCAGATCCGGCTACTGGTGGTGATCCGTGGACGATTGGCTACGGGTCAACGCTTGGCGTCTATCCAGGTATGGTCATTTCTATGGATGAGGCAGAGGAACGCCTAATCCGTGACCTTGAACGGTTTGAGCGCGGCGTGCTGGATGCTGTCAAAGTCCCGTTGTCACAACGACAATTTGACGCACTGGTAAGTTTTAGTTTCAACGTTGGCCTAGCCAATCTCCGCTCCTCTACACTGCTTAAAAAGCTGAATGCCCGAGACTATACGGGTGCCGCCGATCAGTTTCTCAGGTGGGATAAGGCTAATGGCAAGCGGATGCAGGGTCTTGCTAATCGTCGGGCGGCTGAACGCTCGCTTTTTTTGTCGGGAACATAACATGCTTGCTGATGAAGCAGTTCTGGTCGCAGCTAAGGTCGGTGGCGCTGCAGCGCTCGGGTCGGCCATTTCGCTGCGTTTCATTCCGGGGAATTTATGGCAGCGGTCTTTCTCGTTTGTTAGCGGCATAGGCCTTGGAATTATTCTTGGCGGCGCTGCTGCTGATCGCTTCAAACTGACGCCTGGCGGATATGAGCACCTTGCCATCGCCTGCGTCGTGGCGATCTTCGGCTTGCAAGTCATCGCCCATGCAATGCAACAACTTCCAGAGTGGATCACTGCTGCGCGAAAGCTGATTGTGCGGAGCTAAGACATGCTCGAATTTGTGAACACCACGTCTAACATGGTGATCTTTGTTGGCACGCTATGGGCCGTTCTGACGCAAAAGGTCGTGACACGCTCAGGTGCGGCCACAGTGTTAGGCCTGATTAACTTCGGCGTACTAGTCGACTTGATCGGTCATGGACAGGTTAGCCAAGCGGATGCGCTAGTTAAGTTCGGCGTTGCCTGCGGAGTCGGTTATATGTTCTGGAGAGTTGAAGTGCGGCACTGGATCAGAATCCGCGTATGAGCCTATTTGACCCTCGCGTCTTCGGTGCCATCATCCTGGCGCTAGTCCTGTCCTCTGCCGGCTCCTACTTCTACGGGCGCAGCGACGGCCGGAAGATCGAACGTGCGGTGGCGCAGGTGGAAATCGACAACTGGCAGCAGAACGCTAACGCAGCGCATGAGCTTTACCTGAAGGCGAGGGATGAGAAGGAAATCAGGTATCGCACTATCACCAAAACTGTGGAGATCGCAAAGCATGCGACGCCTGATATTCCTGATTGCCGCACTGGCAATGACTGGATGCGCATCTACCGTGATAACGCCGCCGTCGCTAACGGCGCTCCCATGCCCGCCGATACTGGAAGCCCCGACCGGGCCGACGCTCGCTGATCTGCGGCAATTTGCGTTGGATCTGCAACGTCAGGGCGGAGAATGTCGGGACAGGCACCAGGCGCTGATTAACGCGTTGGCGCCTGCGAAGTAAGTTACGACCAGAGCGCAGATTCGAGGATCTTCCTTGCGGCATCCGGTAGCGTAAAGCCTTCGCATACCGTTGAAATTGCCGCCCTATACCGCTCTGCCTCCGCCTTACCCGGTGAGGCGTAGAGCTTGTCGCCTACTTTTAGCCCATGCCGCTCGATGATCGGAGCGATAGGGCCACTCCCGATCCAAAACAAGGAGAAACCGTCGCCGATGACCGCTACCGGCTCCGGCGCCTTCCCCGGTGAGGTGGTGGCGAGAGATAGCAGGGCTCTGGCGAATTGGATGATGTCGCAGTCATCTGCAACGATTCCATAATCTTCGTATGCCATTTTTGCTATCTGCTGATCCGTCATCCCATCTGCTGGGGTAGTGGCGGGGGTGGTCATGCTTTGGCTCCCAGCTTCTTGTTCCACTCGGCGTCGAAGGCGTGCATTGCCTCTACCGGCGAATCACCGAATCCAGCAACGCCGTCCTGCAGGTTTTCGCCGTACAGCGCGCACCACTGGTTGCCGTCGATGCGCAGCGCCGGTCGATACAGCACGCTGGGGCGCTCTGCCGCTGCTGCTGCCATCTGCCAAGAAATCTGCGCCATGTTGGCAGCGTGTGCGATGGCGTTAGCTGCCATGCTTTGGTATTCGTCATTCAGCATTGCGATCTCCGGTATCTGCGTTGGGCGCCTCAGCGGCGGCGAGCGGTTTTTCCTGCCAGTGAGTGACCCTATATGCGTATTCGGTGTGATACCGCTCCCAAGTTTTGCTATGGGCGTCAAAACGGTCAACGCCTACTAGGGACAAGCCATTCCCGCAGACAACAGAAACCAGTACCTCTTGGCTGTATCCATGCTTTTCGTTGCACTCGGGCATCCTGACTGACACTGGAATCCACTTCGCCGCCTGCCCCGCTCGGGCAAATACTAGTGCGCGAGGATTCATATCTTCGTATCGGCCATCGCGCTTGCTCTTGAATTCGCCGTTACTGATGATGAATCCGTTGTCTAGAAGATATGCCACTGGCTCAAATGGGGCACTCTCCACCTCCGCCCGCGAGGACGAGGCGCGGGAGAGGATGGCGCGGATAGCGTCAAGCGTCTCCCCATAGCCAAGGCAGGTGACGAAGACTCGCCCGTTTTCGTATGCGATTAGCCCGCACTGCAAGCCGATTTGCTTTGCCTGCTCATCCGACAGCGCCACACCCTGCCGGCCACCACCGGGCAAACCATCGGGCATGACGCATTGCATACGAACGCATGCTGCGCTACCGCACTGCGGACATCCCTGCCGGCCAGCGCGCGCAGGCTCTGCGGGCTTCTGGCGCTCACGTAGAACAACGCGGAGCCAGTCTGTCACCTTGATACCAGCGGGGCATCCGAATTCATGCCCGATGTCTTGCAACGTCTCGGCCAAATTCAAGGCTGCATGCGAAGGGCGCGCATCCGCTGCGGGCTGGGCGGCGATCTTCTTTTGCTCACTCATAGCGTGCAAACTCCCCAAACATTTCATCGGCTGCTTTGCAGTAGGCGGCGTGCGCTTCTTGTGGCGTATCGAAATAGCCAAGGCTGATGCGCTTCCCGAATTTCTTGATCCTGGCGTTCCACTTGGAATTTCTCTTGCTCCATGTAACGCCCTTGAATCCGCTGGTGTTGTCTGAGCGCTTCTTTCGGCTCCACCAGTTCTGAATCGGCTCACAGATTCGGAGGTTGCATTTTCGGTTGTCGAATGGATCGCCGTTGATATGGTCAACGTGGCGTTTGTCGCCAGGCTCCATGCCCATAACAACGCGATGCAGCCCCTCGCGGATATACGTGGCTGGCGAGGTGCCAGTTCTTACCTTCCGCATCACGTAGCCGTCCTTGTTTTTCCACCAGCACGACCCAGCCAGTCGCTCGTAGTCATCGTCATCGACTAGCGCCTGGCGCGCCGAAGAAACGGGAAGACCCTTAGCCACGAGCCTTCTCCAGTAGGGCGCGGACTCGATCAACGCACCATGCGTCGTTATTGCTCCAGCGCACCTCACCAATACACGCCAGAATCTGCTCATCGGTCATCGCCCCAGCCGCTGCGCCCGTCACCATATGGCGCGCAGGCTCACTATGGTCTGCGGCTATTCGCTTCATCGCCTCGGCGTGATCGGCGTACATAACGTATTCGCCATCCACGCTTTCACTCATTCCGCAGTGCCCGTAGTCGCTTTCCAAATCGTATCGCTTCATATCATCCCCCAATCGGATTATTCAGCCACGCAGCCGCAACATCTAGGCGCGGCACGAAAGTTCTAGCCCACTGCTCGTGCTTTTTCTGCTGCACTTGCACCCAATATTCTTCGCTCTCAAGCCGATCCTTCTCCGCCTTCTTGACCGGATTCGGCGCCTTACTGGACAGTACTAGCTTGCGGTCAGCATCGAAGCCCTTGCCGCACACCCACAGAGCCGCCAGAACGCCGCCAACCTGCATCCACGATGAGATGTGGATCTTCTGCTCGGCTTTCAGCTCTTTCATTACCTCGGCGCAGTACTTGCGATTGATGCCGACCATCTTGCTAATCTCAGCCTGGCTGATGCCTTTGCTAGCGCGGATGCAGTCTAGGATATCCGCCTTGCGCGTTGCTTTGCGTTCCAGATATCGCCTCTGGCTGGCGCTCAGCTCCGTCATGCTGCGATCATGGCGCCAATTGCAGCACCGATGAGCATTGCAGGAATCCACCACAGCGCGCATTCGCCTGCCGATTTCAGCGCACGGTCAGGAGCCGGCGCACTGGTCTGCCAGTACTTCTCGCACGCGTCCTTCATCGTGCGCGGAGTAGGTCCAAAGTTCTTCATATCTTGCATGGTCATCCCCTGTTGTGTGTGACTTGACTATAGCAAGCCGATGCGAATTCCGCAACAGAAATATCACATCTGATCGCCGTATGCTGGCACCTGGCTAGCAAGGCTGAGTAACGAAGGCTGGTCCCTGGCAGCCCTTTGCATGGCAAGCCGCATAGCCAAGTCCGGCTTGTACTCGACGTACTCAGCAGCCGGCCCTACAGTGGTCGGGAACTCGTTGTCATAGCAGCCGAATTTCTTGCCGCGCTTCTTGGTTTTGGTGGTCATGATTGCTCCTATCCGTGGTTGGCTTCAATCGTCATTGCCAACAGATCCATTTCATCAAGCTTGTAGCGCGTCTGGAACCCCCGAGTGCCTAGCCCATGCAGCCCTGATGCGCCCCTATGGTGCTCAGGGCAGAGTGGCACCACCAGGAAGTTGCTGGCGCGCTGTGACATGCCTTGGCCCTCGCGTACATGGTGCAGCTCTGCCGGCGTGCCTTCGTGGCCAAGATGGCGACACAGGATGCAGCCTAGTGACGCTACGCCGCTCATGTAGTGCTTCTCTGCGATCTTCATATCGCCTTTGCCTCAATCCGTTTTGAGCTTTCGAGCGAGCGCCAGCATTCCGTCGAAACTTCAGCCGCCACCATCAGCCACCGCAGCCGCTCTTCCTCCGCTACAGCCTCGCGCAAGCCTTCTAGCAGCGCTAGGTACTCAGGATTCGCATACGCGTCCCTTTCTTGAAGAGCCGCTGTTTTCTGGCCCGCCTCTTCTGCTTGGCGCATCAGTAGGGCCTTCTTGCTCTTCCTGAATTGCTCCAAGTGAATCCGGTTAGCCTTAGCCTGCGCGTAGGCTTTCGCGTTGGACTTGATGAACTCCAAGCAACGGAATAGGTCGATGGTGTCGGCGCTCATGCGTGGTCGCTCGCAATCATCTGCGTGATGGTGTTGAAGTATTCCCGCGCCGCTGTGACTTTCTCAATGATCTTGTCTTCAAGATCAAGGCTGCGTTTGATCACAACGCGAGTAACGCGCAATGCCGGGTCGATGTGGTCAACATAGTGCAGGTTCGCGTCTTCGTAGCCTACAAGCTCATCCGGCGTGTTGACCATGCAATAGTTGATTTCGGACTCATCAACGTTCCACAGTCGCATGTAGGCGCGCAACTGCCAGTCATATCCAGCCTTTGTCGCATCTGCCGTTGCCCGCTCCACCGTGGCCGGGAACGTTGCCAGAGACCAGGAAGATTTGATATCGATGATCCTTGATCCGGTGAAGATATCGCATTCGCCGGTCAGAAAGTCGTCTTCGCGGCGCTCGGTGTTTTTCTGGTAGTCGGTGAAGAACACGTCATTGCGCAGGTCGATAGATGCCTGCTCGACAATGTTGCCCTTGTCGGTGTACTTGCTGCTGAATGTTTCCTTGAACCCGTACACGAATTCCTTTGCCAGATCCTCGATGTACGTCTTTGCGCCGACCGACAGAACCTCGCTCTTGGACTTCGGCTCGGTCATGATCTTGCTGAGCGACGAGGCGCGGAACTTGATCATGCGGCCTCCTTCTGGCTCAGCACGTCACGCAGTTCCTTTTCCTGTTCCTGTGTCAGCGCGAATTGATCGCGCAGCTTCTGCGCCGGGTAGGTGCCAGCCTGGACAGCCTTGATAGCATTGGCGAACCGATCTGCGGCGATACCAGGCTTCTTGCGCTCGGCAACCTTCGGACGAATGCGCAGACACTCCACCACCTCGCCGGCTAGTTTCGTCGTGCTGGCGTAGAGGGTGATATCCTTCCCAGCCCAATCCTCGATGAACGGCCCATAGAGCTTGTGGATGCTCTTGGAGTTCGTCACGTTCAGGATCATCGGCTTCTGACCCTTCAGGTGCGCGACGGTGCAAACCTCCTTCTTGCCGCCGGAGCCGGTCACTTCCTCCGACTGGACATAGTCGATCGTAACCGTCAGATCCTCCCCATCCGGCAGCGCATAGGCTCCGATGTAGTCAGGATTGATCAACATTTTCCAATGTGTCTTTGTGTCGCTCATTTGTTATTCCCCTTGCGATGCGGAATCGTCATCAATACGCGCCTGCTGAGCACGTACCGCTTCGATAACCATTGCGTCCTCAGTGACTGCAAGGATAGCCGACAGCCATTCCTGCGATACTTCCCCCGGTTTTTCCATGCCTCTTATTGCCTTTCGTCTGTTGAGAAATCTGCAACGTTCGGAAGGATGATACTCGCTAGCGGATCACGTTGCAACTGAATTTTTACACTTTCAGGTGGAGATCAGCAGCACTGGCACGGCTGACCGTAGCTCTGTCTCATCGGCTGTGATCATCGGCCCGCGCAGGTTCCATCGCCCGGGCGCATAGCCCCGTTTCACAAGGGCTAGATTGCACTCGCCGCCTGGTGCGCAGACGATGGACATGCGGTCTATGCACTCTGCCGCCACGCCGTCAGGGATCGGATACGGCACAAATAGCAGCCATCTATCCATAAATTGGAGCGCCCCCTCCGGTGCCAGGATTTGGATTACCGCAACATTCAGCGGCAACGTGCCAGTCGGACGCGGTACCGATCCGAGATCCTGGCCCCACTCAACCCGGCTGTTACCGTTGATGTAGCCAATGATAGGCACTGGCTGCGACTTAGGAGTGATCGGCATAGACACATGCGCTAGCACTTCCTCAACGCTGACGCCGAGGATGACGGCGATATGCTTCGCCTCATCAATCTTCATCTCCCGCAGGCCACGCAGCATCAGGCTAACAGCGGCTGCGTCTACGCCTAGTAGTCGGGCCAGACCGCGCTGGCTCAGCTTCTTCTCTGCTAGGCGATCCTTGAACCAGATTGTGTTTACGTCACTCATGTACATTTGGACACCCCTGTTGGTTGGCCCAGACCTGAGTTAAACGGCGTTTCGATCTGGTGTGAGGTCAGCTTAGGATGGCGTTGCGGGAAGCGCAACTCATCCCTATGGATTAGCCTTGTTGTCGCTGTAACATGGTGTACAATGATGCGGAATACACAACAGATTAGGAGAGTGATGAGCCGACAACAAAGCCCCGCAGAGCGGGTAATCGCAGCCTTTGGCGGCAACACTGCCACGGCGCAGGCGCTAGGCTGCAATCGCAGCACGGTGTTCCGCTGGACGCTGGATATGGACAAGGGTGGCACGGGTGGGCGGGTGCCGAGTCAACGCCAGGCGGCCATTCTCGCCAAGGCTAAGGAGCTCGGGATCAAGCTCGGGCCGGTGGATCTGGTGGATACGCGGGATGTAGACGAAGCGGGCCACGGGATGATGGCGGTGGCGGTATGACGATGCAAGAGCGGTTTGAGGTTTGGTATCGCTCGATTCCCGGTGGCTACGATGAGGAAGAATATTTCTACATCTGGAAAGCTGCTTACGCTTCCGCGCTAGAGCGCGCCGAGGAAATCTGCGAGGCAGTCACGAAGCATTACGAGTGGTCGCCTCATCATGCTGGCGGTGCCGCTGAATGCGGTGTTCAGATCCATCGAGAAAAGGAATCGTCATGAGTCCACTATCAGCCTACATAGCCTGGTGTGGCGCTGTCGGCACCATGTGGCAACGGTACATCGAAGCAATGCAGATTGGTAAGACAACTAAGGGGGAGTAGAGAAAATGGCAACAGCATATTGCCACGAGTGCAAGACGTATGGGCATTACACAGGCTGCAAGACTGCGGCTCAAGCGCAGATGAGACGAGAGGCGCAAATGAAAGCCAGCACAACAGAGCAATACGCAGCCGACGCGCAGCTACAGCGCGACATCGAAGCGGCGCGAGGGGTGAAGCCGGCCGATCCGCAGTGCCATGACCCGGTGAATCAGCCGATCCACTACCGCTCGCATCCTTCCGGCATCGAGGCAATCCAGATCACTGAGCATATGTCGTTCTGCCTTGGTAACGCCATCAAGTACATCTGGCGGGCCGATCTGAAGGGCGACGCTATTGAGGATTTGAAAAAAAGTATATGGTATATTGAGAGGGAGATTAAGCGCAGAGAGAAATAGACATGGCAAACCTTGCTGACATTCGACCGCACAAAGTAAAAGATCTGACGGGCATGGTGTTCGGCCGACTGACCGCAAAACTTATCGCTGGCAGAGACAAACAAGGTAGGTTCGTTTGGCATTGCGAATGCGATTGCGGCGGCAAAAAGGATGTTGCGTCTAGACACCTTGTGCAAGGCAAGATTTTTTCTTGTGGATGTCTGAAGCGGGAACGGTCTGCAAAAAATGGAAAGATAGGCGCGCACAAGATCAGCGGTGAGAGCAGCCATCTTTACAAGGCCAATCTTACGGATAAGGATAGGGAGGATCGGAGAAATTTGGTTGCTCTCCGAAAGTGGCGCAAGTCAGTTTTCGAGAGAGACAACTACACCTGCGGGATCTGCAACGCCAAAGGCAACTCTATGAACGCGCATCACATAGACTGCTGGGCGGACTATCCAGACCGTCGGTTTGACATAAGCAACGGTGTAACCCTATGCAAGCCATGTCATAAGAGTTTCCATGACAGCATGGGTGGCCCAAGGAAGTCATGTTCTCAGTCTGATTTCAAGCAGTACATCGAGCGCGAAATCAAGAAGCGCGCACGCTAGTTTATCAACGCGGCATAAACCGCACTAATTTCAATACAACCTCCAAATACTAAGGGGATCAAATGACCGTAAACCGCGTGATTCTTGTGGGAAACCTCGGCGCCGACCCGGAAACCCGTTACCTGTCGAATGGCGATGCTGTGACGAACATTCGCCTGGCAACGTCCGAACGCTACAAGGACAAGCAGACCGGCCAGCAGAAGGAACAGACCGAATGGCACCGGGTTAATTTCTTCGGCAAGCTGGCGGAAATCGCCGGGCAGTACCTGAAGAAAGGTTCGATCGTGTACATCGAAGGCAAGATCCGCACGCGCAAGTGGCAGGATAGCAACGGCCAGGACAAGTACAGCACCGAGATTGTCGCGGATCAGATGAAGATGCTGGGCGGGCGCCAGAGCGATGGCGAGCAGCAGTCTGCTCCGCAACGTCAGCAGCGCGCACCGCAGCAGAAACAGGAATCGCGTGGCTTCGAAGACATGGATGACGACATTCCGTTCTGATGTGATTTTGGCATCGTTGCTGTATAATTGAGACGTGGGGCGCAATGCCCCGCGACGAAGCCCCCGGCGAAGTGTGGAAGCGGAACCGGGAATCCTGCTGAATAGTGCGCCGTGGGAGGGGAGCTTTCTCCGCAAGGGTTAGCACCCTCCTCACTGTTCGGGGGGCCTTCCAAGCCCCTCTCCCACGGCGCGGAGATTGTTCTGTGATTGTTGATCCCGATTTTCTAGACCATTGGAAAACCAGAATGCTGGTAGACAGCCTGGGCTCCGATGAACTCGCGCCTGTCTATATCATCCGCCTCTGGGCACATTGCCAGCAGAGACGAATGTACGCATTCGATAATCTCAACGCCGCTGCGCTCCGGGCTATCTGCCGATACAAGGGTGACGCCGATTTCGAGGCCGCCATGACTGCCTGCGGGTATGTATCGCGCGATGAATCAGGCGTGCTTGAGGTCTGCGGATGGGCCGAATACAACGCCACACTGATTGCTAACTGGAAGAACGGCAAGCTAGGTGGCAGGCCAAAGAAAGAGGCAAAGCCAGCACAAAAAGAACCCATGGCTAACCCACCGGAAACCCATGGGATACCCATGGCTAACCCGTCGCTAACCCATGGCGAACCGATAAGATTAGATAGGATAAGAGAAGATAAGAAAGGAGAAGATCAAAAGACTATGTCGGGCAGGCCCGACGATGTGCGCGAAGTTCTGGATTTCCTGAACGCCAAGACGAACAGCGGCTATCGCCTTGTTGCTTCCAATATTGAGAAAATCGCATCGCGGCTAAGGGAGGGAGCAACAGTCGAGGAAATGAAGCAGGTCATTGCTCGCAAGTGTGCAGAGTGGATGGGTACAACGATGGAGAAGTACCTGCGGCCAGAAACCTTGTTTAACGCCACGAAGTACAACCAGTACGCGGGCCAGCTTGGGAAGCCAATCCTGCGGCATGGGATGGATGATCGTGCAGCGCAGATGAGGATTGTTGCAGACGAACTTACCGGACGGAGCATCGCAAATGAATATGACCCAGAAGACCCCTTCACAATCGAAGCCTCAGCCCTCCGCATCTCCTGATTGGCCGAGCAACGCTCTGCCGGCGCACTGGATCGATTCGTTGCTGACTCGCTTTGAGGTGTATTACGGCGACAAATTCCACCGGCAATGGGCTAACGTCCCGCGCGACACGATGCGCAAACAATGGGCGGTGGATCTGGCTAGGTTGACGAAGGAGGAATTGGCCGCTGGCGTCGAAGCGCTGAAGGGGGAAGCGTGGCCGCCGACCCTTCCGGAATTTCTGAATCTCTGCAAGCCGGAAATCGACATTGATTCGGCTCTTCACGAAGCCTGCTATCAGATGCGCATGCGTCAGGACGGCCGTGACCAGTGGTCGAATCCTGCGCTGTTCTGGGCCGCCGCTGAGATTGGCGACTTCGACATGCTCAATAGCGATGAGAACCGCCTAAAAAAGCGCTTCGGCGAAGCGCTGAAGCGAGTCATGAAGGGCGAAATCAAGCCTGTGCCGCCGCGCATGGTTGCCTTGCCTGCGCCTGGTAGGGCTACGGCAAGCAGAGAAAAGGTGGAGGCCGAAGTCTCGAAGATACTGGCGCTACAACAGACGGAGAAGAAAAATCTGGATTGGGCGCATCGGGTCATGGCTCGCGTAGATGCCGGCGAAAAGATGGCCTATGCGGTGGTGAAGATGGCAAAGACAGCGCTAGGGGTAAAAGATGAGCATCGCTAGTTCTCTGAAAGCCGAGCTACTCATGAACGGCCGTATCCGCCCTGCCGAGTTCTGCGTGTCGTTTGGCTGCAACAAGGATTCCGTGCGCCATTTCACGCGCCAGCTCATTGCGCTTGGCCTTATCGAGCAGACGCGCGAGCGTGGCAACAGTGGTCGGATGATTGAGGCCTGCGTTGTCACTGATTGGAACGGCCTGCAAGCCTGGGAGGCGATGGGCAGCCCGGGTCGATCAAAGTACCGATGGGATGGGCTCATGCACGCGTTTGGTGTGAATCTGCGCAACATTCGAGGGCTGCCGACGACGCAGCATGTTATTCCGTGGAGCGCATCGTGAACGGGCTGCCTGATCCGTACAAGGGGCTGCATACGGATAACGAAGTGGATAACTAGGGGGAACCATGAAAGAAGAAATTATTGGGAATGCACGCCTGATCCTTGGCGACTGCCGGGAAGTTCTGCCGACGCTGGCGAAGGTGGATTGCGTCATCAGTGATCCGCCGTATGGTATCAACGAGAACAGCGATAAGGTCGCATCGCGCGGAAAGCTGGCAAAGGCGACGGACTATGGCGCGTTCAATTGGGACAAGAACCCGATTAGCGACGAACTTATGGCTGCAGTTATTGGGGCCGGGAAGCATGCAGTGGTGTTTGGGGGAAACTACTACGCGCTGCCAGCCACGTCTTGCTGGCTGGTATGGGACAAAGTGAACGGGAGCAATGACTTTGCCGATTGCGAACTGGCGTGGACGAATCTGCCGAAAGCCGTACGAATCATGCGGCATATGTGGCACGGCATGCTTCGAGATGGCGAGGAAAAGGGGCAGCAGCGCGTGCATCCGACCCAGAAGCCCGTTGCTGTTATGGCGTGGTGCATAGAGCAAGCCGGCAAGCCGCAAACGATCCTAGATCCATTCATGGGATCTGGAACGACAGGTGTAGCAGCGGTGCGTATGGGCCGGCAATTCATCGGCATTGAGCGCGAGCCAAAATATTTCGACATCGCATGCCGCCGCATCGAGGATGCCCAGCGCCAGCAATCGCTATTGGACGCTTACGAAGAAACCGACCGCAAGAGCGAGCAACTGGGGTTTGAACTGTGAGACGAGCGGCTAAGGTAGACGCTAACCAAGCGGAGATCATCGCCGCGCTACGAAAGATCGGCGCGACTGTCCAGCCGCTACACGCTGTCGGCGCGGGATGCCCGGATCTGCTCGTGGGCTGGCGCGGGATGAACTCGGTCCTAGAGCTGAAAGACGGCTCCAAGCCGCCTAGCGCGCGGAAGCTCACGCCAGACCAGATGAAGTGGCATGCTGAGTGGCAAGGCCATGTGGCGGTGGTGGAGACGGTCGAGCAAGCAATTGAGGCTGTCATGCGATAAATATGTTGCGATTCCCGCATCAGCCTGCTACAGTATCTACATCGCAGCACAACAGGGGATGAAATGAAGCTAGCGTCTGGGCGAGAACTCCGCCAATGGGAAGTGTGCGATCCGCAAAGGATGGTTGAAATGTCGCCGGCAGCCATTGAGTACGCTTTAATTGATGCAAAGGTCGACATCATGGCATTGTGCAAATTGATTGAGAGGATCAAGGCTCTGGCCGAAGATGGGATGTGTCATGGGCTGCTGGCGGATGAGCGATGCCGAGTAATTCTTGATCTCATCGACAACAAAGAATAAAGGGATACGAAATGTGCAGATCAGCGGAACAATGCGCCGAACGAGTAGCAGACAGGGAGAATCTTGTGCGGGAGCTGGTCGAGTCTCTGAAGCTTTGCTATTGCCTGGCAGAGTTCGGAACAACTCCGGATGTGCGCAAGGTGATTGCAGAGAACGCTAAGAGGGCGTTGGATCGCGCTAAAGATCAACAAGGGGAGTGAACATGAGCAAGATTGAGCCGTACAAGTATAACGAGGCGGATGGTGATCGTCGCGTGAACAACCAATGGCTGTACAGGTTTGATAACGGGTACGGCGCGAGTGTGATTCGTGGGCCGTATTCGTACGGTGGTGAGGATGGGTTGTTCGAGCTTGGCGTGATCCGCTTCGTTGGCGATGACTGGAAACTTTGCTATGACACGCCGATTACCGAGGATGTGGAGGGCTATCTTTCGGAAAACGGCGTGCAGATGTTGCTTGAGCAAATCCGCGATCTGCCGGCTAGGAGCGAGCAATGAGCCAAGAATTCGAATACCCAGGCCTATCCGCCAAGATCGCAGATGCGCTGTCGTTCCAGCGCCATGCAGAGAAGCTGCCGCCGAGCAGGGTGTCGCTGAACGCGATGGAACTCACCTATATCTGGACGTGCATTAGCTACTACGTGTCGTCGCAGTCGCTGAAGAAGGCTGACGAGGCTGTTGCTAGCCAAGATGCACGGGACGCGGCGCGATGGCGCGAGGCAATTCGGTACATTGGCGCGCGATACACGGAAGCAGGAGAGCAGGCATTCAGGGTCAGTCCTTTGCTAGAGATTGGTGACGTGGATTTGATGAAGGGTAGCGTCGTCGAGCACTTTACCAATGCTATTGATTCGAGGATTGCGCGCAGTAAGGCGCCTATCCCGGATACGCTGCCTTGCGAAACGGAGTGAGAGAGATGCCGCTATTTGAACTTAGGGCAGAGGTTGTCGCCGTGGTGGAGGCAGAAGACGAGGGGCATGCAATGGATATTGCTGCTGGGCATTGGAGAGAAATTGCAACGGATGTGATGTATCCAATGCGCTGCGTCGGTGAGATCAGGTCGGTAAATGATCTGCCGGATGACTGGGATGAGCTTTGTTTGCCATATGGTGGCGATGGAAATACGAGAATTGGCGAGATATTGGGGCAATCATGAACACAACCCGCACTGGCGTCTGCCATATCCCTATCGAGCTGTTCAGCGACGATTACGGTATCGAGCTAACCGGGGAGATCGTAGCCCGCTACACCTACTACCCGTTCTCGCCAGGCGATCGCGACATTGGCAACGGGCCGAACATCAGCCCGGATGAGCCTGCGCACGTTGATGTGGAATCCGCAATATTGAAGGTGAAGGACAAGATTGTGGCCGGCGTGAATCTGGATATGCTGGATGCGCGATCTATCGAAGAGGCATGCTGGGAGCATGCTACTAGTCACTAGGGGAATGGGATGACTAGCAATGCCGTTAAAACGCGCCAAGAGCGCAATACACGCGCCCAGCAAGCCGGAGCAGAGCGGGCATGGGCTGAGCGCATGGCGTCGAATCTGGGCCGGCCTACGCGCATCCAGGCTGGGCAGATTCAGGCGATCCTCGGTCCGATCAACACGGCGCTGCTGGCTTTCAGGATGGGCACGGCTGGCACCAGGCCATACCATGATCTGGCCGCCGGATTGTCGGTCGCATACTACGCCGCCAGCAGGGTCGCGCGCCATCGTCACCTGATGCCGGATATCAAGGCTGGGCTAGACGCGCTGACTAGCGTATTCGAGCGCTGCCATGCGGAGGACGATAGCGAACTGTACCTGGCGACGGACGAGGAAATGGAGCGGCTCGAGCTGGCAGCGGAGATCTACGGGGCGATCTTGCACTCGGTAAGCTGGGCGTTTCTGAGGCGCGCGATCGAGGATGCAATGCCACGCTAGTTGCGCAATCCGCATCGAACGTGTATGATTCATCCATCAGGTACCTAAGCCTGTGACGAAGCTGTAGCCATACGCGTGTGCGCTACACTCCCACTCCAGCACCTGGCGATTGACTGCCGTAAGCAGTCCGAGTTGGCCGCGTTAAATAAGCCAGTGAACCGCACCTATACTGCGGTGACGGCCTGGAAAGACAGGCGCCTCATCTAGCCATCGGGTGAACCACTCAAGGCAAGTAGAGCCCGACAGTCGTATCGGGTGGCTAGATGAGGGAGAGAATGGCCGGATGGCACGGTCGCTAGGCTAGATAGCAGTACGGTGTCATGCCGTACGGTGGTTCGAATCCACACTACTTCACCAGTTTCAAGTCCCTATCCGCTACGGCGTAGAATGGGCTGGGCGTCAGGCAGGCGCCCATTGTTTTGCGGTAGGTGTTGCGAGTATCACAATGCGATGCTAAGATGTAAGTGCTGGATCTGGCAATCTGGCGCAAATCTCTCACAGCTTAGTTAAGAAGCCCCGGAATATATTGCGGGTGGATGTAGTCGGAATGCTGTGTGAGAGCAAGCGCCGATTGCCTTCGCCAAAGGCCCACCCGCAATGTGTTACCGGGGCTTTGTCATGTCTAGCCGCACCCTTCGCGTTAGTAGTGAGCTTGTATCGGCTGCCAAGGAGAATAGACCGGCCCTGAGAACACCGCAGGCGCGCCGACTCTGACTTGGTGTAGGTACAGAGTAAAACTGCTCGGGTAATGGGTGGAAGACTGACCGGGCGGATATAGAGGAATACACTCGTCACGCGCACTTGGTTCTATCTTGGCAGTACAGGGATGGAATGGAGATTAGGTGGTCGGCTATCCACCCTAGGGGAAGTAATGTCTAAAAGCAGGGGGTAGAAATGAGTTTGGCATACCAGGCAATGAGATTTGCCAGAGAGGTGCACAAAACCCAGCGCCGCAAGTACACCAACAATCCATATATCGATCACTTGGCGGAAGTGGCTGGAATCGTGGCTACGGTGATTGATGACCATGACGAGCCAGGAGAAATGATCGCTACCGCATGGCTGCATGATTGCGTCGAGGATCAATCTGTTGCGGTGGGGCACCTTATGTCGCTATTCGGATATGAGGTTGCGCTGGGCGTTGAATGGCTTTCAGATTTGGAGACGGGGAACCGTGCGGAACGCAAGGCTAAGTCTCGGGATAGGCTGGCGAATGCCCCGGGATGGGTTCAAACGATCAAATGCGCTGATCTGATTAGCAACACATCAAGCATAGTCATGCATGACCCTAAGTTCGCGGTTGTGTATTTGGAGGAAAAGCGCCTCCTGCTGGATGTGCTGACGAAGGCGGATAAACGTCTGCTGGCTATGGCATACGATCAAGTGGAATAACGGGGGAAGAAATGACCGGCAAAGACCTAATGGAAATCGTAGGAGCGACATTTGGCCTGTTCATTGCTGGCGCTCTGCTGGTAATGCTAGGCGCGTTTCTGATCGGGATGGGGCCGATTGGCTGGGTAATCCTGGTGGTGCTGTTGCTGAGCAAGTGAGTGGGTACTAACAAGGGGGATTTATGAGCACACAGCGTGAGGCGTTTGAAAAGTGGGCTGAGGATTGGGTATGGTTTGGCGGCCCGGATCAAAAGACAGCAGCCTGGGAAGCCTGGCAAGCATCACGCGCGGCGGCGCTGGAAGAAGCTGCGCAAGAGATTCTTAAGCATCCAGTGATGAAGGTAGTTGCTGCGGAATGGGCTACACATCTTCGTAATATTGCACTCAAGGAGCAACAATGAAGCAATTCGCAGGCACGCCGGGGGAGAATGACATGAGCAAATACACAGACTGGTATCCGGCTGAGGCGAAGCCGGTGCGGGTGGGCTGGTATCAACGGGATTGGGGCTGTGAAGGCTTGGATTCTGCGCCTGATTATTTCGATGGCAGGCATTGGTATCTTGGGGACGGCAAAGACGGCAAGGAATATGAACCGTTCTATTTGCTGCGACCTTGGCGCGGTCTAAAATCGCCAGCAAAGTAACAAAAGTGATTGCTAGCACAGCAATCTAGGCGCAGAATCCCAACATCTAACAAGTTGTAACAACAAAGGATGATGGGAAATGCTGACAAACGATTGGCAATACCTGGCCTCAGTCGGCGCACTCGGGCCAGGCATAACGAGAATCGCAACGCTTGGTAATAACCCTGATATTGATACAGGGACGCAGCCAGAGGACGTTTGGGCTGGCGCGGCGTTGGGAACTGTTAATGGCGTAGACCACAGGCTTATTCCGAGGCCAACGAGTGCCACCGCAATGGAGGCAGTCTCTGATAGCGCCAATGACGCTGCGGCGGGCAGTGGGGCCAGGACGATCGTGATCGGTTATCTGGACTCGGACTATACGGCCAAGACCGTGGTAGTCACGATGAACGGCACTACGCCTGTTCCGATCACGCCGACGATGCTGCGGATCAACTCTGTAGTTGTGGTGACGTCAGGCACTGTAGGCGGGGCAAATGCCGGCGCAATCCAGATTCGTGCAGCAGGAGGGCTAGGCGCAACGTACGCATATATGCAGGTTGGCGTAGGGCTGGCCCGCAGCTCGATGTACACGGTTCCTGGAGGCTTCGCCTACGACATTCTGAGCATGGTGTTGTCGATCAACCGCACCGACACCAATACCCGATACGCCTCCTATAGCCTGTGCATCCAGAACCAGGCAGGACGGTTAATCAAGGGCATAGAACTATCAAATGGCTCTGAGGGGCCATACCGCCATGAGGCAGACGGTTGCGCTGTCAACACCATTGCAGAGAAGAGCGATGTGTGGATCCGCTGCGAGTCAGTCAGCCTGAATGACACGAACACGACCGCCAGCCTATTCGGGATCCAACGCCCGCTCAATATGACTACGCTTGAGCGGTACTAGGTTGATGCTATAATCACACCATCGATAAGCGGTTGCCGTGGTAGTGCACGCGCAACGCCGGGCGCAACCGGCACCTACATGGGGTGATAATGGCAAAGAAGCCAGCAAAACCAACTGGTCGACCAAGCGATTACTCAGACGAACTCGCAGACGAGATTTGCGAGCGACTTTGTAATGGCGAGAGTTTGCGCGAGATTTGCTCGGAAGATCGCATGCCAAACCGAGCGACTGTATTTCGATGGCTTGGAAAATACGAAAGCTTTAGCGACCAATACGCGCGTGCTCGGGAGGAGCAGGCCCAGACGCTTGCCGATGAAATCGTTTATATCGCTGATAATCAGGTAATCGGGCAGAAAACCGTATCGAAAGCGACTGGTTTGGAGATTACTGAGGCTGACATGATCGAGCACCGTCGTCTCCAAATCGATGCTCGAAAATGGGTGGCGGCTAAACTGCTTCCGAAGAAATACGGCGACAAAATCCAGAATGAGCACACTGGGGCTAATGGCGGGGCCATTATCATTCAGTCCACGCCGCAAGACGAAGCGCTATGAAGCTAAATCCGAAGCAGGCGCAGGCGCAGGTTATTTTGTCTGGGCCTGCTACGCACCTGATGCTATTCGGTGGCTCTCGCAGTGGTAAGACTTTTCTTCTGGTGCGCAACGTTGTATTCCGTGCGCTGAAGGCAGCAAAGAGCCGCCACGCTATCCTGCGCTTCCGCTTCAACCACGTTAAGAACTCGGTAATACTGGATACCTTCCCGAAGGTAATGGATATCGCGTTTCCAGGCGTCAAGTATCACATCAACAAAACAGACTGGTATGCAGAGTTTGATAATGGCTCGCAGATCTGGTTTGGTGGTCTGGACGATAAAGAGCGCACGGAAAAGATTCTGGGCCAGGAATATGTGACGATATACCTAAACGAATCGTCTCAAATCGCATGGGGTAGTGTTGGGGTGGCTGTTACTCGCCTGGCGCAGAAGGTGGATCAGGTAGTGGACGGCGTGTCTAAGCCAATGCGGCCGCGCATGTATTACGATTGCAATCCGCCATCTAAGGCGCACTGGTCATATCAGATATTCAAGCTCAAGCGCGACCCAGAGACGAAAATGCCTCTGCCGCGACCGGACGATTATGATTCGTTCCAGATTAATCCGATGGATAATGCGGAGAATCTGACGGCTGGTTATATCGACACGCTCAACTCATTATCAGCGCGGCTGAGAAAGCGATTTCTTGACGGCGAATTCGCTGATGCAAACCCGAATCAGCTATTCCCTGATGAAAACATCGAGAAATGGCGGGTGATCGATCAGACGCTGCCTGATATGGTTCGGATCGTTGTGGCGGTTGACCCGTCTGGATCTGACGATGAGGCGAACGCTGATAACGATGCAATCGGTATTATCGTTGCCGGTCTTGGCACTGACGGCAACGCCTATCTCCTGGAAGACTGCACTGTGAAGGCTGGGCCGGCAACCTGGGGGAAGGTCGCAACGGATGCATTTGATCGCCATGCTGCGGATGTGATCGTGGGCGAAACCAACTACGGCGGCGCGATGGTCAAGCACGTTATCCAGACGGCAAGGCCAAGGACTCCATACAAGATTGTTACCGCCACGCGAGGTAAAGCGGTGCGTGCTGAGCCTATCGCATCCTTATACGAGCATGGCAAAATCCGTCACGTAGGGTATTATCGCGACTTAGAAGATGAGCTGGCGGCATTCTCAACGGTTGGATATCTCGGGGAATCGTCCCCTAACCGGGCTGATGCTGCGGTATGGGCATTTACCGAGTTGTTCCCTGGGATCGTCTCTGACAGACGAAAGAAACGCGAGGAAGCGCCAAAGCGGCGCGAGATTCCGGCTGTTGCCGGTGGCTGGTTAGGCTGAGACGACAATGGCGAAGAAAGAGAATCCCGATAACAAGCTGGTCAAGGAAGCGCAGGATCGCTTTAAGCGCTGCCGGGACGCTGAGAGCGAGTTTCGCAACCTATTCCTGCAGGATCTGCGATTCGCCCACGGCGACAGCGACAACGGTTATCAGTGGCCTGACCTGATCCGCAATGCCCGCGAGCTGGACCGCCGGCCCTGCCTGACGATCAACAAGACGATCCAGCATAACCGGCAGATTACCAATGAGGTGCGCCAGAATGCGCCGGCTGTTCGCGTTGTGCCTGTTGATAACGGTGCTGACCGCAAGACAGCCGAAATCTTCAACGGTATTATCCGCCACATTGAGGCATGCTCATCGGCTGACGTGGCCTACGAAACGGCGTGCGAATTCGCGGTAGATGCTGGTATCGGATACTGGCGCATCACCACCGATTACGCCTACGAAGACACATTCGACCAAGAGATTTACATCAAGCGGATCAAGAACCCGCTGAACGTCTATCTAGACCCGGATATCCAGGAGGCGGACGGCTGTGATGCGCGCTTCGGCTTTGTGTTCGAGGACATTACAAAGGAAGAATTCGAGGCGCGCTACCCGGGTCAAGAGGCGGTGTCCTGGCCGATGGATAACGCCACGGCTAGCGAATGGCTGAGCAAGGACAAGATTCGCCTGGCTGAGTACTTCCGCATCGTAGAGAAAGAGGACACGCTGATTGCGCTGGAAGATGGGACGCTTATCCGCCTTGGGAAACTGGCTGAAGAGCAGCGCAAGGAAGCGAAGGCGATGGCTGCGCGAACCAGGCCGGTCAAGACTAAGTCGGTCGAGTGGCATTTCATTGCTGGCGATGTGGTGCTGGAATCGCGCGATTGGCTGGGCCAATACATCCCTATTGTCCGAGTGGTGGGCGAAGAGACGGAGATTGACGGCAAGATCGACCGCAAAGGCCATACGCGCTACATGAAGGATCCGGCGCGCATGTACAACTACTGGACTAGCTCTGCTACTGAATCGGTTGCGCTGCAGTCCAAAACGCCTTGGGTTGCGCCTGCTGCTGCCATCGAGGGCTATGAGTCGTTCTGGCAGAACGCCAACACGCAGAACCTGGCCTATCTGCCGTGGAATCACGTTGACGAAAATGGCGATGCTGTACCGATGCCGCAGCGTGCCCAGCCGCCTGTGATGCCGTCTGCGTACATGCAGGGTATGCAGGTAGCCCAAGAGGAAATGAAGATGGCTAGCGGCCAGTATGACGCCGCTATGGGTGCGCGCTCGAATGAGACGTCAGGTCGTGCGATCCGTGCCCGCCAGATGGAAAGCGACGTTGCCAACTTCCACTTCATCGACAACCTGAGTCGAGCCATCCGCTATACCGGCAAGATCCTGGTTGACCTGATCCCGAAGATTTACGACACGCCCCGGATTATCCGCATCTTGGGCGAGGATGGAAGCGACGAACAGGCGCAGATTGATCCGAATCAGCCGGAAGCGGTGCGCGAAACCAAGGATATCAGCGGCGATATTCAGGCGATCTATAACCTGAATGTCGGGCGCTATGACGTGACTGTCGCTGTCGGCCCGTCTTACACCTCGCGCCGTGCTGAAGCCTTCGAAACCATGACGCAGATGGTGCAGGGCAATCCCGATCTGATGAATAAGGCTGGTGACCTGATTATGAAGGCGGCCGATTTCCCGATGGCTGAGGAATTGGCTGAGCGTCTGGCTAAGTTCCTGCCGCCCGGGCTGGCTGACGACAAGCAATCGCCGGAAGTGGCGAAGCTCAAGCAGGATCTGGAGCAGTGCCAGGCACAATTGCAGGCGCTGGGTCAGGAATATAACCAAGCTGTCGAGGACAAGGACGTTGAACTACAGAAACTGACGCTTGAACGGTATGGTAAGGAAACGGATCGCTTGAAACTGCTGTATCAAACGATGCCGCAGCAGATTTCGCAGGTTATCGCCGCAGAATTCGGCCTTAATCTGGTTGAAGAACAACGCGAGTTTGCGCAGGAAGATGAAATGCGCGAATCTCAGGTATATAATGATGAGAATTCGGCATCAGATGCCGAGATTATCAACAGTACCGGTGCTGTATCACCGGGCTAAATCTCTTGGATGATATCCATGGAAGAAATGCAGGACGTGACGCCGACGGACGCCGTTAATCCGGCTGAACTGGGTGCTACTGAGGTCGAAACCAAAGAAGTTAGCTCCGAAGCGACCACGGGGCAGGAAGTCGAGCAGCAAACCGACGAGCAGAAGGAAGAGGCCCAGAAAAAGGAGCCTTGGTTCCAGAAGCGAATTGGCGAGCTGACGCGACAGAAGTACGAGGAAAGGCGGCAGGCTGAAGAATTGCGCGCAGAGGTGGAACGACTCCGCCAGGCTGTTGCGCAAGGTGATCAGTACCAGCAAGGCGATCCGCAGGCAGACGTGCAGACGTTGGCCCGCAAGGAAGCCGAAAAGCTGGTTGCCGAGCAGCGATTCAACGATTCATGTAACAAGGTTTATGCCGCTGGCAAATCGGAGTTTCAGGACTTCGACCAGGCCGTGGCAAATCTTCAGATGGTTGGCGTCAACAGGCAATTCCTGGAAATGGCGACCGAATCTGATGCTGGGGCAAAGCTCCTTCACCACCTTGGCACGGATCTCGATGAAGCGGCTCGGATTATGGCATTGCCTCCGATCCAAATGGCCCGCGAACTGACGAAGCTTGAACTGAAGCTGAGCCAGCCGAAGGCCCAAAAACCTGTCTCTAACGCGCCGCCTCCCATTAAGCCGATTGGCACGGGTAAGGCAACGAGTGAAGGGCTTTCCGACGATCTGCCGATTGATGAGTGGATGCGTAGGAATGCCGGACGCAAGTAAGGCGCATGAAGCAAACCTTTAACCGCTGAGGAAATCATGCCCAATTCGATCCTTACCCCTACCGCCGTCACGCGCAAGGCGCTGGCAATCCTGCATCAGAAGCTGAACTTCATCGGCTCGATCAACCGCTCCTACGATGACTCCTACGCCATCGCTGGTGCCAAGATCGGTGACACGCTGAAGGTGCGCCTGCCGAACCAGTACACTATTCGTACCGGCAAGACCCTGTCCACCCAAGACACCACCGAATCGAGCGTGTCGGTCGTGATGGGGACTCAGAAGGGCGTTGACGTTACGTTCTCGTCCGCTGAGCTGACCCTGTCGCTGGATGACTTCGCTGACCGCGTGCTGGAACCGGCGATGGCCGTCCTGGCTGCGAACGTGGAAGCCGACGCCTTCAACATGGCGTTGGACGTCTACAACGCAGTGAACAACATCGGCTCGGCTGCCACGCTGAACAAGGTGCTGACGGCCCGCAAACTGCTCACCGACAACCTGGCGCCGAACTCGCAGCGCAAACTGATCCTGAACACCCAAGACAACCTAGATCTGGTCGATGGTCTGAAGGGTCTGTTCCACGACAGCACGCAGATTTCGAAGCAGTATCGAGACGGCATGGTCGGCATCACCGCTGGCTTTGACCCCATCTACGAAAACACGCTGCTGCCTTCGCAAACCACTGGCACCGCTGCATCGGCCACCGGCTACACCGTCAACGGCGCTGTGACCACGAACGGCTCGACCACCGTTACCCTGGCTGCTGGCGCTACCACCTTCAAGAAGGGTGATGTGTTCACGGTGGTTGGCTGTAACCGCGTCCACCCGGAAACCAAGGCGGATACCGGCGTGCTGCAACAGTTCGTCGTGACTGCCGACTACGCCGGCGGCGCTGGCGTCCTGTCGTTTGCCCCGGCGATCTACACCACCACCGGCGCGCAAAACGTGACCGCTGGCGGTATGCCGAACGGCGCAGCTCTGACCAAGGTTGGCGGTGCATCGCAGGTCTACAAGCCCAGCCTGGCATTCCACAAGGATGCTTTCGCGTTCGTCACCGCCGATCTGGTGATGCCGAAGGGCGTTGACTTCTCGGCCCGTGAGGTCTATGAC
>Ga0209795_10000352_pt1 | contig 38306 bp, 49 predicted proteins | sample AgamicOrMarz_FD_187166 | JGI IMG/M metagenome (GOLD analysis project Ga0209795, IMG submission 187166) | Agave microbial communities from Guanajuato, Mexico - Or.Ma.rz (SPAdes) (version 2) | ecosystem: Host-associated > Plants > Phyllosphere > Phylloplane/Leaf | place: Guanajuato, Mexico...
AGCCCGCTGGGGAGACGGGCTGGAGACTTGCTTTCTAACGGATGGCTTCACACTACGTTGGCCAACGTGAAAAGTTTGTGAAAAAAAACCGACATTAATGTCAATGCCCGCCCCCTCATTCTTGCGCGCATAAAAAACCCCGTTCAGTGACGGGGTACGGGATGAAATCACTTTCTGGTCCTTGTCGTGACCTTGGGCAGGAATTTCGCTTTCGGCCCTTTGGGGGCCGTGGATTTGATTTTGCCGATGCTGACCGGATCCTCGCCAAACCCCGACTGATACTCCGACTGACCGCAGCGCACACAGTTGTTGAATGAAAACTCAGCGCCATCATCTTCGATAAATGGACCTGACATAGCCTCTCCCCTACGCAACCGGGCCGACACCGGCAAAACAGTTTTGCCTGGAAAATATCGTCCCTCAGCGCTTTTGAGACTAGCTGGTCACTACTGGACTTGCTGTTCAGAAAGGCTGATCACCGACGAATGGAAAAAAGCGTCGCACGCGATCATTCGCTAAAGATTTCCATCGAACGGCCGCTGCCCTTATTCCTACCAATGAATCTCAAGGAGAGATCATGCAGATCAATGGATTCCCGAACATGCCAGTCGTAAAACTCACGGACGAGCAGATCGCTGCCGGCAAGGCCGGTGCGGAAAAACTCAAGGAAAAGATCGCCTCGGGTGAAATCACCATCAAATACCCGGACAAACCGCTTCTGCAGCCGGGCGTCGTCTACCATCCCAGCGAGCCCGCACCATCGGCGCAGCCTGACGGGACACCGCCCCTCGTCGCCATCGATACACCGCTGACCTATGACGCAAGAGGTGCTGTGTTGCTCAAACCTCAAGGCTGATTGACGCGAAAAAGCCCATTCGTTGTGCGAGTGGGCTTTGCCTTCAACGCAATGATCAGCGCAGCTTCACCGCCGTTCCGGTGACGAACACCACGACCATGCCGCCCTTGCCTGCCGGCATGCTGATCTCGAAGTCCACGCCGACCACCGCATCAGCCTGCAATGCCCGCGCACGATCCTTCAGTTCGTCGGTGGCCTGAATGCGTGCTTCTTTAAGAGCCCGCTCCAACGTCTGCGACCGCCCGCCAAAGAAGTCGCGCATGCCCGCAAACATATCGCGGATCACGTTGACGCCCTGCACAGACTCGGCGCTGACAATGTCCAGATAGACCGTGATCTGCCGCCCCTCGACGGAATGAGTGGTGGAAATGATCATGAAAGTCGTCCTTTACTGCAAAAATGATGGCGGCGATTGTAGCGCGGCACCAGGCTTGGCACCCGAGCCTCAATTGGATTTAACGACCCACAATTGATCCAGCTTCGTCGTAAAACTCGAGCTCATCATCTCCCGCCGCATGCCCCAGGCCGGATCCGCCGGCACACTCCCCGCTCGCAACGTTCCATGCCCCCAGCGCTGATTGATCTGGTCGAGCACCCCCATCACCCTCTCCGCCGCTTGAGGTTGGGACTGTGCAAACAGGTCTTCGGTAAATTCTCCGGGCTGTCGCAGATCCATCAACAGCACCTCAGCCTTGCTGTACTTGAACCCCGGCCGGAACAATCGATCAACCGCCTCGCTCGCGACCTTGCTCAGCAATCGCACATCATTGGTCGGATAAGGCAACTCGATCAGCGCGCCATTGGCGTACTTGGCCTCTTCCGGATTGAACATGCCGGTGCGGATACTCACGCGGATCTTCTTGCACAGCGAATTCTGCGCACGCAGCTTTTCCGCCGCTCGGTGCACATAAGTCGCCACGGCTTCCTTGATCGGTTCGATGGTAGTCAAACGATTGCCAAACATGCGGCTGCTGCAAATTTCCTGCTTCGGCGGTTCTGTTTCCGACAGTTCCAGACAGGATGTGCCACCCAGTTCGCGCGCGGTCTTCTCGATCACCACGCTGAACTTGCGCCGCAGCGTCCACGGATCGGCCTTCGCCAGGTCCATCGCACTTCTGATCTGCATGCTTTCCAGATGAGCTTTCATCCGCCGCCCGACGCCCCACACTTCACCGACATCGGTATTGCGCAACACCCAGTCGCGTTTGGACGGATCGCAGATGTCGACCACGCCGCCGGTATGCGCTTGCAAGCGTTTGGCAGTGTGGTTGGCGAGCTTGGCCAGCGTTTTCGTGGGGGCGATGCCGACGCCGACCGGGATGCCGGTGCGCTTATAAACAGCAGAGCGGATGGTGCGGCCAAACGCGGTCAGGTCCCCAGGGATGCCGCTGAGATCGGCGAACGCCTCATCAATGCTGTACACCTCGACCGCCGGCACCATGGATTCGATGATCGTCATCACCCGCTCGCTCATGTCGCCGTACAAGGCGTAATTACTGCTGAACACCTGAATGCCATGGCGGCGCAAATCATCGCGAATCTGGAAATACGGCGCGCCCATTTTCACAAAGGGCTTGGCGTCATAACTCCGGGCAATCACGCAGCCATCGTTATTGCTCAGCACGACAATCGGCGTCTTCGCCAGATCGGGCCGGAACACTCGCTCGCAGCTGGCATAGAAGCTGTTGCAATCGATCAGCGCGAAGACCTGCTCACGATTTTCCATGGTCGCGCACGCTGTAAGTCACCACACCCCAGATCACCAGCTCATCCCCTTCCATCACATAGCGAGGCGGGTATTTGCTGTTGGCCGAAAGAAGGATGATGGTGTTGTCGCGCATGTGCAGGCGCTTGCAGACAGGTTCGGAGTTGAGACCGGCGATGACGATATCGCCGTGCTCGGCATTCAGGCTGCGATCGACGATCACCAGATCACCGCAAAATATCCCCGCGTCCTGCATGCTCTCGCCTTCGATCTTCGCCAGATAAACGTGCGGTGCACGAATATCAAAAACCTCGTCCAGAGAGATGTGCTTTTCAATGTGATCAGCCGCCGGCGAAGGAAAACCGGCGGGAATCCGAAACGAATACAGCGCAAGCTTTTCGCCCGCGCCTGACAAAGGGCCGAGGATGGTGACGCTCATGATACGAACCTGATAGTGAATTTACTGTATGCGCATACAGTAAACTCGGGACGGTTCGGGGGGTCAATGAGGCGTGTAGGAGATTTCGACGGGTGACAGGGGTTTGTATAGCTTTGGAGAGAGAATGATCGCCAAGACACGTTCATAGATGCCGAACATCAGCGGTCCCACGTCACCATTTTCCAGACGCCAAAAACCACAAACCCCCGACTTTCTCTAGGAAAATCAGGGGTTTGTGTTTACTGAATTTGGCGGTGAAGGAGAGATTCGAAACTACCCGTTTGCGGTTTTTTGAGCATACCCCCCCGGTTTATAAGGGCTGCAGAGGAGCGAGTTTTTTAATCTCAGTCCCATGTCAGTCCCATGGGTTTTGCGCACCAGGTTGCAGAACACGGGCGCGAAGGCCGTTTCAACGTTTCATGTTGACCCATGGGAAAAAGGTAATTTTGGTAATGCGGCATGAGGCAAGCTCTGGAAGCCTTGAAAATCGGGGCATTGAGAGCAGTAAGCAGAGGTAATAATTTGGTAAGTATGAGGTTAGAAAATTACCTTTCCTATGAGTAATCCCTTATAGCCCTCAAACCCAGTAAAACCGGGCACTTCAGAAATTATTACCCTAACTCTTACCTAAAATTACCTCTTGAGGTAATGAGTGAAAGCCAGGCATGACAAGGCCTGTAGCGCGTTTCTACACCTCGCTTACCAAAATTACCTTTTTCCCAGCCCACGTCTGAAAAATGGCCAAGACGACGTCCCTTTCCGACGTTTTTCACATCATGCAAATTGGCACTGGTCGCAAGTAAATCCTTGGTTACGCTGTGCAATACCAGAAAATAAAGGAGAGCCAAGCAGGCTGGGCCTTACAGCAGTTTTGCAAGCGGACTGAGCGGTGTCGGATTCCCAGCTGGTGCGACCAGTGCCGAAAACGAAAACATCCTGTGCGGTAGGTTTTTCAGGGCGTCGCCCCTGCACGCCGGGCGTTTCACTCCCTTGGCCAACCCGTCGACGCTCCGTAACGCAGTGCAACTACCTTTGCTCTTTTTTGCAAAACCTTGCACTGCGTGCAATCGCTACAACGCCAACAGCCCCCGCAGCAGGCTTGGCCAGAGCAGGTGTTTGCACCACTCTGGCCTTTGCATAAAAAAGGGACGCAAAGCCCGTCGGCGGGAGGGGGATAAGTGCTTTTTTCAGTTGTTTTTTCTTGGGTGAATGATTTTTTTTCGAATCATGGGTAGCACAGAAGGTAAAAACTCAGACCGTGCTCGATCTCGCACCCGATATCGCGCTAGAATGCGTGCTATTGGGGAGCAGATAGAAATGATTGATGCAGTAGACCTTTTCTGCGGAGCAGGCGGGCTAACGGCGGGACTGGTTAGAGCGGGTGTCACCGTCCGGGCCGGCTATGACTTAGAGGCACAGTGCCAGCACGCCTATGAACAGAATATAGGTGCCACATTTATTGCGGAGGACGTAACAAACGTTACTTCGAATGACCTGATGCAGTGGTATCGGCCAGGTCGTGTGCGTCTATTAGCAGGTTGCGCTCCCTGTCAGCCTTTCTCTACTTACAATCAAGGAAAGGACACTCGGGATGATCGAAAGTGGCCCCTCCTGTATGCGTTCCGCCGGCTGATAACTGAAACATCGCCTCACCTCGTAACAATGGAGAACGTTCCAGATGTAACGAAGCATGAGGTCTACCACGACTTTGTGAGTGGACTTGAGAGCAATGGGTATCACATATGGGCGAACAGAGTGGCTTGTGTTGATTATGGGCTACCACAACAGCGCCGCCGGCACGTGCTGCTTGCTTCAAGACTTGGCGAAATCTGTCTCCTACCTCCAACACATGCTGGAACCCCAGTTACTGTTCAACAAGCAATTGGCCATTTACCAGCAGTAGCCGATGGAGAGTGTCATCCGACAGACCCATTGCATCGGGCGGCAACTCTGACGCCGCTCAACAAGCGAAGGATTATTTATTCACGGCAGGGCGGTACTTGGAAAGATTGGCCACCTGAACTAGTCGCAGCTTGCCATAGAAAGGAAAGTGGTTCGACTTACGCAAGCGTTTATGGACGCATGCGATTGGATCAGCCCAGCCCCACTATGACGACTCTTTGCTATGGGTTTGGAAATGGTCGTTTCGGCCATCCAGTTCAGGATCGAGCAATAACGTTGAGGGAAGCAGCGATACTACAATCGTTTCCGCCAGAATATGAGTTCATGCCAGAAAACAAAATTACATTCAAAGCTGTAGGCAGGATGATTGGAAATGCTGTTCCGGTGAGACTGGGCGAGGTGATAGGTCAGACTTTAATGAGCCATGTTGCGGAACAAGTAATGTTACGCGGCGGAATGCCTCAAGACTAAATCGCACACATAAAAAAGCCACCTCTATACGAGGTGGCTTTTTAGTTAAAACTTATCGTTTTTTGCTTGTTAGAGAGTCAATGACTTTTTGAATTTTATCCACCTTCCCTCTAGCCTCTATGTATTCTGCATAACCATTTAGCGCTGAGTCTACAAGCTCGTCATATTTTACGCGGCGACCATTTATTGAGCTGAGCTGCATATCGATGAACGATTGAGATTGAATATTGCCTTCTTCTTTTATTGGCTTCCCGAGAACGAAAACCACCTCATAAGGTTCATCAGGTCTGTTTCTGTCACTCAAGCATTTAAGTAGGGCATCTCGGTATTTTAGCCCCTGCTGAACCAACTCCATCACACCACATACTCTGTCGGCACGCTTCAGCTCGATAATTATATGCCGACCGTTAGCCTTCCGATACTTAATGTCAACACGCCCTTTTTTTTCTTCATCGGTCAGATTGGCGGAGATTTTAGCAAATTCATCATTAACAGGTTTCTCAATGATCTCGCTGCCCGTGGCGCGCTCCCACGAGGGATCCAAAAGCCAAAGATGTTCAAACAGGTACTGTTGAAGAACCTTTTCAAGTTCGTTATCTTGGATCTTGGATTGAAAAGCCTTAATCACGTTCATGCGGTTACTGACGATATCGCGATACAAAGACGCCTCAATAGAGTCAAGGCCGGCCAAGAGCGGCAGCAATGCTTGAGCATCAACTGTAATTGCTTCGCTGAGCTCTTTTGTGCTGCCAGCAAGCTTCGCCCTCTCGAAGCCCAGAATCGCGTGCTTCAATACAACATTCTCCTCGTCTTCAACATCCAGACTAGAGATTGAACCTATTAGTTTTTCGGCGTGTTTCTGGTGCGCAGGGGAAAGGCTTTCCAGCCATTCCTTTACAACAGGATTTACGTCCTGAACTTCTTCAATCCTATCCTCTGGACGCCACTTACTCCACTCAGCCTCTAGCTTAGCCAGTGTGCTTTTAACGAAACTCACAACCTGCTGATAGCGTGGATCGCCTTCTTGCACACGTTGCCTATCACTTGTAGCGATATCGCGTTCGCCTGTTACATCGAGAAAGTCAATATCCAATTGACCGACTAAGTATTTAGTATAATGACGACCATCACTTACTTCATTTAGAACGTTTTCCTGAAACAATCGGCCTCTGGCCAACAGTACAATAACGTTAATATTGCCGGATGCCGAGTCTAGATCTTTAGGTTTGTTGGAGGTGCCTATCCAACCACTGATAGTCATTTCGCTGTCCCACCCATCCAGTCGGCCAGGAAAGCTTCCCTTACGAACGACGTAATCATCTAGCCAATCAGGCGGTGTCCAGTCTCCAATTGTCCAGATGTATTGAAGCTTCTCAAGATCCCCCCTGTCTTTCAGAGTGACTTCACGCTCACCACCATTCTGGTTTTTTATGAAAATCCTAAAATCGTCTCGCCCGATAACCGAAAATCTTCGAGCAAGCCGCTGGATCAGATTTGGCTTTCTTATACGATCTTTATGCAGATCCTTGAGAATGAGCCTTGTACCATTTTTCGTTGGGCAAGAAGTATGGTCAATAGCTTCAGGATAGTAATCTTTTTTCAGTTTCGCAGCGGTTCGGATATCGTCCACTCGCATTCTGAATGCGTTTTGTTCTCCATCAATGTAGGAATAAACCTCGACAGTATCCGCGATGGAGAACGGTGCAAGTTTTCCGACACCTTTTCGCCCCATTACTGGCCTGTGTTTGATAGGACTGAGGTCACCTTCGGTTCTTTTTTGATAGCCGACCCATAAAAACTTTTTGTTGATGGCCTCTAGGTCCATACCAATGCCATCATCTAGCACTTCAATGTATTGAAGATTTTCTTCGATGGTAATTTCTACGCGTTCAGCGTCAGCATCCCAAGCATTGGCTACTATCTCTGTAAGTACAGCAGGCACATTGCTATACAAGTTAATTCCTAAATGCTCAAGAACATTCAAGTCAACAGTTAGCTTGTAAATACCTTCTTTATCTTCTTCCATATCTACCTACAGTAGTTTTCTTCCGCTGATTGTGAAATTTTGGCCGTTGCTTTTTGGGGGGGCATTGAACCTGACATCAATGGACGCGATCATGCTACGCCGGGACAGCAAAGCACAAGATGGCCAAACTCCTGTTGATTCACGAAAGCGTGATGGCTTTCAGCGTTTCCCCCATTTGCACCGATGTTGAGGCGTGGGTACTGAAAGCGGTGGCATTGCTGGGAACGGGCGTCGGCCCGTGCGTATGCGCAGCTAGCTGTGCGTTCATTTCCCGCAACAGATCAAGCACGTCACACACTATTCTAAATAGGTTCACATCCTCAGATCCGATCCAGTTTTTCGGTGCTTGCAGGCGCTGCCCTTGACCGGCCAAGCTTCGCCGCAATCCTTCAATGTGTTCCTGCATGTCGCCACCCACCGTGGCGTTGTGCTTCTGCCCCACTACCACGTTCAGATCCCGCCCGGTCGCCTGGTGTAAATCATCCACCGCCGCTAGGCTCGCGGATCCGCCCGACATCAGCTTGAGCGCGCCCAGCGCCTCGATCTTTTTCACACCACCCACCGTCTCGGTCGAATGGTCTTCCACCGCCTGCGTGTGGCTCTGGAACTGCTCGCGGTTGTCTAGGGCTTCAACCTCGCGCTTGATCGCCTGATCCCGGATCTTGCCATCAGTCTGGCGCAACCAGTTGCCGTCGGCGTCGACGCGCTGCTGGGCAGCAGCGCTGTGTTGCCACACCTGATCACCTTTCGGCACCTTCGGCATGCTCAGCCCATGCGGCAAGATCGATTGGATGTAGGGCTTGTTCGGCAGGCCGTAGGCAAAGCACACCACTACCCGCGTGCCTTCCTCCGGAAAGGCGTAAATGCCCATTTCCTCGCCACCGGTGGGCAGCGGCAAAGGAACGCCAGTGAGCGGCGGCATCGCCGGATCTGGTTCGTCATCCGGACCGAGTACAACAATATCCACGGCATAGCGCGGGCGGAAGTCGTCACACAGTCCAGCGTCCGCCGGCGCGTCGGCCACGGCGGTAACTTGGGCAAAGCGCGGCAGGTGGTAACCACCGGTGAGTTCGGGATATTGCCGCTCTACAGCGCGGCGGATTGCGTCTTCCATCGGATGGCCATCTGGTCGTTGGCAAGAGACACCGTGGTGATGCGCTCGCCGTTATTGATTGTTGCACCTGGGCGCAACCCGGGAAGGGCCGCGACCATCGCGCTCTGGTTGCCCTGGTAGCCGTCGAACAGCTCCGTGGGAATCTGCAGCGGCGCACGTGCGCCGAAAAAACTGTCGGCCCAACTGCCGGCGAACACTTCCCCGTTGCCCAACTGGTGCCAGGTGAAGTCGGGAATGCTAAACACCCGGGCGAGACTGTCCATCGCCTGGTAACCGGCGGCAAGGCTGTAGAAGTAAGGCGTTTTCACGCTGGCGTATGGTTGATCCGGAACGCGGAAGCGCAGCCCGGTCTGTTCGCTGATCTCGGCCAGCACCGCACGCAGATCCACATGACGCAGGTTCAACGGCAACGGGTTGGCCAGCACTGCGGCCAGCTCACGGCAGAACAGCACCTGTTCGACCGCATTGGCGGCCGTGCAGCGCTCGACGTAGCCGATAAAGTGCCGTTGCAGCGTGCCCTCGTTGTAGCCGATGTCCAGCGTCACCAGCCCTTTCAGCGGCACAGGGGATTGAACGGTGAAGTTCGCCCGGCCGGGGCTGGTAGCGTCCAGCCTGACGTCCTCCTTGATGAGAGCGATCTGGGCGCCGTTGATGGAAAGTATCTTGTGCAGCTTCACGTCTGCTCACTCCCGCCCAACCACTTATCCACACGTCCCAGCACCTTTTCGAAGCCGCTCAGCGCGGGGTTGTCGCTAGTTCCTTCGCCGTTGCCGGCACCGCCGTCACCGACCGGGCTACCCGGGGCGCCTTGAGCGTCTACCTTGTTGCCGGCGCGCCGGCCTTCGACTTTCTCCGGGTTCGATTCGCGCTCGCTCAGCGTGAATTGCACCAGCCAGGCTTTCAGGGTGTCCGCTTCCCGTGCACTGACGCCGTCGGAAAACTCCACCTGACGCACGCCGAAAGTTTCGGCCGTGTCGTTCACGATCCGATACAGGTGCAATTGCCCGCCGCTGGCCGTGGTTTCAGCCATGCGCATCAGATCTGTCAGCTGGGTTTTATCCACAAACGGAATCATCAGCGAGACGGCCAGCGTTTTGGGCTTAAAGCCCTTGTGGGCCTTGTCGGTGTTGCTGGTCTGGCCGGACATGTCGCCGCTTTCGATTCGCAGGTTGGCCGTGACCTTGAGGTTCTTGCCCTGGACTCTTTGCCCATCGAGTAGCAGCGTCATAGACCCACCAGTTCCTGGACGAAGCTCAGTCCTTCTTTGCTGCCGACCAACAACAGGCCCGCGCACTGAATCCATTCGTGGCCCGGAGCATCGCCGGACAGCAGTTCGCGGCGTAATTCGCCGGCAGTGCCTGGACCAATCATCCGCGCGCGCATGCTGACGTCAGGGTTGCCCCCGGCCAGCAGGTCTTTCAGGTCGGCCAATTGTTTATCTCGCCCCTGCTGCTGGGCGCTCTTACGAGCTGCCAGCGCTGCCAGATCGGCCAACGGCGAGCTGTCAGCGGCGTAGCCTTCCAGCACGGCTATCTGCCCCGCCATCGACTGTTTGGCAGCTTTGACCACCGTGCAACGCTCCAGCGGCAAACCCTGCCAACGCGGTAGAGTTCCGGCGCCGGGGATCTCCCACTTTTCGCTCTCCAGTTTCACCAGGTGTTGCGCCCGGCGCTCAGTGCGCACCAGGTCAGGGATCGGCAACAGAGCATTGAATCGCGCCAAGCTGCTGGCCAACTGTTCGAGGCGCGTGCCCAGGAACAGGATCGACAACGCGTACTGCGGCCCAGTCGGGCGCCCACTGTCGCTGGCGTCTTCCAGTTTCTTGGCGAGATGTTCCAGCGCGTTGGGCGCAGACAGAAAGCGCTGATAGCCCGCGCCCTGGCCAACGCCGCTTTGAAACGGTGTCACGACCAGGCACGCCGGGGCCTGCCCCATCTGCTCGGCGAGCGCTGCGCGTCCGGCTGCGATCGCGCCTTTTGCTGCATCACCGACCGGCCCCGGGTTGGTGTTGGCCAGTCCACTCAGGCCAGCCAGGCGCTGGGCGGTGCTGGCGAGTTCGCCACCGGCCAGATCCTTGGCCGCTGACAGCCCGGCCATCCACTGCGTGGCCTGCTCCGGCCAGCGCATCGTCACCGGTGCCCAGGTCATGCCGGCGGCGTCCAGGTGATGGCTTTCATTGCCTTCAGACTTTTGTCTTTCTGAGCCTTCGCCACAGCTTGGCGCAGTGTTTCCGCGTGCTGCTGCGCCGCTTGCCGGAAGCGCACCAGGTCAAGGCTGACTTTCTGCAGCTGGGCGATGGTGTGCGGCCGGAAGGCCAGCACCTGGTCGGCGTCATAGCACGGGTAAACGTCGTCCAAGCCCAGCAGCACCTGGCCGTTTAAATTCACCTGGTCATCGATCGCGCTGCTGTACCGGTATGGCTCGCCCAATGCGCTGGAGGTAAAGCCACCGGCGATATAAGCCGTGCTGCCGGCGGCGATCGCTTGCAGTTTCTTGTCCCGAAGTGCAGCCAACACGGCGTCGATGTCATCAACCCATTCGCCATTCTTCCAGACCTGATTAGGCCCGGGCTTCTTCATGGTGAAACCCGCCGGCACCCCTTCGAAGCCTTCCAATGTTCGCGGCTCGCCGGTGTCGGTGCTGTACACCACAACGCCGCCGAAGTAATCCACCAACTGCCAGGCCTTACCGTTCCACCACGCGGCTTTGTGTTCCGGAATCGCGGGCGGCTCCGCTTCGACGCATCCGCCAGGAATCAAATAGATGCCTGGCTCCAGCGGCGACTCTTCAGCCTTCACGGCACCAATGAAGATACCGAGGTGGTCGGTCTGGAATACGAGTTTGTCAGTCATGCTCGATCTCAATACTTGATGCAGAAAAGAAGGGCCAAGTTTCGCGGCCGGGTTTCAGCACCGCCGGCAGCGGCGACGGTTACACCGTGGGTGTGGTTACCTGCGCCACCTACGCCGACGTTGTGCGCGTGCTGGCCAGCAGCGCCGATACCGACGTTGTGAGCATGGTTTCCTTGGTAGTCAGTGCGCATAGGTCGACCGTCGGCGTTTTTACCGCCGCCGATCTCAAGTTCTGTCCATACGCTGCCGCCAGCGGGATAACCGACGTTCACACCGGCGCCGTTATCGACTACGCGAAAACCGTGGTCGTGGTTGCCTTGCGCATCCGTCCAGGCGCTGTGCACGTGGTTGCCCTGCGCATCTGTCCAGGCGCCGTGCACGTGATCGCCCACGGCTGCGGCCGAGGCGCCGTGCGCGTGCGAGTGGATCATCATGTCCTGATAGACGCCGAATGCACGGCCAGGATCCAGACCGCGTCCGTCGTCCCAGCCACGAGGGAACAAGCCGCGCATGTCAGGCAAGTTGAACGTGGTGGAGCCGTCGCCAGCGCCGTAGTGCGTTCCAAGCCAGGCAAAGAGTTGTGCGTATGTGGTACGGGACACAGCCGCCCCGTTGCACTTCAGCCACCCCTGCGGCGCCCAGGACATGGCGAACGCCGCAACCATCCCAGTCATCGAATCGCCAACCTGCTTTTGTAGCTTGTTCAGGGCGGCGGTCGACGCCACGATCTGGCTGCTGTTGGTTGCTGGATCGTCGCTGATTGCGTTGGGCAGATTGCCCAATCCGACGTCTTCTTTGGTGGTTGCCCGGGCGCGCAGCAGCGGATAGTCGCCGGTACGGGATGCGAGATATTTGATCAACGCACCGCCGACTGGCTCGGCGTCCCGCAAATCCACGATATTGCTGGGTGAAATGAAATCAGCGATCGGCACGCAGTAATGGCGTACGCCGGCAGCATCGGTGTAATCGGCCTGTTCACCGAATACCACTTTCCACACAGCCACCCGATCGTTCAACTGACGCTCAAGACAAACGTCCAGCCAGACCTTACCTACTGGAATGGCGCCGGGGACCGCTTCTGACTTCGCAATTGCCACGCGGATGCCTTCGACGTAGGCCGTGCCACCATTGATCTGGTAGCCGGTGTCTGTCTTTTCGAACATCAGCGAGTTACTGAAAAAGAACGCACGCCCGTAGAGGTTGCGATTGCTCAGACGCTCGCGCTCATCGATGCCGGCAAGGCGCACCGTGAAGTCATGCTGCCAGGTGCTGGCATCGATCTTGATGCCGGTCAGTTTCATGGCGCCGTCGAAGGCCACCAGAAAATTACGGGTGACGTTGTTGCCGATCTGCTCCGGCGGAATGTTCCTGCGCTTCTGTTGCAGAGGCACCGACGACGCGGCGAACAAGATGCCGTCGGCGTCCTCAAGGCCGACCCAGTTAAAGTCCCAGTCACCAACGTCAGACCCCAACTGTGCGCTGTACACCACCTGGTTCGGGTTCACGAAACCCGCGTTCTTTTCTGGGATGGTGTAGACGTGAACAATCTGCGCAGCCGGTGGCTTGCCGGCAGCGCGATCGAGCGGCGCGGTCGGATCAAGCCCGGGTACATTCGCAAAGATGAAGCGGCTGACGATCAGCGGTTTTTGCTGGCTTTGTTTAAGGGCGATTTGGCTTTCGCCGGCCAAGGTAATACTGGCGCTCACGGTGCGCTCCTACAGGCTGGCAACCAGCGTTTGCTGGTCGTCGTTGAAGTCGATCAGGGCAATTTGCAGCCCCACGGGGGTGATGGTGACGAAGTCGTAGCGCCGGCACGTTCGGCCGTACTGCTGGATCAGCACGCGCAGAAGTTCGGGATTGAGCGACAACTGAGCGTTGCTGAACTTCAGCAGCACCACGTCCCAATCGCGGTCGGGCTGGCGTTCCTCGATCTCGACGTAACCCACGCCCAGTCGCTCGAAAATGCGTTTCAAACCGGCAGTGCTGCCGGCGTCGACTGAGTTGATAAACGCGTACTTCACGCGCAGTCGAAACAAGGACTCGGGTTCGCCCTTGAAGCGCGTCACGTCCCGCTGCCAGGCCCACAATTCAAGGATGCTCATGTGGCAAGTGTCAGGATCGATCTGCGAGTAAGGCCAGCGCAGCCAGCCGGTGACGGTTTCCCACCACGCCTGTGCAGCCGCGACCAGTTTTGAAAGTTCGGTGCCGCCAAGCCAGAACGGCAATTTGAGTTTGATCATTGCAGGTTCACCTTCAGCGACGTCAGGCGCGGGATGTCCAACGCGCTGGTGATGTCGACGCCGGGTGTAAACCGCAGTGAGGCGATATCGGCGAACTGCTGATGCAGTTCTTCAGCGAGGCGACTGAAGCTGAAACGCGACTGGGGATAGGTCAGCGTCGGCTGATAATCGCGGGGCGTGCTTTCCCGAAACGCGGCCCGGATGAATAGCTCGATCTCAGTTTTCAGCGTCTCGATCTGCTCGGCGCTCAGGTTCGGTTGCGGCCAAAGCGTCATCGCAACAGTCACGGGCACTTCGGGCATGACCATGGCCAGCAGATCATCGCCGTGGCCATGGTTGCCCTGGTCGCGGATGTGCGAATTGATTTGCTCCAAGTAAGTCGCCGCCGGCACGCCCGCATCAAACAACACGAACGCGTTCGCACTGCCTGGGCCACGTGGTGCGCCGTGTTCGAAGTAGACGCCATCCGGTCGAACGCCTGGAAAGGCGGAAATCATGGCGCGATACACCGCGTCGGTGTGCCACTGGTTCACCGCCGAGAACTGGTTGCGCACGCGCAAACGCAGTTGGTCGTTCGGCTCCGGATCCGCACCAGGTGATTCCAGCCAACCGTCCTTGTTCACGACCTGGACAATGCCTGGGATGGGCACGGGCAGGATGGCGTAGTAACCCGGGGCGAGGTTGAAGCCACTGCCGGATTCGATCGCCTCCACCGGGACTTCCAGCTGCAGCTGGCCCACGACGAACGTCGCCGGCGCCGTGGTAATCAATTGGTACACGTTGCCGTTAATGGCGGCGGACTGCACCACAATGCCTTTTTCCAGCTCCATGACGCCGTCCGGTAAGGCGCGGGTGAACAGCAATTTACCGCGGGCTTTGGTGGCGCCTTTACGCTCGACGTTGACCGCCCAGGCGAGCATGTCCAGCCAGGCGTCCACTGCCGTTTTCACAAAGAAGTTCGGCAGCACCGTCAGGCACAGAAAATCCAACAGCCACAACACCGGTTTGGTCACCAGCGCGGTCATCACCCGCCAGAACGGCGAATAACTGCTGGTGTTCGCCACCTTCGCGCCCTGGGCTTCAACCTCCTTTTCCCACGCAGCCTTCAAACCGGCCTCGGTGGTCGGGATGCCGGCGTCGGCGATCACCTTTTTAAAATCGACCTGGCTCACAGACTTACCTCAATCGAACCAAATTTCAGGGTTTTCGCAGTGACCAGGTACACGCCTGGCTCCTGCTGGATGATCCGCGCCGTACCCGGCACCAGGCGTTGGTCGTCCTCCACCAACAGTTCCAGTTGCTGGATGCAGTCGCGCTGCCGCAGCCGATCGCGCTCGGCCACCAGTGTCACCAGCAACCCGCTGTCGCGGATCATGTGAGCGATGTCCTGGGCGATGCAGGCGCGGTCATCGACCAGCAGCGGCTGGTGTGACGGATCCAGGGCCAGGTCGTTGTCGATGATCAGCAGATCCACGTACTCGCTCATCCGCCGACCGCCATTGCGACCATGTTTTCCATCTCCAGCGGCGTCATAGTCTTGCCCGTGTGAATGTTCACGTTCTCCACATGCGTGCCCTTGTTCTGGCTGCTGTTGTTGTTCTGGATGCTGGTCAGCAAGCCGCCGGGCGGCACCGCTGAAGGGCGCGCCGGCGAAAGGCTGGGGATTGCCGCGTTGATGGTTTGCTGGGCTTTCTGCGCAGCGTTGGCGGTATCAGCGGCATTGGTCGCGGCATCGACGCCGGGCACTTCAGGCATACCGCCGAAGCGCGCTTCGATATTCACGCCCGGGATGCTGTTCAGCAGCTCGATTACGCCGTTTACGGCCTTGGTGAAAATGCCGACGATGCTGTCCCATGCGGCCTTGGCCATGCCTGACCAACCGCCCATTGAGTTAAACCAGTCGGACAGTTTCTGGAGCTTGTCGGCGACGAACTGGAACGCGGCCGTGTTCATCAGGGCGGATGTCCATTCGTCCCAGTAGTAGACCGCCGCAACAATGACGGCCACCAGAGCGAGAACACCGACCACAATCCACACCATTGGGTTGGCCAACAGCGCCGCGTTGACTAGCCAGATCGTGCCCTGCCACAGCAGCATGGCGCCGCGCACCAGGGCAAGGCCGGCACTGAGCGTATAGATCACGGCCATGTACGCCAGGATCGCCAGTTTCTGCAGGACGAAGCCGGCGACCGTGCGCAGGTTCAGCAACTGAATGACCTTCCACACTGATACCAAGCCCAGCCAGGTCATTCGTGCAACACCGACCACGACAGTCAGCAACGACATGGCGCCGACGATCGCCATAATGGTCAGTGCGGTGATGCCGATCACCCGGGTGATGTTGGGAAACAGCTGCGACCAACGCACCAGGGTTTTGCCGATGTCCACCATCTTGTTCATGAATGGGGTCAGTACCGGGATCAGCACCTGGCCAAACAACACCCGCATGACCTCGACCAGGGACGCCCACTGCTGCCACGGATCGACCATTGCCCGGGCCATCTGCTCAGCATTTTCGAGACCACGCACCTTGCCCAGTTGCTCAATGCCGTTGCGCAACCGATCGGTATCCTTGGCCAGTGCGCCGATCACCTGGGCGCCTTCGCCGCCGAAGGCCTCCATTAACTTGGCCCCGGCTGACGCGCTGGTCAGATCACCGAACTTGCCCTGCAGCTTGTCCAGAATCGCCATCATCGGCAGCACCTTGCCCTGCTGGTCGGTGAACTTCATGCCGAGTTTTTCAGACGCCGCGCCGATGTTTTCGAAGAACGCTTTGTAGCGTCCGCCGGCGTCGCCGCCCTCCATGGTGCTGCTCAGCGTGCCGATAACCGCCATCTGTTCGGCAAGGTCGACGCCCGATGTGGTGGCGATCGCGCCGGCCTCCTTGAAGGCGTCTTTCATCGCGGCGCCGCTGGTACGGAACAACTGCACAGCCAGCGCCGTTTGCCCGCCGAGCTTTTCCACCCACGCGCCCTTCCCCATCGCATCCGCTTGGGACTTCTGCAGGTTGTAGAGCGTGCCGACGTATTCGCCCATGGTTTCGGCGTCAGACTTGGTGGCCTTCGCCAGTAAGTTGCTGGTGTTGGTGAACGTGGCGAGCTGGTTGCCGGCGAGTCCCTTGATAGCGCCCTCGATCAGATAAGCCGAGGCCACAAAATCCTTGGCGTTCTCGCCGTAGCTCACCGCGAACTGCAGCGACTTGGCATTGAGTGCCGACAACGCATCCTCGGCCACGCCCAACGATCGGACGTCGCCCAGGGCGCGATTGACCTCCAGCGCCGGTTCCATGGACTCACGGATCCCGACCACAGCAGCGGTCACGCCGCCCAGGCCAAGCCCGATCGTCTTGATGTGTTTTTCACTCTGATCAGCAAGCTCGGAAAAACCCATTTTCACCTTGCCCAGAGGCGCGGTGACCTTGTCCTGCAAGCTGAGAATGAAAGCCAGGCTGGCGCTACGGTCTGCCAAAGTCGTTACCCGTTCAGCGCAAGGGCGATGCCGTTAGCCACGGCAAACTCCATGCGTCTCCAGTGTTCGTCCTCCAGCCACTTAGCCGTCCCCATCGCCTCGGGCGTGGGTTCGGCACCAGGTAGCCAGCGGTTCGTCAGGGCCATCAACTGGCCCAGTCCGTTTTCGCTTAGGCGCTCAGCGTGCTCGAGCGCTTTTTTACGATCACCTCAACATTGGGTGCGTACTCCTCAAGCAGCGCGCCGGCGATCTGCATCACCATCACCGGGTTGGCCAGCAACGGTTTCAGCGTGGCCTTTTCCTCTTGCTTGACGGTGGTCATCAGCAGGTTGTTGCCCGGGGCAACCTTGTTGGTTTGGGTCAGGGCGTTGAAATACTTGGTGACGTCGGCCGGGGTCAGGTTGAAGGTGAATTCCTGTTCGCCGACTTCCAGGGTGATTTCGGTGTTGTTCTGTTGGCTCATGGGGTTGTTCTCTTGTTGAGGTTGGGAAAAGTGGTGTCCTGGTGCGCTGGCGATCGCCGGCACACGCCACGGACATACTGCTGCAGTCCGAGAATCATTTGCCGGCTTAGGGCGAGCTGATTCCGGAGGGTGAAATAATCCGGTCGAGCGTCTGCTGCGAGTTCGGCGCGTCCTGCATCAGCCACGCGGGCGGTGCTGGCGGTGGTGGACACAGAACCGGCGGCGGGACAGGTGGCGCGGACATGCAACCGGCCAGTGCCATCGCCAACAGCGCGGCGCAGGCGCTCGTTTTCAGTGAGTGCATTGGTCAATTCCTTGGTGTTTCGTTGGTCAATCGCGTCCCGCTCGGCCAGCATCTCGCCGCTGATTCGGGCCGCTTCACGTAACCCGACAACCTCCGACTTAACGCCTTTCAGGTCTTTCAGCGCTTCATCGCGTTGATCCACAACCCGGATGAACCAATACAAGGGCACCAGGGCAGTAATCAGCATCACGATCAGCGCGAGCCGTAGCGGTGGAATCGTCATTTCAGACAAACCTCCACTTCAGCAAGGCGGCGCTTGTGCAGGCCTGGAACAAAGCGCTTGCGGCCTTGGGCGTCGGTCACGTACGCCCATACCGGTGTCTTGCCGTCCGGTGCCCAGGCCAACGCCCTGCAGCCGTCAGCAATGCGGCCGGCATTGATCAACGTCACCGCCCGACTGGCGCAAGTGCTGGGCACACCGACGTTGTGGGCATGGCTGGTCAGCGCGTCGAAAGTGTTCTGGCTCACGTCCGGGTTGGTGATGCAGTCGGCCAGCTGCAGCTGGGTTTTGCGGATCACCAGTTGCTCCACCTCCGCGCAACGATCGGGCGACCAGTAGTCACCGACTACCACCGGGAACGGGCTGGTGTGTCGGGTGATGCCCTTGCAGACAGTGGGCAGTCCGCTGGCCAACTTGTCGGCATAGACGGTGTTCTGGCCGCTGCCTTCCCAAGTGCCCAGGAAGATCACCAACGGAGCGCTGGCCAACGCAATCACACCGGCTTGAATCCTGCCGCGCAGGCTCATGGGAACCACACCCGCAACAGTGCCGGCACAACCATCTGCAGCACAGAAGCGACCACCGTGAGAATGGTCAGCAAGCGGCCGACCTTGGCGCCGATGTCGTTCACCGCGACCGTCAGGGTCTGCTGGCCAGCGTTCAGTTCCGACAGTTGCCCGGCCATGTGTTCGAACCCCTGTTCCAACTTGGTCACGCGGGTAGGCACTGTTTCGTGGCGGTCTTCCAACTCGCTCAGCCGGTGTTCAAATACGGCGAATCTCTGCTCCAGCGTTCCGAGGCGTGCGGCGTCAGTGGTCATCAGCGTTTACTCTGCTCAAAGCCCGTCTGGCACGGGACACACCGCGTTTTACCGCCCAGTGCCTGGCGCGCTGGCGGGATCTCGTTATCGCAGTCCTCGCAATGGGTCAGGCTTGGCCCGACCGGCACAGGCGTCAGCAGCTGGGCCTTGATCGCCTGGTCACGTTGGCGTTGCTCCAGCTCCTGGGCGCGGTCGAACCAGTCCACCATTAACGGATCCCCTCGATCTCGGTAGCGTCGAGGTACGGAACGCCGTTGATGTGAATGAAATCCGGACTGGTGACGTCAAACGGCACCTTGTGCTTGGTCTTCTCGCCGCCTTTTGGATCGATCGACAACAGGCTGGAAATCTTCACCTTGCAGCCGAAGGCCTCCACGCGCAGTTCCTCGTCTTCGCCGGCCTTGGCGAAGAACACTGCGTCAAACGGCTTGAGCTTGCGAAAGCTCCCAGCCGATCGCGCCGCGTCGATCAGCAATTGAAAGTTGGAGCTGTCTAGTTCCAGTTCGCCGGCAGCGGCCACGTCGCCCTCCACGTAACCGTCAGGCACGCCACGGGTTTGGGCCACAGCCGAGTTGTCGGTAATGTCCAGGGTGCAGCTCTCGACGTGCAGCGACAGATCGCCCAGGCTCACGTCGAAGTTCTTGCCGCCAATTTTTGCCATGGGGCGTTACTCCGTTTTGTCAGTGGAAAGATCCAGAGCGATGTTCGCCGTGAGGTCTTTCGGGCAGTTGAGGGGTTTGAGCTTGATGTAGGCCGCAACCTTGGTTTTGCTGAGCCATTCCAGCACCAGGTCACCGTCTTTCGGCGGCTCGATGTCACCGGGGAACACCTCGCCGTTGAACTTGATGGACTTGGCCATTGCACGCAGAGGCGCCATCAGTTGGTTAGTGTTCACCGCCATGCTGTTGGGGGTACTGTTCAAGCGGCGATCGGCTACACGGCGGATCAGCAGCGGGCGAATCAGGCGAGCGGCTTTGTCGGTGATGCGCAGGTATTCCACGACTTGAAAGTCACTGCCTGGGGTGTCCAGCATGTTGCAGTCACCCCAGTACACGCCTGGATAGTCTGGGTAGGTCTGAGTGACTGAGAACCGCGCCCGATCCAGTTCGCTGCGCACAGCGGACGGCAGCGGTATCAGCTCCATATCGATAGGGACGTCGCCAAGCCCCAACACCGGTCCGGTGGCCACGCGCATCGGACTATCCGCGATGCTGACTGCCGAATTCGCCAAACGGCCAGCCAGCACGCCCAGGTCATTACCGTGCAGTTGCGGCACCGGTGAAACGCGCGGCGCTGCCAGACCCGCTACCAACGCTTTTTGCTCGCTCAGGTACTGCGCCCAGGTCTGGTCGACGGCGATGCCGGCGGTGCTTGCCAGAAAGAAAACACGACGGCCGTAAGTGTTGTTCAGGGCGACGGCCGCGTCATTCATGGCCGATAGTTCGTCACCCTTGGCGACAGGCTTGGTGACGATTACCGCTTCCACCGACACCCCTTGTTGCTGGGTTTTCTCCAGAGCGGTGGCCCAGTCGCCTTCGGGGCCGATCGGGGCCGCCATGCAGGCCCAGCGCTGGCCACCGTTCAAACGTGCGGCGGTGATTTGGGTTTTCAAATCGCTCGCCGGGACGCCCAGGGCAGCGTCCAGATCGCTGTCGGTGTTCAGCGGAATGACCTGGCCGACGTTTTTGGCGGCGGGGCCGATGAAAAGAAAGTAACGCTCAATCTCTGTCACGGCGCCCTGGCCTAGATTGAGATTGTCGACGGTGACTTGACCGAGTGCCATGCAGTGCCTCGTTAGCGGGGTGAAGTTAGGATTTGTTGCAACACCTGGTTAATCAGGAGATTGGTTTCGCGTTCAGTTTCGGCGCCGATGAACTGGCGTTTCGGCAAGGTGATTTCCCAGCTTTGCGCGCCGGTGCTTTCGCTGCGCTGGTCGTCGAGGATCCGGATCAACAGACCGGCTTTGGCGTAGTTCACATGCTCCTGAATCCACGCCACCGACGGCCGGGTCAGCGTCTTTTTGCCCACTTGGCGCACACGGAAGCCCAACCGCCGCAAGCGCTTGGCTTGCTTGTCGGTTGCTGCCAAACCCGGTGGGGTCTTGTTCCATCGACGCATCTGCTGGGCGGTGCGGCGCTCGCTCACGCCGTTGTGCTGCTGCGCGGCGACCCATCGGGTCAGGGCGTTTTTCCAGCCCAGTTCCGCTTCATCAGCTGTCACTCGGGTGACCACCATCAACTTGGCCAGGCCGGCTTCCATCTTCTTTTTGCCCTTGCTGTCGCCCTTGCGTGGGGCGAAGGGCGTGCCGTCCAGGTTCTTCTGCTCACGCACGCGCTTGCGGCTCATCGTCCGCACGCGTTTGGTAACCTGGTTCAGCAGTCGGCGGCGCAATTGCGGCGGCAGACTCAGCAAAGCCAGTTGTTCGCGAACGCCCAAGCGTCCGCGAATGTCGAGTTCGAACGTGCTACGGCCGGCCATCGGTGGCCACCTCGCCGCGCTCGGCGATCCACAGGTCAAATGGGACGAAAGCCCATGTCTTGCCGAAGGCCTTGATCTCCCCATCCGGATCTTCGGACAGGAACTGCGGCTCAATGAATTCCAGCGTGATTTCCACGTCGAACAGATCGTTATCCAGAGGCTCCACAAGGAATTCCGGCGCCGGCAGTTCATGGCGGTCACGGTTGGAGTCGTGTTTTTCCAGCCAACTGCCGACCAACGCCATCATGCGAGCCGGATTGGCGGCGAAACGCTCCAGGACAATCACGGCGCGATAGTGCATATCGGCAAAGTGCATGCCGTCGACGTCGGGTTTCCAGATCAGCGAAAGCTTTACCTGCTCCGTCCAGCTGTCGAGTTGTTCAGGCTCGACCAGGCGGCGTTCCAACAGATACGCGGTCAGTGTCTGCAGCTTGGTCATACGATCGCCGCCGTGATTCGGCCGCGCCCCTGTAGCGAGCGAACCGCCTGCTGGCTGAACTGCAGAAACGTCTCGCCGCGTTCGGGCATTTCTTTGCCGGTGTTTTCGGCGCTTTCACGGCGGCTCACCGTGGCGAACTGCGTCAGCAAGCTGGCCTTGGCGCGGCAATACACGGCGCGCTTGTACGTCGCTGCGTGAAATGTGGAGTCAGGCAGCACCTTAGGGTCACCAGATTCCACGGTTGTGATGCCCACGCTCTGCCATTGGCCTTTGCGTTTGGACAAATCGCGATTGATCTCAATCATCGCGGTAGTCAAATCAGTGACCAGCATGTCTACCAGGTACTCCGCCGGCAGGCGGTAGCCCTTCTGAAACTCGGACACGGAGAGATTCGGCCAGAAGCCGTCGTTCTCAATCGCCTGTTCCACAAAGGTGGTGGGTTTCCCGGAAAAGCTCATTGCTGGCCGCTCGAATAGGGCGGGGAGACTGTTTTTCGTGGGGCTGGCCATGAATGGCAGACACACGTCCACAGTTCCCCGCTGGGGGGGTAGTCGGTTATTGAGCGCCGGTCACGGCGGGAGTTTGTTTGGCGATCGCCTTGCGGCACTTCGCAATGCGCGTCTCATTGCCGGCTTTCGCGTACAGCTCGGTGGAGCGTTCCAGATGCTGGAGCGCGGTTTCCCACTGCTCGGCCTCCATGGCGCGCATGCCGATCAACTTGTGGTACTTGCTCGGGATCTGTTCGGTCAGCTCCCATTCACCGTCGACACGCGGCAGCAGATCGGACAGGTACGGCTCCGGGCTGCGTTGCGCGTTGTATTCGGCGTAAGCCCAGTCGATCACTGCATCCGCAACGAAGGTTTGCACGTCGCGGCGCTTAAACCGCTCGGGCATCTCCTGGCCCTGCCCGATCGCAAAGTCCGCCAGCGCCAGACCGTCTTCGAACTGCTCGGTATCGAACAGCCAGACCATCACCTGCACCAGAACGCGATTCGGCATCACCAGACCCGAGTCCATGTAGCGCTGAATGAAATCCTGGTACTTGGGCAACAGCTCCTCGCGCTTGAGTGCCTGACGCCCGGCGAGACCCTTGATATCGCTCAGGCGCTGCAGATCCTGATCCAGAGAGGCTTCCATCAGCAGCAGGTGCTTTTTCGCGTTGGCTGGACTGCTCAAGGCTTCCGCCGGCGAATACGCCAGCGGTGCCGCTGCAGCAGCAATTACTGCAGCACTGCCTTGGGCCAGGGTGCGGCGCTTGTGGGCGAGAGCCAGGCTCACTTAAGCAGCTCCACGTTCTCGGTCAGCGCGATTTTCTCCAGTTGCTCGATCACATAGCCTTCATTGCGGCTGTTGTAATCCTCGACGCGGGAGCGTTTCGGGTTGTCCACGGTTTGCTTGCGCCAGCTGGAATCCTGGAAGTAGATCGACAGGTTGTCCCAACTGGTGACCAGCACACCATTGACCGGAAAGAACGGTACGCTGAAGCTCGGCAAGCCGCCGTAGGTGGCGATCACTTGAGCATCTTCGATGCGTTCTTTTTCGGTTGGCGTATCGCCCTGCTTGGCGTACAGCTTCGCTTTGTCAGCCGCCAACAGGTCGGTGCCGATGATGGCGATCAAATCGCCGCCGTCGCGCAGACGTTCATCCACCATTTGCTTGGTGTCATGGACCAGGGCGTCCAGGTTGGCGTAATCGCCATTCGGCCCCAAGGTCACCTTGCCCGCTTCCTTGCCTTCCTTCAGCACCTGTTGCGGGGCTTGCTCGCGCAGCTGCTGCAGCCAGCCTTTGTTCACGTCCTGCAGCATTGGATACGTTTCGATATCCGTCTGTGCAGCTGCTTTCAAGCCGTGGAAGCCGACCATGATGCGATCGAGGGCGATCTGTTTCTGCACCGCGGCGGAATAGCGCTGATGGAAGTCTGGAAACTTCGCCCAGGCGTCGATTTTTGCGTACGGCAGACCCACATCGGATTCGGTTGACGACAACTCGTAGGTGCTGTTTTCCAGCTCCGACGCATCCTTGGCTTCGCGATCGGTGGTCTTGGTGTTAGTGCGGCCGGTGACAGGACCGGACACGCCAATGAACACTTTCTCGCCTTTGATCTCGGTCACCGGAATGACGTTGATGCGCTGCAGGAAATCAGCTTTCGCGGTGATGGCGTCGTTCAGCTCCTGGGCGATCGACGGTTCAACGGAAAACATCTTGCTGGACAACGGGACGCCGTAAGTCTCGGCGATCGCCAGCTGCATTTCGGCATACATCTTGGCGCCGTAGGCGCTCAGGGAACGGGCCATAGTCAGAGTACCCGCGCTTTGGATTTTTCAGCGGGGCCAGCATTGCGTGGCAACTGACGGCCGTTGCTGGTGTTTTTCAGTTCGGTGAACTGCTTCTGCAGGTTGGCCAATGCCGCCAGCACAGCTTTGTTTCCGCCGCCGGTGCGCTTGAATTCGCGTTCCTCTTCGGCCGTGATCACGATTTCGTCCACCGCGTCAGTGACATCATCGATCGGGGCTTGATCGGGTTCCGGTGCGTCTTCGGCGGCAGGCTCGATCACGGCCTGAATGCCGGCGGCGACGACCAGCAGCTGGGCCAGCAGGGCTTTTAAAGCCGTGGCGGTAGCTTCATCCATTGGGGGTTTGCTCTCGGTTGGGGTTTGCGGAGTGGTTTCGGCGGCGGTGTCGTCAATGCCGAAACGCTTGAACAGGCGGGTAAACATTGCAGCCAGACGGCCGATCTCGCCCTGCGGCTCGGATTCGCGCAGCGGACCAAGCTCCAGCGACGCGGCGTAGTAAGCGGCGCGACTGGTTCGGTTAGAGAAATAGAGTTCCTGAGTGCCGAGGCTTGCGGGCGAATCGGTCACCGCCAGACCGGTCAGATAGGCCTTGCCGCTACCGGCAAAATTCGGAGTGATTTCAATGCTGGTAAACAGCTTCTGGCCCTGATCGTTGAGATACAGCAGGCGATCGTTCGGTTTTAACTGAGCTTCCAGCGCAATTTGACCTGGCTCCAGATCCTCGCCCTCTTCAACCAGGCGCACAGCGAATACGGTGCCGTGCGAGCCAGGCCAGCGCTCGTGGTCGCACCAGATCACAGCGGTGTATTTGGTTGGTGTGTAGGTCTCGGCGATATCGCGCAGTTCCTGGGGAAGGATCTCGCGGCCATCGACAGTCGGGCCGCTGGTGGCAACACGTTTCCAGTAGGAGACAAGGGAACGGGGCATGAGGGGTGACTGCGCTCAATCGTTGAATGAGCCGCCACGATAGGGAGCCGTTTGCCGCCAAACAAACGGTTGAAATTCAGCATTCTCCTATTTGAACCAGATAGGCGAGTCGCAGTATTTAACCCCGCGTTTCCAGGGTTTTCGCCGCATAGACTGCGGCGCATGAACTACCCGACCGAAGTTAAAGAAGCCGCAAAACGCCTTTACCTGCGCCGCTGTTCGGTGAAGGAAATACAGGCGCATTTGAAGCTGCCCAACATCCGAATCGTCTATTACTGGATCCGCCAAGGCGGCTGGGACGAGATGCTGACGGATGAAGAACCATTAAGCGCGGTCAATCGGCGCATCACACTAATTCTGGAAAAGATCGAGCCGCTGACGACAGCCGAACTGGACGAACTGGAGCGGCTGACGCGCCTACTTGAGCGCCTGAAAAAACTGGCCGCGAAATCTTCACCGGCGGCGTCGTCAGATCGTCCGGACGAGTCTCGCGGACGGCAACCTGGTCAACGCCGTGAGCGAGGCGAAGGCGGCGCCAATAAGCGGGAAAAGAAAGCCAAGAACGACATCAGCGGCCTGACCGAAGTGGATTTCCTCAATAAATTCATTTCGAAGATGTACGGCTATCAGAAAGAGCTGTTCGAGGCGAAACAGAACCCTCTGACGCGCCGTGTCCGGAACATTCTCAAAAGCCGGCAGGTGGGCCTGACCTACTACTTCGCCGGCGAAGCGTTCATGGACGCTGTGTTGAGCGGCGACAACCAGGTGTTTCTGTCTGCCAGCCGATCGCAGTCTGAGATCTTCCGCAGCTACATCATCCAATTCGCCAAGCAATGGTTTGATATCGAGCTGACCGGCAACCCGATCACGCTCAGCAACGGCGCCGAACTGCGCTTTCTCAGCACCAACAGCAGTACCGCCCAGGGCTATCACGGCCACGTCTACGTGGACGAATATTTCTGGATCCGTGACTTCGAAAAACTCAGCACCGTGGCCAGCGCCATGGGCACACACAAGAAGTGGCGCAAAACCTACTTCTCAACGCCCAGCGCCGTGTCGCACCAGGCGTACCCATTCTGGTCGGGTGAGGAATTTCGCAACAGCAAACGCGGCAAGAAGGCCGGCGGTGTATGGCCAAGCGAAGCGGCGTATACGCAGGGTGCGCTGTGTCCAGACGGCCAATGGCGCAAGACGATCACCCTGGACGATGCGATCGCCGGCGGCTGCGATCTGTTCGACTTGGAGCAGCTGCAGCTGGAGTACGACGAGGACAAATTTCAGCAGCTGTTCTACTGCAAGTTCATCGACAGCACCCAAAGCGCATTCAGCCTCAAGGATCTCGAGCGCTGCTACTCGGATCTGTCCTTGTGGGAGGACTACAACGCAGAGCTGGATCGGCCGTTCGGCAACAGTCCGGTCTGGCTGGGCTACGACCCGAGTCGCACCCGCGACGACGCCACCTGCGTGGTCATCGCGCCGCCGCTCAAACCCGGGGCGAAGTTCCGGATCTTGGAGAAGCACAGCTGGCGTGGCCATTCGTTCACCTATCAGGCCGCTCAGGTCAAGAAGCTGACGGAGCGTTTCAACGTCCAGCACATCGGCATCGATGTCACCGGCGTGGGTTACGGCGTGTTCGACCTGGTGCGCGACTTCTACGCCAAAGCGACGCCAATTCACTACAGCCTCGAGGCGAAAAACGCCCTGGTGCTCAAAGCCCAGGACACGATCCAAGGCAGTCGCATCGAGTGGGACGCCGGCTGGACGGACATCGCCCAGGCGTTCCTGACGATCAAGCGCGGCGCCACCAACAGCGGCCAGATCACCTACAGCGCATCACGCACCGACGCCACCGGCCACGCCGACATTGCCTGGGCCGTGATGCACGCGCTCGCAAACGAACCTTTGAACACCAACAAGCGGCGTCGTAGCCGCTACGTCACGAGTAACCAGACCAGCCATGGCCAACCGCAAACGCAGAAAGCAACACATAACCCAACCACCGCAGCAGCCCATGCGCTCGTTTACGTTCGGGGAGCCGGAACAGGTGTTATCCGGCAACATCGGCGAGTACGTGGGTGTGTTCCCCAGCGACGACGGGAAGATTTACAAGCCGCCAGTTTCGCGGGTTGGCCTGGCCAAGCTGCTGCGCGCCAATGCCCACCACGGCGCCATTCCGAAGTTCAAACGCAACCTACTGCTGCGTGAGTTCATCCCCTCGGCCGGCTGCAGCACGGAAACAATGGGCCGCGCCGGGCTGGACTACATGGTGTTTGGCGAAGCGTATTTTTATAACGACACCAACGCATTCGGCCAGGTGCTCGAGCTGCAGCACCTACCGGCCATCAATATGCGGGTAAAGGTCGACGGCGGTTACGTGATGTTGATGCCCGACAACAAAGAAATGGAGTTCGAACAGCACGAGATCTCTCATGTCCTGGACTACGACGTGGAACAGAACATCTACGGGATCCCGGATTACCTGGGCGGCCTGCAGGCGCTGCTGCTTAATGAGGCGGCTACCCTCTTCCGCCGGCGCTACTACAGCAACGGCGCGCACGCTGGTTACATCTTCTACACCAACGATCCCGACTTGACTGAAGAGGACGAAGACGAGCTGCGCGCGCAGATCAGCGCGAGCAAGGGCGTGGGCAACTTCCGCTCCATGTTCGTCAACATCCCCAACGGCAAGGAAAACGCGATTCAGATTATCCCTGTGGGGGACTTCCAAGCCAAAGACGAGCTGGAGAAGGTAAAAAACATCACCCGCAACGACGTCATCGCCGCCTGGCGAATGAACCCGGCGCTGGCCGGCATCATTCCAGAAAACACCGGTGGTTTCGGCGACATCGAGAAGATCGATCGCGTTTACACGAGCAACGAGATTCGGCCGATTTGTCAGTTGTTCAATCAGCTAAATGACAGGCTCAGAGAGGATAGGAGATTCAGCTGGAAAGCTGCGCCAGAACCAGCGGATATCACTACATGAAGTGCCAACCAGAAAGAAAACCACTACAGATTGTGGCAAAATGGTGGCGATCAGCTGCCCCTGGGGAGGGACATAATGAGAGTTGTATGCAACTGCGGACACAAGGGCCGGATTGCCTCGCGGGAAGAGGTAACGACAGCCTTCGTAAAACTATACTGCCAGTGCCTGGACGCAACGTGCGGGCATACATGGGTGGCCAATCTAACGTTCTCGCACACGCTCAGTCCGTCGTCGCAGACGTTCGAGCGGATGCTGATCGACCGCTTACGAGAAATGCCCAGAGCGAAGCAGCGGGAGCTTTTCGAGCAGTTGGGATCGCAGGCGGTGGCGTAATTACAAACCGCCGACGTACGAGCGCCGGCGATCGGGATCATTCAAAGAATGACGGTCAGCCCTCTACTTTCTCCTTTGGGTTGATTGCCAGTATCTCGGCCACTCGGCGAACTTGCTGTTGTTCTACGCGGGTGAGCCGGCGATACAGATCGATCAGTCGACGCTCGATTTCCGTGAGTACGGCAGCTTCCGACTCGGCGTTTTCGAGGGCGATGTGATCGTTCTTCTTGCGATCCAACATTCTAACTACTCCATAAAGTGCATTGCTGAACGGACTTTATGGGGGGTGAGCAGGTGCATTGGAATAAGAGTTACCCCAATGACTGTGCGGGATTGTTGCGAGTTAAGACCGATGCCGAGCTGCGTCGTCTGCCATGGCTTCTAGAAATCGACGAATCGCTTTTTGGTCATCGTCAGAAATCGTTCTGAATTGCTTGATTAACAGTTCTTCGGTGGGACTAAAGAGCTGACCCAGCGGAGTGGAACGCCTTCCAGTGAGTACATACGCCGCGTCTACGCCCTTCTCTTCTAGAGCGGTTACATACCGAAGATCTAAGGAACTCGCTCCCAATTCGTAGTTTTTTTGCGTACCCCTACTAACACCAAGTAGGACGCCAAAATCTGTTTGATTCAACCCCAAGCGCTCGCGCTCTTCCCTGAGGCGTTCACCGACACGATCCGCTATGAGCATTTTTTTAGTCACCACCATTGACTTGATCATTTTTTTGACCAAGAATCACCACAGACAAACGCAAACAAACACAAACGAACAGGGGGAACACTATGCCCGCCACCGTTACGCACGAGCAAGCCCGGGCGGCTCTCGATCGAAAGGGACTAAGCATCGCGGAATTCAGTCGGAAGCATGGGCTGAACAAAAATTTAGTCAGCGACCTGTTGAACGGTCGGATCAAAGGTCGCCGAGGGGAGGCACATCGAGCCGCCGTTTTACTGGGGATAAAAGACGGCGTGATTGAACAGTAATAGCGGCGCTCCACAGGGAAAAGTAGAAGTTGAAAAGTCCAATCCTAGACACCCGTAAAGAAGTCATGAGCGAGATCATCCGCAGCTATAACGGCGGACGTGAGGCTGCAGCAGCACGCCTGGGACTGAAGCTCAAAAAATTCGACAACCATGCCTATGAAAACGCCGGTTGCAGTCCTCTCAGCGATACCCATGTTTTCCTGCTCGAGCAGGACTGCGGAACACATCACTTACCCAATTACATTGCCTCGATGTATGGGGGACTGTTCGTTCCGATGGCTGATCCTGAAACCCTCGACAATGTCGAGCTTTACGCCCGCTCCGTGCAGGTTTCCGCAAAGCGAGGCTGTGTTGATCAAGCAATCGCCGCCGCTCTTGAGGACGGTTCGATCAGTGATGAAGAAGCCGAATTCATTATGGACGCGCATAACCTCCACGTAGCAGCAAGGCATGCAGAAGTGCTGGCTGCCATCGCCCTTTACCGCGCAGGGAAAATTCAATGATCAATTTGTCTGCAGCACCGGAATATCAAGATGTTCTGCAGAGCGCTGCGCTGTCGTTCCTCGAGCGTCACCACTGCGAACACCTAAGCGATGATCAGCAACTGTTCAGCCGCGCCGTTCAGTATCTGGTTGCCGACTACGACGTGACAACGCAGGTGGCTGAAAAGATCGTTCACCTGGCTGGCACCACGATGGTCGCTGTACGCGATCGGCAGCGTCTGAACATGCTGAGCAGCACGTCGACGCATACCGTAATCGTTGATCCGGCCACCGGCATGCAATGGGCCGTACCGGTCAGCCTCATTTACGAGCGGATCATCAACGCGCCAGACATTGGCCGCTTTCGCTTAGCCAACTCGTAACACCAACCCTCAGACAAATACCTGTCCCGCACTTCGTGGGTTTGGGTGAGCTGCGCCCGAAATCGAGGTTTCAAGATGGGAAACGCCGTAATTCTGACCACTCAGCTGCCGCCAGCGGAGGCCGAAGCACTACTGGCTGCGATGCGCGAGCAGTACCGCTTGAGCCTCAACGACTACTGGTACGCAGATGAATACCGGTACGTCCCGCAAGAAAAACGGCACAGCTCGATCCTCGAAAGAACTCCGGTGATGGCTGCTCAGAAACGCCTGATGGCGGCCCTCTCCCTCAGCCTCAAAGCAGTGAAGTAATCATGAAAGAAGATCTCCGCCACGACGTGTTGCAACGCCTCCAGTTCGACTTCGGACTGAAGCACCGCGTAGGCACCGATTACATGCGCGGGGGCACCTGCCCCAAATGCAAGAAAAAGGAGCTGTACTCGCGTTTCGATACCCCTTGGATGGTGATCTGCGGCCGCCCGGAAAAATGTGGCCACACCTTGCACGTCAAAGAGCTGTACGACGATCTGTTTGAGGATTGGAGTAAGCGTGCACCGGCGACGGACCAACACCCTAACGCCACCGCGCGGGCTTATCTGGAGTTCGCCAGGGGCTTTCGGTTTGAGCTGATCCAAGGTTGGTTCACCCAGGAAAGCTTCTACTCGCCAGACCACAACGCCGGCAGCGCCACAGTGCGTTTCGCCTTGGAAAAAGGCGGCTGGTGGGAACGACTGATCGATCAGCCGCACCGTTTCGGCAAGATGAAGGCGCGCTTCAAATCCAAGGACAGCTATCGCGGCGTCTGGTGGTGCCCCCCTTGCGTCGACCTGCTCGAGGTCAAGGAAATCTGGATTGTCGAGGGGATCTTTGACGCCATCGCCCTGGTGCACAACGACATCGCGGCCGTATCGGCCATGTCGTCCAACGCGTTCCCTGGCGACTCGCTCAAGGCACTGATCAAAACCCGTGAGGGCGGCAAGCTGCCCAAGTTGGTCTGGGCGCTGGACAACGAACCGAGCGCCAACGCCTATACCCGGCGCTGGGTCCGCGAAGCCCGTGCCCTGGGTTTTGTCTGCGAGTCAGCACAGATCCCGCAACGTGACGGCCGCAAGTCTGATTGGAACGACCTGCACCAGCGCTGGAGTTTTATTCAGGACGACACCAAGCGCGCCGAACAGATCGCAACGGACCTCAAACAGGCCCGGCACCAGGGCGCCCTGCTGCTGGCAGAAAGCGCAGCGGAAAAAGCCCTGCTCATGTACGACTGGAACAAGCGCGGGGAATTTCACCTGGGTTTTGGCAACCGTCTGTACTGGTTCAAGCTGGACATGGAGAAATTCAACCGGGCCATGTCCGACATAGAGGACAGCGAGAACCACGACGACCAGCTGCTTAACCAGGCGCAACAGCGCGAGAAGGCGCTGCAGCAGTCCGGTAGCGTCGTGGAGATTGCCAACTGCTATCCGCAAGCCTTGTACTTTCAGCGCAACGAAGTCACCGACGAGTCCTGGTATTACCTGCGCGTGGACTTCCCCCACGACTCCGAAAGTGTGAAAAACACGTTCACCAGCGGCCAGCTGTCCGCCGCCAGTGAATTCAAAAAGCGCCTACTCGGCATGGCCGCCGGCGCCATGTTCACGGGCAGCGGCCAGCAGCTCGACAAGCTGATGAAGGACCAGCTGTTCGGCATCAAAACCGTGTCGACCATTGACTACGTGGGCTACAGCAAGGAATACGCCTGCTACGTGTATGGCGATATCGCAATCAAGGACGGCACCACCTACAAGGTCAACAGCGAAGACTATTTCGAGTTCGGCAAGCTGCGCCTGAAAACCCTGCAGAAAGGCGTCCCGATCAAGCTGCAGCGGGACGGCAAAGACTTCAACGAGCAGTGGGTGCGGTTGCTGTGGACCTGCTTCGGCGCCCAGGGCTTTGTTGCGCTGGTGTTCTTTTTCGGCTCGCTGTTCTGCGAACAGATCCGCGCGCGTTACCAGTCCTTCCCGTTTCTGGAAGCCACCGGTGAAGCAGGTGCCGGCAAAACCACTTTGCTCAACCTGCTGTGGAAACTGCTCGGACGCGAAGGCTATGAAGGCTTCGACCCGATGAAATCGACCAAGGCCGGACGCTCGCGCCTGATGGGCCAAGTCTCAGGTATGCCGGTGGTGTTTCTAGAAGCCGATCGCCATAGCGACGATCGGGCACACGCGAAAACCTTCGAATGGGATGAGCTGAAAGACTTCTACGGCGGCGGCACGCTGGCCACCAAAGGCGTCAAGACAGCAGGCAATGAGACGTACGAACCACCCTTTCGAGGAACGATCGCCATCAGCCAGAACGCGGCGGTGATTGCCCACGAAGCGATCATGACGCGCATCGTCAAACTGCACTTCGTACGCCCGACCGTGACCCCGGAGAGCCGTGCGGCCGCTGACCAGTTGAACGCACTGGACGGCGGCACCCTCAGCCACTTCCTGTTGCGCGCCGTGGGTAAGGAGTCCGTGGTACTGGATCTGTTCGCCCAGCGCATGCCCGAACACGAAACGAAGCTGCGCCGCCTGCACACCCATTGTTTTGCCTGCAGTACGGCCTATGTCAGCGACCAGGGCAACTGCAGCAGTTGCGGTTATGACCTGCGCGGCTACATCCGCGTAGAGCGCATCAGCAAGAACCACGCCCAACTGCTCTCGCTGCTGGACGCGCTGCGCCTGGTGCTGAAAATGAGTGATCCGCAAGTCGCCGCCACGCAACGGCAAATCGTCCGCATGGCGATCGAGCGCCAGGCCTCGATCAGTTCTGACCACCCGGCCGTCGCCGAATTCTGGGAGGTCTACGACTACCTCGAATCCTTGAGTGAGGACCCTGTGGTCGACCACAGCAGTGACACGGCCGTGATCGCCATCAACCTCAACGAATTCTGCGAGCGCGCCGCCGAACACAAACAGAAGCTAGCCGACGTGGCCACGTTGCGCGACCTGCTCAAAGAATCGCGATCGCGCAAATTCCTCGACAGCAACAAGGCCGTGCACAGCGCCGTACGCGCCGCCTTCAACCACCGCAACCCCGTTTCACAACCCCGGCCGACCACGGTCAAGTGCTGGACATTCAAGGCGTAAAGGAGAGCAACACCGATGCAGATCCAAGTGTTTATGGGCAATGCCGGCGACGGCAATACGAGCAAGCTGCAGTGGGTACAAAGCCGCCTGGAATTCACCTGGCAAAGCGCGCCGATCATTCAGGCCGATGCTTACGGAGAGGATGGTTTGCTGCAGATTCTGGAAGTGCGGGTAGCCGCTGGCCAGCGCGAAATCCTCGTGGACGACTGCAGCAGGCAACAGATCTTGCGGGTACTGGAATGGCAATCATGTGTTGAGCATGAGCCGGATTTTGACGGCCTGGTGATCCACCTGGCACGAAAGGACTGAGCTTGAAAACAGTGCCGAGGAGTTGCAGCTCCTCGACACCCGACCACTTACGAGGACCATACCATGCAAGCACAGAACCCCAGCAGCAGCGGCACGAAGGCTACCACACCGGCGCGGCACCTGGTGGCGACCGCGATCATCGGCGCCGCCGTCATCGCCTACCTGGTGCATAAAACCCCTGAAGCCCGAACGCGCCTGGAAAGCCTCAGCCAGATGGCCAGCACCCTGGGCGACCTGAGCGAAACGGATGTCGCCGTGATCAGCCAACTGCTGGCCACCCCGGCCACTCTGGGAGCGTCACGCCATGACCAATGATTCTGCCGCAACACCGGTGCGCCGCTTTCCTTGGAACATGGATCACACCAGCGTGTGCGACCAGTGCGGCAAGTGGCGCGTCCAGGGCAATCACCGCGCCTGCAGCCGGCGGCGTCAGCTGTTGAATGCCCACCTGCGCCGGCACAAGCCCAAACCATAAGCCGCGTCCACCAGAAAACGCGCTTGCAGATACTTGGCCCGGAAACGGGCCTTTTTGTTTCCGATCGTCAGACTGTCGAAATATGAGTACAGCTTTAGGGGTTTACATGAGTGGGGTCGAAGCTCGCGGCAAGTCCGTGAGAATCTATTTTCAATACAAAGGGGAGAAATGCCGGGAAACGGTCCCGGGCAGCAACACACCGGCTACCGTGGCCCAAGCCAAGCGCCTGGCCGACATCATCGAGTACGAAATCCAGACCGGCACATTTGACTATGCGCGGCACTTCCCGCACTCCCCCAGGTTGGTAGAGAACACCTTTGGCCATTACCTGGACCTGTGGCTGAAGATCAAGGCCAACAGCGTCGCCGCCTCCAGCTATCGCGGCTACGCCAACAAAGCGGAGGTGCATGTGCGCCCGCGCTGGGGCAAAGTCCAGATAAACCAGATCGACCATCTGGACCTGCAGGAGTGGATTCAAGACACGCTGTCGAAAACGCTCAAGAACAAGACCATCCGCGACATCATCAGCAACGTGCGCCAGGTGTTCCGCCTGTACCGCACGCGGATGAAAGTCGCACATGACCCGACCGAAGGGCTGATGGTGCGTCTGCCCGATCCCGAAGCGCCGGACCCGTTTACCCGCGCCGAAATCCGCCAGATCCTCGACACTCCAACCCACCGCACGCAGGAACTGCTGATGGTGCAGTTCATGTTATGGGCCGGCCCGCGGGTGTCGGAGACGATCGCCTTGGCCTGGGAGGATGTCGACCTAGCGAATGGTACGGTGACCTTTCGTCGGTCCAAGGTCCGCGGCGCCTACCGGGTGACGAAAACCCGCCGATCGACGCGGCGGGTGCGCCTGCTGGCACCGGCATGGGAGGCCCTGCTGAAAATTGACGCGCTGACCCGCAAACGAAAAGCTGAGACTGTAGAGGTGGTCGAGCGGGACAACAAGACGGTACGGAAACACAAACTGCACTTTGTGTTCTTGAACACCAAGACCGGCCTCCCGCATGCCAACGACTTTGTGGTGCGCGATCGCTTCTTCAAAGCGCATTTGCTGGCCGCCGACGTTCGTTACCGCGGCCCTGGTCAATGCCGGCATACGTACGCCAGTCAGTTGCTGACCACGGGCGTGGCGTCGATCGACTGGATTGCTGAGCAGATGGGCCACACAAACGGCAACATGATTCGACAGCACTACGGAACGTGGATCAATGAAGACGGACCCGATGTGGTCGGAATGCTGCAAATGGCCTTGAAACTGTCGCCGATGACTGCCATGGATGAACAAGAAGGCAAATCCAGACTGCCTGAGCCCGGTCATCCGGTGTAGGTGGGGCTGGTCGCCGTGCTTTACAAAAAGGCCCCCGCACTCGCGCCAGGTATGGGGGCGATTGGATATAGCCTGGAATCAAATGAACCAGTCATGTATGGCCCCTATCGGACCTGAGCGGACGCTCACAAACGACTGCCCCTTATCATTGGCAAACGTTGTCCTTGCCTGCCTCCTGTCGACGCTTTTGAACTGTTGTCGCGTAACTTTGCTCCACAAACAAACTCCCGATAAGTGACCGCTATGAAAATTTGCAAGGATCTTTTTTCTTCAGACGAGGAAGCTAAGCTCATTGCCTATGCTTCTTGGCACAAAGCGTTGGAGAACTGCACGCTCCGAAAAGAGTGTCCGGACGCTTACCACGATGAACTTTTGCGCCAAGCGGATGAAATGGACAGACTCGGACTCATCGATTGGCGAGAATGGCGAGGGCTGCGGCGTGAAGCTGACGAAGCCTATCTGCGCGCTGTTGCAGGCTATGACTTCCATGACTGAGGGACATCACGTCTGCAAACAGACACTCCATGCGAGAGCAGGCACGAGTGTTGAACCAAAAAATGGCAAACGCTTTTGCTTGTCCTTGCGCGACATAGGGTTCATAACAGGTGGATTGCAAGGAACGACAGAGCCTGTACGCCACATGTCGAGGCATAAGACCACGCGAGGACCAGATGAAAAATAAACCGGTTACTTCTTCTGCCTGGCATGAGGCTACCGATCGCAGCAACGAACTCTTCCAAGAAGCAGACCGTCTCAATGCCATCGCCTACGAGTTGCTAGCACATGCTGCAGACTCGCCTGAAGCCATGGAAGATTTCAAAAAAGCGCGAGCCGCAGCCGACGCTAAAAGCCTTGAAGGCAAAAAAGCCTGGGATCGAGCGAGGGCCGTATTTAGAAAAAAGCGCTGAACGCTGGTACTCCGCAGACCAGGCCTCATTAGCCTCAAGCGCTACTTCTAGGAAAATCCTTGATCGGGGCGCCTACTGACCGCGAACCTTACTACGCTTGAAGGCTTACCGGCCTGAATGGCCATAGATTCACGAATTTCATGGTCATGTTGTCACTTCCGAAAAAGTCCGACGAATAGTTGAATTCCGAGCAGCACGCGTAACTCACATACTCATGAGCAAAAGGAGAAATACTCATGAGTGCTACATATTTCGTCGAGTATCTGCTCCACGGGAAGCCCAAATCATTTGTCATTCGTCTTCAGGAAATGAGCAACGCCGAAGCTTGGCAATGGGCAAGCTGCGACGCGGGGCTCACGCCAATACCGAAACCTGGACGACCGCCCTTAAAACGGTTTTCCAAACCGCTGGCTGAAAGATATGGCATCAGTGAAGTGAAATGGCGGGAATCCGCCGCCATCGTATGGGGCGATGACTAAGCTTTTGATTTACAGATGATAAAGACCCATGTCGCAGATACGTCGCCCAGTCAGCTATTTTGGCGATCGATGGTTATCTCGCAACTGAGGCGCGTCGACCTCCGGTAAGGAAGTCGGCCATCCGGGCAGATGACGATTACGTGTCGGCCCGTCCAGCTTAGCCATTAAGTGTTTCAGCCTCGCCAACCGTTCATGGTTCACCATCAACGCTTCTAGGAAATCTCGGCGTACCTGATCGAATCGAGCAGCGTTTAACATTGCCTGTTCGAAGGTAGTCGTTGGCTCGCTTTGATCCTGATCGGTAGTCCCTGACGGCAAGCGAAGCATGTAACTATCCTCCTGCGGAATTAAGCTATTCGAGGAGGGCAATTGCCTCACTGTAGGTAATCATATGGCGCACTTTCGTTCACGCAACACTGGATCGATCAGCGGATGAGGGGAAGTCGGACGGTAAACAAGGTTCCACGCTCGGTTGTGGAAACAACGTCAATCGTCCCGCCATGGGCCTGAACGATTTCCGCAGCAATGAACAAGCCTAATCCCAGACCAGCAGATGCTCCCTTTTCATTCGCCGCGTATGTTGAGTAGCGCGCCTGCGGATTGAAAAGATGAGGCATGACGCTTTCGGGAATCAATTCGCCCCGATTTTGAACGCTGAACTCCCACCATTTGTCATTCCGGCACAAGGTGACGCAGATAGGGTGATCCAGATCCCCGTGGAGAATGGCATTGCTGATCAGGTTGGTGAAGACCTGCTCGATTCGAGAAGGGTCAAATGTCCCTGTGGCTTCGATAGTATGTAAGTCGATATTCGCTTTCGGGTACCCCGTGCGGAGCTCTTCTACCACCGATTCGCACAAGACTTTCAGATCCGCTTCTTCCGGATGTACTGGCAGACCGTTGCCCAGATTGCACCGCGCTAGATCTATCAAATCACCGACCATCTGGTTCGCTCTGCGACAACTGACCCTTATCTGGTTTGCCAGCTCTCTGTTTCTGACTGAAATGTCCCCACTTTCACAAAGTAGCTCGCTTGCCATAAGCACGGCCCCGAGTGGCGAGCGGAGGTCGTGACCCAGCACCCCTAGCACTGTCTTACGGGTTGACTCTACCGCTTCACCATACGTCGCAATAGATTCTATCAACGCCTGATCAATGGCCTCGTTGAAGCGAATCATGTCCTGAATATCATGGTCATCGCTTGCGCGTTTGTCGGCGAGCCACAAGCGCAGCACAGTGGATCGGAGAGCGCGATATTCCGACACCATCTGATCCATAGTGAACCCAGCAACGAACCGTGTCATGGCATGCGTTTGGGAGGGCGTGTTGTCGCCCGCAGAAGGGCCGCGCCCCTCGGATTTTGCGATCTGCTGCGACTGGGACTGAAACGATTGCATGTCCTGGGCCACCGTTGTCAGTATGTGCTGCGCGTGATTCCGCAACCCCTTCTCATCCATGGTTGGCTTCCCCGTATCCACAGTGCGGGCGAAACGCGTCCAAGCGG
>Ga0209795_10000358_pt1 | contig 37923 bp, 38 predicted proteins | sample AgamicOrMarz_FD_187166 | JGI IMG/M metagenome (GOLD analysis project Ga0209795, IMG submission 187166) | Agave microbial communities from Guanajuato, Mexico - Or.Ma.rz (SPAdes) (version 2) | ecosystem: Host-associated > Plants > Phyllosphere > Phylloplane/Leaf | place: Guanajuato, Mexico...
TTTTACTAAATCCATTAAACGTAAATTTCAAGTCTCCATCTTTCGGTACATCAAAGGTTGCAATACCCTCTTTCTTCTCTCCAGCTGGAACATCTCCGTTAATGTGATTTTCAGTTGCTCCGGATACAACTGTCGCAAAATACTGCGTATCACCCTTCTCAACACCAAAATGCACAAGCTCACTAATTTTCTCTGATTTTTTTCCTGCATTCTCAATAGTAATATTTATGGAAATGAACTGTCCGTTTTTGTTTTTAGATAGTTCGCTATCAGGAACTACTTTAGGAGAACTCACCGTAACGTTAAGATTATCTACTTTAATAGTCTCGCCAATTTTTTTTGTAGTGATATTGTGAGCATCTTTATCTTTTTCTTTGTCAAATTTCGCATCTCGATTCAGTTCTTTTACAGGTTCTTCTTTTTTTGTTGTATCCTTTTCTTCAACTTGTGCTTTATCTCCGCTTGCTTTTTCTGTATCGCCACTAGAGCACGCTGTTAATCCTAAAGACAAAGCCAATACAGTTGTTCCTACGAGCCATTTGTGTTTTTTCATGATATCCCTCTTCCTACTAACAATTATGTATAGTGAGTTACTAATAACTAACTCTTTATCCAAGAAACAGGATATACCAAATCCCAGCAACTGTCAGTAGGTCATTCATACCATTTCCCAATATATGTTTAGAACTAGGTATATAGTTATCGGAACCACCGTAGCTCATTCTGTTAATTAATCAGAGTAACATTTGCAAAAGAACCCCCAGACAAATTTCTATACAAAAATTTTATCTGTGGGGTTTGCAAACTTATTTTCGGCTCACATTAATATAGGTTTTACCTCTTTCATCAATTACATTGACAAATAGCGGACGATACCTTAAATTAATCTCCTTTTCATCAATACTATAATTTCCATGTTTTTCACAATTACTTTTATCCTTTTCATACGTAATGTACACAGTAGCATGTAAAAAACCTGGCAACACATACATCTTTTTAATACCTTCAACAGGACATTTTTTATATGTGTAAAAAGTCATTTCATAACTAAAAACATTGTTTGACTTTAAGGTGAATTTATTTATGTTTTCTCCGCACATGCCCAAATCTACAGTTGGCGTTCCATCGGGACATATAAAATCATTCTTAGGTTCTATTCCCAAACCGGAACTTTTATCTAGAAGGTTCATTTCCACTGAAGAATTCACCAAATATATTTTAAGAAAGAATACTATACAAAATGCTATCACAGCGTAAATAAACACAGTACGCACGCCAATTCTTTTTCTTTTTTTCACAATTCACCTCACTGTGCTAAAACAACGTTGAATTATTGTCATAGTTTAACCCATCGATTCCCTAACCACGTATGTATATGCGTCCAACCGCTTCCATTACTTAATTCACCTACAACATTAACCTTTTGAGGTGCTAAACTCTGTGCAGTAGCGTAATCATAACCCGGAAGCGTATGCAAAGATACTCTCTTTGTTAGTTCTATTTGTTTCGTAATATCTGAAATTCTACCAGGAGCATCTTTTGTTGGTTTAATATACTTTGGACCCATCCATGTTTGCACTTGAAGAAATTCACCTTTACGTTTTAATATCTTCAGCGTTTGAGGGTTCAAAGTTCCACCATTTACCGAATCAAGAGAAGGCTCATTATATAAATTTAATCTTTCTGTACTAGTTAAATAAGCGTTATACTCTTCTTCTACAAAATCTGGTTTTACAAATTTAACACCTAACCAAGTATTAATTGCATACCAATCCCCTACTTTATATAATGCATACAACTGTTGAGGCGCTACTGTAGCATTACTAACAGAATCAGTCGAAGGTAGGTTATGTAAATGCAGGCGTTTTAACGTTTCAATTTTTGTCTCTACTACTTCTTTTTTACCCTCAAGATAAAAAGTAGGTTTTATATAAACATCTCCTAAATAGCTTTTTATACGTATCCAGTCGCCCTTTCTCTCAAATGCATTCACTGTTTGTGGACTAACCGTAGCATTCGTTTTAGTTGATTCATCAGCATCACGGTATAACGGTAATTTTTCAAATACTGTTATTTTTTGATTATATACCTCTGCCTTATCCTCTACAGAAGTTCCATTTAATTCAGCCTGAGCTTGCAAAACATATTTCTTGTAGTTGTTAACTAACTTTTTGTCTTCTTTAATCTCCTTTAATGTTTCCTCTATGTAACCAGGAGACAAAGAATAATCACTTCCTGGCGGATTGGAATATGGATTGGTTTGCGAATAAAAGATGTAATTACTCGTGAAATCTCTTGTTTCTAATATGAAAGAAGGCTTGCTTGTATTATTTGCATCAAAATAAAAATTTAAATTTCTATACTCATCTAATAAATAAACTCCATTATGGTTCGTTTTGTATATATCAAAATACAGCTTGTATTTTAAGTTTTCAAATCGTTTTTGAAGTTCATTATCTTCTTCCTTGTCCTCATTTGTATAAACTTCGTACGAAATACTATCTAGTTCTTTTAATGTGTCTTGTATAGAGGTGAGCCTATCTAACAATGAACTTGTTAATAACTGAGCGTCTTTCTTGTTTTGTTCAGGCGCATAGAAATTAACCTCTTCAACTAAATTTGGTATTTTCGAACTCCCCATTTCTTCTAATAAGGCAATATAATATTTTTTTGCTTTTTCCACTATTTTAAGTTGTGTTAAGATTTCTTGATATGCTTCTATGGCATTTTCCCTTGTCGTAATGTCCTTTTCAGCTATTGGCAACACACCATCCATGTTATAGACTTGAATTTTATCAATTTTTAATTCTGGCACATTTAACTTTATATACCCTTCATTATTTATAGTTGTATATGGTTCTTCTCTAAACCCACTATCAGAAGTAAGTGTTGTTCCTCTATACCCAGCTATCCTACTTGTCCTATCCATTGATACCTTGTTCATGTCATATCTTGCATCTAAGGAATTTCTAATAGATTTTGAAGTAGTATCGCTCATTGCTTGAAAAGCAAATTCTTTATTTTCGTACATCCTTCCAGAAATTTGATTTAATCCTTTGACTGCTTCAATTAATAAATTCTCCACGTCTGCTTTATTTTCATTATTAAAACGGACATTATCTTCGAAGACGGTTTTTTCATATGAATTTTTCAAAACCTCCCGTTGCTGTTCGTATTCATTTTCAATATCCTCGGAAAAGCGAAGACCATCAATTGCCAGTGACCATATTTCATGTGCCTCTATACTTTTAAAAGTATTTAATACAGGAAATTCTGGTTCATCTAATACAACAGTTTTAATTGATGTAAAATCTCCTGGCAAACTTGAAAGTGCTACTCCATAATCTCTTGTATTATTAAATAGCTTAACTTCCTTGTTGTTTACAGTATATGTTTTATCCTTAATCTGTTTAATTTCTTTAAGGTCGTTATTATATTGGTTTAATAGTTGCTCTTCAGTTGCTCCTTTGGGGTTATAATAGGGCATTTCATCCCTAGTAGTAGATATTTTAATCATATCTTTCATATCTTCTTTGTACTTGTGAATATCTACTATTGCAAAATTTAAAACATTAATTGCTTCTTCTTTTGAAAGCTCATCATCAGCATTAGCAATTTGAGAGTAAAACAGAGAAGCACTCGCTACTGCTAACGATATAAACATTTTCTTCATTTCATCACTTCTTTCGTTTTAAAAGACTTACAAACACTACCATATTTTTCTTGTTTGATGAAGAAAAAAGTAAAAAAAGAACAATTGAATAATTCAATTGTTCTTTTATAAGTAAATTGTTTCTTATTAACTTACTTTAGAATTTTGTTGTTTATTACGCATCATATAAGGAACAAATCCAGTTTTCTGCCACTCTTCAGATTTCCAAATTGTATAGTTTTTTACTACAGTCTCATTTTCAAAGTGAATTTTATCACCTTCTACAACATATTTACACATATATCCTTTGTAATTTACAGCTTCAAAAAATAGTTTTTCATTTTTTGTGTTTTTCAGGATTGTTTCAACTAAAGGCTTGTAATAAGTGACATCTTTTAGATTAAATCTACAATATTCTGCCTTAATTTCCTTGTCAAATGATTCTCTTCTTGCTTCCAGCCATCTAAGTTGGTACAGTTGCTCTACACGCTCCTGACCGATATAATTTTCAAAAATCTCTTTAAGTCCACTTTTAAGTTGAGTAGGAATTTTTTTACCACAATTTTTATTATTTTTCTTAAAGAGTTCAAGTGCATCTTCTTCTGAAACAACAGTTGGCAAAACTACTTTCCATGCATTACTAGTAATCCCACGCCACTCATAAGATAGATAAGGATATTCTTTTTCGAAATTTTGATAAATGGCTATCATTTTATCTGCTGGTTTTCCTTCTAACCTTTTCTTCAATTCTTCAATTACAGAAAATTTGTCTGGAAGAAAATAACCTGTTGTTTCATAGCTCTCTAAAACTGTGACCTTACAACGAGGAGAAAATTCTCGAAATCTTCTTCGAGCATTCCCTTTTTCATTGATAACTTCCATATAATAATAATTAAAATCACCTTGGTCACGTCCATCCCAGAAACCTTTAGTCGCAAAATATCCTTCAACCACAGCATTACTGCCGAAGTCAAATTCAACACGGATTCTATCTCCTCTTTTTAAGACAGATAAATCCTTAAGATACTTTTCTACTACCTTTGTCGTTTCAGGTATAACTGGCTCAATAAAAAATGAATTAATTGTTAAACCGTTATTATCAGCAAATAAACTAATCTGTCCATGTGAATTTGTAACTACTTTATCCTTTTTTTCAGTTCTCATAATTGATTACCTCTTTCAATATTTTTTCATATTATAAATGACTTTTAAAAAAAGAGAGGTTTTTTATGAAAAAAATGTAATTTATAGTTTTTACAACATTAGTTTTTATAACTGGAGGATTACACATGCATATTTTAGAGGAAAATCTTATTGTCTTAGATGTTAAAGTAACTACACCTGAAGAGGCTGTTCTGACGGTAGGAAACTTTCTATATGAAAACGGTCTGGTTACTAAGCAATATACTCAATCAATATTAAGTTACTTTGAAAAGGATATTAACTCTTTCCTTTTGGGAGATATGACGGCTGTTGTGCACTCAAATGAGTTCAACGAAACATTAGATAATGCCCTAGTATTAATACGTTTAGAACACTCAGTGAATTTTGGAAAGATAACCAATCGACCTGTAAGGTTATTATTTGGACTAGTAAGTACAGATAGCGAATCTGATATGCAACTTCACCATCATGTTCTTGACCTATTGCATAACAAAAATGCGTTTAGCGCTCTGCTTACTGAGAAGACATCTGAATCACTGTATGAAGTGTTAAAAACTCACACGTTTAAAGAATAATTCTTGTAGATAATATGGTTATTTTTTCTTTTTGCGGTACCTTTCGAACTATTTATCTCCAAAGGGGTTTTTAAAGCAATCTATCTCCTTTATACTGGTAAATGATTGTCATTAATTAATAATAATGGTAATTTATATTACATAGGTTCATTTGTATATCTTAAAGATGAGCTAGCAAGAGGAGGAGTATTTTTGAAGAAAATAATTTGGACAATTGTTGGTTTGTTAGTTGTAGTTGCAATTATTTCTGCTGTTATAATGAACATTAACAACAACAAAACAAAGCAAACTTTAATGCTAAAGAAAGATGATTTAAAATCAGGTGAAATAAGTGATAACTGGGAATCATTTAGAAAAGAGCAAGGAATGTCTAACAAGGACGCAAAAATTAAAGATTTCAATTTGAGTTTAGATAAAGATAAAAACATCTATTCTCTGCAATTTACGATTATTGATAACCCTGACAGTAATTCATACAAAGTAACTGACTATGAGAAATGTTTCGGTTGTGACACAAAATCAGAGAACGAATTGAGTGTTACTAGTAGTATAAAAGATAAAAAGCCTGCTTCGTATGATAAATTAATTAGAGCAGATGAATTTTTCTCAAAGTTAGACACACTTAACAAACAAGATTTTTTAACTCCAAAAAACTTTAAGTACAGCATCGTAAATTCTACAGGAGCATACAGAGGCTCTAAATTTACAGGAAGTTACTTTGTCCTTGATGGTAATAAACTAAGCAAGCTTGCCGAGTTAAAAGACCCTGAAGAAAATTATGTAGGAAATGATGTCCAAATCACTGGCAGCAATGACCCTGTTAGTTATCAGACTGCAAATGGAACTACAAAGAGTGTAATTATCGCCAACTACAAAGAATAGTTTACAACTTTAAAAGACTTCAACTAATGAAAATTTTATTAGTTGAAGTCTTTTTTATTACTTTTATATGTGTAAACCCCTTCTAAAAAGAAGTTTGAACATAAACATTTTACGTCGTCTGCTTGCAAGCTTACTTTAGGTCCGATTCCATTAATAACAATGGTTAACCATCCGTACGGTGAAACATTTCGTACGTAACCGCTCATATTTTGATATTCTCCTGCTAATATTGCAACTTTCTCTTGACCTTTATATTCTCTTGCTTCCATTTCAACTTCACCTCTACTAATTTATATGAAAGTATTTTACGTTTAATGAACCCTTCCTACTTTCCGTGTTCCTATCCTTTTAACTACTCCTAGAGGTTTCTCTTATATTTTTAACAATACAAGGCAATACAGCTATTGAAGGAGTTTATATATATGACAATGCCTTATATTGAAATTGGAACTGGAGAACCTATTATTTTCTTACACGGATTAGGGAACAATAAGCACCTTTGGGACTTACAACATGAATTGTCTTCTACTTACAAGCTAATTATTCCAGACCTTAGAGGTCATGGAGAGAACCCTCTAAAGACTAATATTACACTATTTAATTTAGCAGCAGATGTTTTTAACTTAATGAATACACTTTCAATTGATGAAGCTACTATCTGCGGTTTATCAATGGGTGGTTTAATTGCATTTGAAATGTACAAACAGCAACCCAAACGCGTTACTTCTCTTATTTTAAGCAACACTACATCTTATTGCGTTCCATGGCTCATTAGCCCTAAAGTATATGAAAATATACAGAACAACAGTGAACAAGATGTATTAGATTACATTGTAAATCATTCACTACACAAAAAGACTGATGATACAATTCATTCTTCAAAGAAAAGTTTCACCATACATAAACAGGCTTTTATTGAAGCGTCTAAGAATTGTTCCCAAGCTAATTACTCTATGCTTTTACCTTGTATAAAAGTGCCTACTCTTATTATTAATGGCATCTTAGATAAAGTTACGCCACCCATACTGGCATATCAAATGAAGTCTGGAATCCCGCATTCACGCTTTCGTTCTTTAAAAAGCGGGCATTTATCAAATATCGAGAATCCTAAAGAATTTAACAACTTAATCAATGACTTTATGCGAGATAAAGAAGTTCTAATATCTCGCCCTTTATCTCTTTTTTACAATTGATAATTTGCTGTTTGGCTTGCCCTTTAGTTAATTTGTATGATTACATTTAATTATACTAAAAAGCGAGGAAACATTAATGAAATTTAAAGATTTACTTAATTTGAATGACCACTATTTATACATACAAGACATTAAAGAGTATGGGCAAAACACACTAGAACTTATTGTTGAATTCCACTATATGTTCCCAAAGACTCGGGAGAATAAGTTGTTTTCGCAAATTTATAAAGACGATGAAAAACCTGTTGTAAAAATTACATTCGATTTTTACATAGCATATTCTGTTTTAAACGAGTCCTATGTAGTTCAGGACCGTTATGAAAAATACAAAGGTGCTTTCTTCCGTTTATACAAAAAGTCCAGGTACTTAGATTATATTAGCCTTGGAACAATTGCCACTTCAGACTATCCTGGACCATTTAAACACTACGGGATATGTGCTCTAGACCACATAATTGACGTTGTTTCAGTGGAAGAACCCATTATTGAAGTCATTCAAAACACTTAACCTCATTGCAACAAAAAGGAGCATTATCTAATAATGCTCCTAATGGTATTTTTACAATTATCTTATATTTAAGTGCGCTAGACATTAAACCTCTAAATTACGAGTCGTAATGTCCTTACCTTGCCATCCTAACTCACAAAAAGGACTATATATATCTTTTTCGACTTCTTCCATGCTTTCGCCATATTTTTCTAGCCATTTATCAGCTAATCGAAAAAGTTTAATAATATTATTTCGGTACCTCATTATAAGCTCTTCTCTCGAAAGATTGTGAACTTCACCTGTTTCCTCCCAGTGAATTCTAGCTTCTAACGAACACATAGCTGCTGTACCTCTTTCATATGCTTGCACTTTCCATCTCGTATGCATTTCAGGCACTACATATACATATATTTTCTTATTAACCTTTTGAAAGAGCCCAAATCGTTCACTAAAGAAAAAACCCTCAGGTACCTCAAGTTTTAACGCTTCAATTAAATTCATAATCATATCTTTTTTACTATTCATTTTGACCTTACCTTTTTTAATATATTCTATCATTATTTTTAATAATCCCTTTATAAATATAAACAAGATTATTTTCAATACAGAAGGATTATTTTCTTTTCTTTTTAAATCAATACTACTAACTTGTACGGAGGTTAATTATGAAACTAGAAACTATTTATAAGAACACGGATTATACTACTGCTCCCTCTGATATAAAAGAAATATTAAACGAAGTATCGTTATTTGATTTTCACCGAACTAGAGATGGAAAACGTCAAAGCTTTTATTTTCACTTTACCTATAAAAACAAAAGTTATGTCATGAACCACTCTTTTATCTATGAGTGGAAAGGTGTTAATAATTGGTTCCGTTTTAAAGGCGCTTTATTTTTTACAAATCCATTAAAACTAAAAAAGTCTCAGTTAATCGAATTATCTGCTCAATTCATGAAGTCAGTTAACACTTGGAATCAAATAGCTAACTAATATAAATATGACTATATAAAAGATATATATTAAGTATATACTTTTTATAATATAACTATATATTGTCTATATATTGACTATATAGTTTCTATGTACAATCTTTTAATCGTAGTATTATACTGACTTGCAATAACCTCATATACACAAGCTGCTACTAATTAATTCGTAGCAGCTTTTTTAAATTACTAAACTCGATTGTGTCTCGCATTAAAAAACCCAACTGAGCATTTCGCCAAGTTGGGTTACATTATATTATATTATCTCTAATTTCATAGGTTGATTTAAAAGGTCTTCAGGTGTGTTACCTATAAACGTCATCATCCCTAGTTCTTTGTTATACACACATTGACTTAATTTATAACCTGGAGGAATAGCAGCTACAGGCATTTCACCCGTGTACTTATATTTTTTCTCCATAGCTTTTAAGTCTTTGTTTTTAATTTTACCCTTACCTTTTCCGTTAAACCATTTTCTCATTTCTTTTTGATATGGTTTTCCTTCTTCCATTAGGTCCAGATATAAATGACCGTCACCTAATATATGAATTGATTTAATCCATTCTTTTGGCACTCCTCCACGCACAGCTACTGTACCATGATGTGCTAATGAATTTTCCCAAGTCAAATCAATTTTTAATTCTCCGTTCTTTTTAACTGCTGCTTTAATAGCATCTTTCACATACTTTGAATACAAAAGGTCTTCGTCGGCAGCTAGATATTCCTTAGGCACGACAATTTCTAAATAAATCGGAAACAACTTTCCATTTATCCACCATTGTCCCTCTTCTTTTTGACTCCAATCTTCTCCATATTTATTCTTCAATAACTGTTCAACTGAATTATAAGCATACCAATAATGCCACTTATTTGTTAGATACACAACATCTTCGTTTGCTAATGCTTCTTCTTTTTCCCAGTTGTTATTACCCGTAATATTTCTTGGAAGAATTCCGTTTTCTAAAATAGAGTTTAAGTAAAATGTATTAGTTCCATGGTAGAGTGTAATCGTGTCATCTTTATCTGCACGTTTTCTCAACTCATCTATATCAAAATTCCGAACTTGCTCCATTAAGTATTGTTTAATTGTATTTTGTAACGATTCTGACATAACATTCATTTCTCCTTTTTTTATTTATTTTAACACAAAAAAATTATTGTTGTGAAACTCAGTTACAACCCTATTCCGTCACGAAATTTCTGTGAGCACAAATGAAAAAAGCGCCTCAATAAGACACTTTTATTCTAATTAAATCTATTATCATTTTTCTTCTTTAAATACTCTATATGAATAACCTCGTGGAGATTGCTTCCACTCTTTTTCTTTACCTACCTTTACACGACCTAAAGCCATGTCCATAGCCATTGAATACATAGCCCACAAACTATCTGTTCTGTCATAATTAAGGAAGTTATTAACTCGGACCATAGGTTTAAACATATATTTACCGCCACTAGCACCTTCCACTAACTCACCTTTTGTAGATGATATAACGATTGTTGTTTCAGCAAGGTATTCTGCTATTTCTGACCACTCAACTTTTGCAATCTTAATATTTCGGCGGATACATTCGCCTAGATAAATACCTAGGACAACCGAAACTTCAGGCGGAGCTTTCTTTGTAGTTGAACCTTTTTCTGTTTGAGGATTCTTTTTAACAAGTAGAGCATTCCATTCCTCTTCTTTTTCTACAAATGGGTACATTTCATTAAGCTTTGTTTCTATTTTTTTTAGTGATTGAGGTGTATAGTTCAACTTAACCCCTAACATTTGTTCAAACATACCTCTTTTTTCATCTATCGATTTAGCCATTTCTTCCATAGTAGTTGGTTGATTATTCATTACAAAACCTCCATTTTTTTAAATGATACCACGGTTTATATGTTTTTAGTGTTTTATTATTTAGAATACTCCCTTAGACTCTATCCAAAAAATGAACTTTATCACTGAGCCCTTCTACTTAAAATTAATTCAACACACCGGTATTTATGGTGTTATAATATTTAAAAATAAAGGAGAATTTAACCAATGAATAAGGTTCACAGAAAATCAAAAACTATATGGAATTTAGGCACCCTTCAATTTACTTTTATTCTATTTTTAGTAGGGTGTGCCATATACTTCGTGTTTAGCGAATATGCAGTTGCAAGAAAAGCTTTTTTTCTAATTTCTATAGGTAGTGTTTTATATTTACTAGTTAACTTACTAAAAAACTCTATCACTTACAGGCAAACAGGTTATCGATTAACAGGAAACGCTGTTATTATCTATCATGGAGGTTTTACAACTTCTGAGTTCACTGTCCCTTTAAGCAAGGTACAGCATTTGGATATGGAACAAACCTTTTATTCTAGATTATATAACTTGTATAAAATTACGATTTATACAGGAGGAGATAACCACACAATTGGCTTTATTACAATAGAGGAAGCTACAAAACTTAAGAACATTATTATTGAATTATTGGCTCAAGAAGGTGGTAAATTCAATGATTAAGAGAAGAGACCACATGATAGAAATTTTGTATCAAAATTACTATCAAATTAAACATTTCTTCTTCCCTATTCTTGCTTTTGCTTTATCTTTTCTAGGAGCAAACAGTAAATACAAACCTATAATTATAACAGCTTTTATTATCTTTTGTATTTGTGTAGTAGTACATTCAATATTGGCTTGGCGCAATAAAGTTTTTGAGATTAACAGTAACCACGTTAAAATTTCAAAGGGTGTTTACAAAAAAACTCATAACGAAATTCCCTTAAGTCGTATTAAATCTATTAACACAAGCGACTCCTTGTTAAAACGTATGTTTAACATTTCTGATTTCCACTTAGAAATAATTGGTGGAGACGAGATTTCCTTTGTCCTAAGTAACAGAGAAATTAAAGACTTAAAAAAGGACCTGTTTTCTCAAATTCCCGAGGAGTCTAACAAAGTAATTTCACAAAGATTAAACCTTTTAGAATACACTTTAATAGCTCTTACTAATGGAAAGTTGTATTTATCGTCACTTTCTATCTGTTTTGCCATGGGTTCTTTTATAACTAGCCACTTTGCGGTTCAACTTGGTCTTACTACTAAGGAGCAAATGGTTCATCAGCAAGCTGATGAAAGAAGCTTTTGGAATAAATCCAACGAAGCTCTTAGTACAACGCATGCAAGCGAATGGTTAATTGTACTTTACGTGCTACTGGGAATCTTTGTAATAAGTTGCATTATAAATCTTATTGTTTCTTATCTTACGTACAGGAATTTTAAAATTAACAACAATGGTAAGGAATTGACCATTCAATATGGAATAATTAACAAAAAGAATTTTGTAATTCCAGTCTCACATATTCGTTCTATTCAAATTATTGAACCATTCTTATTTCAGTTTTTTGGATATGCTCAGGTACGTGTTGATAACATTGGAGTAGGTCAACAGAGAACAGCCTGGTTAACTTTAATGCCTGCAATTAAAAAGAAGAACATTAAACGTCTATTAAACGAATATTTAAGTCAGTTTGATAATGTGAATATAGAGTTAAGACCTGATAAGAGGACTATTCCCTACTACTTATTAACACATGTTTTTAAGCTTTACAAAGTTATCTGCATAGCTATTCTCTTTTACTTTTCTCCAAAGGTGTCACTAGCGATTCTAATACTATTCATCTTTAGTGGTTTTATGAGTTGGAGACATTCCGGTTTAACTTTTAATCAGAATTTCTTAGCTTATTCTACTTCAATATTCTTTAAGAGAAAAACTATTGTTACACTAAAGAAATATGTACAAACTACCGGCATTAGAAAAGGTATTTTGACACGGAGAAACCAAAAAGCTCATTATGTTTTTTCTCTTTTTTCAGAGTCCGTAATGGAGAGATATAGATGTTCTTTCTTAGACAACTACAAAGCTAATGACTTTTTAAACTATATTACAAAGAATAAAAATTAAATATCTACAAAAAAGGTTGAACGTATCATTTAACGTTCAACCTTTTTCAATTCATTTATAGTGATAACTAGTAACTAACTTTTAAAAATGAGAACACAAAATATTAGCTTTAACATAAAAGTGTTCTCATTAAATTTTACTTCTTAGTCTTTTTTTTGTGCACTTTCATACAACTCAATTAAAGAGTATTCTAATTCTGCATAAGAATCTTCAATATCATCGACTTTTTGTCTTTGCGTTTCAGATACTTCTAGTACGTCTTTTATATGTGCCTGAATACCTGTAGTAACTTCTGCGACAAATTTAGATTTATCTTGTGTTGTATTAGAATTCCCCTCTACTACCTGCATTAACTTTTTATTTCGTTCGATTTCATTCATGACATGGTTACTATTAACACTAATTTCTTCGAATACTTTTAACATTTGTTTCGTATTTTGACGGCTTCCATGAACTGCTTCTTTACCTAGTTCAATTTGAGAGCCTACTACTTCTGTATTCTCTTTTAATTTATGTAAAATACTTGATACTGACTGAGCAGCAATTTCAGATTCATTAGCTAACTTCATAATCTCATCAGCTATAATATTAAAGGCTTTATTATCCCCTTCAATTCTTTGTGCTTCAATGGATGTATTTAGAGCTAGGAATTTTGTTGATTGTGCAACATCAGAAATAGATACAATAATACCCTCTATTTTTTCATTCTCTTGAATAAGGTTTTCCATTGTTGTAGCTACTTGAGATACCGTCTGTTCAAGTACATCAATTTCTTCATCTATTTCTTTAGATTTTTGTTCACCATCTTGAATGGTTACAATGCTTTTATTCATAAGCGTGCTAATATTATCAGCTACTTTAGAGGCTTCTACAACACTTCTATTTGTTGACGTTACTGATTCATTAATTTCGTCCATATTCTTAACCTGTTGGTCTATTTGGCGAGCTACACCAGTAAACGTAGCAGATATTTCATCAGATATTAAACTTGTCTCTTTAATATTTCCTTTTAACCTTACGCTAAAATCGTCGACAATATTATCTTTAATATTATCAAGAATACCTTGAACTTTTTCTTGTTGTTTTTTCTCTTCAATTTGACTTAAATAAGCTTGCATTTGTAATTTATTAAAGAAACTTGCTTGGAATACTAATAGTCCCGTACATAATACAGTATATAAACACATAGCAATTAATTCTCCTGATTCCCATCCTGGGAATGCGTCTTTACCATCTACTAAATATAAAATGATTGTAAAAGCTAATTGTATAATTCCTGTAAATAGTATTGGTTTTTTGTGTTGATAGAAACTCAACATAATTATATTATAAAACACCATTAAAAAAGTAAGTGTATGGTCCTCTTTTTGAATGATTGCAAGCATGAAAAGAGTTACTCCAATACTCCCATAATACGGAACTATTTTGGCAAATCTAGGGTTCTTATTAAGTAAATGCAGACCTAGCAAAATCCCTCCGCCAATTAAAATAATCATAATTATAAAACTCATGCTATCCGCAGACAATGTATTTGATAACACAGAAAGCCCTATACTAAAAATCCCCAACTTCTCCAGTAGTTTATTTCGTTCTCTAAGGATTTCTAGCTGTTTTTCTTCATGCAAAGAAACTCATCTCCTTATTATTTGAAAATAATTTATAAAGTTATATACCTAATTATTTATTTAGGTAGAAAAAACAGAAACTTTTTTCGTACACACTTCCTTTTTAACTTTATCCTTTAAATAATTAACGTTTCAATTGTGATTAATATTAGTTTTTCTTTTAGATTTTTACATAAATACAAATGAAATTTCAGTATAACTTTCACACTCCTTTTTAGTACTACCCTCTCCTTGAACACACATTTATTTTTTGCTAACTTTCTATTTTTTAAAGGGATATACCAATAGGCACTGTAACTTGAAAAATAGGATGGTGAACACACTTGAAAAAAGGATTGTTTATAAAAATTTTTATGCCTTTCTTAGTCATTTTTTTAGTATCATCAAGCATTATTTCCTATACTAGTTACAAATTCTCAAGTAACTTGCTTCAGAAAGAAGTTTTGAATGCATCTACGAATATGACAAAACAAACGAGCAATTTGTTAAACACATATTTTAACAACTTTGAAGAACAGATTAGTGCAGCTTCCAATTCTAAAATTATTCATAACCCTAAAGAAAATCGAAATGAATTAATTAATGATTTTGGAAGATATGTAAAAGATTCAAATTCTTTAATGCAAGTTTACTTTGGAACTCAGTCCTATAACGACTTTATTTCTTATCCAAATAAACAACAAAGTAAAGGATACGATGCAAGGACAAGAGATTGGTACAAACAAGCTGTTAGTGCCAATGGAGCTATCATTTTTACAAATCCTTATAAAGATGCATTAACAAATGACATGGTTATTACAGTAGCCAAAGCAGTATATACAAATAACAAATTAACTGGTGTTATTGGTTTTGATGTCACCCTGAAGAAACTGAATGAAATTGTAGGAACAGCAAAAATCGGAGAAACTGGTAGCACTTCTGTTTATGATAAAAACGGGATTGGAGTTTATCTAAAGGATAGCTCTTCTATTGGTCAAGATTTAACAAATACTCCTGAATACCAGGCAATAAAACAAACTGGCAATACCGAAGGGTCTGTAACCTTAAAAGATGCAAATAATAATGAAGTATCTTCCACATTTACTACTCAAAAGCAAACTGGATGGTTAATTGTAGGTAGCCTAGAAAAGTCAGAACTTACTGATAAGAGTTCTGCAATTGCACTTCCTATTCTAATTTCAGTGCTTATATCATTGATTTTATCTACCGTTATTTTCTTCTTTGTGGTAAGAAGAATAACTAATCCAATTAAAGCATTAAATGAAACAATTAAAGAAGTAGAATCAGGTAATTTTTCTATTAGCATTACATCTACTAGTAATGATGAAGTTGGAGAATTAACAAATAGCTTTAACTCAATGATTACCAGAATAAGAGATTTAATCTTAACAATTGAAGAAACTTCTACTAATGTTAAAGATGCATCCAATTCATTATTAAGAAATACAGAAGAAAATTCAAAAGCAATTGAGGAAATATCAATCACGATGAGTAAAATAGCTGACGGAACAACGACTCAAACCACTTTGACTGATAAGAATTACGAAGTTGTTTCTGCGTTTGCTTCTCATCTTGAGGATGTAGGTCACAAAAATATTGAAATGGAAACAAAATCAACTGGTTTATACAACCTATCTTTAGAAGGACAAGAGAAAATAAAAGTATTAAGGAATCAACAACAAAAAACAATTCAAACTACAAACGATATGGTGAATGCGATTCATAAGTTAGATGCAAGTTCAAATAACATTAATTCAATTGTAAGCACAATTTCTAGTATTGCGGACCAAACAAACTTATTAAGTTTAAACGCAAGCATCGAAGCTGCCCGAGCTGGAGAATTCGGAAAAGGTTTTGCTGTAGTAGCTGAAGAAGTTCGAAAACTTGCCGAAATATCCGGGGAATCTACTCATGAAATTGCAACATTAATTGAAGCTATGCAAGCTGAAACGAAAAATGCAATTAAATTAATTGAAACAACTCTTCAAGTTATTAATGAGCAAGACAAAATTGTTAATAACACAGAAGATACTTTTAACGAAATAGCAGAGACAATTCAATTAAATTCAGAAATGATTAAAGAAATTGGTCAATCTGTAGAGAAAATCTTAAATACAAAGGATGAACTACTTGAGTCTACAAAAGTCGCTTTTGACATAACTCAAGAAACAGCTGCTGCTACTGAACAAGTAACTGCTTCTGTTGAAGAACAAAGCGCTTCAATGGAATTGTTAACTGATTTAGCTGTAACTTTAGATAAACAAGCAACACTTTTAATTGATGAATTTAAAGATATTAAGCGGTAATTAAAAAAACTTCCTAATCACATTATGGATTAGGAAGTTTTTTTCACCTGCATTTATTTATGAAACAATTCTTTCACTATAAACTTAAGTATATTTATTAGAAAAAAATCCCTTATTATCCAAGATTCAAGATGACTTTAAGGACTTAAAAGGTAAAGGTAGACCAGTGGCATATTATAAAATGTAACAAAATATTACTGTTTTAAAGTTCTGTTTCCCCTTCTTCTAATTACGTTTTTAAAGGAAAGTAGCATTTATAACAAACTGCAAATAGTTATTATTTTAGAGTGAAAAGTTATTTTCGCATTCTTATTGATTTTTTCCAAGAAAACAGTATTATAACTCAAATTGTAAAAGTTGTTTTGAAGGGAGGTTTTTATATGTTTGAAAAATTGAACGAAGTTCATCTAGATGCTTTAAAAGAGGTTGGAAATATTGGTGTTGCAAACGCAGCTACTTCCCTATCTATCCTCTTAAATCAAACCATTGATATTAAAATACCCTCTGTAGAAGTTATACATATTGAAGATATATGTGACTTTGTAGGAGGAGAAGAACAAATTCTATATGCAGTTTTCTTTCAAGTATTAGGAGGAATGGAAGGTAGCTTTTTCCTCATCCTTAAAGAAGACTCTTTAAATAAACTTTTGGCAAATCTACATAAGAACATTAAGGCAGCAGATACAGAAGAAATGAACAGTTCTTTATTAAACGAAGTGGGAAACATTTTGGCTGCAAGTTATATTTCTTCTTTATCAGATTTGATGAATTCAAAGCTTATCTTAACATACCCTCAATCTGCGAAAGATATGGCAGGCGCTATATTATCCTATGGTGTACTATCCTATGGAGAACTTGGGAACGATGCAATGCTAATTAACACATCTTTTTATTATGGTGATGAGCAAATTGAAGGCTATATGATTTTCCTTCCAGACCCGTCGTCACTGCAAATATTTTTTAGGAAGTTTGGGATTGATTTTTAATGAAAACATTAATAGTTGGAATTTCCGATTTAGCAGTAGGTAAAAATGATACAACCCTTCAAACCAACGGTCTTGGTTCATGCGTAGGTATTGTTCTATTTGATAAATACTCAAATATCGGTGGATTATTGCACATTCTTTTACCTGAATGTACAAAAGAAAACGAAGAAAATAAAGCTAAATATGCAGATACAGGAATCCCTTTATTAGTTGAAACCATGCTATTAATAGGGGCAAACAAACGTTATTTGCGTGCTGCAATTTACGGCGGGGCTGATATGTTCCAATCATTCTCTCGGACCTCTACTCTTTCTATAGGTAAACGTAATATTGAAGCTACAAAAAGGTTATTAAAGGAATACAATATTCCTATCATGAATTCAGATGTTGGAGGTAACCAGGGTCGAACAGTTATATTTAATTGTGAAACCGGAGAAATCACTATTAAATCTCTAGGTAAAACAGTCAGAGAATTCAAATTTTAATCTTTTAAAAATACATCCAGCGATACTATCACTGGATGTATTTTCTTTACTAATTAATATTTAAAATTTTTCACAAGTCTATTTAATTCGTTAGCCATTCCACTTGTTTCTTCTGAGATAGCTGAAACGGTTTGAATTGATGCTGTTGACTCTTCTGATGAAGCAGAAGCCTCTTGTGAACTTGCAGCAATATTTTCTGAACTCTTAGCTAAATCTTGCACTGATTTTAATATTTCATCAGCAGATGCAGCCCCATTTTCAGTTAATTCTTTGATTTGTTGTGTTTCTTTTACTGTATCTTGAATAGCTGCTAAAATTTCTTGCAATGATTGACCTGCCATATGAGCACTTTCTACTCCTTCACCAACTATCGTTCTACTTTCATCCATTGCTTTCGCAGAACGTTTAGTTAATTCACTAATCTTTCTAGTTAAAGCTGCAACTTGATTAGCTCCTTCATTTGACTTCTCGGATAACTTTCTTACTTCATCTGCTACCACAGAGAATCCTTTTCCATGCTCGCCAGCTCTTGCAGCCTCGATTGCCGCATTAAGTGCTAACAAATTAGTTTGTTCAGCAATATTAGTTATTGTTCCGGTAATATTACTTATCTCTTGTGAATACTGCTCAAGTTCCTTAATAACTTGCTGTGTTTGTTCAGTTTTTGCTTCAATATCATTCATTCTTACTGATAACCCTTCTACATTTTCTGCACCTTTTTGTGTAGTCACCATTGTATTTTTAGATATTTCACTACCTTTAACGGCTCTTTCTTGAGTTTCACGAAGCAATGCATTCATTTGTTCAATAGACTCTACTGCCTGTACAGTTGCAGCTTGTCCTTTTTGAGCTTCTAAAGCTACATTTTGAACAATCTCGTTTATTTTTTCAGAAGCTGCTGTTATCTCTTCTATGGAAGTAGCTGTTTCTTCTGAAGAAGCTGTTAATTCTTGAGAAGACTGGCTTACAGAAGAAATGATGTTATTAAGATTCCCTGACATTTTATTAAGCGATTTAGCTAATTCTCTTGTTTCATCTTTACTTTCTACAATTAACTTTTCTCCTCTTAAGTCACCTTCAGCTACACTTTCTAAACGACGCTTCACTAAGTTAAGAGTTTTAGAGATTGAATTTGCAATGTAATAAATAACACCGAATCCTATAACAATAGATAAAACAGTTACAATAAGTGTTGTATTCAAGATGTTTTTTGCACCCGCATTAAAGTCTTTCTCATATGAACCAGCTGCTACAATCCATCCCCATTTAGAAAATTCTTGTGAATATACTATCTTAGGCGCTGTTTTATTGCTATCTGGCAATGTCCATTCATATTTAGAAAAACCATCTTTTTTTGCATTCTCTACAACCATTTTTCCGACTTCTTTCCCATTTGCATCTTTAGTGTTATATATATTTTCTCCCTCTTTATTTGGATGAATTAATAGCTTTCCATCTGGCGCAATTACATATAAATAACCTTCTTTACCCAAGTCAACTTCTTTATTTATCTCTCTAGTTCCATCTGTTTTTTTTGTACCAAAAATATTATCAGCTGCTACTTTTTTTGCATCATCTAAAGTAATCTTTCCTTTCTCAACCTGGTTGTCTAATGTTTCAAGTTGAATAATTGCTTCTTTTGTTGCATTTTTCAGTGCAGTTCTACCCATATTATCTAACTCACTTGTTGCCTTCTGATAGCCAATTACACCAATTAAACTATTAGAAATAAGCAACAAGGAAGTCGATACAACTAAAAATCTAGTTTTAATATTCATTTCTTTCTCTCCCATTTTCTTAAAAAAATAAGTCTCATTTTCTCGACTTTCCTTTTATAACACTTTTTAAAGAAAAGACAATTTTAAAATTATTTTTTATTCCAATTCAAATTAAAACAGATTAAATACTGAATTATTGCCGATTAAATGAACCTATATATGTAACGTAAAATTGGTTTAACATGTTAATATTTTTTAATACTCTATAAAAAAAACCGCAAATAACCCCAATTGTTTTTGAAATTCCTTTACACTGTACAAAGAACTAGTATTTGCTTTAAAATGGATATTACAACTAAAAGAGGATGACATATATGGAATATTTGGAAAGAAAAATTAAAATTATAGGAACGGGTTCGTACTTACCTAAAAACCAAGTCAATTCAGAAAAAATAGATACTATTATAGGAGCTTCCAAGGGATGGTCCGAGAAAAAAGCCGGTGTGAAAAACCGATATTTTGTAACAGATGAAACATCATCTTTTATGGGAAGCGAAGCTGCAAAATTAGCTGTAAAGAATGCGGATTTAGCATTAGAAGACATTGATTGTATTATTAGCGCTAGCGGGACCATGCAGCAGCCTATCCCCTCTACAGCATCGTTAATTCAAGAACAACTAGGTTTGCAACATTCAGGTATACCGTCTTTTGATGTTAATTCAACCTGCTTAAGCTTTATTACAGCACTAGACTTGATATCTTATGCAATGACTGCTGGGCGTTATAAAAATGTTCTTATTATTTCATCTGAAATATCTTCTATTGGGTTAGATTGGGGACAAAACGAAAGCAGCATTCTTTTCGGTGATGGCGCAGTTGCTGTTGTAGTATCCCATGCTCCTGATAGTGACTCTAAGCTTATCTCTTCTCATATTGAGACATACAGCTCAGGAGCTCATTTATCAGAAATTCGTGGAGGTGGTACTATGCTTCATGCCAAACATCACGAAGAAGACAACAAAAATGATTACCTGTTTGATATGAACGGAAGAGCTATTTTTAAACTTTCTTCAAAATTAATGCCTACGTTCATTGAGAAGCTATTCCTAGGAACTCAACTAGCCATAAAAGATATGAACTTAGTTGTTCCTCATCAAGCAAGCGCTCCAGCTATGAAACTAATTCAGAAAAAATTAGGAATTAAGGAAGAAAATTTCATGACCATTTTTGAGAATTACGGAAATATGATTGCGGCTTCTATCCCTCTTGCACTACATTTGGCAATTGAGCAAAATAGAGTGCAACGCGGAGACAAAATTTTATTATTAGGGACTTCAGCTGGTTTGTCTATTGGAGGAATTATACTTGAGTATTAATAATAAAAGGAATGTATTGATAACAGGTGCCAGAGCACCTGTTACTTTGCATTTATCACGTATTTTACATTCACAAGGAGTAAACGTTTTTCTTGCTGATAGTATTAATCAGCCTATTAGCGCAGCATCTAATTCAGTACAACATTTTTTCTTGTTACCTTCACCAAAGTTTCACACAGAAAAATTTCTTAATGTATTGAATCAGGTAGTTAACGAGAATAACATTGATTTAATTATTCCTACGTGTGAAGAAACGTTTTATCTGTCTATGTTAATGGATAAGATTAATTGTTCTGTTTTTACAGATAAAACAGAAACTCTTCACTTACTACACAATAAGTTGAACTTCATTAATTTTATTGAAAGACTTGGTTATCAAGTGCCGGTAACAATAAGTACAAATAGCCATAACTTAGTTAAAAACCAATTAAAGGAACTTCCCTTTATCGAACTTGTATTAAAACCTATTTATTCAAGATTCTCTGACAGTGTTTCCTTTACAACCAAAAACGAAATTCTAAATTCTACTTCTAACCTAAAAGCAAATTGGATTGTACAGCAGCGTATTAAAGGTACCCAATATTGTTCCTACAGTGTTGTCGATAAAGGTAAAGTAGTTGCTCATACTGTTTATAAAACAACTTTTACGGCAGGTTTAGGAGCTTCAATATCATTTAAGCATGAAGATATTCCATTTATCTATGAATTTACGAAAGACGTAGTTAGTGAACTTAACTATTCGGGACAAATCGCCTTTGATTTTATTAGAGACTCAAATGGCAATTTTTATCCGTTAGAGTGTAATCCAAGGGCTACAAGTGGTTTACACCTATTTTCAGGTGATATTGGAAATGTTATGATGGGTAATGCGCCTTCGAATTTACTTACCCCATCTAAAGATAGTAAATATGCTATTAAGTTAGCATTACTTCTTTATGGTTATAACTACTGGACAGATTTTAGAAAGTTTAAACTATGGATAAGTACATTAGTTCACTATACTGATATTATTTATGACAATAAGGATAAACGTCCTTATACATACCAGTTCTATAGCATGTATAAGATATGGAAAGACAGCAGAAAAGAGAAGCGTTCTCTTCTAGAACAAACTACGTATGACATTTCATGGGATGGTGAATATTTTTGAACGTATTAGTAACCGGAGCAACTGGCTTTCTCGGAAAAAAAATATCCTATCGCCTATTGGAGTTAGGATATAATGTTACTGGAATAGGAAGAAATGAATCCATAGGAAAAGAATTATCTGAGCATGGTGTTACATTCATATCATGTCCATTGGAAGATAGAGAAAGTATCCTCTCTGTTTGCAAAGGTAAAGACTTTGTTTTTCACAGCGGTGCACTTTCATCTCCTTGGGGTAAATATAAGGATTTTTATAACGCCAATGTTATCGGAACGCAGAATGTCCTCGATGGAAGCAAAGAAGCTGGTGTGAAGCGTTTCATCCATGTTTCTACTCCTAGCCTTTATTTTCACTATGATGAGAGATTAAATGTAAAAGAAGATGACCCCATCCCTAATACCTTTGTAAATGCTTATGCAAAAACTAAATTTTCAGCTGAACAATTAGTCGACAATGCATTTGCTGATGGTTTACCTACTATTACAATTCGACCAAGAGCACTATTCGGTCCCGGAGACAATGCAATTCTTCCCCGTCTTATTAACGTGTGTGAGAAGGGATTTTTCCCTAAAATGACAGATGATAATGTATTGGTCGATATTACTTATGTAGAAAATGTCGTTGATGCTCTTATTTTATGTATGCACTCATCTCCTGAAACACTTGGTCAAAAATACAATATAACAAACGGGGTTCAAATTGATTTATATTCTGTAATTGAAGATGTTATGAGGCAACTTGGAAAAGATTTTAAATACAAAAATCTGTCTTTTAAAAAGGCTTTTACTGTGGCAAGGGTTCTTGAGTTTGTTTCAAGAACTGTTTTGTTAGGGAAAGAACCTATTCTTACTAAATATACCGTTAGCGTTCTTTCTAAAAGTCAGACACTTAACATAGACAAGGCAAAAAAAGAGTTGGGCTATGAACCTAGAGTAAGTATTGAAGAAGGAATACACAACTTCGTAGAATGGTGGAAACAACATGAGAATTAATATGTTAAAGTTATATGAATGTGGTTATTGTACACATCCTGAAAAAATGGTGTACCCAAAAGGAACCTGGAAAACCGAGAAGTTTCCAGCAATGGTAGGTTTGTTACATCACCCTACAAAGGGATACATTCTATTTGATACTGGGTATGCGAAGCATTTTCTTGATGCAACTAAGTCATTCCCCTTTTCAATCTATGCAAAACTAACACCTGTTTATTTTAGTGAAGAAAAATCAATTAAAAATCAACTTATGAATGATGGGATTTCGCCCGAAGAAATTAAATTTATTATAATTTCACACTTCCATGGGGACCATACAGCTGGATTAAAAGACTTCCCCAACGCAAAGTTTTTAACTTTCGAAAAAGCATATGCTGATATAAAAGGAGAAAGTAAATTTCAGGCATTGAAAAAAGGCTGTTTACTAGATACCCTTCCAGACGACATAGAAGAACGTATGGTGTTTATAGATAAAAAGCCTATTCAAGAATTACCCTATGAATATAAACCTTTCAATAGTGGATACGATATCTTTAATGACGGTTCTTTATATGCAGTAGACCTCACTGGTCATGCCATAGGTCAACTAGGTATCTTTGTTCGTTTTGAAAACCACACACCGGTCTTCTTATGTTCCGATGCCGTTTGGGTAAGTGAATCATTTAAAGAGCTTGTTTATCCAAGTATAGTAACGAACCTGTTAACAGGGGACCCGGAATCCTATAAACAAAACATACAAAAGTTACATTCACTATCACAATTATCACCGCAAGTAGAAATTCTACCTACTCACTGTTCATATACATGGAGCAAAGCAAAGGAAGGATATATTTATGAATAGTTTATTGGTCTTAAAACAGTATTTAACAACTAAATACAGACGTAATTTCTCTTCTAAGCGGTCATTACAACAGTACCAAGATAAACAAATAGAACGACATATTGAATACGTATTAAAGTATTCACCCTTTTATAAATCTTTCTATAAAGATTTCCAAAAGGACATAACCGAAAAAAAATGGTCTAATTTACCGACTATTAACAAGCAAATAATGATGGACAACTTTGATGAGTTAAATACGATTAACATAACAAAGGAAAAAGCCTTTGAAATAGCCATTAAAGCTGAGGAAACCCGTGACTTCTCCCCTACTATAAATAACGTTACAATTGGGTTGTCTTCTGGTACAAGCGGAAATAGAGGCATTTTCTTAGTCTCCGAAGAAGAGCAGTATTTATGGGCTGGTTCCACATTAGCCAAAGCCTTACCCTCAAGCATTTTAAAAAAACATGCTATCGCTTTTTTCTTACGTGCGAATAGCAACCTTTATGAAGCAACTAAAAATCAGCGAATTTCTTTTCATTTCTTTGATTTATTGGACGAGGATAAACATCATATTCAACGCTTAAATGATATGAAACCGTCCTTAATTGTTGCTCCTCCTTCAATGCTTAGAAAAATAGCAGAGTGGCAATATAATAAGCTTCTTTCTATACAACCAACTAAAATTATTTCGGTTGCAGAAGTGCTTGAAGATATAGATAAAAATTTTATTGAAAGCTGCTTTAATCAAATTGTTCATCAAATTTATCAGTGTACTGAAGGCTTTCTTGCTTCTACTTGCAAGCATGGAACCCTACATATTAACGAAGACCTTGTTTACATTGAAAAAGACTACCTAGATAAAGAAAAGGGCATTTTCTCTCCTATCATTACTGATTTTTCACGTAAAACACAGCCTATTATACGCTATCGTTTGAATGATATATTAGTGGAGAAGACAAGCACTTGTTCTTGCGGCTCCCCTTTTCTTGCCCTAGAAAGAATTGACGGAAGATGTGATGATATTTTTATTGGTTCAGAAAAAGAAACAGATAATAGTATTCAAATTTTCCCTGATTTTATAAGAAGAGCTATTATGCTTGCCTCCAAAGAAATAACTGAATTTAAGGTTATTCAACACCAAAACTTAAATATTGAAGTTAAAGTCAAAGTGAAAAATCAGGATAGTGAAAAGATATACCCTTTAGTTGAACAGGAATTTCTAAAGTTATGGGAATTAAAGAATTGCAATCCTCCATCTCTTTTCTTTTCCGTGTACGACTTAAAACAATCCGACAAAAAACTAAAGCGAATTGAAAAAATAAATTAATTACTTACCGACAAATTTATATTCGAAAACACCTGTGCTATCATAGACTCATATCCTTTATTTTATTTTCAAGCAAAATATTATCGAATGGATATGAGTCTACGTTATTTTTTTATTACTAAATAAGGAGTTTTCACCTGGTATGATAAAACTTCATCACGCATCAAGTATTGACTCGATTGAGTGGGATACTAAAATAGGTGGTACTTACGTTAGGGATTATTTTAGCTTAATGATAAAAAATACACCCTCTTCCTTCGTATCTAATATTCAAACGGAGATAAGGCTTTTAGAGTTAGAAAATGTAGTATTGCCAATGACTATAAACAATGAAGAATATGAAAATTCTTATGTCTGCTCCCCTTTTACTCACTATGTTTCTTATGCAAAAGAAGAACTATGGGAATTAAAGAATCCTTTGGCTGAAAAAATATTACTTCCCATTATTAACTTTATGGGTATTTGGTTTAAAAAAAGTGAAATTAACAAAGTAGTCATAGTGAATAATTGGTTGTTATCTACAAACCTATACTATCCACTTTCTAAAGAAGAAATCAAAGAAATTACTACTCAACTAAGAAAAATATTTCCTGAGCACCTTATCATGTTTCGCTCTTTGAATAACTATTTACATAAAGAACTAATTCAGTCAGCACAAGATGTAGGTTACAAAACCATTTTTTCTCGCTCCGTTTATTTATATAAACCTGATGTAATGAGTCAATTGACTAGAAAAGAAAAGAAAGACATTAAAAATGATTTACGATTACTGAAGAACAGCGGTTACGCGATTGTAGATAATAAAGGTATTTCTAACGAAGAAATTTCTACTATATTTGACCTTTATAATCAACTTTACATAGACAAATACTCCAATAAAAACCCTATGTTTAGCCATTTATATTATAAAAATGGAATAGACCTTGAATTATTTCAATTTCGTGCATTAAAGAAAAATAACAAAATTGAAGCGGTTTTAGGTTATTTTGTTCGAAATGGTGTAGCTACTGCTCCTATCTTTGGCTACAATATGAGTTTAGACAAAAAAGAGGGTTTGTATCGTTTATTATCAATTATCTTTTTGGAAGAGTGTCTCGAAAAAAATCTAATTCTTCACGCCAGTGCTGGTGCTGGACAATTTAAACGTAACCGAGGAGCCCAGCAAGAATTAGAATATAGTCTAATATATTACGAGCACCTACCTAGAAAAAGACGATTTATTTGGAATTCCCTTATTTTCTTACTTACTCGCTTTTTAGAACCTATGGCAAAAAAACACAAATTTTAAAATAAAAAAAGCCTAGACTATGTGTACTTTTACACTAGTTTGGGCTTTTTTTAACGGATGAATTACAGAAAACTGTCACATTCATGTATGTAGATTACCAGTTACACATAACTTCTATATGCCCCTGTTACTTTTCCTAATATCTTTACATCTTTCAGTAAAATAGGTTCCATTTCGTCATTTTCAGGTTGCAGTCTAATGTGGTCGCTCTCTTTAAAAAAACGCTTAACAGTTGCTTCATTTTCTTCTGTCATAGCCACAATAATATCACCATTATTTGCTGTTTGCTGCTGATTAACAATTACAAAGTCCCCATCATTAATCCCAGCATTAATCATACTCTCTCCCATGATTCGTAAAGAATATAATTTTTCATCATTCTTTTTCATTAATGGCATTGGTAGATACCCTTCTATGTTTTCAAACGCAGTTATAGGTTGACCTGCGGTTACCTTACCAATAATAGGGATTTTATTATAACCCTCTTTTGAATTATCTTCAAAGTTTAGATTAATCGTTTCATCATAGTGTTTAAGCACTTGAATTGCCCTTGGTTTGGAAGGGTCTCTAAGAATTAGTCCCTTACCTTCTAATCTTGTTAAATGACCATGAACTGTTGAACTAGATGCCAGACCAACTTTTTTCCCTATTTCTCTAACAGTAGGTGGATATCCCGTTTCTTTTTGTTTATTGTATATAAAATCAAAAATTTCTTGTTGACGTGGACTTAAAATAGTCATACCTTTATTCCTCCTCTTAAGTAGTATTGTGTATGGAAAGTCAATAATAACTTTTATTCACAAGAATATAATGATTATTATATCAAACATACGTTTGTAATATCAAATACTTTCCTATATTCTAAATTTTTTTCCATAAAAAAACAACGTTGCTTTTTTAATTAGGCAACGTTGTTTTTTTATCTATATTTCTTATATTCTATAAAACTAACTATTTTATCTTCTTTTTTCTTATTCAACTTATATTGGCTTCGTTTTTTCTTATGCTGTTTTGTACCAAATAACATTCCTGCACCAAATACAATCAAATAAGTCGTTGCAAAAATGACAATAATCAATGTCCTCATCCCTCTCTTGTACAAGCGATGAGTTGATACACTATTTATGCAATTTTTTCAATAAAATAATCTATTTTTTTAGAATCCTAAAATATTGTAACCTGAATCTACATGTAAAATTTCACCCGTAACACCACGAGACAAATCACTTAATAAAAACATTGCACTATCTCCAACTTCACGTTGTGTAACGGTTCTTTTAAGCGGTGCATTATCTTCGATTTGGTGAATTATTTCATTAAAACCACCTATGCCTTTTGCAGCCAACGTCCTAATAGGTCCAGCAGATACTCCATTAACGCGAATGTTATCTTTTCCTAAGTCTTTTGCTAAATACTTAACATTTGCATCTAGTGCAGCTTTAGCTACTCCCATCACGTTATAATTTTTAACTACTCTCTCTCCTCCAAGGTAAGTAAGCGTTACAATACTTCCACCTTCAGTCATTAACGGTTTTGCCTCTCTAGCCACAGCAACTAATGAATATGCACTAATGTCCTGAGCTAAATGATAACCTTCTCTGGAAGTCTCAATAAATTCACCTTGTAAATCCTCTTTTTTCGCAAACGCAATACAGTGTGCTATTCCATGAATAGTACCTACACTCTCTCTAATTGTGTTAAAAGCTTCTCTCACATCATCATCACTAGTTACATCACACTGAACCAATACTTTTTGTTGTCCTTCTAACGTATTAATTAGCTTTTCAACACTTTCTTTTAAACGCTCTCCCTGGTAAGTAAATACAAGGTTTGCCCCTTGTTCATGTAATGATTGAGCAATTCCCCATGCGATACTTCTATGATTTGCTACTCCCATTACTACATATGTTTTACCATTTAATAAACCCATTGTTTTCACTCCAATAAATAATTGTTTTGTTAATTATTTATTTTTAAGTTTTTTGTAAAACCCTCTTCAAGTAATTTCCGAAAATATTGTAATTAAAAACATTGACAATGAATGAAATATAGGTATAAACATTCTAAACTTTATACAACAAAGGAGATATTTTATGGATAAGCGCATTAAAGAACTATATGAAACACTACCTGGAGATAGAAAAGAACTAGCAAAACTTACGGAACACTTTATATCAGCACTTAAAAATTTAGAGGAGGAACACCGAAGACTAGTTGCTTCCGATGCTTTAGCTGGTATTAGACCTGACAAAGACGAAGAGTATGTATTTCAAGATACAATAACTAACGTTAGAAGTATTTTAATCAGGGAACTTGAGAAAACCGTTCAGGACCTTGAACACAAAGGGGACAAAAATTGGGTCAAAAATTTTAAAGACGGAATAAATTAAAAAGCTAGCTACACACATATTATGTAGCTAGCTTTTTAATATTTAATCAAAGTTTTTTATAAATCTAAAAAAAAAGAAGCTATTTTCCGAATGAAAGTTTTTTCCTTATACGGTTTATAGCGCACTTCTTGCCCTGCTTTTACATTAGTCGTTTTCTTTGCTTTTATTATATCTTTTTTATTTGCAAATACCACTATGTAATCTCTATGTACTTCTAATACAATACCTTTCTTCATATTCATAATGCCCCCAATTTAAATTTCCTATTTTTTTATTTATTTTTTTTAGGAAACTTTTCTCTATATAACAAATGACGCTTTTATAGTAAAAGCGTCATTTGTTTGTCATATATATAGTTGTAAATCATTAATTAATATTTTCACAAGACATATCCACGTCTTTTCAATTCATTTCTAGCTAAGTTAGATGAGAATTTATTTCCCACTCTTTCAAATGATAGCATAGATTTATACAAAAGTACAATACCTTTCTCATCAGGAAAACAAAGCCCTTTTATATAATCTTTGTATGGATTATCCGGTACTCCCTCTAATATTTTTAGTGCTTCATTATATCTTTTTTTAACAATTAAAAAATGTGCGTATTCCATTGGATATTCATTTGGTTTTTTTGTAAACTGTTCCTCACTTATAAGTGAGAAGTAATTTTCAGTTGGTAGCAAACGAGTATTTAAAATCCAGTTAGCCGTCTCAATATAACCATGTTCTTTGTATGTTTGCACACTTTTATTTAGATAATATAAAGTTTTCTCTTGAGATTCAAACAAATATGAAAAACCTATATTATGATAAGCCTTTGCTAAAACTTTTCCTCCGGCGTAGGGATAATTAAGTATTTCCTGAGCAAAACACCTTGTTTTTTCCCTCTCATCCAACGTTAGAAAAGCATCAGAATATATTTCAAATATCCTTGTTTTAAAGGAATCCTTGAGGTATTCATCTGTCATTGTTTCAACGCGCTCATCTATTTCTTCAATCAGCTCAAAAAGTGTATTGTATTGTGCTCTTTCTAGTAAATAGTAACTAAAAATTAAATGTAGTAGCAATTTGCTATTATCATCCCTAGGCTGCATCTGGAAGTACTTTTTAACAAAGCTTTTCGGAAAACCTTCATTAGACATTTCATTTAGGAATTTGTATAGCTCAGCCATTTCTGCGGTTAGTGCATTCTTCATCGTTAGTGCTTTATCAATTAATTTTTCTAATAAATCTGATAAACTATGCCTTGATAAATACTCCATTGACAGCTTTACATTTTGAGGCTTAGTGCAAGAAAGAACATATTTCTGCATGAGTTCAAATTCCTTCTCTGGAGACAGCACTTGAATCATATTTAAAAAAGTCACAAAATTTATTTCTGCTTTTTTGTTCATGAACTTTGAAATGTTACCTGGAGTAACACTGAGTAGTTTAGCAAATTCTTTTGCATTTATATTTTTTCTTTCCATCTCTTTCTTTATTATATCTTCCAATACTACATTATCCCCCTAATCAAACATTCATATATCAACGCTTTACCTTTTTAAAGTGAATGGCATAGCTGCACTTTTATTTTAATTAAAATGCGAAATATTCTATGTAAAACACATTTAAGTTCGACTTAATTTTTAAGAACTTTACTAATTTAGCATACATACATTCGTTCATCTAATGAATATTTTCCTAATTTTTAAATGAAATATTTCCTTAATCACCCTTCATTTCCCATGATTTTTCATTAATATGGTTATCATTCCATTTTATATTAACCATTTTTTTTACTGTGTTATAATATGAAAAAAAGGGAGAAGTTTTATTATGGATAATTTAGACTTAAATAACGACCAACTAATGATTGATTTAGAAATACAATTAAAAAGTAATCCCTCTCAAATTAAGTACATAGAAGAGACTAATGGAATCTCACTACTTGTAATGGCTATTTCCACAGGTAATTTGGACTTTGCAGAATGGTTAGTTAATAATAATGCAGAAGTTAACACCTTTGTAGATGGTACACCCCTCTCTAAAGCTTGTTTTGAAGGAAACCCAAAGTTGATAAAGCAAATTTTAGCTAAATGCAATGAGAAGCATCGTTATCTTTGTAACCCAATGTCCTCCGCTATTTATTCTACCAAAACTACGCATGTTGATGTTTTGTTAAAAAATGGTTTTGGTATAAACACACCTGATGAATACGGATGTACACCCCTTTATTATGCAATATCAGCAATTGAAGTCATTGATATCAATCATGATAAGGACGTTTCTTTCTCAGTCAAAAATCACTTTAAAATGATAGATTATCTATTATCTAAAGGGGCAATATTAGATGCAAACTCTAGAGAAGCCTTAACTTACCTCTTTGAGTTAAGATGTAGCGATACTAACAGAGATATTCTCTCTGTACTTTCACATCTTATATTTAATGATTATGTGAAGAGTACTAGAAAAGAAAAGAAACCTATTTTATTAAATGCCTTAAAATTATTATTATCAAACGGAGCAAATACAGAATACTCATTTGAAATAACCGAATTAACCAATCAACAATTAGAAATCAAAGATGCTTCAAAAACCCAGTGTTTTTTAACTGATTTTGTGAAATTAGATAATCCAGAGCCTTTCAATATTAGTATTCCTTACGTAAATATCCCTGAATTACCTCAGGAAGCCCAAGCTCATTTAATTCAAGAATCACTTAGCGAAAACTATGTTGAATCTCTATTAAAAAAAGGTTTAAACCCTAATTCATATTCTGATGTCCAAGATGATTTATCCATACTAGTCTCGTGTATCAAGTTGAAGAAGTTTAATTACGCTACCCTGCTTATAATGTATGGTGCAGCAGTTGATAAATACAACAAAGCTTTCAAAGGTGACGCTTTAACTTTATTAATATCTGGTTCCGATAAAGAATTAGATGAATCAAACGGCGCACTAGGTACACTTGATGCAATTATGAAAAGTAGACCTAATTTGTTAGCTTATGATTTTACTAAAAGCATTCTAGACCCAGAGATTAATGATATATTTGACGTTGCTGTGGCTAGACGTGTTTACCACTGGTTTGAAAAATTTGCTGATAAATCAAACGAACCACATATGTCGGATGATGAGATATGGATTTATGAACAAAAACGATTAGATAACATTCTAAAGGCTGATAGCCCTGCTGAATTTATCTTATGGACAATATAATTTTATAGGTGCATTCATTGCACCTTTTTTAAAACAAAAACTTACTCCTTAACACGAGCAAGCAATGTTTTTATTTTCTTCTTTCTTAAGCGACTTTTAATAAATTTAACGTATTTAAATAGTTAACAGCATTATAAAAGTCTCTTTCACTCATAACTTTCCCTCTGGGAGAACCTGCAATAGTACTTCTTCCACCGGCTTCTGCACCCCATAACATTTGGACCACTTTTTCACAGTTAATGCTTTCATCACATGTAGCAATTGTAATTTCTCTTCTGCCAGCATGAAATGAAATAGTTACCGATACCGGCTTTTTCTGTTTTTGTGAGTAATAACTTGCACAACAGAATACATTTTCAGTTACAAATGCTCTTATAAAGTTATCTTCATATCTTAGGCATGATTCAACTTTTTCTGTTGTGTTCTTTGACCATTTTTTTCCGAATTCAATGAGTTGTTTATCACCATTCATAATTCGTTTAATAGCACTAATATGTTTAAAAACAAGTGAAGTAACATCAGAAAGTTCTTTAATTTTTGGAACTGCTCTTTCTTTGTAACACCATGCCCAATATGCTTCAATCATTTCAATATGCTTTGTTGGCAAACTTCTAATATGATGTGGTCCATTTAGGTCGATGTATTCTACAGAATTCCAAAATTGTGGGTTAAAAGGTTTTTTGCCCAGTAGATGCATAATGCCTCCAATCGTATCAAAGTCGATATGGCTAATTACAATGGTACCGTCTTGAATAATAGGTAGAAACTCATTATTACAAGGGGCAGGATGATTTCTATATTCTCCTGTGTGGTGCGCAAGTGTTACTATTGAACCTTCTAGTACCTTTACTCCGTATTCAGCTTCAACCGTTGCTACCGCTTCAATTTCTTTTGCATGTTCCCATTTGGGAGCTAATAAAATTTTTAATCCGTTCATTTTTCATTCCTCCATTTTTTTAGATACTAATTAAATTATAGTAATTGTCAAATTTTTGTTATTTTTTTGTTGTTAACTATAAGAATATCTTCACCCGCTGCGAACAGGCGAAGATATTCTACTTAAACGTTAATCTTAATTTCCAGGTCCATTTCTAAAGCTTTTATTGTTTTCGATATCTTTTCTACGCTTGCTCCAAAGTACTCATTTCTCTCATCTCTAGACACCTGAGACTCTGAAGTATTCATCTTTTCTCCGAGTTCCGCTTGTGTCATTCCTTTATAAACCCTATAAGCGACTAATAAGTTTCCCAACTCTTCATAGCTATAACCTTCCTTAAATTCTCCCCTTTTAACTTGTTCGTATTCTTGTAATTCTTCTTTTAGGGATTCCAGGAAACTAATTGCTGGTTGTATCGCTAAATTGGTTGTTTCTTCGTCTAAACCCATCTCTTTGAACCTTTTTCTTTCTTGTTCAACAAAATCATTTTGCTCCTTAACTTTTTTAAGGTGCTTTGCGTACATTGCATCACTTCGTATATTCATTAGATACCTTCTTTTGTTTTTATTTGTTAATCTCATTCTATATTCACTGAACAATACTGTCAAGTAAACAATATTGTTTAGTAAATGCATTACATTAACAATTAATTTTTATAAGGCGGCTGAAGGATTTTATATTTTTTTAAAAAAGGATAAACAACTTTTCTTATAAACATAAAAATATTCCCATATTAAATAATTTATGGAGTAATGAGGAGGATTGAAATTTTTGAATTATAATGCAATGTCACCTTATGAATTAGGCGAGGCAAGAACCAAGGAAAGTCTGCCGCACTTAATTGTTTATTTAAACAATGGAAGCGATAACGAAAAAAGATTAGCTGCTTCCGCAATCATCAAACTAATGCAAATTAACATTAATTGCTACTCAGCAGTTCCTTTTTTAATTAAGAATTTAAAAAGTTTAAAACCTCAAGTTAGGCAATATACATTAAAAGCTTTGAGAGAGTTTGTTTTACCTATTACATACTACGGAAATATAATGGAGATTTGTTCAAGCGATGACAAAGGTTACAATCGAGTAATAGCTAAAGAAATAATTGATAAGATGAGTGATACCGAGCTTGGGGATGCTTGCTACCCAATTACTGAAGATATTGAGCAAACTGGACAATTAGAGAAAAATGATGAGGTTGTTTTAGAAAAGGGATTTGTTTATTTTATTAAAGAAGATTACGCAGGACGAATTAAAATTGGGAAAACAAAAGACATAAATCAAAGATTAGATACATTTAACGTTAAACTCCCTTTTAACGTCACACTGATTCACGTAGTTGAGAGCAATAATTATCACTATACAGAAAAATTATTTCATATCCTATTTCAACTTAAGAGAGTAAATGGGGAATGGTTTGAATTGAATGATAGCGATGTAAATTGGATTAAATCTGGGCAGTACACCCCAAAAATTATGCAGTCGATACACAGTGTTAAAACTGGTCCTAAGCAAACAAAAGACAGACACGTTACTGCAACAGACAAACAAATTTCATTTTTAAATTCCCTATTAGAAAATAGCCAATTAATGCTCATTAAACCTGCTTCTCAACTAAGCGCAATTGATGCAGCGTCTCTCATTGGATATTTATATAAAGGAGAATCTTTGCCCAAACATTTAAAAAGCATAATTCAGTCTAAGCGTTTTTACAACACTCATTAAGAGCTTAACGAATAAGCACCTCTAAAATGTTATTTAGATGGCGCTTATTCATTTTCTTTACTTAATTTTTTTAGTTCATCTAATAACTTCTTGCTTATCTTAAGGGTTCCGCTATGGGTACAGCTACCATCTTCGGTAAATTGCCAATTTAAATCGTCTAATTGAATAAAAAAGCCTCTCTCTTCCTCTTCGTTTAGCTCCTGAACAAATACTTTAGGAGCAACAAGTTGTATAGGGTTTATTTTCTTATAGTCCTTTAATACTTTCCTGCTTATTTTCATCTTCGCAATATCGGAGCAATCAAATTTACACAACGCCTTATAGATATTAGATTTTATGTATTTACTGTACACGGTCATAAGGCTGCACTTCCCTACTTAAAATTGTTATTATCTTAACTATTCCCTTGAATGGCGTTTCTAGAAGAGGAAAAAAATAGAAATACGCCCAACTTGGGCGCATTTTATGCTCGTTTTCTTTTATTGTCTTTGTTGTCGTTAAGGATTCCTTTTGCACGCAGTAAATCACTAAAATTGTTAATTTCAATCTCTTCGTTTACTATTGGATTTTCTACAATAACTTGGCTCTGTTGTTGTTTAACTCTATTCATTTTTTTATTACGCATCAGCTTAGTAAATACTAATAATAATGCACAGGCATTTAATGCTTGAGTTAAATACAAAAAGATACTTATTTCTTTTGCGTCAAAACTAACTTCAGCATTGTATACTTTAAACATTGTTATTGAGAATATAATTGCTATAAGGCTAGTTATGAATAATCCGTACCTTTTCGTACCTAAAAACAAAACTGGCGCTATAAATGCGCTAATCATAAGTAAAAGATTCATTCCTCTACCTCACTTTCCGCTTTCAAGCTTTAAATTATTTCATTTTATACGTAACAGTTCCTTTAAATTATTTCTGTTTCGAATACAAAAAGAAGAAGCAGTTTTTATTCTGCTTCTTTTAAGCTTCGCACATATTTTAAATAGCGTTTGTATGAATACTCAGATTCCAGACCAAAGTTAATCATTGTCTCACTTTCACTATCGCCCTTTAAAATACTGTTAACAATTGCTGTGTTTCGAAAATTTTGCGGTGAAATACCTTTTCTCAAACCTGCTCTTTTAACTTCTTTTTGTAGCATTCTTTGTATACTTACTTCTGTTAAATCTTTTGGACGAATTGGAACCAACCCTTCATAGACATACTTGTAAGTATTAAGTTTCGAAAAGAAAGAGCAGTAAAATGGTTCATCCGAATACATTTTTGGTCTTACAGCCTCAGGAATAGTCTTATAATATTTGTAATACTGTTGTTTTCTCCATGCTGGCAACACTAACTTTCGTACGTTACCTCTATCTTGTCCAACAATCAACGTGTTTTGTATAAAATTAATATCAATCATTTGAATTGATGTTAATTCACTTATAGTAAGTCCTTCGTAATACATCATGTAGACGAGACTTAGATTCCTATCTAAAATTAAGTCTCTAATTTTCAATTGATTCTCCGATAAATTTTCATAAGACTTCATACTTTCAATTAACTTAATGAACTCTTTATTGGAAATTAAATCTTTTTCACTTAAAACTTTACCTTGAGTATCAGTCAATTCAATAAGTAATTCAGGGATAGTAGCAACTTTATTTAAAGAATTAAAATATAAAGACATCCGCTTTAAAATTACAAACATCTTATGTAACGTTTTATCCGAGTATTCTTTTTCATTTTTTAAAAAGTTGAAAAACTCATCGTATTCTTCTAATGTTAGTTGTCTCCATTGGTCAAATGTTAGTTCTTCTTTATTTTTCTTTTTTATCCACTTAAAAAAGATAGCTAAATCATACGTGTACCGTTTAATTGTTGAAGGCTTTCTCCCCTTTTTTTCTAAGTGTATTAAGTAGTCTATTGCATAATCAGGCAGATAACTTTGATTTACTAAATCCATTACTACCCCTACTTTCATTTAATTTAATATAGTTATTATACCATTTTCATTACATACGTGAAATTATTACAATACGAAAGACCTACTATACTCTTAAGGAGTTATAGTAGGTCTTTATTTTACTTTATCCAATCGAAATTTTTCTTAGTTCTTCAGTTGTTCTATTATCTCGTTTGAAGCGTGTACGGTATTCTGCAAATACTTCCCTCTTAATTTTTTTTAGAATTACGTCAACCTCTTCAATATCTGCTTTACTTCTGGATAGAATATTTTCAATTTCTTGAAATATCTCAGTACGTTCATTTTTCACAATAAAACACATCCTCTAACTAAAAAACAAAACAATTTCAGGGAATATGACTAGTAGCATATCCTTACTACTAATAAGATTTATCACATCTACGTTTACTCCTCTAAAAAAGATAAACCATCGTATACCCGACATATTTAATTTTTAACTACTATTTGTTTACGTACATAGTGCGTTAAGATATTATCCAACATTCTCTAGAAAATATTAAAGGAATAATCTATTTTCAACTTAAAAGAAATAATATGAGATTTTAAATACTTATTAAGGTGGAGATTTCCAAGTGGAGCATAATTCATTAATTGTTTATTTATATATCACTTTGGCACTATTAGCAGCTATTCGACTATTTTTTAGCATTAAACATAAAGAGTCTTTACGAATTATTAGTTCTTCCTTAGCAGTTTTAGGAAGCATATCTGGAGCAATCGGATTCTTCATTGGCAAAAG
>Ga0209795_10000359_pt1 | contig 37905 bp, 31 predicted proteins | sample AgamicOrMarz_FD_187166 | JGI IMG/M metagenome (GOLD analysis project Ga0209795, IMG submission 187166) | Agave microbial communities from Guanajuato, Mexico - Or.Ma.rz (SPAdes) (version 2) | ecosystem: Host-associated > Plants > Phyllosphere > Phylloplane/Leaf | place: Guanajuato, Mexico...
GATGACCGCATCGAGAATGCCCTCGGGAATCTCTGCGCCGTCGTTCGTCAGCACTGCCGGATTGGTCATCAGGTGGCCGACGTTGCGGATAAAAAGCAGCGATCGCCCGTGCAGCTTGACCGGCGTTTTGCCGTCCGCGCCGACGTATTCGCGATCCGCGTTCAGACGGCGCGTGAACGTCTTGCCGTTTTTCGTGACCTCTTCGGTCAGATCGCCGTTCATCAGGCCGAGCCAGTTGCGATAGAGCTGAACCTTGTCGCTCGCATCCACGGCCGCAACGGAATCTTCACAGTCGATGATCGTGCTCACCGCCGCTTCGACCACCACGTCCTTGACATGCGCGGCGTCGGTCTTGCCGATTGAGTCGTTCGCGTCGATCTGGATTTCGAGGTGCAAGCCGTTATGCTTGAGCAGCACCGCCGAGGGCTCGCTCGCGCCGCCCTGATAGCCGATGAACTGCGCGGGCGCAGCAAGCTCGCTCGTGCCGTTTTTCAGCGCGACGACGAGCTTGCCGTCCTGCACGCTATAGCGCGTCGCGTCGGCATGCGAGCCGTTCGCGAGCGGCGCGGCTTCGTCGAGAAACTTGCGGGCATAGGCGATGACCGCCGCGCCGCGCACCGGATTGAAGCTCTTCTGACGCTCCGCGCCGTTCGTATCGGGAATCGCGTCGGTGCCGTAGAGCGCGTCGTACAGGCTGCCCCAGCGCGCGTTCGCCGCATTCAGCGCATAGCGCTGGTTCGACAACGGCACCACCAGTTGCGGACCGGCCTGTTCGGCGATTTCAGTATCGACGTTCGCGGTCGTCGCCTTCACGCCGGCCGGCGCGGGCACGATATAGCCGATGCCTTCCAGAAACGCACGATACGCGCCCAAGTCGCGCACCGGACCCGGATTCGCGCGATGCCAGTTGTCGAGTTCCGTTTGCAGGCGATCGCGCTCGGCGAGCAGCGCGCGGTTTTTGGGCGCCAGCTCGTGCACGAGGGCGTCGAAACCCGACCAGAACGCGGCGCTGTCGATTCCGGTGCCGGGCAGGGCTTCGGTTTCGACGAACTGGTCGAGATTGGCGGCAACCTGCAAGCCGCCACGCGGGTTCATCTGAGTCATCGACTGCTCCATCTGTCTGAGTGGGGCCGATGTGGGGTATCGGCCCGCATTGGGGCTACTGCTGACAAGCTGTCTGCTGTTGCTGCGTTCGGTTCGCGGATCATGCGGTCACGACGGCATTCGTGACGCACGCGCCATGCTCACAACGTTGCCGACATCAGACGCCGAGCGCCTGAATGCCGGCCTTCGCGATCTGCGCATCCTGGTCGGACTTTACGCCCGACACGCCGACCGCGCCGATCACCTGGCCTTCGACGATCACCGGCACGCCGCCTTCCAGCGTACCGGAGAGCGGCGCGCTGAGAAACGCGGTACGGCCATTGTTGATCATGTCCTCGTATACCTTGGTTTCGCGGCGGCCGATGGCCGCGGTGCGGGCCTTTTCGGTCGCGATATAGGCGCTCGCGGGCGCGCTGCCGTCCAGACGCAGCATGCCGAGCGGATGGCCGCCGTCGTCGGACACGACGATCGCGACGGCCCACCGGTTCTTCTCGGCTTCGGCACGCGCGGCTTCGAGGATGCGGGTCGTTTCGGCGATGGTCAGTACGGGTTTGCTCAGCATAATCAGGTTCCTGTCTCGTTCATGGTAGGGAGGCTTTGTGCCACTTCTTCCGGCTCGTGCGCATGTTCATGCTTGCCGCGGGTATCAAACGGGGCTATCAAACGGGGCTATGAAGCGCAGCAATAAAGCGCGGGCCGCGTCGACAGCCATGCTGCCGTGCCAAGCTTTGGGATTTTACTTCCACGAGCGGCGGGAGGAAACGGCCGCCGTCCCAAGCTTGCGGCTCGAAAGGAACAAGCGGCGCGATTTGCCGATTTACAATCGCCCAAGTGCCTCATAAAAACCAGCGAGAACCCCACATCATGCCGACCATCAGCGAGCTATTTGTCTATCCGATCAAATCCTGCGCGGGCATTGCGCTGAATGAAGCGCGTCTGCTGGCCACGGGGCTCGAATACGATCGTTACTGGATGGCCGTCGATTCGAACGGCGAGATGCTCACGCAGCGCGCGTATCCGCGCATGGCGCTCATCAAGGTGGAGATTGCCGATCATGAGCTCGTGATCCGCGCGCCCGGCATGAGCGAGTTGCGCACGCCGCTCGATGCCGCGCAACTCGGCGCTGTGAACAAATTAACTACGAAGGTATGGCGCGACGCGGCTTACGGACTCGACACCGGCGACGAATGCGCCGCCTGGTTCACCGCGTTTCTCGGCATGCCGGTGCGGCTGCTGCGCTTCGATCCCGAGCGCGAGCGCATTGTCGATCCCACCTACACGCAGAGCGTGGGCGGCGCCACGACTTATTTCGCCGATGGCTTTCCGTTGCTCGTGATCGGCCAGGCTTCGCTCGACGATCTGAACACGCGTCTGAACGCGAAAGGCGCGCCGTCGATTCCGATCGACCGGTTTCGTCCGAACATCGTGCTGAACGGGCTCGATGCCTATGAGGAAGATTATGTGGAGACGCTCGGCATCGACGGCGCGCAAACCTCGGGGCCGCGCGTCGAACTGCGCCTTGTGAAGCCATGCTCGCGCTGTCCGATGCCGACCATCGACCAGGCGAAGGGTGAGCGCGATCCCGAATGGCCGAACGAACCGACCGACACGATGAGCGTCTATCGCGCGAATCCGCAGAGGAACGGCGCGGTCACGTTCGGCAACAACGCGGTCGTCGCGAGCGGGGCGGGCACGTGGCTGCGCGTGGGGCAGACGGTCGAAGCGGAGTTGGGCTTCGACGATTAGCTGGGTTTTGCAGCGCGGCCGCGCGCGTGACGTGCGTCACGCAGCCCGAGCACGCGCCGATTCATCGTGCGATGCCGCGTCTTGCACCCACATCGCTTCCACGCTTTCGCCGATCGCATCGCCGACCAGGATCACGGCGGGACTGCCGAAGCCCGCGTCGGTGGCATCCGCGGCGAGACGATCGAGGCGCGTCAGCAAGCGCCGTTCATTCGCGCTGCCGGCCCACTGCACGACTGCTGCGGGCGTCTCGGCGGGCAGGCTCGCGAGCAACGCGGCGGCGAGGCTCTCGATCCGCCGCATGCCCATATAGATCGCAAGCGTGGTGCGCGTCGCGGCGAGCGCGGCCCAGTCCGGTTCGCCGTGGTCCTCTTTGTGCGCGGTGACGAATGTCACGCCATGACAATGACGGCGATGCGTGAGCGAAATGCCGAGGCCCGCCGCGGCAGCGAAACCCGATGAAATGCCGTTCACGATCTCAACGGGAATGCCGGCCTCGCGCAGGCTCGCGAGTTCTTCTCCCGCGCGGCCGAACAGCAGCGCTTCGCCGCCTTTCACGCGCACCACATGCAAGCCCTTCTGCGCGTAACGCCGCATCAGGCGCTCGATAAAAGCCTGCGGCGTCGAGCGGCAGCCGCCGCGTTTGCCGACGCGAATCACGCGCGCTTGCGGCGCGAGCGACACGATCTCGGGATTGGCCAGATCGTCGAGCAGCACGACGTCGGCGGCGGCGAGCGCTTTCGCGGCCCGCAGCGTGAGCAGATCGAGTTCGCCTGGGCCGGCGCTCAATAACGTGACCTTGCCGGAGTTCGTGTTCATCGCGATGTCCTTTTGATTCTCTGGTGGCCGGCGGCTTGGTGTGCCTCGTGTGCCGTCGGCGCAAAAACAAAAACGGCGTCCTCTCGCGATGATCACGAGGGGACGCCGTTGTCCGTTGCTTGCTGTGTTGCTGACTTGTTCGATGCGTCGCGAGGCACTGCGTTGTGTCTCGCGCGATGGTCGCGTGTTGCGCTCCGGCTGCGTTGCCGCAGTCGAACGTTGCACGCGACGCGCATCGTGTTTATGCAAGGAGCAGGCCAACGGAGCGCTTGCGCGGTAATGACGTGCGTGTTCGTTCGACGCAAAGCGCCGATGACTCGCGCGCCGACGCTCGCGCTCCCGCATTCGAGTCGCCGCTGCACGCTTGAAAAAGCCGGGTAGGGCATGCGCTTCCCGCGCCGCCGATCCACGCACGTTTCGCACGCACACAGTGCTGCGTCGCACCATCGCTGTGCTGACGTGCATCGAAATACGTCGCGCGTCGAGTCCTTCATACGATGCCGCGATTCCTCGCAAAACCACGCGCTGCAAGGCTCACGAGCCTATAAAACCCGATTGGCACAGCCCTTGCATTTAACGGTCCCATCGGATCAACGACGATCCGCCGTGAGCGCACACAAAGCGCTCGCCGCAGCACCCAGGTCAGGACAACGGCGTCCCCCGAATTCAGTCATCGACTGGGTTCGCGGGACGCCGTTTTTATTTCCGGCGCCGCTTTGCCGATGACGGCAGCGCGGCAGCCGATGCCCAGCACATTGAGGAAACCGCGGTCATGAAAATCATCGTTATCGGTCACGGGATGGTCGGTCACAAGCTGGTCGAGTGTCTGGCGCAAGACGCCGCGCACGGCCTCGACATCACCGTGCTGTGCGAAGAACCGCGTCCCGCGTACGACCGCGTGCACCTGTCCGAATTCTTCGCGGGCAAGTCCGCAGACGACCTCTCGCTTGTCGAGCCCGGCTTTTTCGAGCGCGAGAACGTGCTGCTCAAACTCAACGCGAAGGCCGTTTCGATCGATCGCGACGCGCACACGGTCGCGCTTTCCACCGGCGAGACGCTTGCCTACGACAAGCTCGTGATGGCCACCGGTTCGTCGCCGTTCGTGCCGCCCGTGGCAGGCCGCGAGCGCCGCGATTGCTTCGTCTACCGAACTATCGAGGATCTCGAAGCGATGCAGGAATGCGGCGCGCGCTCTAAGACGGGCACCGTCGTCGGCGGCGGGCTGCTCGGTCTCGAATGCGCGAAGGCGCTGCGCGACATGGGCCTGCAAACGCATGTGGTCGAGTTCGCGCCGCGCCTGATGGCCGTGCAGGTCGACGAAGGCGGCGGCCGCGTGCTGCGCGCGAAGATCGAGGAACTCGGCGTGACGGTCCACACGCAGAAGAACACCACGGCAATCGTCGACGGAGAAGCCGGCACCCACCGCATGCAGTTCGCCGACGGCTCGCATCTGGACACCGACATGATCGTGTTCTCCGCGGGCATCCGTCCGCGCGACGAACTGGCGCGTGCATGCGGCCTCGAAGTCGGCGCGCGTGGCGGCATTTCCATCGACGCGGCGTGCCGCACGAGCGACCCCGACATCTACGCAATCGGCGAATGTGCCGCATGGAACGGCATGGTGTACGGCCTCGTCGCGCCGGGCTACGACATGGCGCGCGTGGCCGCGAAACATCTGCTCGGCGACGACGCAGCCTTCGCGGGCGCCGACATGAGCACGAAACTGAAGCTGATGGGCGTGGACGTCGCGAGCATCGGCGATGCGCACGGCACGACGCCGGGCAGCCGCGCGTACCAGTTCAGCGACGAGCGCAAACAGGTCTACAAGAAGCTGGTCGTCTCCGAATGCGGCAAGCAGTTGCTGGGCGCGGTCATGGTCGGCGACGCGAGCGAATACGGCACGCTGCTGCAGATGATGCTCAACGGTATCGAGCTGCCCGAGTCGCCCGAATTCCTGATCCTGCCGCCAAGCGACGGCGCCGCGAAACCGGGCCTGGGCGTCGACGCGTTGCCCGACACCGCGCAGATCTGCTCGTGCAACAACGTGTCGAAGGCCGAACTGTGCGCCGCCGTTTGCGCGGGCGCGACCGACATCGGCGCATTGAAATGCGCGACCACCGCGGGCACGTCGTGCGGCGGCTGCGTGCCGCTCGTCACGCAGGTGATGAAGGCCGAGATGAAGAAGCAGGGCCTCGCCGTGAACAATCATGTGTGCGAGCACTTTGCCTATTCGCGCCAGGAGCTCTATCACATCGTGCGAGTGGAAGGCGTGCGCAGCTTCGGCGAACTGCTGTCACGGCACGGCCACGGTCTGGGCTGCGACATCTGCAAGCCGGTGGTGGCGAGCATTCTCGCGTCGTGCTGGAACGAATTCGTGCTGAAGAAAGAGCACGCGTCGTTGCAGGACACCAACGACTACTACCTCGCGAACATCCAGCGTGACGGCACCTATTCGGTGGTGCCGCGCATGCCGGGCGGCGAAGTCACACCCGACGGCCTGATCGCCGTCGCGCAGGTCGCGAAGAAATACGGCCTCTACACGAAGATCACGGGCGGTCAGCGCGTGGACCTGTTCGGCGCGCGCGTCGAGCAGTTGCCGCTGATCTGGGAAGAGCTGATCGCAGCCGGCTTCGAATCGGGGCATGCGTACGGCAAATCGCTGCGCACGGTGAAGTCGTGCGTCGGCTCGACGTGGTGCCGTTATGGCGTCGGCGATTCGGTCGGGCTCGCGGTCGAACTCGAGAACCGCTACAAGGGCTTGCGCACGCCGCACAAGATCAAGTTCGGCGTGTCGGGCTGCACACGCGAATGCGCGGAAGCGCAGGGCAAGGACGTCGGCGTGATCGCGACCGAGAAGGGCTGGAATCTCTATGTGTGCGGCAACGGCGGGATGAAGCCGCGGCATGCGGAACTGATCGCGTCGGACCTCGATCGCGAGACGCTCGTGCGCTACATCGACCGTTTCCTGATGTTCTATGTACGCACCGCCGACCGTCTGCAACGCACCAGCGTGTGGCGCGAAAGCCTGGAAGGCGGGCTTCAGTATCTGATCGACGTGGTCGTACACGACAAGCTCGACGTCGCTGCGGAACTCGAAGCGGACATGCAGCGCGTGGTCGACACATACGAATGCGAGTGGAAGAAAGCGGTCACCGATCCGGAGACGCGCAAGCGCTTCCGTCACTTCGTCAACAGCGATCAGGCCGACAGCACCGTGACGTTCGTTCAGGAGCGCGGACAGATTCGCCCGGCCACGCCGGAGGAACGTCAGTCGAAGCTCGCCGCGATTCCTGTCGTAGTCGAAACCGTTTGATTTTTAGCGTCATCGAAAATGAGGAGCTCCGCCATGAGTAACGACCGCTTGCCGCAAACCTGGACCCCTGTTTGCACGCTCGACGACATCGTTCCGAACACGGGCGTCTGCGCGCTCGTCAAAGGCGAACAGGTCGCCGTATTTCACGTGAACACGGACCAAGATCAGGCCGCCGTGTACGCGATCGAAAACTTCGATCCGGGCTCGCGCGCGGCCGTGCTTTCGCGCGGGCTGATCGGCAGTCTCGGCGAGCGCGTCGTGGTGGCTTCGCCGATCTACAAGCATCACTTCGATCTGCGCACCGGCGAGTGCCTCGAAGCGCCCGCGCATTCCGTCAGCGCATTTCCCGCGCGCGTCGAAAACGGCCAGGTGTGGGTCGCCGTTTGAGCCGGTACGTTTCACCGCTGCATAAGAACGGCCCGCATGGCACAGACGTTGCATTGACAGCGCGGGGTCCAAACAGAGTGATCATTCCGGTGCGCGGCGAAGCATACGGCCAGCCGGGTGATCGAAAATCAGTTTAATGAGGATGTCTGATGAAAAACGTGATGAGCTCGCTTAAGAGCGGCGATTGGCGCGCGCTGGTGGCGTGTTTCCTTTATTTCGACACGGGCTTTACCGTGTGGGTGCTGTATGGCCCGCTCGCGCCGTTCATCAGCAAAAGCATTTCGATGACGCCGGCGCAGCAGGGCCTGCTCGTCGCGGTGCCCGTGCTCTCCGCGGCGATCCTGCGCGTGACGCTCGGCAACCTCTATCAGTCGGCGCACGGCAAGCGCATTGCGCTGCTCGGCGTGCTGCTCTCGGCGGTGCCGACCATCGTGTTGCCGGTGCTGCCGTTCGTTCCGTCGTACACGCTGCTGCTTGTGCTCGGCGTGTTCCTCGGCGTGGGCGGTGCGAGCTTCGCAGTCGCGTTGCCGATGGCCGGCAGCAACTATCCGCCGAAAGTGCAGGGCCTCGTGCTGGGGCTTGCCGCTGCGGGCAACATCGGCGCGGTGCTCGACGGCTTCCTGTTTCCGCAGCTCGCCACGCACTACGGCTGGCAGGTCGCAACCGGCGGCGCATTGCCGCTGCTCGCGATCGCCGCGATCACGCTGTACTTCTGGGCCAACGACTCCGGCGTGAAGACAGGCAGCGTGCTGCGTGCCTTCGGCGGTTTCGCGGTGACGCTCGTCGGTCTGATCGTGCTCGTGCTGCTCGTCGAAGCGGGCATCTTCGGTTCGGGTAAGACCGGCGTGCTGCTGTTGCCGGTGATCGGCGCGCTGCTCGCGATTGCGGTGCTGCCCAAGCGCTATCGCTCGGTGCTCGCGGAGCGCGATACGTGGGTCATCATGCTCGTGTACAGCATCACGTTCGGCGGTTTCGTCGGCATGTCCTCGTATGTTTCGCTGCTGCTCACCAACCTCTATCAGCTCTCGAAGATCGACGCGGGTCTCTTCATGGCCTTGCTCGCCGCAACCGGCGCGCTGGTGCGTCCGCTCGGCGGCCTGATCGCCGACAAGGTGTCCGGCGTGCGCGCGCTGACGGTGCTGCTCGCGACGATTTCGCTGTGCGACCTTGTGTTCGCGGCAGTCATGCCTTCGCTCGCAGGCGGCATCGCGCTGCTGGTGTGCCTGTACCTGGCGTTCGGACTCGGCAATGGTGCAACGTTCCAGCTCGTGCCGCATCGCTGGGCTGGCCGCACGGGATTGATGTCGGGCATCGTCGGCGCGGCGGGCGGGATTGGCGGTTTCTATCTGCCGGTCGTGATGGGTATCGCTAAGGAAAGCACCGGTTCGTATCAGATGGGCTTTGCGACCTTCGGCGCGCTGGCCGCCTGCGCGTTCCTCGCCATCGTCGCGCTGCGCCGTCCGTGGATGGCGTGGTCGATGCAATCTGCCGGCATGCACGCGCATGCTACGGAGTGATGCGGCGCTTTGATCTGAACCTTCACAAACAAATAGCGTGAGCACGATAGAACGGATTCAGACAGTGCGGGCCGACGCAGCGCAAACCGACGTGTCCAGCGAAGTGTTGAGCTCGTTGATCAACATCGCCGGGCGTCAACGGATGCTCTCGCAGCGCATCGTCTTCAAGGCGATGCTCGCGCTGCGTCAAAGCGACGGCGCGCTCGCGATCGCGCGAGACACGCTGCGCACTTTCGCGGACAGTCACGCGGCGCTCGTGCAAGGCCGCGATGGTTTGCCGGGGCTCTTTTCACCGGCGCTGCGCGAGGCCTTTCACGGCACGGGCAATGACAAAGACAAGGGCAACGGTAGCGGACACGTCGCGAAGAAAATCGCCGACTTCATCGCAGTGGCGTCGGCCGCGCTCGACGCGATAGGACGCGACTCGGCACGCGCCGAAGACGCCGTGCAGGCGTTGATCGCGTGCGCCGATCCGTTGCTGAACGACCTGCATGGCATCACGGCGGTCTACGAACAGGAGAGCCGGCGCATTGCCCGCTTGCAGAAAAAAGAACAGCAGCAATTGATCGAACGAATCAAGTCGATCGCGAAGGAAGCGCATATCGTGTCCTTCAACGGTCAGATCGTGGCGAGCCGCACGAATGTGACCGGTCGCGAGTTCGCGGTCGTTGCGGGCGTGATGACTTCGATCACGAAGGAACTCGAGTCCGTGGTGAGCGCGTTCGTGAAGAAGACCGCGTCCGCCTGATCCGCGCGCCGAGGTCTGCCCACACGATGCTATCCCGGCTATGCTTGACGTTTTCGCCAACGTCGGGTCAGCCATATGAACAGCGGATCGCAAACGGTGTGGGAAACGGTGTGGCAGACGGCCAAGGGTGAGTTCTCGGACCTCGGCAGCGCGGCCGATCTGACTCAGGTGCTGATGCGTCTCGGCATCGCGCTCGTGCTCGGCGGCGTGATCGGTTTCGAGCGCGAGATCTCGCGGCGCGATGCCGGCATGCGCACGCATATGATGGTCGCCGTGGGCGCGGCGCTATTCGTCGTAGTGCCGCTGCAAGCCGGCTTTTCGCAAGACAATATGAGCCGCGTGCTGCAAGGGCTCGTGTCGGGCATCGGCTTTCTCGGCGCGGGCGCCGTCATCAAACTCAGTGCGCAGCGCGAGGTGCGCGGCCTGACGACGGCCGCAAGCCTGTGGCTGAGCGCGGGTGTCGGCATGGCGGCGGGCCTTGGGCGCGAAGCCACCGCGATTCTCAGCGTGGTCATTGCGCTGCTGATTCTCTCGAGCGCGCGGCTCGTGAAAGGCCGCGCGCATCCACGAAAATAAGCGTGCGTCGACGTTAGAACTTATGACGCAGCGCGACTCGCGCGGCGACCTGCGTACCCGTCGACGACGGCGCCTGCACGCCCGGAATAAACGCGTTATCGAGGATCGAATGCGTCGAGTCTCCCGTGACCTTCTGGTACACGCCCTGCACGTAAACGTCCGTGCGTTTGGACAGGTTGTAGTCCGCCATCAGACCGGCCGAATGAATCTTCGGCTTCACGCCTCCTGACGACGCGTCGTAATTCTCCATCGTGTACACGTACTGCGCACCGACGAAGAAAGCGGGCGTGAACTGGTATTTGCCGTTCACTTCGAAATTCTGGTACTTCAGCGTGTTCAACGTCACGCCCGCCGCCGCGAGCGGCACGCCGATATAGCCGTTGCCCGTTGGGCTCCTGTAGCTGGAGTTCGTATAAGCGAAACCGGCGGTGGCCGAGCCGAACGTGTAGTTGATGCCGCCGCCGAAAATCCGCATGCGTCCGGCGATGAAGCTCGCGTCGTTCGCCGTGATCGCGCCGCTCGCGCCCACGCCGGGGTTGTTCGCCTGCAGATAAGCAGCCGCAATCAGAAGCCCGCCGGTCGCGTACTGCGCGCCGAAGCTGTACGCGCGATTGTTCGCGAAGTTCGTGTCGTTGCTGAAGCTGTAGACGCCGCCGAACTGCAGACCCGCGAAGTTCGGGCTCGCGTATTTCACGCTGTTGCCGAGGCGAAACGAGTTGTCGGTGTTGTCGTTGTCGTACGGATGCGCGAACAGATAGCCGGCCCAGTTGCCGTTCGCCGTTGTCTGCGCGAGGTAGTCGACGACGGAGTCGTACTGTCGTCCGAACGTGAGCGTGCCGAACCGGTTGTCGCTCAAACCGACGTACGCCTGGCGGCCGAACATGCGGCCGCCCTGGCCGAGCCGCCCCGAATTGATGTCGAAGCCGTTTTCCAACTGGAACACGGCCTGCGTCCCGCCGCCCAGATCTTCCGAGCCCTTCAGGCCCCAGCGGCTGCCTTGCGCGTAGCCGCTCGCCATTTCCCATACCGCGCCGCGTCCGGCGTTGTTGGTGTAGTCGAGGCCTTCGTCGAGCACGCCGTACAGCGTCACGCTGCTTTGCGCGAACGCGCAGGGACTGGCCAGCGAGGCGAGGGCGGCGATAGCGCCGGCGATGGCCTTGGCACCGGCCGTGGCGGACAGGTTCTTTCTCATCATCGTGAACTCCAGACGTTGGTAATGAGCGGCCCGATGCCAGGACTCGGCGCGGCCGCTGCTTTTTGGCGAAGCCCGGATTCTGCTATTCGAGATGCGGCTCGCGTATGAGGCACATCCCTGGATAAACGTGATTTTTTCGAATGTTTGTCCCGCGAATTATTCGCTTGTGGCCGGTAATCAGGCCGACAAAAATTCCGTTCATGCACTTTTGCATGAAGCCGGAAACGCAAGGCATGCGTTTTCCGCAGGCAAGAAAACGAAGGAGACGAACATGCGACTCGACCGGAACTACGTGAACGGCCGCTTTCTCGAACCGGCCGCCGATGCCGGTTCACCCACGCATCAGGCGTTGATCGCCGTCCACAACCCAGCGACCGAAGCGCTCATTGCGCACGTCACCGCCGCGACTCGTGCGGAAGCCGTGGCCGCCGTCGATGCCGCCGCGCTCGCGCAAAAGGCCTGGCGCAAACTGCCGTCGGTGGAACGCGGCGCGTGGCTGCACAAGCTCGCCGACGCGCTCACCGAATGCGCGCCGGCCATCGGCGCGGCGCTCGCGCTCGAATCGGGCAAGAGTCTCGCCGATGCCACGAACGAAGCGATCTACGCCGCGCAGATCACGCGTTACCACGCAGAGTGGGCGCGGCGCATCGAAGGCGAAGTGATTCCAAGCGATACGCCCGACGAAAACCTCGTGCTGCATCGCGAGCCGATCGGCGTGGTCGCGTGCCTGATTCCGTTCAACTACCCGGTCTACACGTTCATGCGCAAGGTGGCGCCCGCGCTGATCGCGGGCAACACGGTCGTCGTGCGGCCAAGCAACAACACGCCGACCTCGGCGTTCGAAATCGCCAAGGCCGTCGAGAAGGCCGGTTTGCCCGCAGGCGTCGTCAACATTCTCGCGATGGATCATGCGACTGCCGAGGCGCTCTGCACGCATCCCAAGGTCGGCATGATCACGTTGACGGGCAGCGTCGGCGCGGGCCGCAAGGTGCTCGATTACTGCAAGGCGAATATCGCGAAGCCGTCGCTCGAACTGGGCGGCAAGACGCCCGCCATTATCGAAGCCGACGCCGATCTGGAAAAAGCCGCGCGTGAACTGGTCGCGTCGAAAACCACGCACTGCGGCCAGCTTTGCACGGCGATCGAACGCGTCTATGTGCAGGAAAGCGTGCATGACCGCTTCGTCGCGCTGCTCAAGCGCCACATGAGCGCAGTCGAGTTCGGCGACCGCGGCGAACAGCCGTCGCTGATGGGTCCGCTCGTCAATGAAGCATCGCGTCAGTCGATTCACGCGATGGTCGAGCGCGCGGTTGCAGCAGGCGCGACGCTGGAAACAGGCGGCAAGCTGCCGGCATCGACGGAACGCAAAGGGTTCTTCTATCCGGCCACGTTGTTGTCGAACTGCCGGCAGGACATGGAGATCGTGCAGGAAGAGACGTTCGGCCCCGTGATGCCGGTCGTCAAATACCGCACGCTCGACGAAGCACTCGAGATGGCCAACGATCACCAGTTCGGTTTGTCGTCGGTGCTTTACACCGAGAACTATCGCAGCGCGATGAAGATCGCCAACGGCATCGAGGCGGGCGAGCTGTATGTGAACCGCACGCCGGCCGATCCATATCAGGGCTTTCATGCGGGCTGGAAACGCTCGGGGCTCGGCGGCGACGACGGCAAGCACGGCATGCTCGAATTCACGCAGACGCGTCTTGTCGTCATGAAGTACTGATGCAAACACGCAGCAAAACGCCGCTCATTCATAACAAAACATATTGGAGACTCACGGGCCGCTCATGCGGCGCGGGGTCTCTCAGGAGGCTCACGTGTCATCTCAACCCGTCCGATCCGCTTCGAACGCCGCAGCGCTGGCGTTAAACGAAAACGACCTGCAAACCGCGCTGCAAAACACCAAAGCGCGCCGTTATACGCAACTGATGTTGCTGGTTCTCGCAGCCGGCGCGATCTATCCGATCCTGTATCTGCGGCAGGTTTATCAGCCGACGATGCTCGAAGTGTTTCATATCACCGATAGCCAACTCGGCTATCTGTATTCGTCGCTCGGCACGATTTTTCTGCTCAGCTATCTGCCGAGCGGCTGGCTCGCGGACCGCATCGCGCCACGCCTGTTGATCTGTTTTTCGCTGATCGCGACCGGCGCACTGGGGCTCTGGTATTCGACCGCGCCTTCGTTTCAGATGCTGATGCTGATCTTCGGCGGCTGGGGCTTGTCGACCGGCCTGACGTTCTGGGCCGCTGTCATCAAACGCGTGACGATGATCGCCGGCGCCGACGAGCAAGGCCGCTTCTTCGGTCTGCTCGACGGCGGGCGCGGGCTCATCGAGGCGATGCTCGCGACCGTCGCAATCACGCTGTTCGCATGGGCGACGCAGACGAAGGGCGAGTCCGTCGCCGCGGGTTTCAGAATGGTCGTCTACATGTACGCGTTCTTGTGCATTGCGCTCGGTGTGGTGCTGGTTCTCGTGAAGGACCCGCAAGGCGAGCAGGGCGCGCGTGACGACGCCGCCAATCGCGCTGCGCGCCGGCGCAACAACGTGCTCGCCGACCTCGCCACGCTCGCAAAGATTCCGGAGTTGTGGCTCGTCGCGGCGATCGTGTTCTGCGGCTACCAGGTGTTCTGGGCGACGTATAGCTTTTCCGCCTATCTGCACGAAGGCGAAATCGGCCTGACCGTCGTCATGGCCGGCACGATCACCACGCTCAAACTGTGGATGCGGCCGATTGGCGGCATCGGCGGTGGCTTTCTCGGCGACCGTTACTCGAAGGTATCGGTGCTGGTCATCGCGCTGTTTCTCGCCGCGCTGTCCCTGCTCGGACTGATGGCCGCACCACGCATTGCGAGCCACGTATTGCTGGTGTTCCTCGTGCTGTTCATCGGCATTCTGACCTACGCGATTCGCGGGCTTTACTGGTCGCTGCTGGACCGCTGCAACATTCCCGTTTCGACGATGGGCCTCGCCATCGGCCTCATCTCCGTACTCGGTTATTCGCCCGATGTATTTTTGCCGCTCATCAACGGTTATCTGACGCAGACGTTCCCCGGCGTATTCGGCTATCAGCTGTATTTCGGTTATGTGGCGGCGATGGCTGCGCTCGGCGGTTTTGCGGGGCTCGCGTTGAGAAACATGCTTAACAGGAAAGAGGTTGCGTAAATGAAAGTTGTCTCCCTCGAAACGCATATCGTTGCCGTACCGCCGCCGCACGTGGGCGGCATGTACTGGATCTTCGTCAAGCTGAAGACCGATTGCGGTATTGAAGGCGTCGGCGAAATCTATTCGGCGACGTTTCATCCGAAAGCAATGACGCATATCGTCGACGATGTGTTCGCGCGCTATCTGCTCGACAAGGACCCGCATCATATTGAGCGCTTGTGGCGCGAAGCCTATTCGAGCGGCTTCACGCAACGTCCCGATCTGACGATGATGGGCGTGGTGAGCGGCCTCGAAATGGCGTGCTGGGACATCATCGGCAAGGCGGCAGGCAAGCCGGTTTACGAATTGCTCGGCGGCATGGTGAATCAGCGTCTGCGCTCATACACGTACCTGTACCCGAAGAACAGCCTCGGTGAATACGACTACGACGATCCCGATCTTGCCGCCGAATGCGCCGCCGGGAATGTGAAGCGCGGCTTTACCGCGGTGAAGTTCGATCCGGCCGGGCCGTACACGGCGTACTCGGGGCATCAACTGTCGATGGAAGTACTCGACCGCTGCGAGACATTCTGCCGCCGCGTGCGTGAAGCGGTGGGCAGCAAGGCCGATCTGCTGTTCGGCACGCATGGACAGATGGTGCCTTCATCGGCAATCCGGCTTGCGAAGCGCCTCGAAAAATACGATCCGCTATGGTTCGAGGAACCCGTGCCGCCCGGCCAGGAAGACGCGATGGCGCAAGTCTCGCGGCACACGAGCATTCCGATTGCAGCCGGCGAGCGGCTGACTACGAAGTACGAATTTTTCAGGCTGCTGCAAGCGGGCGCTGCATCGATTCTGCAATTGAACGTGGCGCGCGTGGGCGGTCTGCTCGAAGCGAAGAAAGTGGCCGCGCTCGCCGAGGTGTATTACGCGCAGATCGCGCCGCATCTGTACAACGGTCCGATTGGTGCGGCCGCAAGCATTCAGTTGGCGACATGCACGCCGAACTTCCTGATTCAGGAAAGCATCGGCACGTGGGACGGTTTTCATGCGGCGGTTTTGAAGAAGCCGATTCAATGGGAAGACGGCTACATCATTCCGTCGCGCGAACCTGGCCTTGGCGTCGAGCTGAATATGGAAGTCGTCGCACAGCACACGCCGTACACAGGCGAGCGTCTGCATCTGCAAATGGCCGCACAACCTGCCGACGTGAAAGATCTCGCGCCGGCCAGGGGTTAGAGCATGAACTACGATTACATCATCGTCGGTGCGGGTTCGGCGGGCTGCATTCTCGCCAATCGCCTGTCGGCGTCGGGCCAATATTCGGTGCTGCTGCTCGAGGCGGGCGGCAAGGACAGCTCGTTCTGGTTCAGGATTCCAGTGGGTTTTACAAAGACCTACTACAACGAAACCTATAACTGGATGTATTACAGCGAGCCGGAAAAAGCGCTGGATAACCGGCCTATTTACTGTCCGCGCGGCAAGGTGCAGGGCGGCTCGGGCTCCATCAACGCGATGATTTACGTGCGCGGGCAAGCGAGCGATTTCGACGATTGGGCGGCAGCGGGCAACTCCGGCTGGGCGTTTCGCGACGTGCTACCGTATTTCCGCAAGCTCGAATCGCATCCGCTTGGCAATACGAAATATCACGGCGCCGATGGGCCGATCCGCATCTCGCCGATGAAAGACGCCGTGCATCCGATTTGCCACGTCTTTCTGAAGGGCTGCGATCAGGCCGGCTATCAGCGCAGCGACGACTTCAACGGCGCGCAATTCGAAGGCGCCGGTATCTACGATGTGAACACGCGCAATGGGCAGCGCTCGTCGAGCAGCTTCGAGTATCTGCATCCGGCGCTCGCGCGGAAAAATCTCACGATCGAGCACAACGTGCTGGTCGATCGTGTGCTGTTCGACGGCGAGCGGCGCGCGATTGGCGTTAGCGTCACGCAGGAGGGTGTCGTGCGGCGTTTCATGGCGAATCGCGAGGTGATCTTGTGCGCGGGCGCGGTCGATTCGCCGAAGCTCCTGCAACTGTCCGGCGTCGGCGACAGTGCGCTGCTCACGAAACACGGCATCGCCACCGTCAATGAGTTGCCCGCCGTCGGCCGCAATTTGCAGGACCATTTGTGCGTGAGCTTCTACTACCGCGCGAACGTCAAAACGCTCAACGACGAAATGCGGCCGCTTCTCGGCAAGCTCAAGCTCGGGCTGCAATATCTGCTCACGCGCAAGGGGCCGCTTGCAATGAGCGTGAATCAGTCGGGCGGTTTTTTCAAAGGCAGTGAACGCGAGGCGCAGCCGAACCTGCAGCTTTACTTCAATCCGCTGTCGTACCGGATTCCGAAGAGCAGCAAGGCGAATCTCGAACCGGAGCCGTACTCGGGCTTCCTGCTCGCATTCAACCCTTGCCGGCCGACGAGCCGCGGCTCGATCGAAATAGCGTCGAATCGCGTGGCCGACGCCGCGAAGATTCGCCTGAACGCGCTCAGCACGCAGAAGGACATCGACGAAGTGATCCAGGGTTGCGAACTCGTGCGCAAGATCATGGGCTCGCCGGCACTGAAGGAGATCACAGTCGAGGAAATCTCGCCGGGGCCGCAGGTCGCGTCGCGCGAAGACTTCCTGCAATATTTCCGCGAGCAGTCCGGCTCGATCTATCACCTGTGCGGCTCGTGCGCGATGGGCGACGATCCGCGGACGTCGGTGGTGGATGCGCGTTTGCGCGTGCACGGCATGGCGGGCTTGCGCGTCGTCGATGCGTCGATCTTCCCGAACATCACATCCGGCAACATCAATGCGCCGACGATGATGGTCGCGGAGAAGGGCGCCGACATGATTCTCGAAGACGCCGCCGCGCAGGGCGCGCGCGAGGCTGAGGTGGCGGAGTGGGCTAGCGCCGCTTGAGGGATGTTGGCGTTGTGTTCAAGCTGACGAGGACAGCGCGCCGATGCAATGCGGTCGGCGCGTTTTTTATCGGCACTCTGTGAAAAACAAACGCGGTTGACGCCGCGCGTTTCACTACACGTTACACGTCGCCGAGCGGCATCGCCTCCGACCCTTCGAACGACCGCTCGCCCAGCCAGATTTCCTGTTGCAGCCAGTCGCGAAACAGCGCGACGTGCGGCAATTCCTCCTGCCCGGCGCGCGTCACAAGCCAGTACGACTGATGGCCGTCGACGTGCACGTTCAGCACCTGCACCAGTTGTCCGTCGGCGAGTTCACGCGCGACCATGTGACGGTCGGCAATCGTCACACCGAGGCCGTCGATGGCCGCACGAATCGCGTGGTCGAGCAGATCGAATTCATAGCCGCCGCGCGTATCCACATTGTCGATTCCGGCCGCCTTCAGCCAGTGTTGCCAGGTCAGGTAACGCTGATCCGCGCTCGCCAATACGTGCAGCAGCGTGAATTCGTTCAGATCGATCGACGCGCGCCCCGCCTGGCGCGCGAGCAGCGCGGGCGCGCAGACGGCGACGTGCCGCTCGTTCATCAACAGACGATTGTCGAAACCTTCCCACTCGCCATTGCCGAAGCGGATCGCGCAATCGAGCACGCCGGATTCCGCGAGCTTGTCGTCGATGCGCGTCGACAGGCTCAGTTCGAGATGCGGGTGCGCGTCGCGCAGCCGGCCGAGACGCGGCATCAGCCAGCGGCTCGTGAAGGTGGGCGGTGCGTTGATGCGCAGCCGGTTACGATGCGTTTTCTCCTGCAGGCTGCGCACCGTCAGTTCGATACGGTCGAACGATTGCTGCAGCGCCTGCAACAGCACGCGCCCGGCCGCCGACAGTTCGAGATGGTGATGATGGCGTTGCAGCAGCGTCTCGCCGATTTGCGCCTCGAGTTGACGCACTTGCCGGCTCACGGCGCTTTGCGTGACGTTCAGCAATTCCGCGGCGCGCGTGAAGCTGCCGGTGCGGCCAGCCACTTCGAAGGCTTTCAGCGCGTTCAGCGCCGGCATTTTGCGTTTCAAGATGTTCGACCGGGAGAGGGAAGCGCGACGCGCGATGTGCCCGGTATTTTAGCGGCTGGGGAGAGGGAGGCGAGGTGGTTTGGTGGGTGTTTTTTGCGGAGGGGACGGGGGAGGGAAGGCGTGTCGCGCAGGTGTTTTCGCGGGTTTGAAGAGATGGCGGGCACGGCGAAGCGCGAGATGCGGACTTGCTGCTGAAACGGCTTCCCGCACCGCCAGAGTTCGGCGTCGGGATTCGTGCGAAACGTTCGTTTTTAGACTTGCGGGCAAAAAACGCGCGGCGGCGCCAGCTTGCCCTCTCGATACCAATCAGTCCGCCGTCCGCCGGTCCGCCAGCGCCTTCTCGCAGTCCGCGAGAACCTGCCGGACGAGCCGCGCTTGCGGATCGAGTTCGTCGGTGTCGAGAATTTCCTCGACGGCGTCGCGGGCCCAGTCGGTGTCGACGAAGCGCGCGTGCCGGCGGGCGATTTCCAGCGCGGTGGCCGACAGCTTGGCGATGGCGAGCCAGTCGGCCTCGCGCGCGCGCCGGTCGAGCCATTTGTGGGCGGCCTGCACGTGGAACGCCGCGTCGGGCCAGTCCTCGTTGAGGTAGTAAGCGCCGAGGCTGCCGCATGTGAGCCAGCACAACAGCTCCAGACGGTCCCGCGGACTCAGATGGTGGCGTACATCACTCATGGCGACGCTCGCTGCGGTAAATTGCTTTCCGGGGGAGGCGGCGTGCAGCCGTCCTCCGCATGGATTAACAATATCACGCAGAATTCATCAGCGGCAATTCCCGGGCGTACCCTGGCGCACGCGGGGCGGCGCTTCGTTCGGGCGCTGGTTTAACGACGGCCCACTCGCCCCGTTGGCACAAAACAGGACACGAGCGCGAGGCGCGCGGCAGCAAGGAGCAGGAGCGGGTAACGAGACGCGCGGCAAGCAACGCGCCCAACCGCGCAGGCACCCGCCGCGCCCCAGCGGAAAATCCGCCAACGCGCTAACGTAACGTTTCCTTCCACCACCGCATCCACGCCCCATGCTGCAGATTCTCGGCAAACCTACCTCCATCAACGTGCGCAAGGTGCTGTGGACCTGCGCGGAACTCGGGCTCGCCTTCGAACGGGAAGATTGGGGCGCGGGGTTCCGTCCAACCAACGTCCCCGAATTTCTCGCGCTGAATCCGAACGCGATGGTTCCCGTCATCAGGGACCGCGACTTCGTTCTATGGGAGTCGAACTCGATCATCCGCTATCTCGCGGGGCGCTATGGCGGCGAGTGGCTTTATCCGGCCGACCCGCGCGAACGCGCGCGCTGCGACCAGTGGATCGACTGGCAGGCAAGCGAATTGAACCGCTCGTGGAGCTACGCGTTTCTCGCGCTCGTGCGGCAATCGCCGGCTCATCGCGATGCGCAGCAGATCGAGGCGTCGCGCGCGAACTGGGCGAAGCACATGGCAATCGTCGAAGGACAATTGCAGCGCACCGGCGCGTTCATCGCGGGCGACGCCTTCTCGCTCGCGGACATTCCGATCGCGCTATCGATCAACCGTTGGCTCGAAACCCCAATTGCACGCGACGATCTGCCCGCGGTCGACACTTATATGACGCGCCTTGCGTCGCGCGATGCGTATCGCGAGTACTGCCGCAACGGCACGCCGTAAGCGCGACAGCATCAGCGAGCGAGGGGGAGAAAAAGCAGAGGAGGAAGCAAACGAGACAAACAATGCGGGGCGCAACGGCCCCGCATTCTCAAAACGCGGCTAAAACCCGCAAAAACTCAGACCTGAACAAGCCGCGGAATCTGCACGTCGGGATTCACGTCGGCCTCATAGTCGACGCCCGCGATCTCGAAGCCGAACAACCGCAGGAAATCGGTCTTATAGCCGGCGAAATCCGTGAGTTCGTAGATCGTGTCGTTCGTCACCTGGCCCCACAGCGCTTCCACGCGTTGCTGCACTTCCGGGTCCAGTTCCTTGTAGTCCGCGCGCAAACGGCCTTCTTCGTCGATATGCGGCGCCGCGCCGTACAAGCTGTCCTTGTATAGGCCATAAACCTGCTCGATACAGCCTTCGTGCGTGCCTTTCTCCTTCATCACCTTGAAGAGCAGCGACAGATAGAGCGGCATCATCGGAATCGCGGAACTCGCCTGCGTGACGACCGCCTTCAGCACCGACACGCGCGCGTCGCCGCCTTTGGCCGCGAGCTTCGCGCGGATATCGAGCACCTTCTGATCGAGGTCCTTCTTGGCCGCGCCGATCGAGCCGTTCCAGTAAATGTCGTGCGTGATCTTCTCGCCGAGGTAGGTGAACGCGGTGGTCTTCGCGCCGTCCGCGAGCACGCCCGCTTCGAGCAGCGCGTCGATCCACATTTGCCAGTCTTCGCCGCCCATCACCGCGACCGTGTGGTCGATTTCGGTTTGCGTGGCGGGTTCGAGCACGGTTTCCTTGATCACTTCCTTGTCGGTATCGATGCCGCGCAGCGTGACTGCCTTGCCGACCGGCTTGAGCGTGGACGTGAACACCTCGCCGGTTTTCGGATGCGTGCGCTTCGGTGCGGCGAGGCTGTAGACCACGAGGTCGACCTGGCCGAGATCGCGCTTGATGACTTCGATGGTGCGCGCCTTCACTTCGTCGGAAAACGCGTCGCCGTTGATGCTCGTCGCGTAGAGGCCCTCGGCGGCGGCGAACTTCTCGAACGCCGCGCTGTTGTACCAGCCTGCCGTGCCGGCCTTCGATTCGCTGCCGCCGCGCTCGAAAAACACGCCGAGCGTGTCCGCGCCGCAGCCGAACGCTGCGCTGATGCGAGCGGCCAGTCCGTAGCCCGTGGATGCGCCGATCACGAGCACCTTCTTCGGGCCGTTCGCAATGGGACCGCGTGCCTTGACGTAGTCGATCTGTTCCTTGACGTTGGCCTCGCAGCCCGTCGGATGGGTGGTTACGCAGATGAAGCCACGCACGCGCGGTTTGATGATCATGAAGCACCTCTTGTCGGAATTGGCGACATTATAGTGGTCCGGGCGGCTGCTGGCGCGGCGCGCGGGATCGGCTGCGGGGAGCGGCAAACAGGCAGCAGACGAGCGGCACACGAGCGGCGAGCGAGCAACAAACGAGCGGCGAGCCGCGGCAAGAACCGGCAAAGCCGCCGAAAAGCACCGACAAAGCAGCAACAAACGCACAACAAAGCTGCAACAAAGCCACCGCCGTCCCACGGCTGCACGGGCAAAAATCAGCCCAACCCGCACATCTTGGTAGGATTCAGCCTTTTCCCGCAGACGGTAGCCAGCGTGAAGCGCTTTATTCCCCTGATTCTGGAGACACTCGACCGAGGTCTGACCCGCGTGAACCCGCTCGTGGCCGCGGCGCTGTGGCACCTGCGCCATCCGACGCGCCGCGGCGTGCTCAAGGCGTGCGCGGCGCTTCCGCTGCTGTTCGTGCTGTATGTGCTGGTCCTGATTCCGTTCACACCGGGCATCGGCGATATTCGCAAGGCGAAGATCGAGCAGCCGGCGCGCATTCTCTCCGCGGACGGCAAACTGCTCGCCGAATTCAAGCCGTCCAACCGCGAGTGGGTCAAGCTGAAGGACATCTCGCCGAACGTGGTCAATGCGCTGATCGCTACCGAAGACCATCGCTTCTATCAGCATTTCGGGCTCGACTGGCGGCGCACGGCATCGGCGGCGCTGCATACGTTTTCCGGCGACCGGCAGGGCGGCTCGACCATCACGCAGCAACTCGCGCGCAATCTTTATCCCGACGAAATCGGCCGCGCGCCGACGCTCACGCGCAAGCTCAAGGAAGCGATCACGGCCTTCAAGATCGAGGCGCTCTATACGAAGGACGAGATCCTCGAAACCTACCTGAACACCGTGCCGTTTCTGTACAACGCGTACGGCATCGAGATGGCCGCGCGCACCTACTTCGACAAGTCGGCGTCGGAGCTGAACGTGCTCGAAAGCGCGACGCTCGCGGGCATGCTGAAGGGCAACAGCTATTACAACCCGGTGCTCAATCCGGAGCGCGCATTGCAGCGGCGCAATACCGTGCTCGCGCAGATGGTGAAGTTCGGCAAGCTCACGCCCGCCGCGTATCAGACGCTCAGTAAAAAGCCGTTGCGCATCGACTTCGAGCGGCAGACCGAGCCGCCCGGACCCGCGCCGCACTTCGCGCAGCAACTGCGCAAATGGCTCGCGGCGTGGGCCGACCGCAACGACTACAACCTTTACTCCGACGGCCTCGTGGTGCGCACCACGATCGATTCGCGTCTGCAGACGATGGCCACGCAGGCGGTCATTTTGCAGGGCAACCAGTTGCAGGGCATCGCGAATGCGGCGTGGGGCAGCCGCGCCGGCTGCTCGAACGGCAAGGACCTGCTCGCGACGTTTCTACGCGAAACGCCCGACTACCGCGCCGCGAAAGACACGGGCCTCTCCGACGACGACGCGCTCAAGCGCGTGTCGGCGAACCGCGGCCTCGTGCAGTCGGTATGCGAATCGAAAACGCGCGTGCAGGCCGATTTTCTCGCGATGGACCCGCGCAACGGCCAGATCCGCGCGTGGGTCGGCAGCCGCGATTTCAGCCAGGACCCGTTCGATCACGTCCAGCAGGCACGGCGTCAGCCGGGCTCGACGTTCAAGCCGTTCGTCTACGCGGCGGCCTTCGAGGCGGGCGCGAAACCGTCGGACACGTTGCTCGATCAGCCCGTCGAAATTCAACTCGCGGGCGGCGAAGTCTGGCGTCCGGGCGACGAGGACGAACCGAGCGAGCGGCCCATCACGCTGCGCGACGGCCTCGCGTATTCGCGCAACCGCATCACCGCGCAACTGATGCAGACAGTCGGTCCGAACAAGGTCGCGCGGCTCGCCCGCGCGATGGGCGTGCGCGACAGTCCGCTCGAGGCGGTGCCGTCGCTCGCACTGGGCACGAGCCCGGTCACGCTGAAGGAAATGGTCTCGGCATACGGCACGATCGCCAACCTCGGCGGATACGTCGAGCCGGTGATGGTCACGCGCATCGAGGACCGCAACGGCGAGGTGCTGGCCGACTTCGCGCCGACGCCGCCGCAGCAGGAACTGTCCGCCGATGCGGCGCGCACGCTCGTCGACGTGATGCGCGACGTCGTCAATCGCGGCACCGGATCGGCGATACGCGGACGCTTCGGCGTGCGCGGCGACGTCGCCGGCAAGACCGGCACGACGCAGGGCAACGCGGACGGCTGGTTCATCCTGATCCATCCGCAACTCGTGGCCGGCGCGTGGGTCGGTTTCAACGACAGCCGCGTGACCTTGCGCAGCGATTACTGGGGGCAGGGGGCGCATAGCGCGCTGCCGATCGTCGGCGACTTTTTCCAGCGCGCGCAGCGCTCGAAGCTCGTCGACACGCGCGTCAAATTCGACACCGAGCACCAGCCTGGCTGGTTCGCCGAGCGTTCGGAGCGGTTGCGGGCGTGGTTCCAGCAACTGTTTCCGTCGACGGCGCCGACGGTCAAGCCGGATGCGGCGGTGACTGCGCGGAATACGACGCGGCGCGCGCCGGTTGAGGTTGTTTCGTCGGAGGCGGGGGCGGCTGCGTCGAGTGCCGCGGCGGCTTTGGCGGCGAGCGAAGACACGCGGGCGCTGCCGCCGTTGCTGACGGCGCCTGGCGCGGCTTCAGGTGCGGCGGTTCTGAATGAGCCGGTCCACGGCGAAGCGCGCGGCGCCGGCACAGCGGCTTCGGCACCGACGCCCACGCCCGACGACGTGATGCCGCCGGACGCGGTGAGCGTCGAAGGTCAGCCGAGCGGAGCAGGTGCGTCGGAGTGACTGTCGACGCAAGCCACGTGAGCGTCGCCTAATACTCCGCCACGCCAGGCCGCCCCGGCGCTTCCCGCTGCGCCGCGCCCGCCGACGTCTCCAGTGCGGTATCGTGATGCAGCAGCAGCGCGGCCGCCGCGCCGACGAGTCCCGCGCCTCCGAGGCACAGGAGGCCCGCGCCGAAGCCGCCGGTGCTGTCCTTGATCCAGCCCATCGCGTAAGGTCCGAAGAAGCCCGCGAGGTTGCCGAGCGAATTGATCGCGGCGATGCCGCCCGCCGCCGCGGCGCCGGAGAGGAACGCGGCCGGCAGCGTCCAGATAACGGGCAGGCAGCCGAAAATGCCGAAGCCGGCGATCGACAGCGCGATCATTTTCTGCACCGGATTATCGAGCCCCGCCGACGCCGCGATGCCAACCGCGGCCACCGTCAGCGCGAAAGCGACATGGCGTTTGCGTTCGAGCTTGCGGTCCGAATGACGTCCCCAATAGACCATGCTGATCACGCCGACGATATACGGCAACGACGTCACGAAGCCCGTCTGCAAGTTGGTCAAGCCGAACGACTTCACGATCTGCGGCAGGAAAAAGCTCAAGCCATAATTCGTTGCGTTTGCACCGAAGTAGATGAGCGCGATGGCAAGCACCCGCCGATTGAAAAGCGCTTCCTTCACGCTGAATGCATGCGCGGCCTCGCGATGTTCGCGCTCCTGCTTCTGACGCGCGACGAGCCATTCGCGTTCGTCGTCGGCAAGCCAGGTTGCGTCGGCCGGCTTGTCGGTCAGGTAGAACCAGACCGCGAACGCGAGCAGCAGCGCGGGCGCCGCTTCGATCAGATAAACCCATTGCCAGCCGGCGAGCCCGCCGAAGCCATCCATGGAAAGCAGGGCGCCTGAAATGGGCCCGCCTATCACCGTCGATAACGGAATCGCCGCCATGAAATAGCCGACCACGCGGCCGCGATAGGCGGCCGGAAACCACAATGTGAGCAGGAAGATGACGCCGGGAAAGAAGCCCGCTTCAGCCACGCCGAGCAGAACGCGCAAGCCGTAAAAAACATGCGCCGCGGAAAAGCCCGTGTATTGCGCGATATGTGGGATATACGCCATCGCGCCGGCCAGCAGGCCCCACGTAAACATGATTCTCGCGATCCAGCGACGCGCGCCGAATTTCTCGAGCAGCAGGTTGGACGGCACTTCGAAAAAGAAGTACGCGATAAAGAAAATCCCCGCGCCAAAGCCGAATGCACTCGCGGAAAGGCCGAGCGCCTTGTTCATCTGCAGCGCGGCGAAGCCGACATTCACGCGGTCCAGATAGGCGATGAAATAGCAGACGATCAGGAACGGCACGAGCCGAACCGTCACACGTTTCATGGTACGTGCTTCGAGTTCCATCGATGTCTCCTCCAGTTCATTGTCCGGATGGTTCAGAAGATGCCGTTACAGACTAGTCGCTCGGCCACGTTTCGGGAAGTGCTTTAAACAGTCCGCGGGCGCCAATGCGTCGAGGCCGCAGGCAGTAAGCGCACGCGGATTGTTCGGGCGAAGGCAACAGTGTTTTCGACCCATGAGGCTGATCTCCAGCGGCAGATTCAGGATAATTCGATTCGCGGAAAAACCATCTAACCGATCCGCGACGACTCCGTCGGCGGATCACGCAACGATCAGCAAACTCAGGTACATCATGTTGAATAAGCTACGCGATTGGGCGCGCGTCGCTCTCGCAGCGCTCGCGATAGGCGGCGCGCTTGCCGGCTGCGCATCGTCGACGCATGTCGTCGCAACCGATAAACCCGGCACGTACACGGTCGCGGCGAGCGCGACGGGCGGGCGCATGGCATGGGCCCGCGCACACGGCGAGGCGCTGAACGAAGCGCGCGATTATTGCGAGCGCCTCGGCATGCAAAGCAGTGTCAAGGAAGAATCGGTGAGCGGGGTGGCGATGCTGACGACGCACGCGTCTTCGCTGAACTTCGAATGTCATCCGAAGTTTTAGAACGAAGCGCGTGCGGCAGGGGTGTTGCGCGGTTTGCGCTGCGGTTGCCGCTTATTTTGCGGCTTATTGGTAGCTTATTTCTTGTGGTCGAATGTGACGAGCTTGTTGTCGTTTGTGTCCGCCACGAAAATGGCGAGGAGGCGGGCCGGCTCCGTATCGCTCGCATTTTCGCTGACGGTGTGATGCGCGCCCGGCTTCTCGATCCAGTGCTCACCCGCATGGAACACCTGCGCTTCCTTGCCGTCGACGCCGCTGCGAATTGCGCCCGACAACACATACGCGACCACGAAAGCCTTTCCGTGCCGATGCGGCGACGACTTGCCGCCCGGCGCGTAATCGACCACCAGCGCAGTCATTTTCTTGCCGGGCACGTTGGCGATCGCTTCGGCGAAGGCGGGCGTGATGGTCTCGGCAGCGGCGGCGGCGGCTTGGCCGGTTGAGTCGGCGGCAAGCGCGGGTTGTGAAGTGGCGAGCATGCCGAAACCGGCGAGCGTTGCCGCGGCGATCAGGGTACGTAGTTTCATTGCGTCATCTCCGAGTCTGCGTCTTCATGTTGTGCGGCGTCTGCGTTATTCGCATGCGAAGCCGCGTTTGCCGAATTGGCCCAGCTAGCCGCCACTGCGGATAACTCGCCGCGTGCGCGTTCGAGCGCTTCGGCTCGTGCTTCCTGATTCGCGAACTGCAACGGCTGGGCATCGACGAACGCCGGCGCCGCGACGCCGAGAAATCCGAACGCGGCTTTGAGCGCGGGCGTGAGCGCGTCCATCGACGCGTACGGCGAGCCCGGCCGCAAGTCCGCGCCGCGGCTCGTGATGAACAGCACTTTCTTGCCCGCAAGCTGGCCGACGATGCGGCCGTCGTCGCCATGCTTATAGGTAACGCCGGCGCGCGAAATCGCGTCGACGAACGTCTTGAATGCGGACGGCATCGACCAGTTGTACATGGGCATCGCGAACACGAGCGCATCGGCGGCGAGCACGCGCTGGCAGAGCGCATCCGACGCCGCAAGCCGCGCCTTCATGGCCGGCGTGCGCTCGTGCGGCGCCGCGTAGATTGCGATCGCGAACGCTTCGTCGACGTGCTGCGGCGTATCGACGGAGACATCGAGATAATCGACTTCCAGGTCCGGGTGCCCGGCACGCAGACGTTCCACAAAAAAACGGCTCAACGCCCGCGAGTTCGAACGCTCGCGTTTCGCGCTGGCATCGACATGCATGAGCTTCATCGTCGGTTCCTTCAGGGTTGAATGGGTGATGTCAGATTAGAGCCTGGAGTGGCTTTGGGAAATGACCGGTTTTTGAGAAATTGAGGTGGCCAGTTCGCGTCGGCGGGCGGACATTTCTAAAAAGCTCTGCCATGCGATTTGTTGATAATTTATCTTATGTCAAATCAACTATTCGACGGCGCGCGCATCTCACCACGTCCGATCCACCAGGCACTGCGGTGCAGCGCTTCTAACCGTCGCGTATGATTGTTAGCCCATTCCGGCGACGTACCCTATCCCATCCGATGTTCGACCTTCAGACCAGCCACGCCACGCTGCGTATTTTCGATGCGGTAAGAGCCCTCGCTTTCATCGGCGATCTGAGCATGGGACAGCCGACCGATCATTCGTTGCGCACGGGTTGGCTGGCAGTACGGCTCGCACAAGCGGCCGGACTCGAGGCATCGGCCTGCGACGCGGTCCGCGAGGTGTCGCTGCTACGTTGGTCGGGTTGCACGGCAAACGCGGCAGGGTTCGCAACAGTGTTCGGCGACGACATCGCGGTCCGGACCGCGATGCTCGAGAACAGGCCCGGCATCGCGGAGACGATTGGCGGCGTCGGCGCCGCGATGATGCCTCTCGCGCAAACTCACTGCGAAGTATCCGGCGAGGTCGCGCGAATAATGGGGCTTTCGAGTGGGACCGAAACGGCGCTGCGCCACATTTTCGAAACCTGGGACGGCAGCGGCGTGCCCGCACAACTCGCCCGCGAGGCGGTGCCGATATCCGTACTCGTCGTCGCGCTTGCTGGCGACCTGGAGGTGTTCAGCCGCACATATGGAGTCGAAGCGGCGCTTGCGCTGATCGAACAACGCTCCGGCGCGCGGTATCCGGAGAGCCTCGTCGCAGTCGCGACACGCCACGCCGGCAGTTGGCTGACGGAACTGGAGCGCCAGGCGCTGGATGATTTTGACGTCGTGCTCGCGACAGCCGATATGCAACGGACCACGTCGGCGGAATTGATCGCCGACATCATCGATCTGAAATTGCCGTGGATGACAGGCTTTTCACGTGCGGTCGCAATGACGGCCGCCGAATGCTACGCACGATTCACGTCGGATGACGCAGCAGGCGCGCTTGTCTATCGGGCTGGATTGATTCATGGCATCGGGAGGGCCGCCGTGCCCAACGAAGTGTGGAACCTACCTACTCGCTTGTCGCCGAGCGCCTGGGAAAAGGTGCGGCTCGTGCCCTACTGGACGGAGCGCGCCGGCAAGCAAACCGGCTCGCTCGGCGAAGCCACCGTGCTTGCGTCCCATGCGTACGAGCGGCAAGACGGCTCCGGGTATTTTCGCGGCGTGCGCGACCCGGCATTGACGTTGGAGGCTCGTGTGCTGGCTGCGTCGGTGGCATGGGTTGCGTTGCGCTCGCCGCGCCCTTGGCGCGCCGCGCTGACCGATGAGGCGGCCGCACACGTGCTGCAAGACGAGGCTGCCAATGGCCGGCTATGCCGCGAGGTGGTGGACGCGCTGGTGGCGGAACGGGTCCCCGTCGCAAGGCGCGCGGCAAGAAGTGTGTCACATGGTCCGCGTCTGTCTGCGAGAGAGATCGACGTCCTGCGCGCGATCTCGCGAGGTGCGAGCAACAAGCAAGCCGCGCAGGAATTGACGATGAGTCCGAGCACGGTGCGCACCCACGTCGAGAGCGTGTTTCGCAAGCTCGAGTGTTCGACACGCGCAGCAGCAACACTCAAGGCGTCGACGATGGGCTTGATCTAGCTGCATGGCGTTGCCCTGCCCTCAGCGAGACGATCCGGCCAGCACAATGTCCGGGACGCCGCCCGCCTGGACCGTGAGATAGACAACATCCTCATTCGTCTCGTTCTTGACGTGGTGAACGGTGCCCGGATCAACCGAGTAAAATTCGCGCACCTCGGTGCTCTGAACCTGACCGTCGATATTCAACTCGACGGTCAAGACGCCCCGGATCACGAGAAACCGGTCACTGACATTCGTGTGGTGATGCCATTGCGTTTCACCGCCGGCTTGAACCGTCGTTTGCAGGATCGAGCACCCTTCCTCGCGCAATAGCGTCTTGTACTGCACCTTGCCGTTGGCAAGCGGAATATCGTTGTCATTCATTTCATTCTCCGATGCGAGTCAGTAGCGTGTTGTGTCGCCGCGGCTCCAACGGCATCATGGCAGCCGACTGATCGCTGAGCTATCGGTCGAATGACCGATACGCGCGAGCGTGCCTCTAAAGCACGTTTCCGTTCCAGTCGAAAGAAGCCGGAATAGCGAAATTCTGCGCGCCCGAAAACACCTTGACGCGAAGCGAAGCCGGTTTTCAAGCCCAGCGAGATACTCCGCTGTCCGAATCAATGTTAATCAGGCTTTGCACGTGTGTCGCAGTGACGAACCAGCGCCTCCCATCCCGCCATCGTCATCTCAGCGACGGCCTGGAGTTCTGCTCTTTCGGCGCCGTCCCGCGCCCGGATCGCCATACCGCTTTGTACTGTTTGCAGGAACCTCGCGAGTTTCGCTATATCCACGGACCCCGGCAACTCACCCTCGCCAACGGCCCTTTCCAGGCGCGACACGAGCACATCAAACGCTCCACCTCGCGCGGCCCGCATCAAGTCGCCGAGCTCGGCATGGCCGTCGCTCCCGACGCTCCCCAGTGTGACCATGCAGCCGTGCGGCAGACCGCAATCGGCCCCAGTCATCGCCACGGCTGAGTCCCACAGATAGGCGAACGCCGCTTCGCGTGCTGTGACCGCCTTGCGAAAGCTTCCCAGCACCAGATGCTCGTAGGTCTCCGAGTAAAACCGCATCGCTTCGGCATATAGCTCGTCTTTCGATCCGAAAGCGGCATAGAGGCTGGTCGGGCCGACGCCGAGCGCATTGGTCAGGTCTGCGATTGAGGTCGCCTCATAACCCTTGATCCAAAAAAGCCTCATGGCTTGCGCCAATGCAGCCTCGCGATCGAAAGCGCGTGGCCTGCCGCGGCCACGAAGTGGGCGTCCAACGGTGCTCGGAGATCTCTCTGATTTTTTTTGCATCGATCACTACACAAATATCTTGACTGTCTGTGTCGCCGATTCTACCATTTATGCATCGATCACTACATAAAAGGCGGACAATGAATAACAATCTAGTCGGAAAACGGGCATTGGTTACCGGCGGCTCCCGGGGCATCGGCGCCGCGATCGCACTTGCGCTTGCAGAAGAAGGCGCGGACGTTGCGCTAACGTTTCAGAACTCAGCCGGGCGCGCGCAGGCAGTCGTGGCTTCAATCGAGAAGCTAGGCCGCCGCGGTGTCGCGATCAAAGCCGACATTGCCGATCCGGCCGCCATCAGGCGATCGGTCGATGAGGCCGTTGGCGCGCTGGGTGGGCTCGACATTCTCGTCAACAACGCTGCCATCGCTCGCTACAACACGATCGCCGACTTCGACCTGGCGGACATCGACGCTCTCCTTGCGGTCAACGTCCGCGGTCCCATTCTCGCGACGCAGGCAGCCATCCCTCACCTCAAAGCGGGCGGTCGGATCATCACGATCGGCTCCGCCGGAGCTGATCGCATCGTGGGCGCAGCGGGAACGGTCTACTACATGACCAAGTCCGCACTACAGTCGTTCACACGCGGGCTGGCTCAGGAACTGGGCCCGAAAGACATCACTGCCAACCTCGTTCAACCGGGCTCGACCGATACCGAAATGAACCCGGCTAATGGCGAGAGCGCGGACTTCCAACGCAGCCTCGCGCCGCTCGGGCGCTTCGCCGCGCCGGCTGACATCGCTTCGGCCGTCACTTTTCTCGCAAGCCCGGCGGCAAGGCATGTCACGGGAACAATTCTCACGGTCGACGGGGGCTTGCTGACTTAGGTCGGTAATGCACGATTTTTCGGCGCTCCGAAATTGCCGAGGGCATACATCCCAACAATGCATCCACGCTCACCAATCCAGAAAACAATTTGACGGCATCACCGGCTCGTATATGCTGGTTAACAGGCGATCGTGATACCGCCGTCGGAAAAGACGTTCATCATGTTTTCCGACGCAGCGAATACACGATCATCCGACGCGCAGCTTCTGTCAATGTCCCGTGCGATCAAGGCAGCGCGTTCAATACGTTCAACGTCGCTAATCGAGTGTCATCGTGAGAGTCCGTGGCCCTTTGGTGAGATGGAACCGCAGTCACGCGAGTTGTCCGCGCGCTGACGGCGCCATCGCCAACGGCAGCAGCGGCAGCCTTGCGTTCCGCCGCTTCCTGTCCGTCTTCAAGATCGTCTTTACAATCATCTCCCGCCGTTCAGTTCGGCGTCACAACTCTACCTCCGCGCGCGCCTTCATCGCGGTGCGTACAGACGAAGTCGCGTCGCTGTTGCCCTAGCGCCTCCCTCCTTTTTGCCGTTCGATCCGTCCGTCTGCGTGAACGCGTTCGCCTGAATCGCGCGTTTGCTTGCGTGCGGCGTTGCCTGACGTCCATCCGTCGCGCACGCGTGCGCCCGCTCGCGCATCGCGGCGGGCGGCATCGAACGGCTCATCAGATCGTCACGCGCGGCGCGTTCCGTTGACGGCGACCGCCTGCCCTGCTCCGAAGCCTTGAAGCAGGCCGTGCGGCCGCGAACTCGCGTCCCGCCGTGTTTCGAAGAATGTCGCGCCGCATTTCGCGGCCGGATAAACACATCTATTCGTTATGCGAACTAAACCACTGGTTGCCATCAGCGCCGACAGAACGACGATAGGCATGCATCCATCACACGTGGCCGGCGAAAAATACATCGCGGCGATCGTGGACGGCTCGCGAGCGCTCGCCATGCTGCTGCCCGCGTTCGGCGAGCGTCAATCGGCGCAAGACGTACTGGCCGCAGTCGACGGCCTCCTCTTCACCGGCAGCTATTCAAATGTCGAGCCGCACCGCTACGGCGGCGAGCCGCACGAACCGGACACGCTCTACGACGCGGCCCGCGACTCAACGACTCTTCCTTTGCTGCGCGCCGCAATCGAAGCCGGCGTGCCCGTACTCGCCATATGCCGAGGATTCCAGGAAATGAACGTGGCATTCGGCGGAACGTTGCACCAAAGCGTGCATACGAGTGCGGGCTTTGCCGACCATCGCGAGAACAAGGCAGACAGCCTCGACGTGCAATACGCGCCCTCTCATTCTATTTCTCTCGCGCCAGGCGGCTTATTGCAGCGCCTCGCGTGCGGCGCAAATGAAGCGCGCGTGAATTCATTGCACGGCCAGGGCATCGAGCGATTGGGCGCGGGCCTCGCGATCGAAGCCACTGCGCCGGACGGATTGATCGAAGCGGTCAGCGTAGAAAACGCGCGTGCTTTCGCGCTTGGCGTGCAGTGGCACCCCGAGTGGAAGCATGCGAGCGACGCGCTCTCCACCGCGATTTTTCGTGCCTTCGGCGACGCGTGCCGCAACCGGCTACGCATGACGACGAGTTACAGCGCGTCATCCGTCGCCGCGAAGCAAGGCTAACAGTAGCGCTATAAAACCGAGAGAAAAATCATGCATGACATCGACGATTTTCTGAAGAAGCACCATGTGACTGAAATCGAAGCGATCATTCCCGACATGGCCGGCATCGCGCGCGGCAAGATCATTCCGCGCAGCAAGTTCGAATCCGGCGAGTCGATGCGCTTGCCGCAAGCGGTAATGATCCAGACCGTCACCGGCGATTATCCGGACGACGGCACGCTGACCGGCGTCACCGATCCGGACATGGTGTGCGTTCCCGACGCGACGACGATTCGAATGATCCCCTGGGCCGTCGATCCAACCGCTCAGGTCATTCACGACTGCGTGCACTTCGACGGCACGCCCGTTGCCATCTCGCCGCGCCGCGTGTTGCGCCGTGTGCTGGAGCTGTATCGCGCGAAAGGTTGGAAGCCCGTCATCGCGCCCGAACTCGAGTTCTATCTGGTCGACATGAACAAGGACCCGGACCTGCCCTTGCAACCGCCGATTGGCCGAACCGGACGTCCCGAGACCGGACGCCAGTCCTATTCGATCGAAGCGGTCAACGAGTTCGACCCGCTCTTCGAAGATATTTACGAGTACTGCGAGGTGCAGGAACTCGAAGTCGATACGCTGATTCACGAAGTGGGCGCCGCGCAAATGGAGATCAACTTCATGCATGGCGATCCGTTAAAACTCGCGGACAGCGTGTTCCTCTTCAAGCGCACGGTGCGTGAAGCCGCCTTGCGTCACAAGATGTACGCGACGTTCATGGCGAAGCCAATGGAAAGCGAGCCGGGGTCGGCGATGCATATGCACCAGAGCCTCGTCGATGAAGAAACCGGCCGCAATCTTTTTACCGCCGCGGACGGCAAGCCAACCTCGCTTTTCACGAGCTATATCGCCGGTTTGCAAAAATACACGCCGGCATTGATGCCGATTTTCGCGCCGTACATCAACTCGTATCGGCGGCTGTCGCGCTTCATGGCCGCGCCGATCAACGTCGCGTGGGGCTACGACAACCGCACAGTCGGCTTTCGTATTCCGCATTCCGGGCCCGCCGCGCGCCGCATAGAAAACCGCATTCCGGGCGTGGATTGCAACCCGTACCTCGCGATTGCGGCGACGCTCGCGGCCGGCTATCTGGGCATCACGCAAAGACTCGAAGCCACCGAGCCGCTGCTTAGCGACGGCTATGAATTGCCCTATCAATTGCCGCGCAATCTCGAAGAGGGTCTAACGTTGATGAGCGCATGCGAACCCATTGCGGAAGTACTCGGCGAAAAATTCGTGAAGGCCTACCTCGCATTGAAAGAGACCGAATACGAAGCGTTTTTCCGCGTGATCAGTTCGTGGGAACGCCGGCATTTGCTGCTGCACGTCTAACGCACACAAAGCCAACAAGCCAAACACTGGAGGCAACATGAGTTACCGGACAGAAGACATCGCTTACATGCAGCCGGCGCAATCCGCGGCGAACACGCCTGCCGCGCAGCAACGCACTACCGCCGATTTCCGCGCACTCGATGCCGCTCACCACATTCATCCGTTCTCTGATATGGGCGCGCTCAATCGTAGCGGCAGTCGCGTGATCGTGAAAGCGCACGGCGTGTATCTGTGGGATTCGGACGGCAACAAAATTATCGACGGCATGGCGGGTCTTTGGTGCGTCAACGTCGGATACGGACGCAAGGAACTCGCGGATGCGGCCTATCGGCAGATGCAGGAACTGCCCTACTACAACACGTTCTTCAAGACCACGCACCCGCCGATAATCGAGTTGTCGGCTTTACTCGCCGAACTCGCGCCCGAGCCATTCAATCACTTTTTCTACTGCAATAGCGGCTCGGAAGGCAACGATACGGTGCTGCGCATCGTTCATCAATACTGGGCCACGCAGCGTCGGCATTCGAAGAAGATCGTGATTGCGCGCAGAAACGGTTATCACGGCTCGACCATCGCAGGCGCGACGCTCGGCGGCATGGGTTATATGCATGAGCAGATGCCGTCGAAAGTCGAGAACATTGTGCATATCGATCAACCGTATTTCTTCGGCGAAGCAGAAAGCGGCCAGACGCCCGAGGAATTCGCGCTGGCTCGCGCTCAGCAACTCGAAGCAAAGATCCTCGAATTTGGCGCTGAAAACGTGGCCGCGTTTATCGGCGAGCCGTTCCAGGGCGCGGGCGGCGTGATTTTCCCCGCGTCGACTTATTGGCCGGAAATTCAGCGTATTTGCCGCAAATACGACGTGCTGCTAGTCGCGGATGAAGTGATCGGCGGATTTGGTCGCACCGGCGAATGGTTCGCTCATCAGCACTTTGGTTTCGAACCCGATCTCATCACGCTCGCCAAGGGACTCACGAGCGGCTATGTGCCGATGGGCGCCGTCGGTTTGCACGATCGCATCGCAACCGCGATTATCGACAACGGCGAGTTCAATCACGGCCTCACCTACTCCGGTCATCCTGTGGCCGCAGCCGTTGCGGTAGCGAACCTCAGGTTGCTGCGCGACGAGAAAATTGTCGAGCGCGTGAAGACGGACACCGGTCCGTACTTCCAGAAAAAACTGCGTGAGACGTTCGCCAATCATCCGATTGTCGGCGAGATTGCCGGTGCCGGACTCGTGGCCGGCGTGCAACTCGCGGAACAACCTGCATCGCGCAAACGCTTTGCGAATGGCGGCGATGTCGGCACGCTCTGCCGCGACTTCTGCTTCAACGGCAATCTGATCATGCGCGCAACCGGCGACCGCATGCTGCTGTCGCCGCCGCTCGTGATCAGCAGGGAGGAAATCGACGAGATCGTTGCGAAGGCGAAAAAGGCCGTCGATGCGACAGCACGGCAACTGGGCCTTTTATAACGGACTGCGGCTTCAGGCATGCGCGCATGCGTCAGGCACGCGCATGCCGCCGACGCTCACGCCGACGCCGACGCTGAAAACCGCGCGGCAACGGCGGTTCGTGACACTTCGCATTTTCCGCACCTTAACTTCGCGATTAACAGGTTTATCCGATATGGATACTGCCGCAGACTGGGCTCATCATCAACACGGACATTGTCCGCGAAAGGACCCGATCATGCGAACCTATCCGCTTAACAGCAAAGAGGCAGCAGCACGTATCGTCGCGCTTGCGCTCACTTCGGACGGCCATGTGTGCAGTTCGGAAGAACGCGCGCTCGAGAAGCTCGACATAGCCGGCGAACTCGGCCTCGCGCCGGCGCAGTTCGCGCAGATCCTGCAGACGCTGTGCGAGGACCGCTCGATCGCGCAGTTATCGTCCGCGCCACCGATGGGCCGCCTGGACGCCGCGCTGCTCGCCACGCTGATCGACGAAATCGACGATCCCGCGCTGCGCCGCAAGGTCATCCGCCTATGCGTTGCGGTGACGGTCGCCGACGACTACCTCGCGGACGGCGAAATCGCGCTGCTCGCCGCGGTGTTCGATGCATGGGGACACGAACTGAAACCGGTCGCACGTCGCCACGGCTTTCCGTCGCATGTGATGCGCAACTACGAGCGCGCGCTCGCCATCACCTGAGAAGCCAGCGCATGATGCTGCCCGCGGCGCGAGCGGATTGCGTGAATCTCTTCGACCACGCCGTCCGCGCGGCCGAGCGGGCGCAAACCGCGCAGCAGCGACAACTCTTCCGCGCCCAGTTCGGCGAGCGGAAACACGCCGAGGCCGCGCGCGGCGAAGACGGCCATCAGCGCGCTGTCCTCGAACTCGCCGACGACGCGCGGCCGGATGCCGTGCGAATCGAACCAGCGATCGAGCCGCGCTCGCAACGCGGCGTGACGCGTGGGCAGTAGCACGGGCAAATCGGCAAGACAGTGCGGAAAACTCGCGCGCGCGGATTTGCGCACGATTTCCGCAGGACCGTACCAGTCGACGGGCGAGCCGACGAGCCGCTGACTTAGCACACGCAAATCGGAATTGTGCGGCGCCGGCTGACACGCGAGCACCAGATCGAGCCGATGCAGCGCGAGTTCGGACAGCAACTGCGCGGGCTCGCCCTCGTGACACAGCAGCCTGAGCGACGGCGTGCCGAGCACGGGCGCGAGAAGCGCATGCGCCGCGAGCTTCGAAATGCCATCGGACAGACCGACCGCAAGGCGCGCGACGCCTTCGCCGCCCGCCTCTTGCATGTCGTCGAGCAGCGCCTCGCCGAGCTGAAAAATCTGCTCCGCGCGGCTGAACGCGGTCTCGCCGGCTTCGGTCATCGCGACGCCGCGGCCGGCCGGTTTCAGCAATTGCCGCCCGATGGATTTTTCGAGTTCGCGCACCTGCGCGCTGATGGTCTGAACCGCCATATCGAGCCGCTCGGCTGCGCGCGCAAAGCCGCCCTCCTTCACGACGATCCAGAAATAGTACAGGTGACGGTAGTTGAGCATGGCACGGCCGGTGGAAATGGTGTTCGAAAAAACCGATATATCGATCAGCTTAACACTGGTTTATCCGATCCACGCATTTGGCGATCATGATCGCTATCGCATCGCTATTCCACCGTTATTCAACCCCATTCGCCGACGAACTCATGGACACCCTGCTCACACTCGCTGCCGATCCCGCCGCATGGGTCGCGCTTCTCACGCTCGTCGTGATGGAGATCGTGCTCGGCATCGACAACCTGATCTTCATCTCGATCCTCAGCAACAAGCTGCCCGTGGCGCAGCGTGCGCGCACGCAGCGTCTCGGCATCATGCTCGCGCTCGTGCTGCGGCTCGGCCTGCTCGGCACGGTCGCATGGATCGCGCAACTGACCGCGCCCGCGATCACGCTGTTCGACCACGCGTTTTCATGGCGCGATTTGATTCTGCTTGGCGGCGGCCTGTTCCTCGTGTGGAAAGCGACGCGTGAAATGCACCATCACGTCGTGCACGCGCAGGCGGACCACGAAGACCGCAGCGCGGGCAGCACCGTTCAGTTGACCGTGGCGAGCGCCATCGGCCAG
>Ga0209795_10000360_pt1 | contig 37786 bp, 32 predicted proteins | sample AgamicOrMarz_FD_187166 | JGI IMG/M metagenome (GOLD analysis project Ga0209795, IMG submission 187166) | Agave microbial communities from Guanajuato, Mexico - Or.Ma.rz (SPAdes) (version 2) | ecosystem: Host-associated > Plants > Phyllosphere > Phylloplane/Leaf | place: Guanajuato, Mexico...
CAACGCAAGACGTTGGCGTAGTCGCGCAAACCAAAGGTTTGCGCTTGGCGCGGGGTGGAGCAGCCCGGTAGCTCGTCAGGCTCATAACCTGAAGGCCGCAGGTTCAAATCCTGCCCCCGCAACCAAATCAAACCATTGGAACCCAAAAGATATCGCTGACGATGCCAACGTCGCCGTCCCACGTACCATAATTTCAAGAGTGAGTCTCGCGACGGTTCAAATCCTGAAGAAGAAACCAAATTCTTCTGTCGAATCCAGATAGCGTCCTCGAAAGCTGAGCCGCACAGGTACCAGTTTGTCATATTGACCTGTGGCAGGCGCTGAAATCCAGACACGAGCTTGTCTTGATCGTCGTCATCCAAATCGTCAATGTTTTATGTCGGAGGTCGTCAGCTTCTCGGAAGAGCTTCCGCGCATGCTTGCTTCCAGAGACAGAATCTCGTTGGTCGAAAGAAGATTTTCCTGGCCGCGGGGAGCCAGCAGGCCTTTTAACTGAAGATCGATATAGCGCAGGCAGCATACGCGCAAAAACGAGGTAAAGTTTCCAAGATCGTGCCCCTCGTCGATCGACTCGTTGTAGAGTTGGTGCAGGAGCTGAGGAACGTTCATGTCGTCCTTGGCGGCAATCTCCTCGAGAACAGTCCAGAACATGGTCTCCAGCCGAACGCTGGTCACCATGCCGTCCATGCGGATGGAGCGCGTCTGGCTCTCCCAAAGATGAGAGTTGGCGCCGATGAACAATCTGCACATGAAAAATCCTCCTGCCTGCTCCTGGCGATAGCGATCACGTAGAGCGCCGAACGGGAAAGAGGCCGCTACGCGCGGCCCCTATTGGTTTCAATGTCCGACTTAGAGATTGCCCTTCTTCAGTTCGCTGGCGATGTGTTCGGCTTGACGTATGGCAAGAGCGACGATCGTCAGTGTCGGGTTGGCAGCCGCGCCGGTCGTCATTACCGAGCCGTCCGAGATGAACAGGTTCGGCATGTCATGGGCCTTGCCCCAGCGGTCCACGACGCCGTCCTCCGCCTTTTCGCTCATGCGGCATGTGCCCAGATTATGGGTGGAAGGGTAGGGAGGGGTGCGATGGGAATCGATCGCGCCGACGGCTGCATAGAGGTTCTGGGCGTGCTCGTAGGCGTAATTCCGCATGGCCACGTCGTTCTTGTGGTCGTCGAAATGCACGTTCGGGGCTGCCAGTCCCCATTGGTCCTTGACCGTATCGGACAGCGTGATGCGATTACTGGCCTGTGGCATGTCCTCTCCGACGATCCACATGCCGGCCGTCCTGTCATAGGCATCCATGATCTCGGCGAAATCAGGCCCCCACGCGCCCGGCTCGGCGAAGGCTGCGAGGAAGGACGGGCCGAGCGACAGCGTTTCCATGTAATAGCCGCCGACGAAGCCGCGACTCGGCTTGTGAACCGCTTCGTCGGCTATGATGCCGGCCATGGTCTCGCCGCGGAACATGTGAACCGGCTTGTCGAAGCGCGCATAGACCGAGCCGGTCAGGTGACGCATATAGTTGCGTCCCACCTGATCGGAGCTGTTGGCAAGGCCCTTTGAGAAGCGGTTGCTTTCGCTGAGGAGAAGAAGCCGCGCCGTCTCGATGGAGTTCCCCGCGACGCAGACGATATGCGCCGCCTGCTCGTGCAGTGCACCTCTCTTGTCGGCATACACCACGGTATCGACCCTGCCGGACGCATCGTGGGTAATGCGCACGACATGACTTTCCGGGCGCAGGTCCAGCAAGCCTGTTTCCAAGGCGCGGGGAATTTCGCGGACGAGAATGCTCCACTTCGCCTTGCTCTTGTCGCCCTGGAAGTTGAACCCGTCCTGGATCGACGCGGGACGACCGTCGTAAGGCTCGGCATTCGTCGCGTATGGACCCGTTGCATAGAGCTTGTAGCCGACCCGTTCGGCGCCGTTGGCAAAGACCTTGTAGTTGTTGTTGGCCGGCAAAGCCGGGCGTCCATGACGGTGGGTCGATCCCATAGCGATTTCCGCTTTGTCATAATACGGCGCCATGTCCTCGAGCGTGATCGGCCAGTCCAGAAGCGTTGCGCCCTCGATATCGCCATAGGTGGTGCGTGCCATGAACTCATAATCCTTGAAGCGCGGCGTTGCACCGGACCAATGTGTTGTCGTGCCGCCGACTGCCTTGACGATCCATGCCGGCAGGCCCGGAAAATCCGTAGCGATCCGCCAAGAGCCGCTGGTGGTTCGTGGATCGAGCCACGCCATCTGCTTGAAGGCTTCCCACTCGTTGTTGTGGTAATCCTCGTTTTTCAGATGGGCGCCTGCCTCAAGCAGGACGCAGGCAATGCCCGCCTTGGTCAGTTCGTAAGCCAGCGTTCCGCCGCCCGCGCCCGAGCCGATGATGATGACGGCTTTTTCGTCCTTTGCGATCTGTTTCATTGACCTGCTCCCGTATATTCCTCGATGCGTGGTTCTGGCAGCCAGGTGAGATCATTGAACCCACGGTTGACATAGCCGCCCTTGTCGAAGCTCGGTCCCTCGTAGCCCAGCAGGCCCCAGACTTCGGGATCGTCGTAAAGGGTGGTGACAGTCGTGCCTTTGATCAGCTTGAAGAAATCGGTGTCCTCGATGGCTTTCAGCCTTGCGAGAGCGGCCTTGTCATCCAGATCGGTAAAGCCGCTCACCTGGATTTCCTGCAGTGCTGCCGCGAAAGCTACTTTATCTGCAGGCGTCTTGCCGGCTGCGGCCAGAACGGCATCAGCGGTGCGCTGGTAGGGACCATCTCCGAAACGCTTGTGCGGAAACATGACACGGATCATGTGCACCAGCGTCTTGTAGCTCGCCTGATCCTTTTCAGGTTCGAGTGGCAACTTGGCAAAAGCGACCTTAGCGATCGATGATCCCATTACAGCGGCCGTCGCGCTGCCGATCAGCAGCCGTCTTTTTGTGGTTTTCATGGTTCTCCTCCCCTAATGAAAACGATATTTCAGTTCGCCGTCAGCGATATCTTCCCTGTTTCTGCAAGACCTCTATCTGGTATCCATCCGGATCCTGGACGAAGAAAAAGCGCGCCAGCTTGCGGCCTTCGTGTTGAAAGTCGACCAGTTTGCGCGGGGAAAAACCGGCCTCCTCAAACCGGGCATGTTCGGAATCGACATCGTCCACGACGAAGGCGGAATGGCCGTAGCCGTCACCTGTTTCGTAAGGTTCCGTGCGGTCCTTGTTGACTGTCAGTTCCAGTTCGAACGTGTTTTCCGCATTGGACAGATAGATGAGGGTAAATCCCTCGAAATCGAGCCGCTCCGCGACCTTCAATCCAAACGCGCGGTTATAAAAATCAATCGACCGGGCTTCATCGAGTACCCGGATCATGCTGTGGACGAATTTCGCCATGCTCCTCCCTCTCTTCTCTCCTTGATGGACTATAGAGATGGAAAAGAAGGGCGGGTATTATTCTGCTACTACCTTCGCATTTTTGCCAGAGGTTATGGTTGCGTTAGAAAAAGCGATCTTGACTCGCCGTATTTTTCACCTTTGGAGGGGATATGAAGCATGATGCCTTGATACGAACGGTCACCGATATCGTCGGTTCACGGCATTGCCTGACCGGAGAACGGCAGACAGAGCGTTTTCGCAAAGGGTTTCGCTCGGGCGAAGGGGAGGCAATCCTTGTCGCGATCCCCGGTAGTCTCGTGGAAATGTGGAGGGTGTTGCAGGCGGTGGTCGCTGCCGATTGCATCGTCATCCTGCAGGCGGCGAATACCGGCTTGACGGAAGGTTCGACCCCGAAAGGCAGCTATGATCGCGGTGTGGTCATCATCTCCACCCTTCGGCTCGACAAGATACATGTGCTGGATGAAGGGCGTCAGATCGTCAGCCACGCGGGTGGCACATTGTTCCGGCTGGAGAAGCTTCTCGCAGGCTATCGCCGTCAGCCGCATTCGGTGATCGGTTCATCCTGCATCGGGGCGTCGATCGTCGGTGGCGTCTGCAACAATTCAGGCGGATCGCTGGTTCGGCGTGGCCCGGTTTATAGCGAGCTTTCGCTTTATGCAGAAAAGACCGAAGCGGGCGAATTGCGGCTGGTCAATCATCTTGGCATCGACCTTGGTGATGCACCGGAAGAGATGCTTGGAAGGCTGGACAGTGGTCATATCGACCGGTCCCTGATCGTCGAAGGCAAAGGCCGTGCTTCCGATGACGGTTATGCTTCACGGGTTCGCGATGTGGATGCTTCTACGCCGGCACGGTTCAACGCGGATCCCCGCAGCCTGTTCGAAGCTTCAGGATCAGCCGGGAAACTTGCCGTTTTTGCTGTGCGACTGGATACGTTTCCGGTCGATGCCGATACACGCGTCTATTATATCGGCACCAATGACGCCGCCGCGTTGACGGGGCTGCGGCGCAGTCTGCTGACGGAGTTCTCCGAGCTTCCGATCAGTGGCGAATACCTGCATCGGGACTGTTTTGACGTGACCCGGCGATATGGCAAAGACACATTGCTGATGATCGACCGGTGGGGAACAGACCGTCTTCCTACATTCTTTGCTCTGAAAGGTGCGATGGATGCGTGGCTGGCTAAAGCATCCTTTCTGCCCAACAATCTTGCCGACCGTCTGCTTCAAGGGCTCGCTGATCTTCTGCCCGAAGCGTTGCCCAAGCGGATTCTCGCATATCGCGAGGCTTTCGAGCATCACCTCATTCTGAAAATCACAGGACATATGGCAGGAGAGGTGGAACAGGCGCTGAACAGGAATGTAGGCTCTAATTCCTGGTTTCTGTGCGATGCGGAGGAAGGCAAGAAGGCGATGCTGCATAGGTTCGCTGCAGCGGGTGCCGCCATCCGCTACGCTGCGGTTCACGGCTTGCAGCGAGAGAATGTTCTTGCGCTCGACATCGCACTGCGCCGCAATGACGCCGAATGGTTTGAGCAGCTACCTGCCGAAATCGACCGGCATATCGAAAAGAAGCTCTATTACGGACATTTCCTCTGCCACGTCCTGCATCAGGATTACATCGTCAAGCCAGGAACGGACGTCAAACGACTGAAGGAGATGATGCTGGAGCGCCTCGATGCGCGCGGTGCGGAGTATCCTGCCGAGCACAATGTCGGGCATATCTACCGCGCCAAGCCGGCACTGGCGGAGCACTACAGATCACTTGATCCGACTAACAGTTTCAATCCGGGTATCGGGAAGACCTCTCGGAACCGATTTTACCGGGAGACCTGCCAATGCGGTGATGGCACCCAGTCCTCGGCCGACAAGGCGATGGTGTGCAATTGATGTGCTGCGCGACTAATCATCGTGAACCAGTGCTTACGCAACACCAGCGGCAAACCTGTCGAATAGATCGATGCTTCCCATCTGTCCCCCTTTAAGCATCAGGCTTATCCCGTCTCGCTGCGGATCGTCGCTGCGGCCGATAGAAAGCGAGACGCCCGGCGAAAGTTGACCGCCATAGGCGAGGCCCCAGAGGTTGAGGTTTTGCGCCATTTGGCTCGATGTATCGCCTCCCGCCGCAATCAGGCGTCGGACCGGGACTTCGCTCAGCAGTCGGTCCGCAAAACGACCGACCGTCTGAGCCAGCCGCGTATCGGCACTGGAAATCGAAGCCGGATCCTGCGGCGCAGTCGACAGAAGCACATTGCGCTCGTCCCTGAGCGCAGAGCCGATCCGCGTCGCCATACCCTCCCGATAGCTTTCTTCCTCGACGAGCCTGCCAGCATCGGCGCTGATGCGGATGAAGGATGTCGCAGCCTCGACCTGTCGACGCGTCAATGGCGAGAGCGAACCTGCGATGGCAAGCACCGGCCCAGTGACCGTCGTTTGTGGCTCGACAACAGGGAATAATCTGTCGCCGTAAACGGCTTCCGCCACGCTGCTTGCGCCGACGACAAGGAGTGAACCCTGCCGCGCGCGGTGTTTCAGTTCAGTCCCGATCGCTGCAAGATGCTTCTGCGTGAGGACATCGAAGAGAATGTTCGGTTCGTCACTGGCGAGAAGCCGGTCGTTTTCCAGCGTGGTCCAGTCGACCAGTCCGACTGCGTCGGCCCCAAGCTGCTGCAGGTGAAGCCTGAGATCCGCTTCCGCCATCGGCGTCGAAGGATGCCGGCTCATGGTCGGATGGCGGTCGAGGCGATGAATGGCTGCCTCCGTTCCGATCGAGGCAAAGAGATTTCCGAATGCGCAATAACGGCCAAGGGACGGCTGCCCGCCGAGGATCACGGCCTGCCGCTGATCGACGAAGCCGCGCAGGACGGTCATTGCTGTTGCGATATTGCCGACATTCCTGGCGCTGTCGAAGGTGGAGCAGCATTTGTAGTGCAGCATTTTTATGCCCGATCGTGCAAAGAATTGTCCGACCGGGCGGAGCTCGGCTTCCATTGCGGCTGGCGTCATGGCGCGCGCCGAACCGGCTATGCCGACGGCGTCGAGTGTGCCAGCCATCGCGAGATGGCGGGACGAAGGGACGCCAAGGAAAAGGAATGCCTTCGCGCCTCGGCTGAACAGTGTCGCCAGCGTATCCGTGGCGCCGGTGAAGTCGTCGCCATACCAGCCGTAGAAGGGAGCGTTAAAGTTGACACTCATGCGGCCTTACCGAAAAACTCCAGAGCCTTGCGAAGTGGTTCCGACGTGTCGGCGGCGTCTTCGAGCGTCTTGCCATTCTTCATGGCATGAAAGGCTGCACGGATACTTTCGATGCCCGCAGCAGGGCCGCTCGGGTGACCCATGATGCCGCCGCCTGCCATGAACAGGAAGTCGTCACCGCCCGCCGCTTTCCATGTGACAGGAACTGTGCCAGCCCATTGGCCCGACGAAAAGGCGGGAAGCACGCGGTCGTCGGACTGATCGTCGAGTGTGCTCAGGCACATGGCCGTGCTTTCTATGACCTCCCTGTTTTCCTGGGCAAATTTGCCGTCGAGCCCATGGACATGCATGTGGTCGACGCCGGCCAATCGCCAGAGGACCTGATAGGCATCGAAGCCGATGCCGAGAACATCGCAGCGTGACAAGGCGCCGAAACCGTTGCGATGGCCGTGCAACGCCAGATCGGTCGAACGCCGAAGCGTCTCGACTGCGGAAAAGCCACACCAGTTGAGATTGGCCATGACGCAGGTGCCGCCCTCGCTTGAGACCAGATCGGCATTGCGGCGCATGGCATCCGTCTCGTCGGTGATGTTGAAGGCGATCATGACGCGCCGTCCGAGCCTGTCCTCAGCGCGTTTGACCGCTGCCATGACTGCAGGGATGCGTTTGCTCAGGGGGGCGTGGACCGGATTGGCGGAAATCTCGTCATCCTTGATGAAATCGACGCCGGCATCGCAGAGCCGACCGACCAGCCCTGCCGTATCTTCAGCGGTTAATCCCACATTTGGCTTGATGATCGAACCAATCATCGGTCCTTCAGAAACGCCCGTCAGCCTGCGGGTGCCGGCAATGCCCTGTTTCGGCAAGAGGTATCGTCGGCGCCAGGAGGCTGGCAGAGTTATATTCTCTAGCCGAAGGCCTGTGACCTCGCCGAGATCGTAGAGGTTGCCGGCTACCGTCGAGGCAAGTGCCGCAAGATTGACGCCGATATTGTCGATCGGAAAACGGATACTGACGGTTGCTCGATGCGGCCTGGTGGTGATGCCGCGGCGAATAAGCCACGCGCTCGGCAGTGTCGGGTGGCCGATCTCCCCCAAATCGACCACCTCGAGCACCTCCGCACGCGCGCGGGCGCGCAGATCGTCCGTCTCTCCCTCGACACGGATGAACGTGCCAGAAGATTGCTCCCCGGCCATGATCTCCGCCACTTTCTCGAGTGGAAGCGGTGTCTCTATCAGGTAATCCGCCGTAAAATGCGTATCCGTCACGGGAGCCTCAAATCTTCGAGAGGTCGGGGAAGGGACGAACCGGGACACTGCCGTCCCAATCTTCCGAAGCCTTGCGTATCGCGTCGAACATGCGACCCTTCGGACCTGCGACTTCCGACAGTTCAATGACGGTGCCGGGATGGTAATGCGTATCGAAATAGACGAAGCGGCCGTTCTCGCCGACTTCGCCTTCCATCACCACCTTGTAGCCCTGCTGTGTCAGCCGATCGAGGTCTGCATCGAAGGTGTCCGTCCAGTAAGCGACATGCTGAAGGCCGCGATGGCCTGCGTCGCGAAAGTCCTTGTACATTGAAGGCACGTCATTGCGGGTCTGGATCAGCTCGACCTGTAGCTCGCCTGAATTGGCCAACGCCACGGAATTGTGCGGCTCGTGGCTTTCACCGCGATAGCGGTAGTTCACGATCGGAACCCGCTCTTTGTAGAAGAACGGACCGACGCCCAGCGTATCGCTCCAGTATTGCATCGCCGCTTCGATATCATCCACGACATAACCCGCCTGGCGGATCTTTCCAAAAAAACGGCTCATCTGATGTCTTGCTCGTAATTCTGATTGAAATTGATGGAGGCGGCAGGTGTTCGCCCGCCGCCGTATATTTCAAGGTCAGGCGAGTGAGCCGACGACACTTTCGAGCGCGCCCCAGGCTTCGTCGCCGAATTCCTTGCTCCACTTGGAATAGAAGCCGCCCGTCTTCAGCTTGGCGCGGAATGTCTCCGTCTCGACCTTGTTGAACTTCATGCCGGCTTTCTCGAGATCTGCCTGCACGCCCGCATTTAGAGTGGCTATATCCTGGCGTTGCTGCAGTCCGGCCTCGTTGATTGCTCGCGCCACGATCGTCTTGACGTCGTCCTTCAAATCGGACCACTGCCGGCCATTGGCGATGAACCAGTAGCCATCCCAGATATGGTTGGAGAGCGCGCAGTTTTGTTGCACTTCATAGAGCTTCGCGACCTGGATGATCGGTAGCGGGTTCTCCTGAGCATCGACCACCTTTGTCTGCAGAGCAGAATAGACTTCGCTGAACTGCAGGCTGGTCGGCGACGCGCCGAGTGCGGAGAACATGTCGACCGAAAGCGGGCTTACCGGCACGCGGATCTTCAGGCCCTGCATGCCATCGGCATTGGTGATCGCATTGCCGCTGGTGGTCGTCTGGCGGAAGCCGTTGTCCCACATGGTTTCCAGCGCGTAGAGGCGCGAGCCCTCGATCTTGCTGCGCACGAGCTTGCCGACCGGGCCATCCATCGCCTTCCATACCTGCGCATAATCCTTGAAGGCGAAGCCGACGGCATTGAGAGCAGCGGTCGGCACCAGCGTGGCGATGACGAGCGAGGAAGGCGTGAAAAAGGTAAGCGCGCCGCCGCGAACCTGCGACAGCATATCGGTGTCGCCACCAAGCTGGTTTGCCGGAAAGATCAGCATTTCCACCTTGCCGTCGGTTTCCTTTGCGATCCGGTCGGCTGCTTCCTTGGCGCGGATGTTCAGCGGATGGCTGAGCGGTAGGTTGTTGCCATAGCGGAGCTGAATCTCAGCTGCTCCGGCAAGGCGCGGAATTGAAAATACGGCGCCCGCTGCCGGCGCAGCGGTCAGCCCCTTGAGGAGCGTGCGGCGGCTCAATGTCGTTTTCATCTATTCCCTCCCTTATGAAAAAGTATCTTCCCATTGACGAAAATCAATCATATGAATGATGAAGTCAAACATGAAATCTGATGTAATTTGATGTGTTTCGATGCTGCTAGAACCAACCGAACAGTCTGAAATCAGTCGGCGCCCGACGATTGTCGATGTTGCCCAACATGCCGGTGTATCGACGGCGACCGTCGACCGTGTGCTGAACGGGCGCCAGGGTGTTCGGGCGCCGACGGTGCAGCGCGTGATGCGATCGGCCGCGCAACTCGGATATGTCGAAGGCGATCTGCTGGGGGAGGCGGCAGTGACCTCGCCGGCAAATATCTCGTTCCTGCTTCCGGCCGGAACGAACCGCTATCTCACTCATCTCGGCAAACTGGTTGTCGAGCAGACACCGCTTTTCCAGAAGAACGGCATCAAGCCGACAGTCGAATACATCAAGAGCTTCAGCCCAGATGCGCTGGCCGCTGCAATGCTGAGGCATGGAAAATCCGCCGACGGCATCGCCTTCATGGCGCTAGAACATCCGACGGTGCGCGAAGCGGTCAATCGTCTGGCGGGAAAGGGCGTGCCGACTGTAACGCTGATCTCCGACATCGCCAATGCCCAGCGCTCGATGTATCTCGGTCTCGACAATCGGTCGATCGGGCGGCTTGCCGGATATCTGATCGCGCGGTTCGTCGGCAATGCACCGGCCAAGGTTGCCATGATCGCTGGAAGCCTGAGTTACCGGGCCCATGAGGAACGCGAGATGGGCTTCCTTCATGTTCTGCAGGAACGCCATCCGAATATCGAGGTCGTCGGCATCCGTGAGGGGCATGACGACGAGGCGCTCAATTACCGGCAGATGCGAATGTTGCTGAGCCAGCATCCGGATCTTGCCGGCATCTACAATATTGGTGGCGGTGCGAGCGGTGTCGGCAAGGCAATTAGGGATGCGCGTCGTGAGCAATCCTTAGTCTTCATCGGTCATGGCCTGACGCCGGATACCCGCGCATTCCTGATCGACGGCACCATGGATGCGGTGATTACCCAGAACCCCGGCGAGACGATCAATCGCGCTATCCGGGTCTTCAACAATCTACGAGAAGGTAGGCCTGCCGAAGAGGATATCGACCCGCTGCGCAGCGAGGTGATCTTCCGGGAGAACCTGCCGTGAACCTGTACTAGACCCGGATTACCGCTCGGCCTGGAGGAGGTGGAGTTGGTGATCCGGTTGCCATTGAGGAGGAGAGAGATGGCGATGAGTTCCGAAGTGATGGACGACCTGCCGGCGATGGAGCTTCAGCAGTCGGTGCCGGGCTCGCGTTGGATGCGGCCGGTCGAGATTATCTGTGCGGTTCTGCTGACATTCATCATAGCGATCCTGCTGGTCGGCGTGACCGCACGCTATGTGTTCTCCTCGCCGCTTATCTGGGTGGATGAAAGCGCATCCTTCGCGTTTCTCTGGTTTGCCATGCTTGGTGCCGCAATCGCCATCGACCGGCATGAACATCTGCGCCTGACGGTCTTTCTGCATCTCCTCGATGAACGGAAACAGGCATTCGTCTCGACGATCGGTCTGCTTCTCACCGCCGTTTTCCTGGGCAGTCTGCTTTATCCCGCATTCGATTACGCGATTGAGGAGAGCTATGTCACATCTGCGTCCCTGCTGATCCCGATGAGCTACCGCGCTTCGGCACTGCCCGTCGGGTTGACGCTCATGCTGGCCACTGTCATCCTCCACGGGGTCCGCATCGGTAACGCCCGGATGTTGATCGGCGCAGCGGTTGTTGTTGGAGCTGCCGGAGGATCACTTTTTGCGCTTGAGCCGGTATTCGCCTTTTTCGGCAACTGGAATATCGTCGTCTTCCTCGTCTTCGGTGTGGGCCTGTTGTTGGCCATGGGCGTGCCGATCGCTTTCTGTTTCGGTCTCGGTGCGCTGTCCTTTCTGACCTTCACCACCTCCATGCCGACCTTCGTCATCATCGGACGCATGGATGAGGGCATGTCCAGCATCATCCTTCTTTCCGTTCCGATCTTCGTCCTGCTTGGTTGCGTGCTAGATGCGACGGGCATGGGCAAGGCGATCGTCGAGGTGCTTGCCTCGCTGCTCGGTCATGTGAAGGCGGGCATGTCCTATGTCCTGCTCGGTTCCATGTTTCTCGTCTCGGGCATTTCCGGATCCAAAGTCTCCGATATGGCGACGGTCGCGCCGGCGCTGTTTCCGGAGATGAAACGGCGCGGCCACAAGCCGCCGGAAATGATCGCGCTACTGGCGACCGGCGCTGCAATGGCAGAGACGGTTCCGCCCTCGATCGTGCTGATCGTGCTGGGTTCGACCGCAGGTGTCTCGATTGCCGGCCTGTTCACCTCCGGCTTTGCCATCGCCATGGTCCTGCTGCTGGTGCTGGCCGTTCTTGCCCGATGGAAATCAAGGCATGAATCGATGGAAGGTGTCAGGCGAGCATCCGTCAAAACGGTCTGGAAGGCGGTCGTCATCGCGGCGCCGGCCCTGCTTTTACCGTTCCTCATCCGCAGCGCCGTCGGCGGCGGCGTGGCAACTGCAACCGAAGTCTCCACCATAGCTGTCCTCTATGCACTTATTATCGGTGCGACACTTTATGGCGGTATCAGCTTCAAGAAACTCTACAGCATGCTAGTCGAGACTGCGGCCTTGTCCGGCGCGATCCTGATCATTCTCGGCTGCGCCTCGGCAATGGCGTGGGCACTCACCCAGACGGGCTTCGCCTTTAAGCTGGCGCAAGCGGTGACGGACCTTCCCGGCGGCTGGCTCACATTCATGGGCGTGACTGTCCTGATCTTCATGGTGCTGGGCTGTGTGCTGGAAGGCCTTCCGGCGATCGTGCTGATGGCACCGATTATGTTTCCGATAGCCAAAACCCTCGGCATCAACGACGTGCACTACTCCATGGTCGTCGTCACCGCGATGAATGTCGGATTGATTGCGCCGCCGATCGGCATCGGTTTCTATATTGCCTGCAAGATCGGGGGCGTTGCACCTGACGAAGCAATGAAGGCAATCTGGCCCTATATAGGCGCGCTGCTCATTGGTCTCTTCCTGATCGCAGTGTTTCCCGTTCTGTCTACCGCATTCCTCTAGCTGAGCGGGTAGAGTGGTGTTTCGATGTAGGCAGACGGTTAGATGTTGAGGTGATTGGCTGGGATGAACGGGGGCGAATTGCACGCTATGTTAACCAAAGCCGTAATCGCTGCGAGCGCAGGTCGTGGCGAACTTCGGCATATTGTAGTCATGAAATGACGGGCCGGTGTTTTTCATCCCGCGAGACCTTCATCAGGTTCTAAGTTTGAATGCAGCAAGTGCAGCCACCGGGGCTCGGCTCACTAGGATGCGGGTTATTAGCTGATGCGATCCATGTCCTTGTTGCTGCAAGCTTGAGCGCTACGAGATCGTCGTCTGCCCGCCTATCATATCGTGCGTCCAAGCCGCGCCTCTCCTTAAGGCGGTTGAGAACTGCTCCACGAGATTGCGCTAGCGATAGGCCCATCGGCTAAAACTGAAACTCTATTTGCGATTTGTCTTTGCAGAGATGTTCGCGCAGCATTTCCGTTGCTTGGCAACGTTACGAATTGCGTTGGCGTAGTAAGCCTTGTCAGCCAGGAGTTGTTTTTGGCTGCAGGTCGCTCAGCAATTTTTCAGCCATGGGAGCATCTGCGGGTTGACCCGCCGTCAGTTCCAGCCGAACCAGCAAGCCATCAGCATCGACGAATGCGTGTCAGGCCGGCACGCGAACGTCCCATGCAAGAATCGGCAGTGCACTTTTTTAGCGTTGGCACCGAGCTGGTGAATACGAACGCAGGAGGAACCGATCATTACGATGTCGCATTCATAACGCTTCCCACACACCTGCTTTGCGCCAGCGAGAAAAGCGATTGTATACAGCGTGGTGCACGGGTCATGACGAGCCGGTCCGGAAGCGCCAGAGAACGCCGTTAATCACCGGGTAGTCGTCAACCCGTTCAACTCCACGGCTGTTGGTCGAAAGTAGCGGCGCGATAACGGCCCATTCTTCATCGTTCAGTTCGTGATGGCGCATAGAAATCTCATTCCAGGAGAGTGACCACACCCAGTCAACAAGATGAACCCTCTCTATGAGGACACTACCCTAAGATATCTCGCAATTCTGAGCTGGGGACCGCTCACTTGCCTCCCAGTCATGACAAATAAATAGTTCAAAGGTTCGATTCCCATCACATCCCCGTCGTCTGGGAGGTGACGGTGTGAAGAGCGGAAGCCAGTCCCTGAAGACAGAATTGCGCTTCTATCCTCATCGGGGATGTCATCTGGTGGTACCGGAATACGGGCATTGCTCCTGGCAGCTGGGTCGCCCGAAAAGCTCCAGTACGCTTAGGAGTTAGTTGCGGCGACCGATCGTCTTTCCACCACGTGGCAGGCAAGCTCGATGCGGCGTGACAAAGCCGGCACGCCGGAACAGAGGTCGCGCAGCAGGTCGACCGCCGTCATGCCGATTTCGCGCATAGGGATATGCACAGTGGTCAGCGGCGGGTTGAGGAAGGCGGCCTGTGGCAGGTCGTCCATGCCCATCACCGACACATCGTCTGGCACACTGTAACCGGCCTGTTGCACGGCCATCATCGCGCCGGCCGCAAGGCTGTCGCCGGCCGTCAGAATGGCGGTGAAATCGAGGCCTTTTTGGGCGATACGCTCGGTGATCGCCTGTGTCGCCAGTTCCGGCAACCAGTCGTCGACGGTGACGGTCATGTCCGGTGTCGGAGTGATGCCGCGGTGGCGCAAGGCATCCCAAAAACCTTCCTGACGGCGTTCGATCGTGCGGCGGCCGGGGCGCATGAGGAAGATGATGCGGCGGTGGCCGAGATCGAGCAGGCGGTCGGTGGCCATTTGCGCGGCGGAACGGTTGCAGGGGGTGACGCTCGACAGCCGCATATGCGGATCGTCGCCATTGATCAGCACGACCGGCTTGTCGAAAGCGCGGGTGGCGGCCAGCATGCGTTCGTCGTCCACTGTCAGAAACAACAGGCCGGTCACGTCGGGATCGCTGCCTGCCTCGTCGAGGACGGAACGTTCGTCGCTGGCATCGGCAATCGGGCGGGTGATGATATCGAGGCCGAGCATGTTTGCGCGGTCGCGGGCACCTTCGAGAACATGCAGGGTGAACTGGTTGCGCACGTAATCGATCATGGCTGCACTCGAGGCGGCAATGACGATCTTCTTGCCTGGCACGGGTGCGGGCATCGGGTAATTGGCGTCCTTTGCGGCTTCCAGAATACGCTGGCGGATATCGTCGCGCACACCCTTTTCACCGGTCAGGGCGCGCGACACTGTGCTGAGTGAAACACCGACCTTTTCAGCGATATCTTCCAGCCGCACACGCCGGCTCTTCTTGCCGCGTTTGTTGGGAAGTGCTGCGTCTGCCATCGGTCCTCTCCAGTAATCGTCACCAGACTGCAAAAAATTTTCAGATTGCGCAATCGCAAATCCGATGTTTACATCCCGTCACCGCTCGGGAGAAGCGGATTGGAGGAGCCGGTGCCGCAAGGCGCCGGATGAGGAGGAGACTGGCATGGGCCTTTCTGCCCGGCATATCCGTGACAAACTCGATCTGCTCGTCACCGGCATGACCGGCCTGCGCGATGACGGTCGTTTTCACGAACCCAATCTCGATGGTTCGGCCGGCGATTACATTTCCTTCGACAGCTGGGAATGGCCGCAGGGCGTTGGTCTTTATGGCCTGATCCGGCTGTGGCAGTTCACAGGTCGCGACGACCTCAAGATTTTGATCGAGAACTGGTATGCCGCCCGCATCGAGGCTGGCCTGCCGAAACTCAACGTCAATACGACGGCGCCGATGCTGGGCCTTTCAGTTTTGTGGCGCGAAACCCGCGATACGCGCTGGCAGCCGGTGCTGGATGCATGGGCGAACCGCGCGGTGACCGAAATGGACCGCACGCGGGAAGGCGCCTTTGCGCATCACGTCTCCGACAAGGTCAATGACGACGAGCTTTGGGACGACACGCTTTATATGGTGGCTTTGTTCCTCGCTTCCTATGGTCAGGCCAGTGTCCGCACCGAACTGGTCGATGAGGCAATAAAGCAGTTTCTCGTCCATACCCGTTATCTCGCCGACAAAAAGACCGGCCTGTGGTTTCATGGCTGGACCTTTCAGGGACATCATAATTTTGCGGAAGCGCGCTGGGCGCGGGGTAATGCCTGGATCACTGCGGGCATGCTCGATCTTTTCGATCTCGCCGATATTCCGGCGGCGGTGAAGGACTTTTTGACCGGCGTTCTGGTGGCGCAGGTGGATGCGCTCCTCGAGTTGCAGACGGCATCCGGCGCATGGCGCACGCTGCTGGACGATCCGACATCCTATGAGGAAATCTCGGCGACGGCCGGTTTTGGTTATGGCCTGCTCAAGGGGCATCGGCTGGGTATCGGCACGCCGGAATGGCGCGAGGCTGGTTTGCGGGCCGTCGAGGCGCTGCTGGCCAATATCGATGAGACCGGCACCGTGCTGAATGTTTCCTACGGCACCCGCATGGGCCACGACCTGCAGTTTTATCGCGACATCCCGATCCAGCCGACCGGTTACGGACAGGCGCTTGCGATCCTGTGCCTGTCCGAGGCGCTGCGCCATGTCGAAGGAGAGGTTTGATGGTGATGAAGGTTCTGTATGGCGCCGGCCCGGATGACATCAAAGGTTGTGATACGGCGCGGCTGCGCAAGGAATTTCTGGTCGAGGACCTTTTTCAGCCGGGTGAGGTGAGTTTCACCTATACCCATGTCGATCGCCTGATCCTCGGCGGCGCAGTGCCGCTCGATGCGACGCTGACATTTGGTTCGGGCAAGGATATCGGCACGCCTTATCTTCTCTCGGCGCGCGAAATGGGCGTCGCCAATCTGGGCTGCAGCGGCACGATCACGGTGGATGGCCAAGAATTCGAGCTGGAAAACCGCGATATTCTTTATATCGGCCGGGGTGCGCGGGAGATTTCGCTCGCCAGTCATTCGGTGGATAAGCCGGCGCGGTTCTACATGAATTCGGTTCCGGCAGGCGCGGATATCCCGCATCTGCTGATCAAACGGGCTGAATCGAAACCGCTCGATCTCGGCGATACGAAACGCTCCAACAAGCGGAACCTGCGGATGTATATCCACCCGCAGGTGGCGCCTTCCTGCCTGCTTCTGATGGGCATTACCGATCTTGCCGAGGGCAGTGTGTGGAACACCATGCCGCCGCATCTGCATGAACGGCGCATGGAGGCCTACTGCTATTTCGATCTGGCACCGGAAGAGCGTGTCATCCACCTGATGGGGCGGCCGGAGGAAACGCGGCATCTGCTGGTCAAGGATCTCGATGCGGTGCTGTCGCCGGCATGGTCGATCCATATGGGCGCGGGTACCGATGGCTACGCTTTCGTCTGGGGCATGACCGGCGAAAACCAGGAATATAACGACGTGGCCCCGGTGGCCCTCAGCGAACTCAGATAAGGCGGCAGGCGAAGATGAACCCGGAACAGAACTGGATGCGCAAGACATTGAAGCCGGGCGATGCCGTTCGCTACTGGCAGCTTGGTCGCATCGCCGAGGAACGGTTCGACGTGCCCGACGCGCCGATGAAGGGCGAGATGGACCCCTTCTTCTTCCTCACCAAGGTGAAGAACTTCATTCCGCATGAATATCCCTGCCGCACCATCTTTGCACAAAACTATCGCGGTAAAAGGCCGGATGTGCGCGGTGAATTCGAGGCATCGCGCTGGTGGCTGCCCTTCGGCTCGCCACGGCTCGACCTTTCCGGTTTCTGGTTCCGCCCGACGCGGCTCGCCACATGGACGCGCACCTATATCGAAGCGGAGACGGCGGGCACTGCAAAGATCCGGCTCGGCACCTGCGGCGGCGCCGTGCTCTGGTTGAACAGTTCGGAAGTGGGCTGGATGGCGCCCTATAGCCGCAATCTCGAAGCCAAGCAGGAGTTCGAACTGGAGCTGACCGCCGGCCCTAATGAGATCGTGCTTTTCTTCGATGATCTCGCCGAACGTGATGCCTGTTATTTCTACCAGTTCGATTATCTTTCCGGCCCCGTCGCCAATGTTGCCCTGCCGGTTCCGGTCGCGGGAGCCGTCGCGGACAGTCTGGAAGAAGCGCTGGACGGCATGCATCTCGATCGCCAGCACTATTTCGGTGGTGATATCACCGTGCTGTTTGCCAAGGCCTTGCCGGTGGAGGCCAAGGTCAATGTCGCCATCGAAGGCGATTTCATGTCGCGGGAACGCTTCGATTACGATTTCGAGCTTCCGGCCGGTGTCGGCACTCTCAATGTCGGGCCATCGGAAAACGCGCCTGCCGATTTCCGCCATCTGCGCGTGACGCTGAATGCCCACGGTTTTGTCGCCTCGCGGTCGGTCGGCGTGGAAATCTGCCATGCGGCGCGTCAGGGTGAGGCCTCGGCGTCGCTCTCCGAGCGGATCACGGAAACGCTGACCGAGGTGTCCAATTATTCCGAGCGCGATACGGTGCGCGCCTTTGCCCGGCTGGCCAGTGGCCGTGGTGGCGCTGACACCGATGCGATGATCGAGGAAATCCTGCCATCGATCGAGGATTGCCATGACTGCGCCGATTTTTCGCTGGTTCCGCTGATCTGGTCGCGCACGACATGGGGCGGCGATATCAACGACAAGACGCGCGCCCGCATCGACGCCGCCATCCTGAACTATCGTTACTGGATGGATGAGCCGGGCAATGACGTGCAGTGGTATTTTTCGGAAAACCATGCGCTGCTGTTTCATACCTCCGCATATCTCGCCGGTCATCTGCTCCCCGAAGCGACTTTTGTCCGTTCCGGCCGCAAGGGTTCGGAGCAGGCAAAGGTTGGCGCGGAGCGCGTGCGGGCATGGCTCGACCATTTCGAGCATTGGGAGATGGCCGAGTTCAACTCGGCTCCCTATTTCCCGATCGATCTGAAAGGCCTGACGGCGCTGGCAGCCCTGTCTCCGGACAAGGATATCGCTGACCGCGCCAAGGCCGGCATCGTGCGGTTGGCCGAAATCATCGCCCGTTCGGCGCATCATGGCATGGTGACAGCGGCGCAGGGGCGGTCCTACGAACATACGCTCTGCGCCGGTCGTTCGCTGGAGCTTTCGGCGGTTGCCCGCCTGCTCTGGGGCAAGGGTTTTTATGGCCGCCGCGTGCACTGCCTGCCGCAGATGGCTGTCTGCCTGCGCGACCATGGGCTGGTCATCCCCGATGAATTTGCAGCAGTTGCCGATCACAAGGGCGCCGACCATCAGGAATGGCGGTTTGCGCAGGGCGAAAACGCGTTTGCGGCGCTTTATCATTACAAGGGCAAAAATTTCGCCATGGGATCGACGGTGCATTACCGCTGGGACGAATGGGGATATCAGGAAACCGTGCTGCATCTGCGCATTGGTGACAAGCCGGAAGCGGCGATCTGGATCAACCATCCGGGCGAAACGATCCAGTTCGGTTACGGGCGTCCATCCTATTGGGGAGGTTGCGGCACCATTCCTCGCGTGCAGCAATATCGCGGCCTCGCCGTCGTGGAATTCACCACTTATGAGGAACAGCCGGATTTTACCCATGCCTGGTTCCCAAAGGCCGAGTTCGACGAAAGCCGCGTTTCGGGCAGTCTGGCACTTGCCCGTTCGGGTGAGGGGGCCGCGCTTTTACGAGCCGGTTCCAATCTTCACGCCACAGATGATGGCCCTTCGGCCGGTGCCGAATTGCGGCAATACGGCCAGAAAACCCGCTGGATCGTGCGTGTCTGCGAGGCCGGCGATCTGACCTCGGTGGAAAGCCGGTTTGGCGATCTGGCCGCCGAACATGGGCCGGATGGTGTCATCATTGTCGAAGACCCGGAATATGGTAGCGTTCGTTTCGGGGCCGATGGTTCCGTGGAGGCTGAAGGCCGCGTGATAACGCGGACGGATTACAGCGTGAGGGGCGAAGCAATCTTGCTTGGCGTCTAGTCGTCACCGGACGGGTTGGGAGGCCTCGTCCACAATGGGAGGAAACGTGCATGAAGACCAGATCGCTTGTGGCGGGCCTTGCGCTCGCGCTTCTCACCTCGACGGCGGCCCATGCCGGCGATGTGCGTATCATGTGGTATTCCGATGGCGTCGAAGGCGAGGTGATGAAAGACCTTGTCGGGCGTTTCATGAAGGAAAATCCCGGCATCAGCGTCATTCTCGACAATGTTGCCTATAGCGTCATCAAGGAACAGCTGCCGGTGCAGCTGGAAGCCGGCAACGGGCCGGATATCGCCCGCGTCACCGCCATCAAGGAACTGTCGAAACACTGGCTGGACCTGCGCCCGCTGGTGAAGGACGCCAAATATTGGGACGACAATTTTGGCAGCCAGGCGGACTGGATGCGGCCGGACGGTTCCAACCAGATTTCCGGTTTCATGACGCAGATCACCCTGACCGGCGGTTATGCCAACAAGACCCTGTTCGATCAGGCCGGCGTGCCGATCCCCGGTCCGAAGGCGACTTGGGAAGACTGGGCTGCCGCCTCGAAGAAGGTGCAGGAAAGCCAACAGGTGCCGTTCGCCATGGCGATCGATCGCTCCGGCCATCGCATCACCGCGCCGCTTCTTTCCTATGGCGCCAATTATGTGGGCTCCGACGGCAAGCCGGCACCGCTCGACAAGGGTGCGAAGGACTATCTCACCAAATTTGTCGGCTGGGCTGACGACGGCACCGTCAGCAAGGATGTCTGGGTGTCCGCTGCCGGCAGCACTTATCGCGCTGCGGCCGACGATTTCATCAACGGCCAGCTCGCCTTCTATTATTCCGGTTCCTGGCAGGTGGCAAACCTTGCCACCAAGATCGGTAACAACTTCGACTGGGTTGCGGTCGGCAGCCCCTGCGGCCCGGCCGCCTGCACCGGCATGCCGGGTGGTGCCGCTCTGGTGGCGGTGAAATACACCAAGAACCAGGAGGACGTCGCCACCGTGATGGACTGGTTCGCGCAGGAAAAAATCGTCAAGGAATTTTCCGAACGCACGCTGTTCCTGCCCGGCCACAAGGCGGTGGTCGACAAGGGTGGTCTCGATTTCAAGTCGGACAATGAACAGGCCAAGGCCGCGCTGAATGTCTTCGTGGAATCCACCAAGACAACATCCGAAGCGGCGCTGAAACTGCCGGGCTGGCGCTGGTCCGACACGGTTTATGCGGCGATCGTTACCCGCATCGGCCAGACGCTGGCGGGTGAATTGAAGATCGATGATGCGTTTACGCGCATCGATGCGGATATCGCTCAGAAGGTGAAGGATGCGGGCAAGTAGTTAGTGCTGAAGTTGAGGCGCTGCGCCCCGCTGATCTTTCCGCAGGCCGAGGGCCTTTGCAGATGGAGGTGAGGCAGTGCCTCTTGCTCCCTTCGATCTCCCCCTCAAGGGGGGAGATCGGCTGGGCGCACTGTCCCGGCTTCATATGCCCTCCCATTTTGGAGGTGGCGAAACGACAAAATTCGACGGTAATGGAGGAGAAGACACGACCATGACCACACCATCTCTCTCCGCCATCCTGATGGCACCCATCAACGCCATCATGCGCATCATCGATGCGCCGCTGCGCCGCCTGCAAAAGGCTACCGGCATCGGTGGCATGGCGGCGTTTTTCCTCGCGCCGAACATGCTGATCTTCGGCATTTTCGTGCTGCTGCCTCTCGTCATCAACTTCGTCTACTCGATGACCGGCGGCACCGCCTTTTTCCTCTCCGAACGCGACTTCATCGGCGGCGCGCAATATTCGCGCCTGTTCGAATGCCAGAACTATCTCGATCCGATGTCGTGCCAGGAGGATGCCTTCTGGACCGCCGTCGGAAACACGTTCTGGTTCGTGGTCCTGCAGGTTTCGCTGATGATCCTGACGGCGTTGATCACGGCGTTGATCCTCAACCGCGAACTTGCCGCCCGGTCATTCTGGCGCGCCGTATTCTTCTTTCCCGTGCTGCTGTCGCCAGTCGTGGTCGGACTGATCTGGAAATGGATTCTGCAGCGTCAGGGCCTCCTGAATTTTGGTCTCTATCAGTTCGGCATGGACCCATACACATGGCTGACCGACCGCAGCTGGACCTTTGCCGCCACGATCGGTGTGTCGCTCTGGGCGCATATGGGGTTTTACGCGCTGATCATTCTGGCGGGCCTTCAGGCGATCCCGAAAGATCTCTATGAGGCGGCGGAGATGGACGGCACCAAGCCGGCGCGCGTCTTCTGGCGCATCACCCTGCCGCTTCTGGCACCGAACCTTCTGGTCGTCGTGGTGCTGGCGCTGATCAAGTCCGTGCAGGTGTTTGACGAAATCTACGTGCTGACCGGCGGTGGGCCGGGCACGAGTACCCTGTTCCTGACGCAATATATCTATGAAACCGGCTTTGCCTCGGCGCTGCGCAATCCGGGTCTGGCGGCCGCCGCCTCCATCCTGATGGGCGGTGTGCTGGTGGTGCTGACGTTGATCCAGCTCGGCATCGGCAAGCGCGGCGAAAACAAGGGGAAACGCTGATGGGAAAGGTTGCGCGTTTCATCCTGCGCCGGAAAGGCGGCAAGGGCTGGCACTGGACCGATGTCTTTACCTGGGTCTGGCTGGTCGGCGGGTTGATCATCATGTTCGGCCCTGCCGTCTGGCTGGTGTTTTCCTCGCTGAAGACCCCGGCCGCGCTGGCAGAATTCCCGCCATCGATCCTGCCCTATGTCACCAGTCAGGCGACCGTCGAAGGCTACGACAAGCCTTTGATGCTCTATGACGCGAAGATGCCGGACGGTTCGACGCGGGTTCTCGCCGAAGTGCGGCGTATCGGACTGGTGGCGCAGATGGTCGATCCCAAGGCGCCGGGCGAGATCTTCAAGGTCAACATCAACGACCGCGCCCCGGTGCGCACAATGTCGTTCGCCACGGAAAACTATACCGAACCCTTCGTGCATTTCGATTTTCTGCGCTATCTCTGGAACTCGGTTTTCGTGACGGTGGTGGCAACGGTGATCACGCTGGTGGTCAATTCCATGGCGGCATTCGCGTTGTCTAAATACGAGTTCAAGGGCCGCTCGCTCGCCATGCTCGTCATCCTCGCGACGCTGATGGTGCCGCTGTCGGTGATCATGGTGCCGCTTTATTCGATCATCTCGACACTCGGCCTGTTCAACAGTCTATGGGGTGTCATCCTGCCGACCGTGGCGACGCCGACCGGCGTCTTCATCCTGCGGCAATACATGCTGACCATTCCCGACGAACTGATCGACGCGGCGCGCATGGACAAGGCGTCGGAATGGCAAATCTACTGGCGCATCGTGCTACCGCTCACGGCGCCAGCGCTGGCGGTTCTGGCGATCTTTTCGGTCGTCTGGCGTTGGAACGACTTCTTGTGGCCGCTGATCGTACTGTCGCGGCGTGAGCTTTACACCCTGCAGGTCGGCCTGAGCATCTATTCCGGCGAACTCAATGTGCAATGGCATTTCATTCTGGCGATGACCGTCGTCACCATGATCCCGGTCGTGCTGGTCTTCATTTTCCTGCAGCGTTTCATCACCACCGGCATTGCCGGCACCGGCCTGAAGTAAGGGACACCGATGGGCGAAATCAAACTCACCGTCGTCAAGAAATCCTTTGGCGCACTCGCGGTCCTGAAAGACATCGACCTGCATATCAAGGATGGCGAATTCGTCGTTTTTGTCGGCCCGTCCGGCTGTGGAAAATCGACGCTTCTACGCACCATTGCCGGGCTGGAAAAGGTGACGGGCGGCGAAATCCAGATTGACGGCAAGCGCGTCAACGAGGTGACGGCGGCCGATCGTGGGCTAGCCATGGTGTTCCAGTCCTATGCGCTCTATCCGCATATGAGCGTGCGCCAGAACCTCGCCTTCGGGCTGGAAAACTCCAACATGCCGAAGGTGGAGGTATCAGATCGCATCAACGAAGCCGCGCGCATGCTGGAGATTGAGGCCTATATGGACCGTCGTCCGGGGCAGCTTTCCGGGGGGCAGCGCCAGCGTGTCGCCATCGGCCGCGCAATCGTGCGCCGCCCGACGGCTTTCCTGCTGGACGAGCCGCTCTCCAACCTTGATGCCGAACTGCGTGTTTCGACCCGTGCGGAACTGGCGGCGCTGCATGCGCGGCTGGGCTCTACGATGATTTATGTCACCCATGATCAGGTGGAGGCGATGACGCTTGCGCACCGCATCGTGGTGATGCGGGCCGGCAAGATAGAGCAGGTGGGGACGCCGCTGGAGCTTTATAACGAGCCGGCAAACCGGTTCGTGGCGGGCTTTATGGGCGCGCCGCACATGAATTTTTTGAAGGCTGATGTGCTGGCCGTGTCCGCCGGTTCGGCGACATTGTCCTTCGCCGGTGGTTATCGTGCGGACCTGCAGACCGGGCATGCGAAGCTGCATGTGGGCGACAAGGTGACGGTTGGTGTCCGGCCGCAGCATCTGGTCGTCAGCAACGATCCGCAACATCCGGTGGCAAAGATTTATCTCGTCGAGGCGCTGGGATCGGAAACCGTTGTGCATGGCGATATCGGCGGCGAAAAGCTGCTGGCGGTCCTGCCGGGCCAGCAGAAGCTGAACGCGGGCGACAGGGTGCATTTCGACCTGTCGAAACCGGTCCTGCATGTATTTGATGACAATGGCCACCGCCTGTTCACCCATCCGGGAAGCGGGGCGTAAATCCTATCGACGCTCGCCGGTGCCAAGCGGTGTGGCGGGTGTCTCTTTTGGCACGCGGCCATATTCATGCGGCAGCGAGCAGGTTTTCAGCTGTGGCAAAATTTTTGTGCCAAAATGTTCGGCCTCGTCCAGATGCGGATAACCGGAAAAGATGAAGGCGCGGATGCCCATCTTTCGATAGGCCTCGATTTCCGACAGCACCTGATCGGTGGAGCCAACAATGGCGGCACCGCAGCCGGAACGGGCGCGGCCGATGCCGGTCCACAAATGTCGCTCGACATAACCGAACTGGTCGGCCAGTTCCCGCGCCCGCGCCTGATGCGATACGCCGAGCGAGATGCTGTCATGCGCGCGTTCGCGGATCAGTTTGCCGTATTCGTCATCGAGTTTCGAGACGATATGTTCGGCATATTCGCGCGCCTCCTGTTCGGTATCCCGCACGATCATGTGCACCCGCAGGCCGTAATCCAGCACCCGCCCATGCACCTCTGCGCGGGCATGCACGGCGCGCATGCGTTCCGCCAGCTGTTCCTTGGGTTCCGGCCACATCAGGTAAACGTCGCATCGCGCCCCGCAAAGCTCCAGCGCATCGGGTGAATAACCGCCGAAATAGAGAAGCGGCCCGCCATTCTGCTGGTAGGGGCGAGCAGGATCGGTGGAAACGTTCTTGAATTGGTAGATTTCGCCGTCGTGGTCGATCGTGTCACGCGTCCAGGCCTGTCGCAGGATCTCAACGACCTCATGGCTGCGACGGTAACGATAGGCGCTGTCGGCGACTTCGCCCGGAAAATCCGAACTGATAACGTTGAGGGTGAGCCGGCCCTTCAGCATATGGTCGAGCGTGGCCACGGTGCGGGCCAGCATGATCGGCTGCATTTCACCGCAACGGATCGCCGCCAGCATGTTGATGTTCTGCGTGATCGGCGCGCAGGCGGCGACAAAGCTCAGCGTATCCTGCCCGACCTGATAGGAGGAGGGGCAGAGAATGTTGTGAAAACCCAGCGCCTCTGCCTTTTTCACGATAGCGGAACAGTGTTCGAAGCTGGAGCGCAAAGCGCCATCCGGCACGCCGAGAAAGGCGTAATCATCGGAACAAAGCGAGGAAAACCACGAGATTTCCGAGGCATCGAGATCGGCGGATCGGACGGGTACAACGGTCATCGGAATTCTCCTCCCCGAGATCGATTGACTGTTGCGTAACATCGCGATTGATGTAAATCAATAGTGTATCAATTTGGCGGCGCGTGATGGGAGTGGGCATGCAGCAGACATCCGGCAGCCTGCCGATCTACCTGCAGATCACCGAGCTTCTGATCCGTGACATCGCGGCTGGCCGTCTGATCGACGGCGAAAAACTGCCGCCGGAACGGGAGATGTCGGAACGGCTGGGTGTCGCCACCGGCACATTGCGCAAGGCTCTGTCGGAGCTGCAATCTCGCGGCATGCTGGAGCGGGTGCAGGGTTCTGGCAATTACGTGCGCGCCGTCAGCGATCCGCAGAGCGTCTATGCGATGTTCCGGCTGGAGCTGCTGGAAGGCGGAGGCCTGCCGACAGCGGACATTTTGGATGTGCGGCGTTTGCCCAAACCGGCCGACCTGCCGGATTTCGGTTCGTCGAAAGAGGCGCACCGCATCCGGCGCATCCGCAAACTGTCCGGCAAGGTGGCGGGGCTGGAGGAGATCTGGCTGGATGGCGGTTATGTCGACGTGATCGCGCCGGCAGACCTGTCTGAATCGCTTTACCTCTATTACCGCACGCGGCTCGGTCTGTGGATCGCGCGGGCGGAGGATAGGATCGGTCTCGATACGGTGCCGAATTGGGCGCCGGAAAATTTTGGCCGCCGGGCGGGAGAGCCGGCGGTGCAGGTGTTTCGCATCAGTGAAGCGCAGGATGGAAAACGGGCGGAGGTTTCGCGCACATGGATCGACCATTCGGTCGCCCGTTATGTGTTGCGGCTGAAATAGGGACGGAGGAGAAATGGCAGTGCGTTACGGTGTGATCGGCTGCGGCATGATGGGGCAGGAGCATTTGCGCAATCTGGCTTTGCTGCCGGATGCGGAGGTGGTGGCGATTTTCGAGCCTGATGCGGGAATGAGGGCGCGCGCGGCCGAGCTTTCTCCGAATGCGCGTTTGGTCAGTTCGGTGGCGGAGCTTCTGGCCATTGAGGCGGTCGATTGCCTGCTGATCGCCAGCCCCAATCATTTTCATCTCGCTCAGCTGGAGGAGATCGCCGCGATCCGGTCGCTGCCGGTTCTGGTGGAAAAGCCTTTGTTCACCAGCCTCGACGACACGGCCCGCATCGAGACCCTTCGCCAAAACTATCCGGCGCCGATCTGGGTGGCGATGGAATATCGTTACATGCCGCCGGTGGCGCGGTTGATTGCGGAGGCTGAAGCCGCGACGGGTGGCATCCGCATGCTGACCATCCGCGAACATCGGTTTCCCTTCCTGACAAAGGTGGGCGACTGGAACCGCTTCAACAGCCGCACCGGCGGCACGATGGTGGAAAAATGCTGCCATTTTTTCGATCTGATGCGGCTGATCCTGAAATCCGATCCGGTGCGCATCATGGCATCCGGCGGCCAGGCGGTGAACCATGCCGATGAGCGTTATGATGGGCTACAGCCGGATATATGGGACCATGGATACGCCATCGTCGATTTTGCCTCCGGTGCCCGCGCCATGCTGGAGCTTTGCATGTTTGCCGAAGGCGCGCGTTACCAAGAGGAAATTTCGGCCGTCGGTCCGCTCGGCAAGATCGAATGCAAGGTGCCCGGGCCGGGGCGCTTCTGGCCGCAGCATCTCGGGAGCCCACCGGTCGCCAAGGTGATCGTGTCGCCGCGCGAGCCGCAGGGGCCACGCGCGATCGACATTCCTGTCGATCGGGCGCTTCTCGATGCCGGCGATCATAACGGTTCGACCTTCTATCAGCATCAACGGTTTCTGCGCGTGGTGAGAGGGGATGGGCCGGTGGAGGTGACGGTCGATGACGGGAGATGGGCGGTACTTATGGGGCTGGCCGCCCAGCAATCGTCGGAGACGGGGCAGGTCTTGGAATTTCGCTCTGGAGCGTAGGTTTGCCACTCAATATCTAGAAATCGGCTCACAGGGGCAATTATCCTCCCTGTTCAGGGGCTTAAGCCAAGCGGAGACGTTGTGACGAAAGCTCGCAGTTGGAGATGACTATGATCCCATATGCACTTGTACAAACTCGCATTGATACCGAAATTCAGGATTGTACTGCCAGCAGCAGCGAAGAGCATGGTGCTTAGGTTTCAGATACGGATGCGTATCCTATTCATCCGTACGGCCAACGATGGACTTTTCCGCTTAAACTTCTTTCGGGTCGAGAGGCTCATGATGCGTGGTTTAGCATCAATAGCTTGAAGCACGGAACGACGTGCAAAAGGCTCTCCCAGAATAATGGTTCGGCGTGGTCTGCAATTTAGCGTAATGGTCACGGCATTCCAAATGCGGCACTCCACTCTGCTCCCATTTTCCAACGGTCTCACAAGAAGTCTTTTCCGAGACTTTCACGTGATCCGAGCTTTTTTGACGATTTCAGTGATATTCCAGTCCGGCACGCAGAGTTCTGGCAGCGCTGCTTTGTAGTCAACCAGGCCTGGCATATGGTGGCGCCACCGATAGGGTATCTGCGGCTGCACAGCGAGCCGGTGGCATCGACGATCCGTTTGTTGTAACCTCACTGACATTGGGAGGACGCATGGAACGTCGTCTCGCCGCCATCCTGGTCGCAGATGTCGTCGGTTATAGCCGTCTCAGCGAAATCGACGAGGAGAGGACGCGCGCGCAATTTCGATCCGACACGTACAACATTTGGGTCCCCACTATCGAGGCCAACAATGGCCGGTTCGTGAAGACACTGGGTGACGGACTGCTCGTGGAATTTCATAGTGTCGTTGACGCTCTTAGGTGCGCAATCGATGTCCAGAGACAGAAGAGGGAGCAGCGCGATGCTTCCGTTGGATCTGCGCAACTGCAATTCCGCATTGGTATCAATCTCGGGGATATTCTTGTCGAGGACGATGATGTGCACGGCGAAGGCGTGAATATCGCCGACCGAATCGAGGCATTGTCGGTGCCTGGCGGCATCGCGATATCCGGCTCCACCTACGACCAGGTCAGATCCAAGATCCATGTTGAATACGAGTCAATGGGTAGTCGAAAATTCAAGGGTCTCTCCGAGCACATCAGGGTATACCGCGTCTTGGCTGAGGCGCCGCCACTGCGGCGATTTCCAATCGTCAGCTTCGTATGGCGGAGGCGAGTACCGGTTGCAATCACCGTGATCGGTGGGCTGATTGCCGTGATCAGCCTGACATGGTGGCATGCGCAGTCCACTTTGTTTAACCCGCAGCCGACGGGACAATATGCCTATCCTTTGCCGGACAAACCATCCGTCGCGGTGTTACCCTTCGCCAATGTGAGCGGTGAGACAACGCGCGATCACTTGGCCGAAGGTCTGACAGATGACCTCATTACCGAACTCTCCAAGGTTTCCGGACTCTTCGTGGTCGCTCAACATTCTGTCTCGAATGCTCGTGAAAAATCCGGCACGATCCAGGAAGTGGCGTCTGCCCTGGGGGTCCGATATGTGCTCGAAGGGACATTGCAGCGCGACGGAACACGCCTGAGGATCAATGCCAAGTTGATCGAGGCGATGACAGGCCTGTCGATCTGGGCTGAAAAATACGACCGCCAATATGCTGATCTGTTCACCGTTCAGGATGACGTGATCGGACGGATCATATCGGCGCTCTCGGTCAAGTTGAGCAAAGGGGAGCAGCAACAGCTTTCCCGTATGCCTACAGACAGTCTGGAGGCCTACGACTATTACATGCGGGCCCAGCATGAGGGATTCATCTATGGCGATGTCGATACCTATCGGCGGACATTGTCTTTCTATCAAAAGGCTATCGAACTCGATCCCCGCTTTGCAAACGCCTATGCTGGGATAGCCCGGGTAGCAGTCGACGTCTGGCGTAACGACTACAACTTCATGTGGTCGGCCGCGGTGGCGCGAAAGATTGCCTATGACGCGGCGGGACAGGCACTGAAATTGGATCCTGGAAATTCCCGGGCGCATACCGTCCTCGCTTTACTGCAGTGGGTCGACGGTCACAGCGGCGAAGCGCTTGCGTCAGCCAACAACACGATAGCGGCCCAACCCAACGACGCAGAGGCGCTTGCCAACCTGGCGCTTATCCAGGCGCATACAGGCTCGGCTGAGAAGGCTGTTTCCACGATCGAGATGGCGCTCCGGCTCGATCCTTCACCGGCGCCTGGTTTCAAGCTGCTCGCAGGGATAGTATTTTATACCGCGCGCAAGGAAAGTGACGCGATCCCGCTAATCGAGGCAGCGTTGAAAAGCCTTCCGAAAACTGAACCGGCCCGAGAGTATCTTGCGGCAGCCTACGCAAACATTGGCGACAAAACGCGTGCGCGAGAAGAAGCGACACGGTTGCTTTGGCTCTTTCCGGAAAGCAATCTGAGTTATTATCGCTATCTCTATGACTATTGGCCAACCGAAGATCTCGACCATCATCTTACCGCGCTTAAATCCGCCGGCATTCCGGATTGGCCATTCGGCTTCGAGGGCCATGACCGAGATCGCATAACAGGGGTGGACCTGCGGGCTTTGATCGACAACCAGACATGGGTTGGCAGGCATCGAAACGGGTCTGAATTCCTCCAGTATTTCAGCTCGGACGGAAAGACGGCTTACCGCAGCGCCAACACAAGCATTACCGGCACTGCCGAAATCAACGACGATAGACTATGCGAGAAGTTCGAGGGCTATTTTCTAGATCGCCTAGTGTGCGGCACCGTTTATCGCAACGTGAATACGGGGATGGCCAATTTCGCATATGTCCATATTACTCCGCGATCACTGCAGTATTTCTCGCTTGAGGAAAAAGCGCGCTGATTACAACAACGTCATTTCCACTGCTTCTGGATCTTCTCGGATATGAGCGTCTGCTGGACATCGGCCCAGTGTTTTTGCGATTCCGGCACCTTTGACTTGTTTGTCTCCATGCCATCGGCCGCGCCGGGATCATAACTGATGTAGAGTTTGCCATCTATGATGCGCCAGGCGCGTGGATCGACATTAGTCGTTACCGTCCCGAACGACACGCCATCCGCGCAATATCCACCGTATTGAGGGGCATAGCGGGAGGGTTCCTTGACGAAAAGATCCCGGTGTTCGGCGCTGGCAAAATACCAGATCGCTCCCAGCCAGCGATGGGAATATTGGGCGTTCCCTTCCACCGCCTTGCCGTCGACGAAATAGGAAACCGGATCATATCCCTTAATCGCCACATTGCCAAAATAGCCCGTATTCACGAAGTCTTCGCCAGCTGCGGTTTGCGCCAGCGAGGCACAAATTGCGAGCGTAGCCAGCCCAAGATGACGCTTTTTCCTGTCTGTGGACATGATGTCCCTCCCGATGTCGTCCTCAAGTCATATCAGGGCGACTTCCGTTTTATGCACTCCTTGTAGAGCGGTTCACCGACGAGTTCAGCCTTCTGGCATGTCGCCCCCGCCTTCAGTAGGATGTCGCCGACATCCCAATATCCGCGCCACCCGGCTTGCGTAAGTGGCGTATAGCCATTCCTCTCGGCCGCTTCGATATTCGCCTTGTTGGCGAGGAGAAATGCGGCGACATCGGCATGACCTTCCTCGGCCGCTGCATGAAGCGGGGGCATGTGGTAGAAATTTTGGGTGTCGTTAACGGCAGCCCCTTCAGCAACAAGACGTTTCACTATGTGGAGGTTTCCGGCATAGGCGGCGGCGTGCAGCGCAGTCAGACCGCTTTTGTTGCGACCCTCAATATCTGCACCCCGGGCAAGAATTAAACCTACGGCGTCGGGATTTCCACTTAGCGACGCCAGGATGAGAGGCAAATCTCCGGCCTCATCCGCATCTGATACATTATCTCCCGCGTCGAGAGCCTGTGTCAGAAGCGCAAGATTCCCATTTCGTGCGGCCTCGTGTAGCTGGCCTGCGGCCGCCATATTGGCCGATATACTGACCAGTAAAAATATCGATTTATCGAAGATCACGGCACAACCCTCCTTGGCCGGGAGAGCTTCAGGCACACTCCCACCTGCACGCCGCATTCAGTAAATCAGGAGGGCGAAATATAGCAGTTGTCAGGTTTTCGAGCAACCAATGCTTCCAAAAGATGGCAAGCGGTCTTCGCCATCTTGCGCTGAACCAGATGTTGGTCAGTCCGGGGCGGGCGGCAGGCGCGCCTTGACGAGTTCGGCGGTTGTCTTGCTCAAGCGTGTTACAAGCGTGCGCATGATCTCCGAAGCGACAGCGGGAAATTCGCTGGTTAACGCCAGAAAGTGATCCTGAGAAATACGTAATGCTTCCAATTTCGACGTAGCACGTACCGTTGCCGTGCGTGGAATATTACACAGAATAGACATCTCCCCAACGACCGCATTGCGGCCAACTTCCGCGACGGTCAGTTCGCCGGAGGCAGATGATACGATCACGTTTGCCGTGCCGGATAGCAGCACAAAGGCGGCATCGCCTTGGTCACCTTGGCGGAAAAGATCCTGGCCTTTTCGGTATGTCATGCGATCGCAAGCGAAAGCGAGCAGCTTCAGCTTGGACGGCTCGATGCTTGCGAAGATAGGCACTTCCTTCAATGTCTGGACCTCATCGCTAAGCAATTTAGTCTCTCCAGCAAGATATTTTTCTATAGCATCTCGATGTTCATCGGTGGTCGGACGGCAAGTCTAGGAACTCTCGAAACGCGGCATTTGACCGCGCTAGTTCAAAATAGGTCCCATTGCCGATCAACGATCCACGCTGAAAAAATAGCACCCGATCGAAAATTTGCGCCAAACGCGGATCGGAAAGGCCCCACAGGATAGTGGCGGCTTGCTCCGCCTTGTTTCTCCGTTTGACGATGCCCCGTGTGATCTCTTCGTCAACCCGCTGGTCAAGCGCCGACAAAGGCCTGTTGAATATAGTGAAGTCCGATCGTTTCATCAACGCACGAGCAAGATTGAGCTTTTGCCGCTGAGCCAGCGAAAGGCGTTTTCCTCCAGCGCCAACATCAAACTGCAGGCCGAGCGACAAGACATTCTCATAAAGACCCGCCGCGCGAAACAGCTCCTTCACAACGGTCTGAATATGGGCATCGGCGTCGGCCACCTGAGAGGCGATGCGGCCGAACAACACATTGTCGAGTACCGTTGCCGATGCGGTAACGCGCTCGGGATCATGGCGGTCAATCAGGTTTGCTATGTCGTCGGGAATGTCCGTATGAAAGAGTTTCCGCGCGGCCACAAGCTGGTCCATCAGTGGCTCGGTGAGAATGCCGAAGCGGTGGATGGGTTCGATATAAGCCAGGCTCAGCACGATAATCGATTCGCGATCTTTGGGAGGGATGTGCTCAAAGCGAAGCCCGCGGCATCGCGACAGCGTTGCCTGATAGATCGGAATTTCTTCCGCAGCCATAAATGTCAGCCTGCGAAAGAAAGAATGCTGGGGTGCCACGTCGCGGAAGAGTTCGACGGTGATTTCAGCGATCTCCAAACCCATTTCATAGAGGCTATGATCGAGGCCGGTCGAATTCAAAACCCGCTGGAAACAGGGGTGTGTGATCACGTCCAAGTCAGAGGAGGTCCCCCGGCTCCAGGTTCCGAAGAAAAGGTTTTCTCCGACGCTCGCCTGTATGTTGTAGCGATCGAAGTCGAGCGGTATGAGCATTTCGTCAAGCTGCGTCTCTACCAGGCGCTTGCGGAGGGAGCCACGCAGTTCGACGATCCTCTCGCTAACGGCCGATTGCTCTTTCGTATCGATCGTGGAGCGCAGTCCCAGCCCGAAAATGTCATCGGATATCTGCAAGTCGTCCAGTGTCGGCAGGACTTTATGGAGAAGATCGTCCAGCCCATCGGCTCCGGCTGCCTGGTAGTCAATCCAATTCCCGTGTGGCGAGAAGTCGACATTTCCCGCCATGCGCGCCTCGATGGCATAGCGCTCCGATTCAATCCGCTGCTCGTTGTGAGTCGTCGCACTTGGCCTTGGAGCATTTTTCAGTCCATAAAGTAGATTGTCCATCACACTGCCATGCAGCAAAAACGGCTCGCCTGAAGCGTAGGCAATACGTCGTCCTGTGATCGACTCCGGCATATCGAGCAGATCTTGATCACCAATCGTGATGCTGCCGAATTCCGGCCAGACGAGACGAGCGAGAGCCTCTGCAAACGCTTCCGCTCCGCTGCCGGCGGCACCTACTAGGGCGATAGTCTCACTGGGTTTAATCTCGGTGGAAACCCCATCCAGCAGCCTTGCTCCAGTATCGTCGACAAGTGTGAGGTTGCTGATGATGATGGAAGTCTCCAGTCGTGAAGTCGGTCCACTAGCAGGCGCGTGAACCGATTCCGCGATAAGCGGTTCGACGCTGAACTGGTCGCATACTGTTCCGTATTTTATCTGCACGTCCTGGCGTGCCTGATCCCAGTCGATGAGATCCTTTAATGGGCTTGGAAGATCCTTGTAGGCGGCAATGACGGCGACGAGCTGTCCTAGATCGAGTTTTCCGATCAAAACGAAATAGCCGCCGAAAGCATAGAAGATGAACGGAGTGACCTGAGCGATGAGATTGTTGATAAACTTTACCAGAAACTTCCACTGATAAAGGTCGTAGCGGATCGAGAAAATCCGGCCAAGGCGCCAAGCGATGTCGGCGCGTTCGAGATTGGAAGTATCGTTGCTGTGGACTGCTCCAATGCCGTCGACGATTTCGCTGACACGGCCCGAAAATTCGCGCGCAGTCAACTGGCGCAAGCGCCCGAGTTCCCGCACCCTTCGGCGCATCCGGGGTACGATGCTCAGCTGTATCCCTACGATGCCGGCGGTGAGCATACCAAGCCACATATTCTGAACGATGATGAAACCAAGCGTTGTCAGTGCCTGACCACCAAGTAAAGCGGGCAGGACGAACGCGTCCCCTGTAAAGCCTCCAAGTGGTTCCACCTCGTCCTTGACCATGCTGGCGATTTCGGCGGATTTGAGCCGTTTAAAATGTTTGGGAGGAAAGCGAAGTACCCTGTCCACGAGTGCGAAGCGAATACGACGCAGCATCCGTTCGCCGAGCCTGCCCTTGTATGTATTGATGTAGAACTTGAAGAGCCCGTTTATCAGCACCAGAATCAGGAATGTTGTGCTCAGGGCCATAAGCGTCTGCTGGCGATCGAGATCTATGCCGCTGAAAACTTCCGCACGCCCGATCAATGGAAGGTCGTAGACAACTCGGAAAAACGGCTGTCGCGCATTCAGTGCTTCAAAGCCGTTACCCTGAATTGGGCCATTGATGATCTGCTTCGGCAGGTCGAAGGCCAAAAAATACGGTACCATGGATGCCGCCACGACGAGCAGGATCCAAAGTTGTTGCCTGCGGGTATGGCTCCAGATGTAGCGGAGCAGGCTCCTTTCCATCGCATCGACCTGTTCGAAACCATGGTGGTCACAACCGAGGGGCAAATAGATACAGGCTGCCGACCGGGAAGCGGAGCATAGGTCACATGAGATAAACTCGCAAACTGGAGTGGTGTCCAGGCGCCTGGACTGGCCTTTATTGCGCTGAGTGTGATTGCCGGCAGATCGCAGCGAGGGTCTCGCGTCGGCAAATGCCTCTGCGTCATTGAGCTTGGGCAGCCCTATCGACAAAGGTGCTGTTTCGGGATCTCGTGGAATACCTGATCTTAGATCGGTGCGGGGAGTATGATGCGTTCCCAAATCGGCCTCTTACGCCGGCCGATCTGCCGGGATCAGATGATCGAGCTGCTCCAGCAGTGTAACCGTGCTGGCTATGGGCCGCGCACTACAACTGATGGACGCACGTTAGTCACGCCGGAGGATGGCGGCAGGGGGTGAAATCCTGGGTTCCCGGATAGGGGCTTGGCCTTGCTGGCAACGTCGGCTTGGGTTTTAGGTCGGTCCGGTGTCGATATGTCCTCCCTCTGTGCTGCGATTTGAACCGGAAGCCGGACATTTTTAGGCTGCTGGCGCGCAGAAGAGCAGGCGGCCTCGACCTGTGAACTCTTCCATCCTTGGCTGGTTCTGGTCCACAGCATCGAAGGACATACCGGCTCGGGTACGGACCCGCTCGGCAAGCTCTAAAAAAGAAAGCCCAAGCTGGCCATTTCCCAAAACACATCTAGCGGAAAGCGGCGACCGTCGGTGAAGGCATCGCTGGCGAAGTCCAGGCTCCAGCGCTCGTTGGGACGCGACGGCAGAGCCAGAGGACGTCTCGTGCCCAAGGCCCGCTTTCGGCCGCCACGCTTGCGCACCGTCAACTTCTCCTCCCGGTAGAGACGTCGAAGCTTCTTCAGGTTCATGACGATCCCCTGCCGGTCGAGCATGACATGGATACGGCGATAACCGAAGCGCCGCCGCTCGGACGCCACCTTCTTCATGGCCTCGCGGATGGACGCATCGTCAGGCCGCACGCTGCGATATCGCATGCTCGACCGATCCACCGATAGAACCCCGCACGCCCGACGCTGGCTCACTCCATGCTGCGCACAGACGTGAGCCACCGCATCCCGCTTCACATCGGGCGTCACCATTAATGGGATGGTCCGCCTCGTCCTCCTGCCGCATCATGAGGCGGCCAAACCGAAGGAGGTTGCAATGCCACAGCGCAATATGCCGCGCCCAGCGGCTGTCTACGGAATTGATATTGGCAAGAACATCTTTCACGTTGTCGGTCTCGGAAGCGATGGCGTCCCAGTCCAGAAGGTTCGTTTCCGACGCGACACGCTGCTACAGTTCTTCGAGCGCGCGGCGCCGGCAATCGTAGGGATGGAATCGTGTGCAGGATCTCAGTGGATTGCCAGGAAGATACAGGCGCTTGGACATAAGGTGCGCTTGATCCCCGCGCAGTTCGTGAAGCCCTACGTTAAGTCGAACAAAACCGACATCATCGATGCGGAGGCGATCGCTGAGGCAGCTACGCGGCCTACGATGCGGTTTGCTGCACTCAAGAGCGAAGAGCAAGCCGATCTTCAGGCTTTGCACCGGGTGCGAGACCAGATGATCGGAACGAGAACGCGCCTGATCAATCAGATGCGGGCTTTCTGCCTCGAATACGGGATCGCACTGCGCCAAGGCGCGGGTCTGTTCAAGTTCGACCTACCCCAGGTTCTCGAAGACCAATCAAACGACCTTTCGTCGGCGATGCGCAAGCTGCTCGCAGATCTGTTTTCCGATCTGCGCCAATTGGAGCAACGCATAGGCGACGTCACACGCGAGATCGAAGCGGTAGCCAGCCGAGAGGACGTGGCGCGACGGCTCATGACGATTCCCGGTATCGGAGCCTTGGGGGCCACCGCACTTCTGGCCGCGGTTGGCAGTGGAAAGCAGTTCCACAAAGCCCGGGATCTGGCGGCGTGGCTCGGCCTCGTGCCGCGGGAATACTCGACCGGCGGAAAGCAAAAGCTTCTCGGCATCAGCAAGCGAGGAAACCGCTACGTGCGCAAACTGCTCGTACATGGCGCGCGATCATGCTTTCGGCATCTCGACCGAACAAAGGACCGTCTGGGGAACTGGCTGGATGGCCTCCAAGCCCGAATGCACCCGAACAAAGCTGTCGTTGCACTTGCCGCCAAAATGGCCCGGATTGTCTGGGTCGTCCTGACCAAGCCTGGAGCGCTCTACGAACGCAGGGACCCTGCCTTCACCTGAGCTCCCGGCTCGATTGCAAGGCTCGGGAATAGTGATGACGAAACAGTGGATCAACATGCCGTAAGTCCTGTGCAAAAAAGCGGGCTTCGTGCCCGAACCATTTATTGGGAACGGCGTGTGCGGATCTCATCATGGCCTGGCTGCAACCGCAGCCCACTCGCGAGAGGCCGGATACATTTATGCAACTGGAATCGTCATTTACGATGTCGCGTACCCTTGCACGGACGAGGCGGACCATACATTTTTTGCAGCTACATCCTTCAGGATCGCATTGTCCAGCATGGCCTCGGCGAGCAGCTTCTTCAGCGTGGCGTTCTCGTCCTCGAGCGCCTTCAGCTTGCGGGCATCCGACACGTCCATGCCGCCATACTTCGCCTTATATTTGTAGAAGGTTGCATCCGAGATGCCGTGCTTGCGGCAGACATCAACTGTCTTCGCGCCCGCCTCCTGCTCCTTCAATATCCCGATGATCTGTTCTTCCGTGAACCGTGAACGCTTCATTCGTCCGTCTCCTGGTTGTGACGGACTCTACCAAATTCTGGACGAAGTTCAGGGTCTCAGGTCACCAAATGTGGAAGAGATCATTCCGTCTACGAAACAGCGTAAATGGGGTCAGATGTCAGGGCGGTGGGGGCCGCTTTCGGGCCGAAGCGGACATATTAGCGCCGACGTAGCCAAGAAGAAAGAACACCAGCTAGCGTGCGTCGAGAAGCAGTTCTAGCGCGGGAAGGACTGTCAACAGACTATTGATTGCGGTCAGAGATACCGCTCTTGAGCTTCGCTTGCCACTCTTCCCTTGAATACGCGGTCAGCAGCGGGTGAGTTTTAAGCCAGCGCGAGTTGACAGCGATAAGGCCTTCGTCATCTTTAATCTTGTAATAACGATCATCCAAC